>Ga0265297_10000076_pt1 | contig 357304 bp, 327 predicted proteins | sample Munlanlwell13791_FD_192502 | JGI IMG/M metagenome (GOLD analysis project Ga0265297, IMG submission 192502) | Leachate microbial communities from a municipal landfill in Southern Ontario, Canada - Leachate well 137-91 | ecosystem: Engineered > Solid waste > Landfill > Unclassified | place... | reverse complement strand
TCCTGAAGCAGGGGATAATGTCACGGCTGAAGAGACCTATAATATTACCTGGACCTCAAAAGGCACCGGCGCCGACAATGTCTTATTAGAATATACTCCTACCGGCCATGTCGGCGGCAACTGGACCAATGTTACAGATACTCCTGTGTCCAATGGAGTTTTAGGCGGGTACTATATATGGAATCCTGTTCCTAGCGGCCCATTAACCAATTACTATAAGTTGAGAGTGACCTATGCTGAGAATGCCAATGCAACAGATACGGGCATAGATTTCTTTAATCTCCGAGGCAAGATAACCGTTACTTTGCCTGACGGTGAAGAGAGCTGGCAGGTTGGCGAAGTCAGGAATATCACCTGGACGAAAAAGGGCAACATTGCTACTGTTGACATATCTTTCTCGGCGGATAATGGCACAAATTGGACTCCGCTTACCAGCGGTATTGCCGCATCTAACCTTACCTGGCCTTGGAATATCGCAACCGATGTTACCACTACCACCCAGGCCAAGATAAAGGTTGCCGATACTGCTAATGCAGAAATTGTTTTTGATACTTCCAATTCTCCTTTTGAATTAAAGGGCCGGCTGAATATTACCCAACCTGATATTGCGGATATTGTCCTGACCTATGACGGCGGCCAATCAAACTATAACATTATCTGGACCAAGGCCGGCGGTATCTCGCGCGTCAACTTAACCTACTCAACCAATAACGGCACTACTTATTCTAATCCTATTGCCACGAATATATCTTCTACTGCCTCACCGCATCCCTGGACCATACCTAATTCCATCGGCGCGGGCTTAAGGGTAAAAGTAGAAGACTTTGATAACCCTACGGCAGTTTATGACAATTCTTCCAATAATTTCGCGATCAAAGGCTCAATCCAGGTGATCTCGCCTAACGGCAATGAATCCTGGCTTAACGGCACCAACCAGTCAATACAATGGAAGACGATCGGCACTTATCCGGCTAACGTCAAGATTTACTTCTCCGATAACGCCGGCACTAACTGGACAGAGATAGGAGAGGCCTCGGCAGGCGAGCACAACACTACCCAGACCTGGTATTGGGACCCGGTGCCGGATAATATTACTGCCGGCGGCCTGATCCGGGTAACCACCCAGGTCGGTAATGCCTCAGTAGATATTTCAGATACATCCAATAACACTTTCAGGATCATGGGTAATGTCGTGGTTACCCAGCCTAATGGCGGAGAGCAATGGTTCGTCAATGATACCAACCGCCAGATCAGGTGGAATTCCATTGGTACGGTAACTCCCGTAAAGATTGAATATACAACCGGCGGAAACTGGATCTTGGTTACGAACAATTATACCGGTACTGCCGGGGTGAACACCTATGACTGGACGCCGATCCCCGACTTAAACAGTGAAGCCTGCCGCGTCAGGGTCACGGATAACCGCACAAACTTCGGCGATATAAACGATACTTCCAATGCTACTTTCTCCATCAGGCCGCAGATATTTTTCCAGCAGCCGCCTGTCAACGCCAATATCAGCGCAGCTGCCAATGGCACTGTTCCGATCCGCTGGAATTACACCGGCACTACTATCGGCGACGTGAACGTGGAATACTCCACTAATAACGGCGTTAACTGGTCCACCATTGAGACTAACATCAAGGTAGAGAACGGCACTGCCTATATGTGGCCTAATGTCCCGACGCTTAAGACTACCGAAGCCAAGGTCAGGGCATATGATGTCAACAATACCAATGTCGTGGGTAATTCCTCTACCTTTAATATCGTCGGCGCTATTACTCTTACTTCGCCTAACGGCGGACAGAACTGGCCCGTAGGTTCATCGCAGTTGGTCAGCTGGTCTTCGGCAGCAGTCAGTCAGATCAATGTATCGTATTCTTTAAATAACGAAACATGGACGCCGCTAGGCAGTGCCGCAGCTTCGCCGTTCACTTGGAATATTTCCAACTCAAGCCAGGTGTCTAACACCGTCAAGATCAAAGTAGCCGATGAAACCAATCCCAATGTCACTTATTCCATTTCCAACGATAATTTTGCCTTAATTCCTGTTTTAGACCTGGTGCATCCTGAATCCGGCGATAACGTTACGGCAGAAGAGACCTATAATATCAGCTGGACTTCAAAGGGTATAGGTGCGGACAGCGTACTCTTGCAATATACTCCCACCGGCCATGTCGGCGGCAACTGGACCAATGTTACCAGCGGCGTTGTGCCTAACGGCGCTTCCGGAGGGTATTATCTGTGGAGCCCGACTCCTACCGGGCCGTTAACCAATTACTATAAAATGCGCGTTATTTATGCCGGTAATGCCAATGCTTCAAGCGAAGGAGCGGATTATTTTAATTTCAGAGGTAACATCAGCGTTACGCGGCCTGAAGGCATAGAGACCTGGAACGTAATCACTACGGAAAATATCACCTGGACGAAAAAGGGAGATATTATTAACGTTGATCTATCTTTCTCTAATGATTCAGGCGGTAACTGGACGCCGATTATCACCGGCGTTAATGCTTCCGGTTTGATCTACCCCTGGAATATCACTAATACCACTACTACCCAGGGCAAGATCAAGGTAGCTGATTCTGCCAACGCAGACATTGTTTACGGCCTGTCGGCAGGGACATTTGTCATTAAGGGCAAACTTACGCTTACCGCGCCCAGTGACGCAGGCATAGTTATGGCTTACGGCGATTATTATAATATTACCTGGCAGAAATTCGGTGACATACCCCTGGTCAATCTTTCCTATTCCACAAACGGAGGCGGCACTCCATGGACACAGTTCATCGGTAACCTCCCCGGCACATATCATCAATGGGAAGTCCCCAATATAATCAGGAATACTATGCGCGTGCGCGTCGTAGATGCGGACAACCCAAATGTTTTAAATATGTCGGTGAATAACTTTACGATCATTGGTAAGGTTAAGGTAGAGAAACCTGATATCGGCGAATCTGACTGGGTGGTCGGCACTCCGCGGATTATCCAGTGGACGCCCACAGGCACCTTTACTACGGTCAACATCACCGGTTCAAGCAACGGCTTTGCCGATGAGAATGAAACCTGGTTTATCGCTACGACAGATGCCGGTGAAAACGGCGTTACCCAGACCTTTAACTGGTCATATGTCGGAGACCATATTTCTTCTAATACCAAGATCAGGGTTGCCGATGCCGATCCTATGCGCCAGTCTTTAGTGCATGATGAGTCAGATGAACCGTTCAGGATCAAGGGCCAGTTAGTTGTATTGCAGCCTAACGGCAATGAAGTCTGGACCGCGGGTACGGAACAAAATATCAGCTGGCAGGCAATCGGCGGCATTGCCAATGTGGCGATCAAATGCATTGACGGCGGTAGCGAAATATTGATCACTAATTCCACTGCGTCGGGCGCAGGCGTGCACAGCGCTACCTGGAATGTTTCCGATTACGCGGTCAACGCGACAAAACAGGCATACATAAAAGTTACCGATGTTACGGATGATTCCGTTAATGATACTTCCAACGCAGCCTTCCAGATTAAGGGTTCGGTTGACCTGCTTACTCCTTCCGGCGGCGAGCGCCTGATGGTCAATGACATTTATAATGTTACCTGGCAAAAGACCGGAAGCTACAGCCCCAGCGAGCTTGATACGGTAAAGATTGAATATTCCACCAATGGCACAGGCGGGCCGTATAAGAGCGTGTACAATACGCTTAACCAGTCGGGCGATAACGTGCCGGCAGGCCAGGGCTATTTCTCCTGGAAGGTAAATGACGATCTTTCCAATAACGTCAGGGTCAGGATTACCCGCAATGCCGACACGGTAAATATCGCTCCGGATATATCAAACACATTAAGCATTATCGGTAAGCTTACGGTCTTGGAGCCTACGCCGGGAGTGAAATGGATAACCAACGATACCTATATGATCAAGTGGGAAAGGCAGGGTTCCATCGGCCTGGTAGACATCGGTTATTTTATTGACGGCGCAAATTATAAATCTATTGTCAGCTCATGGCCGTGCAGCGCGGCAAATAACACTACGGGGAATTATTCCTGGACAGTCAATAGCACCACCGGCATTGTTTCGCCGAACGTCACGGTCCTGGTTAATGACCATAATGACTCTTCGGTGAATAATACTTCCGGCAGTTTCGGCATTATCCCCAAGTTTATCATTACCAGCCCGGTAGTGGATGATAAAGTTACTGCCGGTAAATCAATATACATTAACTGGGAAAAATGGGGCGGAGATATCGGGCCGGTAAACCTTTCGTATTCTACGAATAATTTTGCCAATGAGTCACAGACCCGCATTATTGATCCTGCGGCGGAAAACCTGGGGACTTACCAATGGATGGTCAATGATACGCTTTCTAATACGGTAAGGATACGTATTTCTTATCCTAATGATACTGACGCGCAGAATTATTCCGGGTCCTTCAAGATCTGGCCGAATTACACGGTGATCGCGCCAACCAGTTCCACCAGCCATAAATGGCCGGTTTCCACGGTGCAACAGATAAAATGGAATTGCACCAGCGCTAATGCCAGCCTGGTAAATATCTACTATTCCACGACCGGCGGCGACAGTTATCCTAATACTATCGCAGAGAACGTCAACAATAGCTTCCCTGCCCACGAAGAGCGTATTTTTAACTGGACCGTGGAAAACCCGATGACCAAGTCATTTAAGGTCAAGATCGAGGATGCCAATGTCAGCAGGCCGGGCCTGAACGCCACTTCTCCGGGTAACTCCTGGATCATCGCGTATTTCAACATAACCTATCCGCAAGGCAATGAAACGCTGACCGTGAATAATTCTTTAACGATCAACTGGAGCACTGCCGGCCTTCCGCTTCCCAATGCCACGATTAATATATCCGCGGATAATTTTACCACTGCCCTTACCCTCGTTGACCGTACGGATAACGACGGCAGCTTCAGCTGTCAGGTGCCGGACTTGATTTCTAAGACCGTGAAGATCAGGGTGGCGGATGCGGATGAGCCTTCAGCTTACGACGATACCGCCGAGTTCAACATCGTCGGTAAAATGAACGTCAGCGCGCCGCAAGACGGAGACCGTTTCCCGATCGCCTATAATACTACGGTTAACTGGAGCACCGTAGGAAGCATCCCGAGAGTGAATATTACCGCTTATTGCACGCTTCCGGAAAGCGATCCTAACTTTGCGCGTTTCCCGTATACGCCGCAAAACCCGCTTCCTATCGCGATCAATTATAACAATACCGGCAGTTTTATCTGGCAGGTGAATGATACTGCTACTGCTTACGCGCGTTTGCGCGTTTCGGATTATAACGATTCCGAAGTCTGGGCGGATTCATTGGGTAATTTCAGCATCATCGGTTCGTATAACATTACCAGCCCTCAAGGAGGAGAGTCGTTTGTCGTCGGAGAAGACCGCAATATCACCTGGTTTGCCACAGGGAGTTCATTGCAGCAGGCAAAGGTAAGCTATAGCCTTACCGGCTCAGATGGGCCGTGGCAGCCGGTGAATATAAGCTGGAACAGCACTGCCGACGGGATAGTAGATAACGCTGTGGGCACTAACGTATTGCCCATTACAGTGCCGGATTATATTACTCCCAATTTTACCGTATTCTTTAAAGTGGAAGATCCTTCTGACCCGACCGTCAACAGTACTTCCGGAAACGCCACTTCCGGTGTAGGCGTGAAGATCCGCGGCGACTTCAGTGTTTTAAATCCGACAGCAGGCGTGCGCTGGATAACCTATGAAAATTACCGGGATATTGACGCTGTTTTGGATCCAAACGGCACGGTAATGAACCGCACGATCCTTTGGAATACTACCGGTAATATTCCGCTTGTCAATCTTGTTTATTCCACCGGCGAGTTTACCCCGAATACGACTTATCCCGTGGTAAGCGGCACAGGAATACCTAACGTCGGGAACTTTAACTGGACCGTGCCTTACGTAGGCGACGCGGTACCTTACTTTGTAAAAGTAAGGGTTGTTGATGCCAATGATACTTCGGTTTACGCTGATTCAGAGACTTTCAATGTGGACTTTTACAATATCACCTGGATCGTGCGCGATTTCTTAAGCTTTATGCCGATCATGGTCAATCTTTCCGTGGAACAGGATTCAGTGCCGCCTTGGGTCGGAGAAAAACTAAGTTCCGGGGTAATGCGCAAGACTCCTTACGGCACATGGAACGCCACCTGGTCGCATTCCGAATACGGCGACGCGCTGTCAAAGTTCACCGCTGACCGGGATAAGAACGTTACGGTTTCCCTGCAATCCAAGATCGTGCATGTCTGGGCAGCCCGGACAAATTATATCTATGACGTTGCCGCGGATAAACTTTCTTTCCGCAGCTACCTTGAAAGAGACGGCGTTATCGCCGGCGGCCGCGACGATCAGGGCGTATTCCATACCATTGCCGAGAATTGCACCGTAGAAGTCTATTCTCCCGAAGGCTCGCTGGTAAATACCTTAAGCACGGAAAGCCTGACGGATGCCGGGTTCTTTAGCATGGATTGGCAGCCGAGTAATTTAAGCTCCAACGTGACTTATAGCGCGGTAACGCAGATCATCGTCAACGAAGAAGCAGGCGGCGGTATATTCCGTACGCCGTTTGTCATAGATCTGTCTCCGACAGTTTCGCTCTATAATGTAGCAACCGCGATCGCCGAAAAAATAGACGTTCCGCTTTCCGTTATCCAGTATAATTTAACACGCGAACTGTCAAATCAGACCTCGATGATCGAAAGCAAGATGAATGAGCAGATACAGGTGATTGAAAATAAGACCGAGCAGATGAAGACTGCGGTTAACGATACGCTTTCAAGTTTTGAAAGCCGCACCTATCAGGCGATCTCCGACTTGCAGGCAGGCGCTAACCAAACTATTGCCGCAGGCCAGCAGGCGCTTGAAGCTGCCGAGTACCTGGAGGCTACTGCCAGAAAATATTCCTGGAGCGCAAGCGTTTCACCTGACCCTGCCTTACCGGGCGATGAAATAACCGTAACCTGCCAGGGCGAGCCCAGTATGATGCCGGTATTGAATATTTACAGCTGGGATAATAAGAACCTGATCCCGGACAAATATTTTAGCGAGCTCACCGACGGCCTTTATACTTATTCTTTTAAAGTTGACTCGCGGTTTACCCCGGGCAAGGCGTATACTTATGTTATTACCGAGCCGATTACCGGCGGCCTTATTTCCGGATCAGGCACCGTAGAATCAATGTCCATGACCTCGATTGCCGGTTTGGCTGCGGCAGCGCCTGAAGCAGAGCGTACTGCCAAGAAGATCCTTGACGCGGTAGCAGGCCTGGAGGGAATGCTGCGCACCCGCGATATTAACAATATTGCCCTTACTTTAAAGAGCATTAAAGATTCCATAGACCTGCTTCCGTCTACTCTTGCCAAAGAAGGGATTAGCGGAAAGCTTACCGCGGATACGATCAATGAAATTGCCGAGAGGGTCAAGAGGCTTGCCGGTGACGAAGGTTATGACCTGAAAGATATCCTTGAAAAAGGCTTGAGCGATAATCCTACCTTAAAAGAAGTGCGCGGCAGGACAGAGACCATTAATTCGGTTGTAGATATGCTGCTTAAGTTGTTTGAGTCTAAGTTCGGCGGAGCCGAGGCGCCGGTAGTTTCTATGGGTATTGAAACAGGAAGCGTTGTCTTCCGCATCTATGCTGCCAATCCATCTAAGACCAAGACGCAGCAAGTAGACATAAAACATTACCTGCCCCAGGAGGTAAAGCCAAAAGATATCATTGATTCCAACGGATTGGATATAGAATTTGACCATGACCGGTCCATTTATTATGTCTATAAACAAGGCGTAGAGCTTGCCCCTTCAGAAGTGCGTTCTTTCCAGGTGGAAGTGGAAGATATCTGGTTTATCCCCAAGAATAACCTTGATGACATGAGGGAACGCACGGACACGATCATGGCTAAGCTTGAGAATACGGATTATTACGTCAGGGCCAAGGAGATCGCGGATTCTATTTACATACGCCTGAATGAGATTGCCGCCGCGCAGGATGATGAGGGTATCAGCCGTTCGCAGCACATCGGCATTTACCGTCAAAACGTTGAAACCGTCGGGCGCATCAAAGAAGATATCGCGAAACTTGAAAAAATCCTTGCTACTGCCGGCGGCCCGTTGGCCCCGGAAATGTTAGCCAAGAGCAAGATTAAGGCCGAGTCGCCTACTAAGACAGTCACCTGGATAGTGATCTTTACGATCATTATCTTCGTCAGCTTACTGGCGGGCGTGCTTTTCTTTACCTGGCACGGGCAGGCAGGCCATGCCAGAGAAGAGCTCCTGGCAGCGAAGAAGTCCGCTTTCCCCGGCGGCGAAGAAGAAGAGAAAAAACCCGGCACAGAAGAAAAAGGCGAGCAGGAGAATAAGGGGAATACATAGAAAGCCGGTAATAAATGCTGGATGTTTCCGTATTAAATCCCAAGGAAGTTATTTTTGAAGGCAATGCCCGAAGCATCATTGTCCCGGGGGAAGAGGGGGTATTTGAGATACTTCCTTTCCATAAACGCATTTTAAGCCGGCTGCTTGCCGGCACCATATTCGTAGATGACAAGAGTTTTCCCGTTAACCGAGGCATCGTAAAAGTCAATCAGAACAAAGTAACGATAATCGTAGAGTAGATAGGACAACAGTTGTTTTAAAGCTACGGATTGCGTTAATCGGGAATCCGTATTTTTGTATACTGGAGAATTATGAGCCGAAATGTTGCAATTATCTTGATTTTTGGATTGTGCATATTAGGGCCCTCTGCAGTTTTCGCGCTTTCAAGCTTTGCCAGCATAAACGCGTTGGGCCGTAACCCTTCAGGCGCGCCAAAAATCTTTACGGGGATGATCATTTCTCTTGTGTTTGCCCAGACGCTGGCGATCATCGCGATGCTGATCGCGTTCCAGTTGTTTACAGCGCAATGATTAGGGACGGTTCTGGGTCAAAGCGAAAAGTGTCCCTAAAAAACAGGACACTTTTTCCTTTGTCCGCAGAACCGTCCCTAAAGAATGAGGTGAAAAAATGTTAATTGTCTCTTTGATTATGCTTCTGCTGATTATTTTCGGTATCATGATATTCTTTTTCCGTAAGATCATGACGCAAAACGTTACGGTGGCGACAATGCATCTGGATGAGCTAAGCCGCGATTACGCCGAGAAAGAAAAGCGGATCAACCAGCAGCTGGAAGAGGCCAACGAGAAAGCACAGGAAATCGTTTCTACCGCGCAGAGCGAAGCGGAAAAAATCCGCTCTGAAACCATCAGGCAGGCAGAGCAGGAGCGGGATAAAATGATCCAGGCAGCGCGCACCCAGACGCAGGAAATGGTGCATCAGGCGGACAATTCCTGTAATCAGCTGATTTCGGAAATGGAAGACCGTATCTCTAAAGAGGCGGTTAAGCGCGCCTGCGATCTTACCCATGACCTGCTTCCCGAAGAATTCAGGAAGCTGGTCCATGGCCAGTGGGTGGAAGATTTGATTGAGAAGGGTTTTAACCAGGCAGAGCGGCTACGGCTGCCGGAGGGCATTGAAGAAGCAACGCTGGTTTCTGCGTTCGCGCTGAGCGACGAGCAGCGTAAAAGGATAGCAAAAAAATTAAAAGATGCATTAGGCAAGGACCTCGCGATCAAAGAGGCGGTTGATCCTAAGGTGGTTGCCGGGCTGGTGATCACTATCGGCAGCCTCGTTTTAGACGGCAGCCTGAAAAATAAGATCAAGGAAAAAACAAGATAAACCAATGGCGCAACAATTAAAAACCCCCCAAGGTGCTTCTAAGACAGAGTTTGAAATTCGCGAAGTCGGCCAGGTAATGTCCGTGCGTAAATTCATCGTTATCGCAAAAGGCATGCCTTCCTGCATCAACGGCCAGATCGTGGAGTTTGCTAACGGCGTGCGCGGCCTGGTCATGGGTTTTACCGAAGAGAAAGTCCAGATTCTTGTTTTGGGCGATGCCAGTTCCATCCGCGCCGGCGATGAGGTCTATAATAAGGGCGAGTCTTTGCTTCTGCCGGTAGGGGACGGTTTTACCGGCAGGGTGGTGAACGCGCTCTGTCAGCCGCAGGACGGGCTGGGGCCGTTGGAAGTAAAAGATAATTACCCGGTTTTTATCGTGGCGCCCGGAGTTATGGACCGTGTCCCGGTCAAAGAGACCCTTGAGTCAGGTACGCTGATCATAGACGCGATCATCCCGCTTGCTAAAGGCCAGAGGCAGCTTCTGATCGGCGACAGGTTAACCGGCAAGACTACCGTGGCAATGGACGCGATACTGAACCAAAAAGGCAAAAACGTAGTCTGCATTTATTGTTGCATCGGCAAGCCTTATTCCAGCCTGATGAAGGTGCTGGATACCCTCCGTGAAAAGGAGGCATTTGATTATACTATAGTAGTAAGCGGCATTGCCTCTGTTTCAACAGGAGAGCAATACCTTGCGCCCTATACTGCCTGTATGTTGGGGGAATACTTTATGCATAAGGGCCGCGATGTGCTTTTAGTGACTGATGACCTTACTAAGCATGCCTGGGTATACCGCCAAATTTCACTGCTCTTAGAGCGCGCGCCGGGAAGAGAGGCTTATCCGGGAGACATTTTTTATATCCATTCCCAGATGATGGAGCGCGCCGGTTACCTGCGGCCCGAGCTTGGCGGGGGGTCAATGACCTTTCTGCCGATAGTAGAGATCCTTCAGGGCGACCTCACCGGGTATATTCCTACCAACCTTGTTTCTATGACCGACGGCCAGCTGTATTTTTCCACCCCGCTTTTTAATAAAGGGCTTAGGCCGGCAATAGATTTCGGGCTTTCAGTTTCGCGTATCGGCAACAAGGCGCAGTGGCCGGCAATGAAGGCCTTAAGCAAATCCCTGCGCCTTGATTACCTGCAGTATAAGGAATTACTGCAGATGACCCAGCTGCGTACTACCGGGCTTTCTAAAGAAGCAGAGAGAAGGCTCAAGCGCGGAGAAGCGATCAGCCAGCTGATCGTGCAGGATAAGAATAATCCCGTGTCGCTTGAGGAGCAGATCGCTTATCTTTACGCGCTTAATAAGGGCATCCTTGATACTTTATCTACCGGCCAGACCCGGCAGTTCAAAAAGGAAATCCTTCCCTTTATAAACAGCCGTTTTCCCGAGTATGCCTCTTCGGTGCGTGAAACAAAAGAATTAAGCGAATCCGCCAAGGAAAAATTAGAATCCGTGTTAAAGGAATATATTAAAGAGTTGATCAAATAGATGAAAACCTTATCGGAAGTAAAAAAGGACCTGGAATTTGCCCGCGGCCTTACTTCTTTGATCGAAGTATTGAAAAATATCGCTGTTTCCCAGTACCGTATATTGGAACAGCGGATCAAGGCATTTGAAAAGTTCATGCTGACCATTGAAAGTTTTTTCGAGCTGATTGATTTTTCTCAGGTAACGCATCCGTTCCTGGTTAACCAGGGTAAGCCTCAGGCAGTCATCGCGATTACCTCTGACAGCGGATTGCTCGGCGGCCTTAATATGCAGGTGGTTACAAAAGCGGTAAGTGAGTTGGAGAAAACGCCGGGGCAATTGATCGTTATCGGCGAGCGGGGCAAGATGTATGCCGCTGAAAGCAAGCTTCCGTTTGTTGCTTTTCCCGGGATACAGGATGAACAAAGGTACGGCCAGGCAACGCAACTGCGGGATTATGTAATGACCAGGGCGATCCGGGGAGATTTCGGCAACCTTAAGGTAGTTTACCCGCATCCGGTTTCTTTTACCGTGCAGCGCGTTGAGACAATATCTTTCCTCCCCTTTTCTCCGTCGGCAGTATCAACCGGACAGGGGCAAGCGGCCGGCGGAACCAAGGAGATCATTCTTGAGTCGCAGCTGGATGACATTATAGAATACCTTATATATTTATGGATCGGGCAGAAGCTTTACGATATCTTCGGCTTAAGCAGGCTGGCGGAGTTTGCCGCGCGTTACGTGCATCTTGAAGAGAGCCTGCAAAAACTTAAAGAAATGGATTCTAAATTGCGGTTACAATATTTCCGTATCCGGCACGAACTGATTGACCGGAATATGCGGGAGCTTTTCAGCGCGAGGTTATTATATGCCGGTTAATGCGAAAGTAAAAGGCAAGATCGTTTCCGTGCAGGGCCCGGTAGTGGACGTAAAATTCCCGTCGGCAGAGGACGTGCCGAATATTTATACAATGCTGATTACTAAGACAGTAGACGGCAGCGAGGTGGTCCTTGAGATCGCCGAGCATTTACCGGGTAATCTTGCCCGTTGTATCGCCATCAATTCCACGACCAATCTTCAGCGCAGCCAGGAAGTGAGCATTTCCAGCGGCTCCATTCAGATACCCACCGGCGAAGCGCTCTACAGCCGGATTATTAACGTGCTCGGCGACCCCATTGACCAGAAAGGCCCGATCTCTTCTCCGGAGAAGATACCCATAAGAAAAGCGGAGATGGGCACGCGGGTGAAATTAAGCAAAGATAAGTCAATGCGCAAGCATTTTGAGGTTATGGAAACCGGGATCAAGATCATTGATTTACTTTCTCCGCTGGTAAAAGGTTCAAAGACCGGGATCTTAGGCGGCGCCGGCCTTGGTAAAAGTGTTTTAACGCTTGAGATCATCCAGCATATCGTCAAGAAGTATCAGGGAAGTTGCGTATTTGTGGGAGTGGGAGAACGTATCCGCGAAGGTAACGAGCTTTATTTTGAATTGGAGCATCATGAAGTTTTATCTAAAACCATGATGGTCTTTGGCCAGATGAATGAGCCGCCGGGCGCGCGTTTTGGCGTGGCAATGACCGGGATTACTATCGCCGAGTCCATCCAGCGTAAAAATCAGGACGTCCTCTTGTTCGTTGATAATATCTTCCGTTTTGTCCAGGCAGGCGCTGAGATCTCAACGCTCCTGGGTCGCGTGCCTTCAGAAACCGGCTATCAGCCGACTCTTTTGGCCGAGGTCAGCGAATTCCACGAGCGGATCAGGACAACTGCCGAATCCGGAGGGTCAATTACTTCCATTGAAGCGGTATACGTGCCGGCAGATGACCTTACTGATCCGGCAGTTGTGGCGATCTTCAGTTTTCTTGATTCGGTGCTGGTACTTTCCCGCGAACGCATCCAGCTTGGGTTATACCCTGCGATCGACCCGCTGCTTTCGTCGTCGGCAAACCTTGACATTGATATCGTCGGTAAACGCCATTTTGACGTTGCCCAGGAGGTCGTAAAGATATTCCAAAGGTATGAAGAGCTCCGGCGCATCGTCCTTGTCGTCGGTATTGATGAATTATCGCACGCCGACCGCGTGCTTTATGAGCGTGCGCGGAAATTACAGAATTTTCTCACCCAGCCGTTTTTCGTCAGCGAGGTTTATACGGGTAAAAAAGGCGCTTATGTAACGGTAGAGCAGACCCTTGATGGCTGCGAAAAGATCATGTCCGGCCGCGTTGATTCAAAGCCGGAAGAAGAATTTTATTTGATCGGCGCCCTGCCGTGAGGCGGATAAGTATGGAAAAAATACAAAAACAACTCGGCGAGATCCTGATCAGCAGGGGAATTATAAACCAGAAGAAGCTCGGCGAAGCCCTTGAGTTGCAGAAAAGGAACCGGGAATTCCTCGGCGCGATACTTTTAAAGAAGCGCTACATCAGGGAAGTTGACCTGCTTGAGGCGTTGGCTGAACAATTCAGTATTCCCCTGGTGGCCTTAAAGGACCGTTACCTTAACTGGGACCTTTTGAAGCAGTTCAGCCCGTCGCTAGTGCTGGAATACAAATGTTTTCCGGTAGAAAAAGACGATTTTTCGGTTACTATAGCCATTACTAACCCGATGGATGTCTGGGCGCTGAAGAAATGCGAAGAGGAATCGCGGCCGCTAAAGCTGAAATTCGCCCTCACCAGCCACGAGGATATGGATGAGGCGATCAGCCGCTACCGCAAATATATGCGCGGCGATATAACAAGGATCCTTGAATAATGGCGAAAAGATCAGATACGATACTATATGAGGCATTGCTGGAAAAAGGGCTGATCACCAAAGAAGCGCTTGAGCCGCTCTTGAAGGAAGTATTGTCTACCGGAAAAAGCCTGCAGCAGATCGTCGTCAATAAGGGTATTGCCCGGGAGCAGGACGTCCTGGACCTGCTTGCCGAAAAAATGAAACTTTCTTGTATTAATTTAAAAGCGATCCCCGTTGATAAGGAGATAATCAATAAGATCCCGGTAAAAATAGCGCTGTATTACAAGTTTATGCCGGTAGAGTTAAAGGAAAGGAATCTTACCATTGCCGTTGCTTCTCCGCTTGACTTGAAAACGCAGGATGAAATAAGGACGCAGTTGGGCTATGACATTATAATGGTGCTTTCCTGCCATGATGATATTACCGAGTGCCTGAAAAAATATTACGGCATTGCGGCAGATACTATAGAAATGATTGCCGCGACGGGCTCCAAGGCCAGGCCTTCCAGCGAGGCGCCGCAGGAACAGGCTGTGGAAGACATCGGCAAAATGGCCGAAGATGCTTCGGTAATAAAGCTGGTCAACCAGATCATCCTTGAGGCCTGGAAAAAGCGCGCTACCGACATCCATATTGAGCCATACCGGCAGTCAGTTGCCCTGCGCTACCGCATAGACGGCATTCTCTATGACGCTAATGTCGGGCCGGAAGTAAAGAATTTCTTGAACGCGATAATCTCGCGCATTAAGATTATGTCCAGCCTTAATATCGTTGAGCGCAGGCTCCCTCAGGACGGCAGGGCGGTCGTGCGGGTGCAGGAGCAGGTACTGGACTTAAGAATATCCACCATTCCTACCCCTTACGGCGAAAGCATCGTTGTAAGGATCCTGCCTACACAGATGCTCTTTAGCCTTGAAAAGCTCGGGCTTCCCAAGAGAGATATGCAGACTTTTGAGGAATTGATCCAAAAGCCGCACGGCATAATTTTTGTTACCGGGCCCACGGGAAGCGGAAAGACCACCACGCTCTACACCTGCCTTAGCCGTATAAACACTAAAGACAGGAAGATCATTACCATTGAAGACCCTATTGAATATGAAATGCCCGGTATTACCCAAATACAGGTTATGCCTGAGATCGGCCTTGATTTTGCCCGCGGCCTGCGCAGCATTTTAAGGCATGACCCGGACGTGATCATGGTAGGGGAGGTCCGGGACATTGAAACCGCCGAGATCGCTATCCGTGTTGCCCTTACCGGCCACCTTGTTTTTTCTACTCTCCATACCAATGACGCAGCCAGCGGCATTACCCGGTTGATCGATATCGGGGTTGAGCCCTATCTTTTGGCTTCCAGCGTTGAGGCTTTTATTGCCCAGCGCTTGATCCGCGTGCTCTGCCCGGAATGTAAATATGAAGATAAGGCGGCACCCCCGGAGCTAAAGAAAATAATTGCCGCGGACTTAGGCCTGCGTTCGATTGATGAGGTAAAAGTATTTAAGGCTAAAGGCTGCAACAGCTGTAATTTTACCGGATTTTTCGGCCGCACTGCGATATACGAAATACTATTGATCGACGAGCGGATAAGAGGACTGATTTTAAAAAAGACTACTTCCGAGGAGATCAAAAAAGCGGCGATCATCCGGGGAATGCGCACTTTGCGGCAGGACGGATGGCAAAAGGTGATCAGCGGCATCAGCACGCCGGAAGAAGTGATGAAAGTAACGTCCGCCGAAGATAAACTGGATAAGGGCGGTAAAAATGAGGCCTACGCAAACAGCGCGCCTTTGCCGGAACATTCAGAGGAGGCATTTAGGCCTGATGATAAACGGGTTTACAGCCGGCTGAATAATAAAGTCAATTTGCGTTATAGCGTCATTAAATCAGAAGAAGAGCTTGTTAAGAAGGGTTATGCGGCAGAGCAGTTCAGCGTGACGAAGAATATTTCCGCCGGCGGTCTGGTTTTTGTAACAAATGACCCTTTGCCTGTGGGGTCAATAATAGAGTTAAAGATCGAGTTGCCCAACCGGCAGGAGCCGGTACAATGCCTTTCCCGGGTAGTCAGGATTGAAGAAACCGGCGGCAAATATAATATTGCTGTCTGTTTTCTGGATGTAACCGGCAGTCAACGTTCGCTGCTTGATAAATACGTGGAAGAAGAGAAAGGGTAAGCGATGGCTATTTATAAATACCGCGCCAAGAAAGGCCCTAAAGAAGTAATTGAATCTACGGTTGAGGCATATTCCGAAAAAGAAGCGATAGAAAAAATCAGCCAGATGGGGTATTTGCCGGTATTCCTGGAAGAACGTAAGGATACAGCCGCCTTTTCATCAGGAATAAGCGCAGGCCCCGCTACCGGCAGGGTAAAACCGCGTGAAGTCACTATTTTCAGCCGTGAACTCGCCAGTCTTTTAAAATCCGGAGTGCCGATACTTAACGCGATCAATATAATCCTTGAACAGACAGACAGCCGTAATTTTCAGGCGGTGCTGCGTAATATATATGCCGCGGTCAAAGAAGGCACGACTTTTTCCTCGGCCCTGAGCCGGTATCCTAAAGTATTCTCTTCGCTTTATATCGCGTTGATCCGCGCCGGAGAAGACAGCGGAGTGCTTCCTGACGCGCTTTTGCGGATCGCCGAATACCGCTTAAAGCAGGAAGAGGCGCTTTCACGTTTCCGTATGGCCATGGCGTATCCGGCATTGATGGCGATTGTCGGTATTGCCACGATAGTTTTTATGCTTACGTTTGTGATGCCGCGGCTGATGCAGATATTCATCAACATGGGCCAGGACCTGCCGCTTCCCACGCGCATCCTTATTTCCGTAAGCGCTTACCTAAAGCAGTGGCGGCTTTGGGTAATCCTGGCAGCTGTTGTGTTGATCATCCGCCGGCAGTCAAGGACAGGCCTGGCAAGGCCGTTCTTCAGCCGTTTAAAGCTGCATCTTCCGATATTTGGGAATTTTATGCTTAAGGCCGAATTGGCCCGTTTTAACCGCACAATGGAGCTGCTTTTAAAAAGCGGCATCACGATATTGCGGGCGATCGAGGTAGCCCTGCCCGTGGTAGATAATGAGGTCATCAGGGAGCAGCTGAAGCTAAGTTACAAAGAACTTGAGCAGGGCGGATCCTTCGGCAGGAGCCTTAAGAATTCAAAGCTATTTCCTGTTTTTATGACAAATTTGATTATTGTCGGGGAGGAATCGGGCAAATTGACCGAAGCGCTCTCTGAGGTCGCCTTTAGCTATGAGCGCGATACCGACGAAGCTATGAAGGTGATGACCAACCTGCTTGAGCCGTTGATGATCCTGACTGTCGGGCTCATCGCCGGTTTTATCGTCATTGCGATGCTATTGCCGATATTTGAGATGAATATGATGGTAAGATAATAAAAAAGGAGAGATCATGTCGCTAAAGAAGAGGGTATTCATTGCCGACGATGATGAGGCTGTCCTGACAAGCCTGCAGAGATTATTGCAGCTTTCGGATTTTGAAGTAGAGGTTACGCGCCACCCCAAAGAAATCGTAGATAAGATCAAAGCTTTCAGGCCGGATATCATCCTGCTTGACCTGCTTATGCCTAACCTCGGCGGCCTGGAGATCTGCGAGATGCTTAACAGCGACGATCAAACTCAAGGCATACCGATAATCGTCATCTCGGCGCTCGGACGCGAAGAAGATATTAAGCGGGCATACCGCCTGGGGGTGATCGGTTATTTTGTGAAGCCGTATGATTTTAATGACTTACTAAAAGAGATCAGGCGGACTATTGCATATAAGGAAGCTAAACCGGAGTAAAGGGGCGGGATAAATGATAACCATTGTTTTTCTTGCTGTTTTATTACTCCTTTTGGCTGCTTTGTTATTAATTGCAATAAAACTTAAAGCAGCGCAGAGGCGGATAAAAGAGGCGCGTTCCCAGTTGATCCAATCGGCAAAAATGGCTTCCATCGGTATGCTTGCCGGCAGCGTGGCGCATGAAATAAATAATCCCCTGATCGGCGTCTTGAACAATATCCAATTGATCAAGATGCTGGTAGAGCAAAAAAATGATTTTAGCGCGCAGGACTTTCGTGAACTGCTGGATACCATTGAAACATCGGCGCTGCGCTGTTCCGGGATAACCCGCAGCCTGCTTGACTTTTCGCGTTCCTCCAAAGGCGTATACCAATGCGTTTCTCTGAATGAGATCATAGAAAAATCAATCAACCTCCTTGCGCTTGAGATAAAAATAAACAATATTACCGTTGAGAGGTGGCTCGGCGATGGCATCCCGGCGGTATCTGCCGACCCGCTCCTGTTGCAGCAGGCAATATTTGATATTGTGAATAACGCCTGTTGGGCAATAGAAAAGAAATCAGGCAGGCAGGGCGGCAAGGTTACCATAAAGACAGCCTATGAGCCTTCCTGTAAAAAGGCGGTTATTTCTATCCTTGATACCGGTATCGGGATACCCGAAGATGACCTGAAAAAGGTTTTTAAGCCGTTTTTTACGACTAAACCTTCCGGAGAAGGCACCGGCCTCGGGCTTTCTATTGTCCGTGATATCATAAATGAGCATAACGGCAGTATTGAAGTTGAGAGCAAAGCAGGCGAGGGGTCTATCTTCAAAATAAAACTGCCTGTTTTAGGAGGTGAAAAGCGGTGATTTTTAGGCGTAGATTAAAACGGATGACCGCCTGCCTGCTGTTTTTTACGATATTTACCCTGCCTTGCGCCTATAGCCGCGCGTCTTCCAACACGATCATTGTAGTCGTAAAGAGCCGCAGTATCGGCCCCTACATGGAAGTGGCGGAAACGTTTAAAAGATCAATGGAGGCATACGATTACAATATAAAGATCGTGGAATTTGACCTTGTCGGCGAGTCAATGCCGCAGGACCTCAAAAACAATATCAATGAGGCAAAGCCGCAGTTGATTTTTAGTTTGGGCACGCCGGCGACTAAAGCCAGCCGTCAGGCATTTGCCGAGACGGGCTTAACGGTAGTCTATGCCATGGTATTAAACCCCGCTGCCAGCAATATTATCCCTCCCGGCGTATCAATGGACATTCCCTTTGAATTAAAGCTAAAGGAACTAAAAAGGATCCTGCCGCAAGCCAAAAGGATCGGGGTGATTTATTCGCCTGAATACTCTGAAGTTTTTAACGCGGTTTCGCAGGCGGCCCGCAACACAGGCCTGGAAGTTTCCGGCAGGCAGATCAATGGGCAGAAAGAATTTTCCGAAGCAATGCTGGATGTTTTTGGAGAAATAGACTGTTTCCTGATGATCGCCGATCCTTCAACTTATTTGCCTAAAACAACGGAACACCTGCTTTTGGAGGCGTTACAGAGAAAAATTCCCGTGGTCGGGCTATCTTCGGCTTATACAAAAGCCGGGGCTTTGCTCGCTTTTGATTGTGACTATACGGATCTAGGCAGGCAGGCGGCAGAACTTGTGATTAAGATTGTTTCCGGAAAAGCCGGTAGCCCACCGGAAATGACTGCCCCGAGAAAAATGAAGTTTTCTTTAAACCTGAAAGTTGCCGAGAGACTGGGCATAAATATCCCACAGGAGATGATAAGCGAGGCCGGGGAGGTGTTCGGCAGATGAAGATTAAATTCGGCATCTCAGAAAAAATCATTGCCATGGTTGCCGTGCTGACTGCGATATTGACTATAGGCTCCGGATACTATTCTTTTAAGCGGCAGAGAGAGATCTTGCTTCAGGAGTTTGACGAAAAAGCGCAGATACTCGTTAACAGCCTTGCTTCCGGCAGCGAATATTCGGTGCTGACGGGAAACGATAAATTACTTAATAGCATCGCAAGCGCAGCGCTGAAGTATAAAGACGTTATCTTTTGCGAGGTTAAGGATAAAGATGGCCGGGTCCTGTTCACGAAAGGCGGGAGAGATAAAAAATACATCAGAAGTTACGTCGGTTCTATCTTGACCGAGAGAGTAGCCGGATCACCGGATGAGATGATCTTCTCCGGATCTCAAGGAATGAAGATGGAAAGGATTGGTGAAGTATGCCTTGCCTTTTCGCTTACCGACCTGATGGAGAAGATGGGGATGATTAAAAACGACATCATTGTCCTGACCCTCGTAGGTATTATTATCATCCTGGTTTTTGTTACTTTGTTGGTTAAATTTATCCTGGGCCGGCCAATCAAGGAATTGATCATGGGTACGGAGAGGATCTCTTCCGGCGACTTAAGCTATAAAGTCTCTATAAAAGGCAAAGATGAGATCGGCGAGCTGGCAGCCGCTTTCAATAAAATGACCGGCGACCTGCAGAAAATAACCGTTTCCCGGGATGAGCTTATGAAAGAGGTTACGGAGCGCCAGCGCGCAGAAGGCAGCCTCAAGATAGCTTATGAAAAGCTTAAACAAACCGAGACGCAGCTTATCCAGTCGGCTAAGATGGCCTCTATCGGCCAGCTTGCCGGCGGCGTTGCTCATGAGATCAATAATCCCCTGACCGGCGTGCTGAACAATGTGCAGTTGATCAGGATGGAAGCGGAAAGCCGGGCCCAATTCAGCGTAGATGATTTTAAGGAACTTTTATCGGTTATTGAAGAGTCCGCCCTGCGCTGCAAGCGGATAACCCAGTCCCTGCTTGATTTTTCCCGGGCTTCCGCGCGGTCATTCCAGCCGCTTTCGTTGAACGAGTTGACAGGGAAAGTAATCGTCCTGATCAGCCATGAAATGCAGCTGCAGAATATCTTTATCCGCACGGAACTTGAACCGAATCTGCCCCTGATCTCCGGCGACCCGCAGCTTTTGCAGCAGGTGATTTTTGATATTATTTCTAATGCAAAATGGGCCATAGAAAAGAAGTCGGGTAAAGGAGGAGGCAAGATCGTCATACGGACAAGCTATGATCACGACATTAAACAAGTGACGCTATCTATATCCGATACCGGCATAGGGATCAGTAAGGAAAATATAGGTAAGGTATTTGATCCGTTCTTTACCACCAAATCCGTAGGAGAGGGCACGGGCCTTGGCCTTTCCATCGTATACAGCATTATTAAAGAACATATGGGCAATATCAGGATAGAAAGTGAACCGGAGAAGGGGACGGTCTTTACGATAGAGTTACCGGTTTTAGAGAAGGCCGGCACTTAATGAGAAGATAAGCCATGAGAGTACAGACAAAGGTAATTATCCTGTTGTTATTGCTGGGCGTAATTTTTACCGCCAGCCTCTTGATACACAATCGCATCGGCAGACGGACCCTAAGCCTGATGTTGCAGCAGGACGAGCGGGAAAAGAACGATATTTTTCACAAGCTGTTGGCGCTCAAAGCAAAAGGCATGGAGCTGTTTGCTTTTGATTATACCTATTGGGATGAAATGGTTAATTTTGTCAATGACCCGCAGAATAAGAAAGATTGGGCAGCCCAGAATATCGAGACCGGACTGGGTACCTTTAATACCGATTCGGCATGGATATTCAACATTAACGGCGACCTTGCGTATTCCGTAAGCAACCTGGATGATGAAACGCTGAAAAATTTTCCTTTCTCGGCAGAAGCGATCAAGAAAATATTTATCGACAAGCGGCTATGCCACTTTTTCATAAATACAGGGCAGGGGGTAGAAGAAATACGCGGCGCTACCATTCATCCGACGCTTGACCCTGAGCGCAAGACAGACCCCAAGGGTTATTTCTTTGCCGCCAAACTCTGGGATAAGGATTACATCGATGAGCTTTCACAGCTTACCGGCGGCATAGTAGCGGTTACATTTTTTTCGCCGGGCATGAGTATCGCCGATGACGACAATGTGGATAAAGGGACAATCCATATCTTCAGGTTATTGAACGGGCCGGACGGCCTGCCGGTGGCGCGCATCAGCGTTTTTTTAAAATCCGCAAGCGTCTTATTGCTGAATAGGCAAATCGGGCAATATTCTCTGCTGTTTGCGATTTTTGCTTTTTTAGTTTTTATTTTAATTATAATTTTTATCACCCGCTGGATAAGCGTGCCGCTTAGCTTAATATCTAAAACGTTGAAGACGCAAGACGTGGTCTATATCAATAAGCTTAATAAAGGAAAAGGCGAATTCGGCAGCATAAGCAGGTTAATAGAAAAGTTTTTTGAGCAGAGAGAGTCTTTTGTTAAGGAGATCGATGAGCGTAAGCGCGCAGAAGCGGCTTTGCGAGAAAGCGATGAGCGGTTCAGGCAGGTAGCGGAAAGCGCCGGTGAATGGATATGGGAAGTCGACTCCAAAGGCTTATATACTTATTCAAGCCCTGCCGTAAAAGAGATACTCGGTTACCAGCCTGAAGAAATAGTCGGGAAAAAATATTTTTACGACTTTTTTCATCCGGACGTTAAGGAGGAGCTAAAACGCGGAGTCTTTGAGAGCTTCGCTAAAAAAGAAAACTTCAGGAGCCATATCAACCTGAACGTACACAAGAACGGCAGTATGGTCATTTTAGATACAAACGCCACGCCGGTTATAGACGAACATGGCGTGCTTAAGGGTTACCGCGGAGCGGACAAGGACATTACCAAGACCAGGCATGCCGAGGAGGAATTAAGGGCCGCGTACTCGCAGCTTACGCAAACGCAGGCCCAGCTGGTGCAATCGGCCAAGATGGCTTCTTTAGGCCAGCTTGCCAGCGGGATTGCCCATGAAGTTAATAATCCGCTCACTGGAGTCTTAAATAACATTCAACTGATCCGGATGATGGAAGAGCAAAAGAAAGAGCTTGATATGGCTGAAGTTGATGATGTGCTGAAGGCAGCCGAAGAATCGGCATTAAGGTGTAAAAAAATAACCCAGTCATTGCTGGAATTTTCCCGCGCTTCCAAGGGCGTAATGCAACTGGTTTCTCTTAATGAGGTAATAGAAAAGGTCATAGATATAGTCGGCTACGAAATAAAAATGCAGAATATTAATATCAACAAAGACCTTACTCCCGACCTGCCGCTGGTCATGGGCAGTTTTCAGCTATTGCAGCAGGTTATTTTTGATATGATCGCTAATGCCAAATGGGCGATAGAAAAAAAAGCAGGAAAAGCCGGCGGGGTAATTATTATCAGGACGGGTTTAGCAATAAGCGAGAAGCAGGTATATGTTTCCATTTCCGATAACGGCATCGGTATAGCTGCGCACGATATGGATAAAATCTTTGAGCCATTTTTTACTACTAAACCCATGGGAGAGGGCACGGGCCTTGGCCTTTCCATTGCTTACGGTATCATCAAGGAGCATCATGGAAATATTAAGGTTGAAAGCGAGCAGGGTAAAGGGGCTACTTTCAGGATAAATTTGCCTTTATCAAGTTTGGCAGGGCACAAGGAGGAAGAAAATGGGTGAAGCTAAGCTTAAGGTTCTGGTAGTGGATGATGAAAAAATCGTCAGGGATTTTTTTAAACGTCTTTTGTCTTTACTGGGGCTGGAAGTAATTGACGTTGAAGACGGATATAAGGCGGTGGAAGCGGTGAAGGCAGGTAAATTCGACCTTTATTTTATTGACGTGCGCATGCCCGGGCTTAACGGCCTTGAGACTTACCGCCAGATCCGTCAGATTGATCCTGATGCGCAGGCAGTAATGATCACCGGATATGCCGTAGAGGACACGCTTGAACAGGCCCGTAAAGAAGGCGCGTACGGCGACATACGCAAACCTTTTGACATCAGTCAGATAAAAGAGGTCCTGGATAAGGTCAGTGCCGTGAAATCCGGGGAGCAGTTGAACATCCTTGTTATTGACGATGATGAAACAATCCTGGAATTTTTTTCTTCTTTGCTGGCGCAAAAAAATCTCTCCTGTAAAAGTGCGCATAGTAAAGAGGAAGCCGTTATGCTGGCAAAGCAAAATAAATTTAACCTTATTTTCCTTGATCTTGTGCTTAAGGATGCCAACGGAGTGGATGCGTATAATGAGCTTAAAGCCATTCTGCCGGAGGCAAATATCGTCTTGATCACCGGATTTCCCCAGAAGGCGAAGTCAATTGAAGGTACACTGGCGGTTTCCGGATGCCTGTATAAACCTTTTGAAATAAATAATATCCTTAAGTATATTGAAACGGCGAAATCAAAGAAATAGATGACGGTTGAGACGGAAAAATTAAAGGAAGAGAATCAGTGCCTTTCGCAAGAGCTAAAACAGCGGCTTTTTGAATTATCCGTGCTTTATGATATAAGCAACAGCATCAGCTATACGCTTAATTATGACGATATTCTGCGTTTTATCATGGATTCCCTGTATAAGATCATAGATTACGACCTTTGTATATCGTTGATCGTTTCTGAAGAAGAAAAAAAGGCAAAAATGGCGGTCCGCATAGCACATCCATTAAAAACGGAGGTTATTGATTCGGCAAAACGCAAGGTGTTGTCTGCTTTAAATAACTTAAGGGGGGAGGCAGTCGCCGAAGAAGAACTGGCCATGGATTTTAAGGGGGAGTTGGCAGAAGCGGGTTCTCCGCTTCAGTCGATAATCTCGTCTTTTGACGTCCCGCTGTTCCTAAGGGACAAGGCAGTAGGTATATTAAGCGTAAGCAGCGTTAAAAATGTTTTTTATTCCGACGACGACATAAAATTATTTTATACTATTGCCTCTCAGGCTTCGTCTGCGATTGAAAGATTGCAGTCCGTACTGGCAGCCGAGAAAAGCAAGATGAAGATAATGGTAGAGCGGATGTCGGAAGGGGTAATCATGTTTGATGAAAAAAATCAGGTGGTTATTTTTAATGCCGCGGCCCGGGATATATTGGGTTACTACCATCAGGAATTGGATGCCGCAGCGCTGTTAAAATTTTTCCATGAATCGGGATTAAGCAATCCGCCCGACGCCGTAAAAAAGAAGGTATGTTTTCCGCCGATCAAGGAAATATATATGGAGAAGCCGTCTGCCCGGATCATCCACGTTGAAACAAATTGCATACAGGATGAAACGGAGAAGCCGCTGGGCGTGGTAATGGTTTTGAGGAACGTGACCAAAGAGCGGGAGATTGAGCGGATGAAAAATGATTTTGTTTCTTTGGTTTCCCATGAGTTGCGCACGCCTTTAGCGGCGATGAAAGGCGCGGCCGAGAACCTGTTGGAAGGGATTACCGGCAGCCTGAACCAAAGCCAGAATGAATGCCTCCTGCTTATCGAGCGCAATATTGACCGCCTAAACCGTTTGATCTCTGAACTCTTGGATATTTCGCGTATTGAAGCAGGCAGGATACAGTTAAATAAGCAGCAATTGGATATCGCTGCGCTGGCAAGCGATGCCATCGGTTTCTTGCAAAAGATCGCAGAAGAAAAAGGGATCAAATTATCCTCTTCTTTTACAGCCGGCCTGCCGCGCATTCAGGCGGATGCCGACAGGATCACGCAGGTGATCACTAATCTTGTAGGCAATGCTTTGAAATTTACGCTTTCCGGCGGTTCAATCAACGTTAATATATTCAGAGAAGGAGATTTTATCCAAACTGACGTCATAGACACCGGCTCAGGCATACCCACGGCTGACTTGGAAAAGATTTTTGATAAATTTTATCAAGTCAGCCGGCCTGGCGCTAAAGCGCTGGTTAAGGGCACCGGCTTAGGCCTTAGTATATCCAAAGGCATCGTGGAAAAGCACGGTGGGAAGATCTGGGCAGAGAGCGAATTAGGCAAGGGGAGCAAATTAAGCTTTACGCTTCCGATTAAGGAGGTTGCGTTATAATGGCTAAAAAGATCCTTTTGGTAGATGATGAGCCGGATATTGTTACGACCATAAAGATGCGGCTGGAGGCAACCGGCTATGAAGTCACGGTTGCTACCGACGGAAATACCGCTTATAATAAGGCAAAGTCGGAAAATCCGGACCTGATTATTTTGGATTTGATGCTTCCGGACATGGACGGATATCAGGTCTGCCGGCTCTTAAAATTTGATCAAAGGTATAAGAATATACCGGTGATCATGCTCACGGCAAAAAGCCAAAAAGAAGATAAGGAATGGGGCGAGAAAGTAGGCGCGGACTGCTATATTACCAAGCCGTTTGATCTAAAGGAGCTTACCGCTAAAATAAAAGAGCTATTGGAGGGGAAGGATGCTTAAACCCGGTAAAGACGTCCCTTCGGTTGACCTGAATAATTATATAATCGATCCCGCTATATTAAATACTATTCCCGAAAGAGTAGCCAGGAGGCATAAGATCATTCCTATTTTTCAGGTCCGGGATACTTTGACCGTTGCGATGAGTAATCCGGCTGATTTTATCGCATTAGATGAGGCAGCGGCGGTTTCCGGATGCAAGATCCAGGCAGTAAAGGCAGACCCGGTTGAGATTGTCAAGGCAATTGAGCAATATTATACCGTGAGCAACTCCATCGACGATATCATTAAGGGCCTGCAGGCAGGCGGGGTTACGTTTGTGCAGGAAGATAAACTTGATCTGGTAAGGATACAGAGGATAGTTGAAGAGCCGCCGGTAATAAAGCTGGTTAACTTGATCATCGCGCAGGCGATAAAAGATAATGCCAGCGACATACATATCGAGCCGGAAGAAGAGCAGGTAAAAGTCCGCCTAAGGATAGACGGCATCATGCACGTGCTTGCCGCTTTTCCGCGGGGAATGAATTTGCCCGTTGTGCCGCGGATCAAGGTCGTTGCCGGATTAGACATCACAGACCACCGCCTGCCTCAAGACGGGCGTTTTCGCGTGCGCATAGAAGACCGGGAAGTGGATCTGCGTATCTCTACCTTTCCGATCGCTTTCGGCGAGAAAGTGGTGATCAGGATATTAGACCGCGTTTCCGCGTTTTTAAGCCTTGATAAATTAGGGTTTTCCGCGCAGAATTTACAGGTTTTTGAATCGTTGATTCGTAAGCCGTTCGGGATAATTCTGGTTACCGGGCCGACCGGCAGCGGAAAGACTTCCACCTTGTATTCAACGTTGACAAAATTAAATTCGCAGGAGAAGAATATTATAACCCTTGAGGACCCGCGGGAGCAGCTTTTGCAGGGGATAAATCAGGGTGAGGTAGACCCCGAAATAAACTTTACTTTTGCCAGCGGCTTAAAGGCAATACTGCGCCAGGACCCGGACATTATCATGGTCGGCGAAATCAGGGATCTGGAGACTGCGCAGATCGCTATTCGCGCAGCGCTTACTGGGCATTTGGTTTTTTCCACCCTGCACACCAATGACGCTTCCGGCGCGATCACCAGGCTGGTTGATATGGGCATTGAGCCGTTCTTGATCTCTGCCAGCGTTATCGGCATTCTGGCGCAGAGGCTGGTAAGGGTCATTTGCCCGAAATGCAAAGAAGAGTATTCTCCTAATGAAGAAATCCGTCAAAGTTTGGGCATGGATAAAGATGCAAAGGCTGGCCTTTTTCGTTCCAAGGGCTGTCTTTTTTGCCGGCATACCGGGTATAAGGGGCGCATTGGTATCTTTGAATTGCTGGTTATTGATGATCCGATAAAAGAGATGGTCACTAAAAAATGCCCGGCTGCCGAAATTAAGCAGGCGGCGCAGGCAAACGGCATGAGAACCTTATATCAGGATGGCTGCGAAAAGGTTATCAACGGGATAACTACTTTAAAGGAAGTGCTGCGCGTAAGTTACGAATCGGATTAGAAGGTGCTGTAGTAGATTTCTGTAAGAGAGGAGATACGGATAAATGGATGCTAAAAAAAATATTAATGTGTTGATTGTTGACGACGAGGAAGTGGTGAGGAATTTCTTGACCCAGCTTTTGACCGTAAACGGCTTGAACGCTGAAGCCGCGGAGAACGGGTTCAAGGCGATTGAGATGGCAAAGAAATCCAGCTACGACCTCGTATTCCTTGATGTCAGAATGCCCGGTATTGACGGCCTGGAAACATTCAGGGAGCTCAAAAAAATAAGCCCGGATACTACGTACGTGATGATGACGGGCTATGCGGTGAATGAGATCCTTGAGCAGGCCAAGAAGGAAGGCGTAGCCCACGCGCTTAAAAAGCCCTTTGACGTGATGCAAATAAAAAAACTTATTGACGGTTGCATAAAAAATAAGACGCCTCGGGGTGTTTTGAAGATGCTTATTGTCGATGACGAAGAAGTAGTCTTAAATTTTTTCAAAAAGCTGCTTAAAGAAGACATCTACGACGTGGTTACGGCTAAAACCGGCAAAGAAGCGCTGGAAAGCCTGAAAGAAAAGGATTTTGACCTGGCGTTTGTGGATACGGTGCTTCCGGATATGCAGGGAGCGGAGCTTTATTTAAAGATACAAGAGGCAAAGCCGGACTTGGCGATTATTCTGATCACCGGGTATGTCGAGCGTTGTGAAGATATCAAGCAGCTGAAGCTTAATATCAAGGGGTGCCTGTATAAACCTTTTGAGATAGATAAAATATATGAGGAAATAAATAAGATTAAGCAACTGAAAGGATTATGAGGGGAGCAATACTCTGCGCGTTAACATCTTTGTGTTTTTTGCTGCCGCAACAGAATGCCTGCGGCCAGGATTGGGAACAGCTTAAAAGCGAACACTTTATCGTCTATTTCACGAATGACCCGGGATTTGCGAAGAACGTACTGGATAAAAGCGAATATTATTACAAGAGGATCGCCGGAGACCTCGGATACGCGCGCTATTCGGAATTTTGGACGTGGGACAACCGCGTAAAGATCTATATCTATCCCGACCATAAGTCTTTTATTTCCGCCACGCACCAGCCCTATTGGTCGCAGGGTATGGCTGATTACCGTGGTAAAAAAATAATCAGTTATGCCTGGAGCAAGGGTTTTGTGGAATCCCTCCTGCCGCATGAGATGGCGCATTTGATCTTCCGGGACTTCGTGGGTTTTAAAGGCGAAGTGCCCCTCTGGCTGGATGAAGGCATTGCGCAATGGGCGGAAAAGCCGGACAGGAATTACATAAAAGCCATGGCAAGCCAGGCCTATAAAGATAATCTGGTATTGCCGCTGGAAGAGATGATGGTTCTGGATGTCAGGAAAATAAGGGCAGACGAAAGCATCTATATCAATACCGTAACTACAAACGATAACAGGAAAGGGGTATTGTTTTTAAGCGGCGAGAAACTGGTGAATGCGTTTTATCTGCAAGCGGTATCGCTGGTGGACTTTTTGATTGTGCGTTTCGGTTCGGAGAAATTCATTGAGCTCTGCCGGCAGCTGCGCGACGGTAAATCCCTCGAGGAGGCGCTTAGATTTGTTTATCCGATGCATATCCGCAGCATCGCAGAGCTGGATAATGAATGGAGAAAATACCTGGAGGAGAAAAACAATGGATAAAAAACACGCTGTAAGGGCATTTACGCTTATTGAGCTGATGCTGGTCGTGATTATTATCGGCGCCCTCGTAGCTATGGTCATGCCCCGGCTTACCGGCCGAACTGAGCAGGCGCGTTCTACCGCCGCGGAAGCGGATATCCGCGCCAATATTGCCACTGCCTTAAAATTATATGAGCTGGATAACGGCAGTTTCCCCAGTTCGGATGAAGGGTTGAACGCCCTACTTGATAAACCCGGATCAGCAACAAACTGGCACGGGCCGTATATTGAAAAAAAGCCCATAGATCCCTGGGGCAGGGAATATAAATATAAATGCCCCGGTGAGCACCGGCCGGCCGATTACGACCTTTATTCGCTGGGTAAAGACGGCGTTGAGAGTTCAGATGATGTTAAAAACTGGGATTAAGCGGGCCGTTGCAGGATTCACTTTTTTGGAAGTAATGGCTGCCTCTGCGGCCCTGGCGCTGGGCACGGTATTGGTATACGAAGCTTTCTTTATTTCTTTGGATACCTTTAATTATTATACCGACTACTTGAACGTTGCTTCCTGGGCGGATAATAGGATCTGGCAGGCACAGGATAAACTCAGGCAGGGGGTCCCTTTGGCCGGCCAGGAAGGCGGAGAGTTTACGGAAAACAATAAAATTTTCCGGTGGAGTTTAGCTTGCGGCCCGCTCGATGAGCAGGCGCGGCTGTACGCCCTGGACCTTTCCCTTTCATGGAAGACCGGCAAAAGAAATTTGGCGCTTTCAAGAAGCACATATGAGATATTGCGGGAAAAATGATGCATCCAGACCGGAAAACAAAAACTGGCCTTACCTTGATAGAGTTACTGCTGGTTGTTACCCTCCTGGCAATGGTTTCAATGGCAATGTACGGGGTATTGAATAACGGCCTCAGGATATGGCAGAAGATAACCAGGCAGCTGCCTCAGGAAGATGCCGTGATCTTCCTTGATAAATTTTCCCGCGACCTGCGTAACGGCGTAAACTCGGCTTCAATAAACTTTTCCGGAAGAGAAGAAGAATTATCCCTGCCTACGCTTGTAAAAAGCACCCGCCTTCAGAATACCACCGTGGGGCAGGTTACCTATTCTTATGACCCGCAGGCCGAGCTTTTAACCCGGCAGCAGGATGATTATTCCCAGGTATATAGCGGCAGCAGCCAGGGAAGCCTTACCCAGTCTTTAACTAATATAAAATCGTTAAAATTCCAATATTATGTTTTTAAAGAGGATGACGGCATATACTTTTGGCAGGATACATGGCAGAAATCCGGGATGCCTCCGGCAGTCAAGGTAGAATTGGAAATTGGAGATGGCGATCAGACACGTAAATTTATACAGTCAGTATTTATCCCCATCGCGGGTTAATTGCGCAGGGAGTATTTTAGTGATCGTCCTGTGGTCTCTTTGCCTGCTTTCCGCGTTTGCGGTAATATTGGGTTATCAGGTGAGGCAGAAGGCAGTGATGGCAAAGCGGCTGGATGAACGGGCGAGCCTGCGTTTTATTGCCGAGGCAGGGGTAAAAAAAACAATTTCTGAATTAAAAAAATGGCAGATGGAAGGCCCGCAGTATGCCGCATTAAACGGCGCCTGGAGCAGCAACCCGGCCGTATTCATGAATATAGGCGTAGGCGCGGGGACTGCCAATATCTGTTATGATTACGTTGACGAAGAGTCGGGCGATCAGGGCTTGCGTTACGGGCTCGTTGACGAAGAGAGCAAGATCAACGTAAATACCATATCCAGTGAAAATAAGGAAGCGGTATTGAAGATTTTGCGGCAGTTGTTTATGGGCTTACTTGGATATGATGAAGCGCGGGCGCAGGAATTGGCAGCCTGTATTATTGACTGGCGCGACTCCGACGCTGAGTCGGGGGTATTTTCCGGAGGCGCGGAGAGTAATTATTACAAGGGCCTGCCGTATCCTTATGAAGCAAAGAACGCCAAGTTTGACATCCCGGAAGAATTATTATTGGTTAAAGGCATGGATGAAAATATATTCAGTAAAGTAAGAAACTATGTTACAATCTACGGCAGCGGCAGGGTCAATATCAATACTGCTTCCAAGCTCGTGTTGACGGCATTGGGATTGGATGAAAATATCGTAAAAAATATCATCCTTTTCCGCGCGGGAGAAGACAGGGTAACCGGGACCGAAGACGACAACATTTTTGTGCAGGCCTCAGAGATCGTGCCGAAGCTCAGCGAGTTCGCGCATTTAAGCTCCAGTGAGTTAGCACAATTAACCGACATATCCGGTAAATATCTTGGTGTCAGGTCGGAAAATTTCTTCGTCCGCTGCCGGGTAAAATTGAACAACAGCGCCAACGTAAGCGATATCTATTGCATTTTGGACCGTAACGGGAAAATCTTATACTGGCGGGAGCCCTGATGGTTGGGATCAACGTAAAAAAATTCGCCGATATGGTTAACAAAGAAATGATCGGCATAGATTTTACCGGCGATAATCTTAAGTTCGTCCATGCGGTGATTTCTCTGAATAAAGTTGAGATCGCCGGCATAGCCACCCGCAATATCAGCGGCTTGATCGCCGAGGACATTGCCAATGTCGTCAGGGGCAGCGCCACGGAATTCAAAGTCAAAAATCCCGGCGTAATCAGCGTAATCCCTTCGCATTCGGTGATCACAAAAAACATCGAAGTCCCTTCGGTAGACCCCCGGGAAATAAAAGAGATCATCAACCTCCAGGCAGGCAGGCATACGCCTTATTCGCGCGACGAGATCATTGCCGATTACATTGAGATAGGCACGTATAAGAACAGCTATACCAAAATACTCCTGGTAATTATAGCGCGCAGCCTGGTAAAGAAGCACCTTGAAATACTTGATAAAGCAGGCCTTCGGCTTGAAAGGGTGCTTCTGGCTGCCGAGGGGCTGGCCGTATTTACCGGTAAGATGCTAAAGATTGAAAATGGCGATCCGCCCGTGAATATCGTGCACCTTGATGAAAACCATTCCGATTTTGTCATCGCCTATAAAAATAAGCCGATCTTCGTCCGGAGCATCCCTATCGGGACCCAGCATATCCTGGCGGAAAAGCAAAAATACGAGGTGAAATTCGTCGAAGAATTGTTGCATTCGCTTGAGGCCTATCAGAACGAAGACATAGAAAAGATACCTAATATGCTTATTCTTACCGGAGCGATAGAGCCGGTAAGGGAACTGGAGGATACGTTAAATAACAGCATGCACCTGCCGGTTAAGGTCCTGCCCTACATAAAAAGCATCCCGATTGCGGCTGAGGCCGGACGCGCCGCTTCGCTGGCCAAGCAGATGTCCTTTATGCATATCATTGCCGCGCTTTTTTCATGGGATAAGCTTAAAGTTGACCTTGTGCCCGAAGAGATAAAGCTGAGGAAGACGCTTGAAGAAAGAGGTAAAGAGCTGATTAAAACAGGGATCTTTATCCTGATGAATTTTATCCTTATCTTTTTTATAATGGTCACGGGCATTTATTTTAAAGGATTATATTTAAAGAGGGTGACCGACAGGTATCAGATCTTGAACGAAGAGGCAAAAAAACTGGAAAGCGATTTTGACCGCATCAGCAGGATAAAAGCTTATTTAGCGGCGCGGGGATATTCTCTGGAGGTGCTGGTAGAGTTATATAATCTTGTCAGCGACGAGCTGCAACTAAGCGACGTGAAATTCGATGACCAGGGCAAGGTTTCTCTCCGGGGCGCCTCGGAATCAATGTCGGCGGTATTTACTTTTGTTGAAGAGCTGGAAAAGTCAAAGTATTTTAAGGAAGTAAAAACTAAATATACCACCAAGAGGAGAGAAGGTACTAAAGACGTTACAGACTTTGAAATTACCGGTTTTCAGGAAGGCAGGAAGATATAATGTTTAAGCTTCAGCTGCAGCCTTTGCTTAAAGTCCTTTCCGGCTTGTCTAAAAGGGAAAAGATCATTTTTTACGCCGCGGCCACAGCATTGTCCCTTGTAGCGCTTGACAGGCTGATCATCTATCCGGTTTATTCCAGGATTAATTCGTTGAACAACGCGATAAAGGAGGGGGAAACCGGCATTGTCAGGGATATGCGCATGCTCGCCCAGAAAGAGAAGATCATCCTGGAGTCAAAGAAATACGCCTCTTTTTTCAGTTCTCCCGAATCGGAAGAAGAGGCGACAACGTCTTTCCTCAAGGAGGTCGAGAACCAAGCCGGTAAGAGTTCGCTTTATATCGTTGATATGAAGCCGGCAGGCGTGAAAGCCGAGAAAGACGGGACCAAGAAATTCCAGGTGGTTTTAAGCTGCGAAGGGCAGATGGAGCAGGTCATTGAGTTCATGTATAATATTGAGAACCTGAATTCGCTCTTTAATATTGAAAAGTACCAGATCAGCCCGAAATCCAAGGAGACCGGCACTGTGCAGTGCTCGATAACTATCGCGATGATCGTAATGGCCTAACCGGGCAAAGGAGGATGCTATGAAAAGAGCTGTTGTATTTTTTCTGCTGTTAACCCTGTTTTGTGTTTTTAACGCCTATGCCTTGGATTCTAAAATCGTAGACTTGCGCGATCAGGTCCTTGGGCAGGCGCAGGAAATAAGGGGCTTGATGACCCCCAAAACAAAAGATAGCGTTGTTTTGACCGCTATGTTCGATTCCTGCATACTTACGGCAACACAGTTAGACGCTTATTTTTCCATGCTGGGCATTTTTGAAACTTTGACTAAGAAAGACAGCGGCGAAAGCGCGATCAAATTTATCACCGCGTGGCTGGGCACAGTGAAAAACAGCAATAAGCTCGGCATAAGCAATCTTGATGCGTTCAAACCGGCAGAAAAGAAAATAAAAGAGCAGGTCAAAAAATTAAAGGATTCTTTTGTCGCTCTCGACGGCCTTATTGACGTTGAACTGCGTAAGTTCTCGGCATTAAGCATATCGGCGCGCCAGCCGAAGAACTAACCCGTACTCTTTTTTGGATTGACAGTTTTAAGCTAACGTGCTATACTTAAGCTTGATTTTGGCAGGGGACTGTCAATAAACAAAGGCGTTTTAAGACAGAGTGCTTCAAGTGTCTTCAAAACGCTTTTTTTGTTGTTACGCATACCAAAACACATGAATAAAAAATACATTTTTGTAACCGGCGGCGTGATCTCAAGCCTTGGTAAAGGCATTGCCTGTGCTTCTATCGGGAAAATCCTTGAGTCCGTAGGTTTTAAGGTGACCCTGATGAAGCTTGACCCTTACATCAACGTCGATCCCGGGACAATGAATCCTTACCAGCATGGCGAGGTATATGTCACGGAAGACGGCGCGGAGACCGACCTCGACCTTGGCCATTACGAGCGTTTTACGAATGCCAAGATAAGCAAGTTCAATAATATTACCACCGGCCAGGTTTATAATGCGGTGATCTCCCGCGAGAGGCGGGGGGATTATTTGGGGAAGACGATACAGGTTATTCCGCATATTACCAATGAAATAAAAGAGCGTATAAAGAAATGCGCTAAGGTATCCGGGGCCAATATTATCCTCGTGGAAATCGGCGGCACTGTCGGAGATATCGAAAGCCTTCCTTTCCTTGAGGCTGCCCGTCAATTCGGTTTGGACGTTGGCAGGGGGAATTCTCTTTATATTCATCTTACTCTTGTGCCTTATATAAAGGTAGCCGGAGAAATAAAAACAAAACCCACCCAGCACAGCGTGGGTACTTTACGCGAGATAGGGATCCAGCCGGATATATTGGTCTGCCGCACGGAAAAACCGCTTTCTGACGAAGTAAAAGAAAAAATATCCCTGTTCTGTAATGTCAGGCAGGAAGAGGTAATCGAGGCAAGGGACGTGGATGTGATTTACCAGATCCCGCTGGTGTTTAAAGAGCAGGGTCTGGATAAAATAATATTGCGGCATTTTGACTTGAGGCGCCGGCGCTTTGACCTGAAAGGCTGGCAGGACAATGTTGTTGAACGCGCGCTTAATCCGCGGCATAAAGCAACTATTGCCGTAGTGGGTAAATATATCGGCCTGCAGGACGCCTATAAATCTATATACGAATCTTTGATCCATGCCGGGATCGCCAATGATTGCCGGGTTGAGATCAAAAAAATAGATTCCGAAGAAATAGAGAAGGACGGTCCGGAAAGACTCTTAAGGGACGTTTCCGGGATACTCGTACCGGGCGGTTTCGGTTATCGCGGCATTGAAGGCAAGATCAGCGCGATCCGTTATGCCAGGGTAAATAAAATACCTTATTTGGGGCTGTGCCTTGGCATGCAATGCGCGGTGATCGAATTCAGCCGTAATGCCTGCGGATTAAAAGGGGCAAGTTCCACGGAATTCGGTAAAAAGCCGGCTCATCCCGTGATCAGCTTATTGGAGCAGCAGCGGGGCGTCAGGGATATGGGCGGCACAATGCGTCTGGGCGTCTATCCATGCAGGATCAAGAAAGGCACAAAGGCCTATTTTGCATATAAGAAGAGCCTTGTCTGGGAAAGGCACAGGCACCGTTATGAATTCAACAATAAATATAAAAAATTACTGGAGAAAAACGGTATGGTTTTTTCCGGTATATACCCCAAGGGCAACCTTGTTGAAATCATTGAGCTGAAAGGCCACCCGTTTTTTGTCGCGGTCCAATCCCATCCGGAATTCAAATCCAAACCCGACAGGGCGCATCCCTTGTTCAGGGAGTTCATTCGCGCCGCCTTAAAAGCAAAAAAAACAGTATAATCTGTTTTACAATCCCGTCTTTGTATACTATAATAATCCGATAAATTCATAGGTAAAAGATGGAAAAGACCGGTTTTGACAACGAAAAATACCTCAAAGAACAGACTGCGGCGATATTAGACAGGGTTAAAAAGTTTAATAGTAAGCTTTGCCTTGAGTTTGGCGGTAAGCTTTGTTTTGATTACCATGCTGCGCGCGTCCTGCCGGGATATGACCCGAACGTAAAGATCAGGCTGTTGCAATCATTAAAAGACAAGATTGACATTGTCCTTTGCATTTATGCCGGCGATATTGAACGGGGCAGGGTAAGAGGGGATTTTGGCATAACTTACGATGCCGCGACTTTAAAGCTGATCGACGACCTGCGCAAATGGGGCCTGGATATTCTGGCCGTAGTGATCACGAGGTTTTCCGGGCAGCATTCGGCAGCCGTATTCAAAAATAAGCTGGAGCGCCGCGGGGTTAAGGTTTATCTGCATTATCCGATAGAGAACTATCCTGTTAACGTAGACCTGGTTGTCAGCGAACAGGGGTTTGGCAGGAACGACTATATAGAGACAAAGAACCAGGTTATGGTTGTTACCGGTCCCGGGCCGAATAGCGGAAAACTTTCTACCTGCCTTTCGCAATTATACCACGAGCATAAAAAAGGCGTGAATGCCGGATACGCGAAGTTTGAGACTTTTCCCATTTGGAACCTTCCGCTTAAGCATCCCGTAAACGTCGCTTATGAAGCGGCGACCGCAGACATACAGGATTTTAACCTCGTTGACCCTTTTCATTTGAATATCTACCACGAAACGGCGATAAATTATAACCGGGACGTGGAAAGCTTCCCGATATTGAAACTGATCTTAAATAAGATATTGGAGAAGAAAAGTAATCTGCCGATGTATAATTCTCCCACGGATATGGGTGTTAACCGCGCAGGTTTCGGCATAATTGACGACGACGCAGTGCAGGAAGCGGCGCGGCAGGAGCTGATACGCAGGTATTTCCGCTATAATGCGGAATATGTTTTAGGAATAGAAAAGAAAGAGGCCGCGGAGAGGGTGGCGCTTTTAATGGAAGAATTAGGCGTTAAGCTTACGGACAGGAAAGTCGTAGAAATAGCAAGAAAGGCTGCCGAAGAAGCGGAATCAAAAGGTAAAGGTAACGCCGGCATATTCTGCGGCGCAGCGCTTGAGCTTTCCGGAGGGAAAGTGGTAACCGGAAAGAATTCCAAACTGATGCATGCCGCCTCAAGCCTGATCATCAATACATTAAAGGTGCTTGCCGGTATCCCCGACGAAATCCTCCTGCTTTCTCCGCAGATCATCAACCAGATATCGATGCTGAAACAGGGGATCTTAAACGAAGAATCGGAAAGCCTGGACCTGGAAGAAACGCTGATCGCGCTTTCCATAAGCGCCACGACCAATCATACGGCAGAGCTGGCGATGAAAAAACTTACAGAACTAAGGAATTGCGAAATACATATGACGCATATCCCTTCTCCCGGCGACGACGTAGGGTTAAAAAGGCTGGGCGTTAATTTGACGACAGACGGGAAGTTCTCTTCCCGTAATTTATTTGTAACCTAATCACATGACGGAAGCCAGGCTTGTTTTAGAAGACGGGACAATATTCAGAGGCCGTTCTTTCGGCGCTGCCGGAGAAAAGTGCGGCGAAGTCGTTTTTAATACCAGTATGTCCGGATATCAGGAGATCATTACCGATCCTTCTTATAAAGGCCAGATCGTGGCAATGACCTATCCTTTGATCGGAAACTACGGCGTAAACAAAGAAGACGTTGAATCATGCAGGCCGTTTGTTGAAGGATTTGTGGTAAAAGAATACAGTAAGATCGCCAGCAACTGGCGCGCGGAGCAGTCACTCGGCGAATATCTTGCGGCAAACGATATCGTCGGTATAGAAGGTATCGATACGCGCGCGCTTACCCTGCATATCCGGCAGGCAGGGGCAATGAAAGCGGTCTTATCCACCGTAGACCTTAATCATGAGAGCCTGATTGTCAAGGCAAGGTCTTCACCGGGTCTTGAAGGCGTAGACCTGGTTAAAGGTGTTGCCTGCGCTAAGCCGTATGAATGGAATAAGCAGGGTAAATATAAAGTAGCAGTGCTTGACTGCGGGATAAAATTAAATACTTTACGCGCATTAGAAGAGCGTAATTGTCGGGTGATCGTGATGCCGGCGGATTCCAGTGCCGCGCAAATATTAGCGGTCAAGCCCGACGGCCTCTTGCTTTCCAACGGGCCGGGAGACCCGGCCGCGGTATCGTACGTTATCAATACCGTAAAAGAACTTTTAGGCAAGCTTCCCATTTTCGGCATTTGTTTGGGCCAGCAGATGCTGGGCCTGGCCATGGGCGGTAAGACTTATAAACTAAAATTCGGCCATCATGGCGGGAACCATCCGGTCAAAGACCTTAAGACCGGAAGGGTATATATTACGGTGCAGAACCATGGCTTTTGCGTGGACGAGAGTTCTTTGAGTAAGCGTGATATTGAAGTAACCCATATAAATTTGAACGATCATACCCTTGAAGGCATCCGGCACAGACGGTGGCCGATATTTTCAGTCCAATTCCATCCTGAAGCCGGTCCGGGGCCGCATGACGCAAATTATCTTTTTGACCGGTTCATCGGTTTGCTGCGGCCGCCAAAAAAGAAAATTGGAGGGAAACGCTATGGAAAACGATAGAAAAATAAAAGTCTTGGTAGTAGATGACGAGCAGGTAGTCAGGGATTTTCTTGCCCGTTTTCTGGCGTTAAAATCTGCAATCGTAAAGATCGTAGAAGACGGATTCATGGCTATCGAAGCGGCAAGGCAGGAAAGGTTTGACCTGGTTTTCCTGGACGTAAAGATGCCGCAGATGAACGGCCTGGAAACGTTCAGGGAACTCAAGAAGATTGACCCGGCGGCAAAATATGTAATGATGACCGGTTATGCGGTTGATGACCTGCTTCAGAAGGCCCGGCAAGAGGGCGCAGCGCATTCCATAAATAAGCCTTTTGATATCCAGCAAATCAGCTCGATAATAGAGAATTTCGCCTGTTAGGAGTCTCTTTAAAATATGCCCAAACGGACAGATATTAAAAAAATCCTGATCATCGGCTCCGGCCCGATCGTCATCGGCCAGGCGTGCGAATTTGATTATTCCGGCACGCAGGCCTGCAAGGTGCTAAAACAGGAAGGGTTTGAGGTCGTCTTGGTTAATTCTAACCCCGCGACGATCATGACTGATCCGCAGACCGCGGACCGCACTTATATCGAGCCGATAACCGTGGATATCGTCGCCAAAATTATCGCGAAAGAAAGACCGGACGCGCTCCTGCCGACATTAGGCGGCCAGACAGCTTTGAATACCGCGGTAGGGCTGGCTGAAAAGGGAGTGCTCAAGAAATACAAAGTAGAAACTATCGGCGCCAACATTAAGGCGATCAAGAAAGCCGAAGACAGGCAATTATTCAAGGATGCGATGCAGAAGATCGGCCTTGACCTGCCCAGAAGCGGCAAGGCATATACTTTAAAAGATGCCTGCAAAGTAGCCGAGCGGATCGGTTTTCCGGTGATTATCCGCCCCAGCTTTACTTTGGGCGGCACCGGAGGCAGCGTTGCCTATAACATAGAAGAGTTTCGGCTGCTTGCCAAAGCCGGCCTTGATTCCAGTATGATCAGCGAAATATTGATCGAGGAGTCGGTTGCCGGGTGGAAAGAATTTGAGCTTGAGGTAATGCGCGACACAAAAGATAACGTAGTGATTATCTGTTCTATTGAGAACCTTGATCCTATGGGCGTGCATACCGGAGACAGCATTACGGTTGCCCCGGCGCAGACTTTAACCGACAGGGAATACCAGCGCATGCGCGATGCCTCGATCGCCTGTATCAGAGAGATCGGCGTTGAGACCGGAGGGTCTAATATCCAGTTTGCCGTGCATCCGGATACCGGCAGGCAGGTCGTGATTGAGATGAATCCCCGCGTTTCAAGAAGCTCGGCGCTTGCTTCCAAGGCAACGGGCTTTCCCATTGCCAAGATTGCCGCAAAGCTTGCCGTAGGATACACGCTGGATGAGATACCCAATGATATCACTAAAGAAACGCCCGCGTGTTTTGAGCCGTCCATTGATTATTGCGTAGTCAAGATCCCGCGTTTTACGTTTGAGAAATTCCCTTCCGCAGATCCCACGCTTACGGTTTCCATGAAATCCGTAGGCGAGGTGATGTCTATAGGCAGGACTTTTAAGGAAGCGCTGCAAAAAGGCCTGCGCTCGCTTGAGATAAAAAAGGCAGGGCTTGAAAGCGTGTTGTTTAGCGGCATGGAAAGCGCAAAAATAGATAACGGGTCGCTGGAAAGGATATACCGGAAGGTAAGGGTCCCCGGCGCAGAGAGGATATTCTATATCGGCGATGCGCTGCGCGCCGGCGTAAGCGTGGAAAAAATATATGAACTTTCCCGCGTTGACCGCTGGTTCATCTATAATATAAAAGAGATCATTGAGCTGGAAAAGCGGATTGTATCAGGCAGCGGTGATCTTACGCGGGATTCGCTTCTGGAAGCCAAGCAATACGGTTTCAGCGACAAGCAGCTGGCAGCGCTGCTGAACAAGAAGGAAGAGGACATCTGCGCTTTGCGCAAATCGCTGAGCATAACTCCGGCGTTTAAGCTGGTAGATACCTGCGCCGCTGAATTCAAGGCCTTTACTCCGTATTACTATTCTACTTACGATAGCTAAATGCCCCGGAAATCCACGCTTAAATTTTTAATCCTCGCTGCAGGGCTTATTTTATTATGGCTTTTAGGCAGGTATTTCCATATTGATCCGGACAAAACTGAGAGTTTTTTCAGCAGATTCCCGCTGATCTACAGCGGGATAATTTTTATCTGCCTCTATGTCGTTATTACTTTCTTTTTTTGGCTATCCAAGGATATCTTTAAACTTGTCTCTGCGTTTATCTTCGGGGCTTATGTAAGCGCGCTGCTTATTCTTATTGCCGAAGCGATAAATGCCGCGGTATTGTTTTCCTTGAGCAGATTTTTAGGCAGGCAGTTTGTTAAGGACCATCTGGGCAATATCAGCGCCGGCCTTGATAAAAAAATAAGCAGCAGCGGTTTTCTCGGGCTTTTTCTGCTGCGCAGCGTTCCGCTGGTGCCGTTCCGTTTCTTAGACCTTGCCGCCGGCCTGGCGGATGTCTCTTTCAAGAGGTATATGGCCGTAGTTTGCCTTGGCTCGCCGGTGCGTATTTTCTGGGTGCAGTATATTATTTCCGGAGCCGGTAAGGGCATACTCAAAGACCCGCAGGAGTTGGTAAATTACCTTGGCACAAATAAAGCCGCCCTGATTTTTAGTTTTATCTACCTGGTTTTAGTGATTTTTGTCGCGATCAAGATGAGGAAAAGCAAGCATGCCGGTAAAAATTAAGTTTCTGGGAGGGGCAAAGACCGTTACCGGTTCAAGCCATCTTGTATCCAGCGATAAGTCGGAGATCCTGCTTGATGCCGGCCTGTTCCAGGGCCGGCGCCGTGATTTCTATGAGATTAATACCACTTTTCATTATAACCCCCGCAAAATAAACGCCCTGATTATCTCTCACGCGCATATTGACCACTGCGGCAATATCCCCAGCCTGATAAAAAGCGGGATGCGCTGTAAGATATATTCTACGCATGCTACCAAAGACCTCTGCCGGCTGATGCTTGAAGATTCGGCTAAAATCCAGGAAGAAGATACCAAATACGTCAATAAGATCAATAAACGGCTGGGGCTTGCTCCGGTAAAACCGCTTTACACCAAGAAAGACGTTTCCGGGGCAATCCGCAGGATCCACCCCCTTACTTACGGCAGGAGTTTTTTGGTATCAAGGGATACCCATGTTACTTTATATAATGCCGGCCATATACTCGGCTCAAGTATTGTAGTTTTGGAAGTCAGGGATCCGTCCCGCAGTATAAAGATAGGCTATGCGGTGGACCTGGGAAGGAAAAATCTGCCGATGCTCGACGATCCCCAAGCCCCTCGCGGGTTGGATTATTTGATCATGGAAAGTACTTATGGCGGCAGGCAGCACGCGCCTATTGAACAGGCAAAGGTAAGGCTGAAAGAAGTGATTGATCGCACGATCAGCCGCGGCGGCAAGATCTTGATTCCGGCGTTTAGCCTTGAGCGCACGCAGGAGGTCATATACCTGCTGAATGAGCTGTTCAAGGAAAAGGCAATACCCGTTATACCTATATATGTGGATAGCCCCTTGGCAACCGAGATCACCGATTCATTCGTCTGCCACAGCGACTATATGAATAATCGCACCTGTGAGGCGATCAGCCGGGGGGATAATCCGTTTGAATTTTTGAATTTAAGGTTTGTCCGGGACCAAATAGAATCCAAGCGGCTCAACGTGGATAAGCGCCCGATGCTGATCATTGCCGGAAGCGGCATGTGCGAATCAGGCAGGATACTGCACCACCTTAAAAACAATATTGAAGATTCCCGCAACACCGTGCTCGTCGTAGGCTATATGGCTAAAGACACGCTGGGCAGGAAGATCGTAGAAAGGCAGCGCTTCGTGCGGATATTCGGAGTAGAATGCGAACTTAATGCCGAGGTTGTGGTGATCAACGCACTTTCCGGGCACGCGGACAAAAATGACCTTGCGGATTTTGTCTCCGCATGCCTGCCGCTTAAGCGCATCTTCCTGGTGCATGGGGAAGAAGACCAGCTGCAGATCCTTGCCAATACCTTTGCCCGCACGGGCCTTGATGTCTATATACCCGGTAAAGACGAGGAAGTTGAATTATCGTAGAGAGAAATGCGTTGCTTTCAAGGGCCATTATTGATATACTTGTTTTGATTTATCACTAAGGAGGCCGGGATGAAAAAAATCCTTATCTATTTATTTGCGGCAATGTTCTTATCTTTTCCAATTTCCCTGCGCGCGCAGGTAATCGGCCAGGAAATCGGCTTGGAAGAAATGTTGTTCAGGCAGATAGCGCCGGTAGTGGCCGGGACCCTTACAGAGAAAAACATTAAGCGTTCTCCGGTTTCTTCTACGATCATCACCAGCGAAATGATTGAAATGACCCCGGTGCGCAATATTTACGATTTATTGGAAGCCTATGTGCCCGGCCTTACGTATTTCACGCATTTTGACAGCACGCATATCGGCGTAAGGGGCTTTATTGTAGACAGGGATTACCGTTCTTTGTTGCTTTTAAACGGTAAGTTGATCAACCAAAAAGCAACTAACGGCATGACTACCGAGCTGGAAAATTGGGATTTAAATGATATTGAGAGGATAGAAGTGATCCGCGGCCCGGGTTCGGTTACCTATGGCCCGGGAGCGATTACCAGCGTGATCAATATCATTACCAAGAATGCCACTACCGGTAAAGGCAAGAAAGCAGGGCTTGCCTATGTAAGCGGCTACAATTCCTATGGCGGATATGCCAGTTTAGGCGAAACTTTTGAAAATACCCAGGCCTATATTTATGCCAGTTGCCGCAGCACCAACGGCATAGACCCAAGGATCTATTACCTTGATCCACGCATATCCGGCAGCGGCAGCTGGGTCGGCGAAGACGGGATCTACAGTAAATATGACCCGGCAAGCTATTATTCCGATACCGAGAACCAGCCGCAAATAAAATTCCATACCCAGTTCGATTTTTTAAAGGAATTCAGCCTTTATTTAAGGTATACCAATTCCGGGACATCGCGTATCCGCTCCTGGACCGAATGGCCGAATAACGCAACCGATAATTTACATGTAGCTAAATATTCAACCGCAGGCGAATACGTGAACGGTTCGGAGACCCGTAACCGCCAGTTTATTCTCGCCCTGGAAGATAACCATATTTTTGCCAATGACGCTACTTTAAAAAGCATGATCAGTTTTGATTCCATGGATGGTTACCGCCGTCAGTTTGATGATACTTGGGTTAATATCATAAATAACAATGGTAACCCGAGCCCCAAGTATCCCTCGAATATGGCCTGGAACTACGCGGAAAATAAATTGGAAATGAAATCAACGCTGAATTTCGATATTTTTGATAAGCACAATATCGCTTTAGGCGGCGAATATTCTTATGAAACCTATGGCCCGGGATGGGGCCAGTCTGCCAAAGACGCGGTTATCTTTGACGGTTCGGTCATCCTTTGCGCTCCGGATGCCAAGTATCTGGATTACACTCCTTTTTACACCAATGTTTATTTTACTGAAAAATACGGGTTTAGCCTTTACAATTATGCCTTCCTGGCAGAGGCCAACCTGAAATTAACCGACAATCTAAGCGTTCTTCTTTCCGACAGGCTGGACAAGAACAGGTTTTCCCGTTACCTGCTTTCTCCGCGTGTCGCAGCTATCTGGGATATGGGCAAATTCGGCACGTCCAGGGTGACGATGCAGGAATCAATACGCATGCCCACAGCGGTAAACCTCTATTTGTCCGGCAGGGCCGGAAACAAGGCTGATCCTGAACAGCTGAAGAGTATTGAGCTTGGTTATCAAAAAAATATAAGTAATTTTGATTTTTCTCTGACCGGGTTCCGTAATCAGCTTAAGGCGATCAGCTGGAACAGCGCGGAACAAAAATCCGAAGTGAGCGGAAAGCTAAGGACCTGGGGGCTGGAATGCGAAATTGCCTATAAAACCGAGAAAAATACCATAGGTTTAAATTATGCTTATGCCAAGCAGATCAATTGGGAGGTCGGCAACGTCGGCAGCGCCACAGCGATAAGCACCGAAGATTATTTTCAGACCTATTCCCTTCCTGACGGCGTGATACTAAGAAGCTGGGGGGACAATCTGCTTAATTGGCCCAATAGCATGTTAAAGCTTTTTGCCACAAGCCAGCTGAACAAAAAGATAAAATTACTTTTTGATTGCCAGGCGTTTTGGGATTATGCCGGAGAGAAAGAATGGATGCGGATGTGGGAAAATGCCGCTATAGGGACCGCTTCGCAGCAAACGATCCTGGATAATATTCAAAGGCTTAAGGACAGCGGGATCTATGACGTGGATTTCAGGGCTAACGCGGCGCTAAAGTATCAATTCAACGATAATTTATCCATGAACATTTTCGTGATGAATTTTCTTCCGATATTCAATAATTACCGCTATCAGCACATGCAGCAGACAGTAGTTGCCATAAAAGAGCCGACAGTTTGCGGCTTTAGAGTAGACGTTAAATATTAATCAATCAAGGAGGATCAAATGGCTGGAGGTTTTTCTACACCTAAAAAAGATGAAGAATTAAAAGTATCCGGAGGCCAACCGGTAAGGACAGGCCAGATACTCTTAAGGGGTATTAATGTCTATAAGGCCGGCAAGAACGTCAAGGGGGCCGGCACATTATTCGCGGTTTGCTCCGGGAAAGTCTATTTTACCCGCAAAAAGACTCCGCACGGAAGGCTTAGGACCTTTATCAATGTCGAGCCTGCAGGGCAAATCAAGGCAAAGAAAGAATAGCCGCCTTGAGAGGCCCGGTAGATAAGGCCGGCAGCTACTGCCGCATTAAATACAGCCTTGCTATTTTTGATACGGTTTATTTATTGGCGCTGATCGTGCTGCTGCTTAAGTCCGGATTTTCGTCATGGCTTGCCGCAAGCGCATCTGTTTTTTTCAGGCAAGATTATTTGGTTTTTCCCGCCTATTTGCTAGGCATACTTATCTTGTCGTCTGTTTTGACATTCCCGCTTAATTTTTACCGCTCGTTTATGCTTGAACACAAATTCGGCCTGACAAATCAAAAGTTTGGGGCATGGCTCATTGATCAGCTTAAGGCAGGCGTATTATCCTATATCATCGGCCTTATGCTTTTCGGCGCTTTTTATTATGTATTAGGGCGCAATCCGCATACGTGGTGGTTTATGGTTGCCTTATTTTGGATATTTTTCAGTCTGATAATGGCAAAGATCCTGCCGGTTGCGATTATCCCGCTGTTTTTTAAATACCGGCAACTGGAAGACTCCGCGCTTAGAGAGCGCATCGTAAAGCTGGCGGAAAAGATGCGCGTAAAGATACTGGATGTTTTTGAGATCGATTTCAGTAAGAAAACCCTCAAGGCAAACGCGGCCTTTGTGGGCTGGGGCAGGACGCGGCGGGTGATCCTCGCCGATACGCTAAAGGATAAATACTCTTACGATGAGATAGAAGTGATATTGGCGCATGAATTCAGCCATTACCGGATGAAGCACCTGCTGAAGCTGATCTTGATAAATGCGCTTATGACCTTGTTGCTGTTTTATGTTATTTTTGTCAGTAATGCCCATTGTTTGGAATTATTTGGCTTTGTTTCGCTGGAAGACATTGCTGCTTTTCCCCTGGTGATAATGTATATGACCGTTTTTGGAGTCGTGATGCAGCCGCTGGAAAATTTTTTAAGCCGGCGTTTTGAGAAAGATGCTGACCTTGCCGCGCTTAAGGCAACGGGAATGAAGGAGACATTCATTTCTATGATGAATAAGCTTTCCGAGCAAAACCTTGCCGACCGTAACCCGCACCCGCTTATTAAGTTCTTTTTCTTTGACCATCCGCCAACCTCCGAACGCATCGCATTAGCCGAAAAATTTATTCTATAGCTAACTAAACCTGCCGGCTCTTTTCGCTCAGTGTGCCGCTTTTCCTTCGTCTTACGCAGGACCGCCAATGAATCTTTCGTGAGCTCGGCGGCTGCGGAACTCGCCCGTCGGCGCTTACGCGCCAGGACGGGCTCAAACATCCTCGCCGTCCGAACCTTTTCACGTTCGGATTCCCTCGCTCACTTAAGCTTCATTGGCTAAATCGGCCCAAACTTCGCTCAAAGAGCCGGCAGGTTCAGTTATAAATGAAGATTGTTATAATTTTGCGGCTGACTTGGCTTGCTTTGAGCAGGGCGTGAGGAGGCTTGAGCGGGCATGGATCCTCGCCGTTTGTCTCCAACAACGGCGGGGAGAGCGAAAGCCGACTCCCGAGCGAAGCCCCGCACGCTGGGCGGGGCGAGCGTCCCTGCGAAAAGCAAGACAAGGCAGACGGAAAATCTTAATGGCGATTATTTATTAAGGAAATTGAGGATGATTTTGGCGGCGCGGGAGCTGGCGCCGGCAGAGCCGAGAGAGGCCTTAATTTGACCGAGGTCTTTTTTCATTTTGTCGGCCTGTGCCGGGTCGCTCAAGACCTTTAATGCGGCAGAGGCGATCGCAGCCGGCTTTGCCCTGAATTGGATGAATTCCGGGGCGATCATTTTACCGGCAACGATATTGACCATGCCGATATAAGGGACTTTAACCTGCGGCCGGTAAAGCAAATAATTTAGCAGGTTCATTTTATAAACCACTGCCAAAGGTTTTTGCATGATTGCTGTTTCCAGCGTTGCCGTGCCGGAACAAACCAGGCAGAAATCCGCGGCGTTGAGGCAATCATAGGTTTTGTCTTCAATGATCCGCAGGTCGGGCTTAAAATCCATCGTTATAATTTCGTAGGTATCTAATTCTACCTGCGCTGATTTAGCAATGATGAATTGCGCATCTTTAATTTTTCCGGCAATGATCTCAGCGCTCTTAAGCATGGCCGGAAGGACGTTCTTTATTTCCGCTTCCCGCGATCCGGGCAAAAGGGCGATCGTCGTTTTTGCCGCGGAAAGGCTAAGATTTGCAAGGAACGCGTTTTTTTCCATTGACGGCCGCACAATATCCAGCAGCGGATGCCCGGCAAACTCAACTTCCACGCCGTGCTTGCGGTAAAATTCCTCTTCAAAACTAAACAGGACAACCATCTTATGGATATATTTTTTGATCGTCCTGACGCGGCCCGGCCTTGATGCCCATACTTGCGGGCTGACATAGTAAATTACCGGCAGGGATTTATTTATCGCCTTGGCCAGGCGTAAATTAAACCCCGAAAAATCCACCAGGATCAGCGCATCCGGTTTTTCTTCGCGGACCTTTTTTAGGATAAGTTTTTTTAGCGAAAAGAAAAGGGGAAGTTTTTTGAAGACATCAAAGAGCCCCATTACCGAAAGGCCTTTTATATCGTAGAATATTTCGGCGCCCGCAGCAGCCAATTGCCTGCCGCCTACAGCCAGGATTCTTGTTTCCGGGGAAGTTTCTTTTATCGCCTTAGCAAGGCCGGCGGCATTTAAGTCTCCGGATGCCTCTCCGCAAACGATGATTATTTGTTTTGCTGCCATATCTGTTTTTGGATTTCCAGCGCTACTGCCAGCGCCTCGCGGGCAACCGGCCCTGAGACCAGAGGCTCCTTGCGGCTGGTTACGCAGTCAATAAAGGAAGCAATTTCCTTTTGCAGGGGTTGTTCATTTTCAATGGGCAGGTCTTCTTTGGTGATCACCGGGCCGTTTTTCCTGTATATACTTGCCCTTGCTTCTTTATAGTCAAGGGAGATATAGGTATTTTCCTGGAAGATCCTGATCTTGCGCATTGTTTCGTCGGATATCCGGCTTGCAGTAAGGTTTGCTACGCAGCCGTTCTCAAAAGATATCCTGGTATTCGCGATGTCTTCAAAGGGGGTGAGTACGTTGATGCCTACGGATTCGACCTTTTTGATCTTAGACCGGACAAGGCCGAGCACGATGTCAATGTCGTGGATCATAATGTCCAATACCGCGCCTACATCCAGCGAGCGGTTTGGAAAGGGGCTTAAGCGGTGGCATTCGATGAATTTGGGTTCTTTGATCAGCTTTTGCGTAGCGCTGAACGCGGAATTGAACCTTTCAATATGGCCGACCTGCAGTATTAGCTTATTTACTTCTGCCGCCCGGATCAGGGAATCGGCTTGTTCCAACGTAGAGGTAAACGGCTTTTCGACAAATGTATTTATTTTATGTTCCAGGAATCCAAGTGCTGTTTTATGGTGCAGCTTTGTGGGCACGGCAATAATTGCCGCATCGATCTTATCGTATAAATCCACGTAATCAGCAAATCCTTCTACTCCAAGCTGTTTGGAAACTTCGCTCAGGCGGGCCTTATCCACATCGCATACGCCGACCAGCCGGCAATTATCCATGCCGCTTAATATCTTTGCATGGATGCTGCCTAAATGGCCTATCCCTATGACTGCTATGCGCGGTTTATCCATACCCAGCATCATAGCAAAGCCGCTATTTGCTTGCAACTAGTATTTTATTGTGATAAGATACATCGGTTTAGGAGAGCTGCAAGATGCGTGATTACATAAGATTACTGAAATTCGTTAAGCCATACAAGGCATTATTTGCCTTGTCTATGGTATTTATGTTTTTCTCTGCCTTGTTCAGCGGAGTATCGCTGGCAATGATCCTGCCTTTAGTAGACAAAATATTCACCAATAAACAAATTGTCCTGCCTGCCAAGATGCCCGCTCCCGTGGCAGGCCTTGTCGATAGAATAAACAATACTGATCCGCAGACCCTGCTGGGTTATATCGTTATCGGCATTATTGTGCTTTTTTTCTTAAAAGGGATATTTAATTTCCTGCAAAGCTATTTTGTCTCGGATATCGGCCAGCGCATCGTCAGGGATATACGCAATAAGCTCTTTGCAAAATTCCAGCTGCTTTCCCTGGAATACTTTACGCGTAAGCGCGGCGGCGAACTGATTTCCCGCATTACCAACGACTCAAAACTCATTGAGAATGCCGTTTGTTACGGCTTGACTGACCTTGTTTACGAAGGTTCCCAGGTAGTTATTTTTACCTTCATGGTATTCTTTATTTACGCGAAGCTGGCGATCGCCGTATTCCTGATCATGCCGGTGATGGGATTCATTATCTATAAAGTCGGCAGAGTCTTAAAAAAACTGTCCCGCCAGGGTCAGGAAAAAATGGCTGATTTGAACTCTTTGCTTTACGGGACGATCCTTGGAACAAGGATCGTTAAGGCGTTTAACATGGAAGAGTATGAGATCAGAAAGTTCAACGAAGTCAACAACAGTTATTATAAGATCTCCATGCGGTCGATCAAGCGGATGTCAATGCTTAGCCCGATGACGGAAATATTGGGTTCGGTTGCCGGAGTGACGGTTGCCGTGATCGCCGGCAAAGAGGTAATGGCCGGCCGTGTTTCTTTCGGAGTAGTCGGATTTTTTATGGCGTCATTTTTTTCTCTTATCAGGCCGTTTAAGAAATTAAGCCAGGTGCATTCGATCAACCAGCAGGCAGTGGCTGCGGGACAGCGGATCTTTGAGGTACTGGATGAGCCGGTTACCGTAGCGGAGAAAAACAATGCCCTGGAATTAAGCGGATTCAAAGAAAAAATAGATTTTCAGGATATCTGGACAAGCTACGGCAGCCACGAGGTTTTAAAAGGGGTAAATTTAACCGTGTCTAAGGGCCAAGTCCTGGCAATTGTCGGCCCAAGCGGAGCCGGAAAGACTACCCTATTGGATCTCATCCCGCGCTTCTATGACCCCAAAAAGGGGCGGATACTGATTGATGGGGTGGATATCAAGGATTTTACGCTTAAGTCGCTCAGGCAGGCGATCGGGATAGTTACGCAGGATACCATACTTTTCAACGATACGATCAGGGCGAATATCGCCTACGGGCATCTTGAGGCTTCTCTCGAGAATATAGAGCGCGCGGCAAAACAGGCGCATGCGCATGATTTTATCAAGCACCTGCCTCAAGGTTATGACACGGTGATCGGAGACCGGGGTATGAAATTATCCGGAGGAGAGCGGCAACGCATTGCCATTGCCCGGGCGCTGCTGAAAAACCCGGCAATTTTAATTTTAGACGAGGCAACCTCGCAGCTTGATTCCCATTCAGAGCGGCTGGTGCAGGAGGCGCTGGACAGCCTGATGCAGGGCCGCACGGTATTCGTGATCGCTCACCGGCTTTCAACGGTCAGGAACGCAAGCACGATAGTTGTTCTTTCCGAAGGCAAGATCGTTGAGCAAGGCAGCCATAGCGGGCTGCTTGATAAATCCGGCCTTTATAAGCGGCTCTATCAAATGCAGGAATTACAGTAACGCCATCCTATAAACAAGCCTATAATGATCGGCAATAAAAAGATATATTTGATCTTGGCAGGCATCTGCCTGCTTGTATACGCCAACTCTCTTTCTAATGCCTTTGTTATTGACGACATAGGCATGCGCGATATTCCCAACATTTCCCGGCCGTTCCACTATTGGCAGGATCCGGTCCGTTTCCTGAATTGCCTTATTTATCTCATAGGCGGCTATAGCCCTTTTGCTTATCATCTCGCGAACATTGCGCTGCATGCCGCTGCTACTATCCTTGCGTTTTTGTTCTTGAGGCTGTTTTTTACGCCTCAAGCGGCATTCCTCGCTGCCTGCTTATTTGCCGTCCATCCGGTGAACAGCGAAGCGGTAACATGGATATCCGGTAAGGCTTATACGATATTTGCGATCTTTACTCTCGGCCCGTATCTTTTATACCGCAAAGCCACCGGCGCAGGTATTGAAGAAAGGCTGAGGATCCGCTATTATTCAGCTTCTTTTATATTATTTTTTTATTTTACCATAGAGCACATACCTTTTTACCTTGTCTTTCCGTTTTTCCTGTTTTTATCGGATGTTTGCTCCGGGAAATTGAGAGAGAACCTGAAATGGCTGGCCCCCTTTTTTATAGTCGTTTTTGTCAAGCTGCTTCTATTGCCGGTGTTGATCTCCGGCCGCGTTTCCAGTATGTCTGCGGATATGGGGTTTTTTACGGCGCAAAACCCCCTTACGTATTTTGTTTATTCTTTGTATGCGCATTTTTGGCTTTTGCTTTGGCCGGTAAATCTAAGCCTTTTTCATGAGCCGTATCTCATCCCGGCGAGCATGTTTGACTGGCGCAGCATATTATATGTGCTCCCGGTAATTATTTCGCTGGTTTTAACCTTTAAGCATTCAAAAAGGCTTTTTTTCGGCCTGTGCATTTTTATCATGTTCCTGTTGCCGACTTACAGCCCGCTGCCGGTATCTTCGCTGGTTGCGGAGCGTTACCTTTATTTCCCATCAATCGCCTTGAGCATGGCTGTTGCCGTTCTGTATGAAAGGTTCAGCGGAGGACACCCTGTTCTTAGACGTTGGTTTCTGGCCGCGATGCTTGTTGTGATTATCTTTTTTTCCGGCCGCACCATAATAAGGAACCGCGACTGGAAGGATATGCGCACGGTGTGGGAAAGCGTGCTTATCGTTTCTCCGGACAGTTGGAATGCCCACGATAATATGGGTTATATCTACTTAAACGAGGGCAGGCTGGAGAAAGCGGTTGAGGAGCTGGAAAAGGCCATAAAGGTAAACCCGCGGTCCGCAGTTACCTTTAACAATCTTGGGACAGCGTACAGCAGGCTTGGCAGCCGCGATAAGGCAATTCTTTGTTTTCAAAGGGCTATTGAGCTTAGGCCGGATTACGCTAAAGCCCGTAATAACCTCATAGAAGAGCAAAAGCCTAAAAAATAGTTGCATTTAAAGGAAAATATGCTATATTTGTAGAATTATCCTTTAACGGGTAACAAATAAACGGTTATAACGCGAAATTCAATAAACTATCAGTAAAAAAGGGGGAATTACCGTGCCATCAGAATTAATCAAACAGTTATTGGAAGCAGGCGTTCATTTTGGCCACAAGACTTCGCGCTGGAACCCGAAGATGAAAAAGTTCATTTTTGGGGAAAGAAGCGGGATCTATATTATCGACCTGGAAAAGGTGGAAGAATGCCTTAATAAGGCGCGCGACTTCATATTGAACCTCGCCGCTAAGGGCGAGGCTGTCCTGTTTGTAGGTACAAAAAAACAGGCGCAGGAAGTTGTGCAGCAGGAAGCGATCCGCGCGGGGATGTTTTACGTGACCGAGCGCTGGCCAGGCGGTCTCCTTACCAACTTTTCGACCGTAAAAAAGAGCATTAACCGGCTCAAGGAAATCGAAAAGATGAAGGAAGACGGGACTTATGAGAAGATCACTAAAAAAGAGATCGCGCGCCTGGAAAAAGAGCTCTCAAAGCTGAAAAAGAATTTCGCCGGCATATCTCAGATGGAACGCATGCCTAAGGCGATATTTATCGTTGATACGAAGAAAGAAGAAACTGCGGTCAGGGAGGCAAAGAGGCTGGGTATACCGATAATCGGCCTTATAGATACCAATTCCGACCCTGATGTGATAGATTACCCGGTCCCTGGAAACGACGACGCTACCAAATCCATCCGCGCGGTCACTACGCTGATCGCCGATACGGTGATCGAGGGGAGAAAGAAATTCTTGAGTTATCTTTCGGAGGCAGGGGTGGCGGTTAAGCAAGAACCGCAGAAATCAGAAGAAGAATCGGTTCTCCTTCCGGAAGAAGAAATCAAGATAAAAGAAATTGAAGAGATTGTAGAAACTGCAGCGCCGGATACGGAAGACGCGAAATTGAAGAAAAGCCATATAAAGCCGAACCCGGAAGCAAAGAACAAGCTGAAAAGAAAGGCGTAACAGGATGAAGATATCATTGGATTTGATCAAAGAATTAAGGAATATGACTTCTGCCAGCGTCTCGGAATGCCGCAAGGCCCTTGAAGAGACGGCAGGAGATATCCAGTCGGCGGTAAAATTGCTGCGTAAGCGCGGCTTGGAACTGGCAGCGAAAAAGCAGGGGCAAGGCGCAAAAGAAGGCAGGATTGAAGCATACGTGCATCACGGCAACAAAGTAGGCGTGCTGCTTGAGGTTGATTGCCAGACTGATTTTGTCGCCCGTAACGCCGAATTTTGCCAGTTTACCCGGGACGTCGCAATGCAAATAGTCGCGGTAAGCCCTACCTATATAAGCCGGGAAGACGTTCCCGCTGAAGCGCTGGACGGCGAAAAAGATAAAGAGTTATTTTTTAAAAATCATTGCCTGCTTGATCAGGCATTTGTCAAAGACCCCAGCCTCACGATAAAAGATTGCCTGGGGAGTTTAGTGGCTAAATTCAGTGAGAATATCGTAATAAAGCGGTTCATGCGTTATAAGATCGGCGAATAATGGTAAGCAATAGGCCAGCCTATAAAAGAATAGTTTTGAAGTTAAGCGGTGAAGCCCTGCAGGGCAGGAAAGACCACGGCATTGATAACGCCGTATTGATCTCCATTTCCCGCCAGGTCAAGGAAATAAAAGATTTAAACGTGGACGTAGCTATCGTACTCGGCGCAGGTAATATTTTCCGCGGCCAGGAGAACGTCAACTCCCAGGGCCTGGATATGGACCGGTCAGTAGCCGATTATATGGGCATGCTTGCTACGGTGATCAACGGTTTGGCGCTGCAGAACGCGCTTGAAGAAATGAAAATGCCTACGCGCGTAATGACCGCCATAGAGATGCAGAGGATTGCCGAGCCTTATATCCGCAGGAGGGCGGTCCGCCACCTGGAAAAAGGCCGCATTGTTATTTTTGTCGCCGGCACAGGCAACCCCTATTTTACCACCGATACCGCGGCAGCGTTGCGGGCAATGGAGATTGATGCCGACGCGATATTGAAAGCTACCAAGGTAGACGGCGTGTATTCGGCAGACCCGATGAAGGTTAAAACGGCAAAGAAATTCAGCCGCTTAAAATATCTTGATGTGCTTAAAAAAGGCCTGAAAGTCATGGATGCGACTGCGGTGAGCCTGTGCATGGACAATAAGCTGCCGATCATTGTTTTTAACCTTAATAAAGAGGGCAATATCAAGCGCGTTGTGTTAGGCGAAAAGATCGGAACGGTTGTAAGCTAGAAAGCGAGGGATGCAATGACTGCAAAAGAGGTTTTACATGGCGCCGAAGATAAGATGAAAAAAACGATCGAGACGGTGACGCGTAATTTTGCCGAAGTCAGGACAGGCAGGGCAAGCCCCTCAATGGTAGAGGGCCTGCATGTGGATTATTACGGCACTCCGACCATGGTTAAGCAGTTGGGTTCTATTTCCGTGCCTGATGCTCACATGCTGATGATTCAGCCTTGGGACGCCACCGCTATAGTAGAGATCGAAAAAGCGATCATGAAATCAAACTTAGGCGTTATGCCTTCTAATGACGGCAAGGTGATCAGGCTTTCCGTGCCGCAGCTATCTAAAGAAAGGCGGCAGGAACTGATCAAGGTAGTGCATAAGATGTCCGAAGACGGCCGGGTTTCCCTGCGTACGGTCAGGCGCGACGCAAAAGAAGCGTTAGAAAAGCTGGAAAAGGACAAGGTCATTTCCGAAGACGATAAATTTACAGGCATAGATGAATTACAGAAGCTCGTAGATAAATATATCGCCAGAGTTGACGAGATACTTAAGAATAAAGAAAAAGAACTAAACGAATTTTAAATAAGGCCACAACTTACGGAACGGAGTGAACGTAAGTTGTAAGGCCGAATTAATCCCGCAGCTGCGAGCAGATTCTAACAGAATCTGCGAGCTGCTTAGCTGTCGGGATCATAGTATAGGGCCTCTAGCTCATCCCCCATCCAAGGGGGGATTTCGCTAGTGGCTTACAATAAAGACTAGGGCCTCTAGCTCATTTGGTAGAGCACCATCCTTTTAAGATGGCCGTGCCGCGTTCGAATCGCGGGAGGCTCACTATTTTATCCGCTATGCGGACGTGGCGGAATTGGCATACGCGTCGGCCTTAGGAGCCGATGGGGTGACCCTTGGGGGTTCAACTCCCTCCGTCCGCACTACTATTAACATTGTGCGGAAGGGAATCGGGAGGTTCTCCCGCCATTAAAGGCGGGATTTCGCCACTGAAAGTAAATAACGGTGGCTTAAAAATCCTCTTCCGCCCACTTAATTGACAGAAGCAATAGCGAGTATGCGGGAGTAGCTCAGTTGGCTAGAGCGCAACCTTGCCAAGGTTGATGTCGCGGGTTCAAATCCCGTCTCCCGCTCCAAATTTTTCACCCGCCCCGCGGTATTTATTAAAAAGGAGAGAACCGTCATGAAGATCACCGATTTCTTGTCAACAAACGCGATAGTCACAGATATTAAATCTACCAAAAAAGAGGATGTGATCAAGGAGCTGGTAGATTCCCTGATCAATGCCTCTGACATAGATAAGCGTAATCGCGCCAAGCTTATTGATGCACTTATGGCCAGGGAAGCTTTGGGTTCCACTGCCATCGGCCAGGCGGTTGCCATACCGCATGCCAAAAGCGATTGTGTGGAAAAGCTGGTAGCTGCCTTTGGCCTTTCTAAGCGCGGAGTGGATTTTGATTCTTTAGACGGTGAGCCGGCGCACATATTTTTTCTTTTGGTTGCTCCTCAGGATTCTGCCGGCCCGCACCTTAAAGCCCTTGCGCGCATCTCCCGTTTATTGAAAGACAAATATTTCCGCGACAGCCTGCGCAACTGCGAAGACTCAGCAAGCGTAATAAACATAATCAGCCAGGAAGATGAAAAGAAAGTTTAACCCGAACAGCAAGGTATTCGCTCCCGGCAGGTTCAAGGGCGTAGCCAAGTGGCTTTATCCGGGTATCGGCGTAAAGCGCTGGATCGTCCTGGGTATTTTTGGCTTTGCGCTTGTTGTTAACGGCATCGGCCACTTGCGCGACCAGCAATTCTGGTTGATTCGCACATTAGACGAAATAATCGTAGCTTCCGGCATTATCATTTTAATACTCGGCATTAAGCGGATCATCCGTTCGATCATTAATGCCTTTATCCCTTCTTCCAAGGGCTCGGAACTGGTAGATATCCTTTATCACAGGAGCCAGCTGGGCAGGGGGGCAAGGATTGTTACTATCGGCGGCGGCACCGGATTGTCCGTGCTGCTTGAAGGATTAAAGGAATACACCTCCAATATTACGGCGATCGTTACGGTTGCCGACGACGGAGGTTCATCCGGCAGATTAAGGCAGCAGTTTGATATATTGCCTCCGGGTGATATCCGTAACTGCCTTGTCGCGCTTGCCGATGCCTCAACCTTGATGCGCGACCTGTTCCAGTTCAGGTTTGAAAAGGGCTCGGAGTTTTCCGGGCATAATTTTGGCAACCTTTTTATTACCGTAATGACGCAGCTTACCGGAGATTTTGAAAAGGCGATAAAAGAAACCAGTAAAGTACTTGCCTTGCGCGGGCAGGTCATACCTTCAACTTTAAATAACGTGACGCTGGTGGCGGAATATCATGATGGCTCAACCGCTAAGGGAGAAGACAATATCCCGAAGGCGCATATGCCGATAAAACGCGTGACGCTGGAGCCTAGAGATTCGCAGGCCACACCCGAGGCAATAAGGGCGATCGAAGAAGCCCAGGTGATTGTGCTTGGCCCGGGCTCGCTTTATACCAGCATTATACCGAACCTTTTGATAAAAGACATTACCGACGCGCTTGTAAAATCGCAGGCGATCAAGGTGTACGTGTGCAACGCGATGACCCAGCCCGGAGAGACAGACGGCTATCGCGCCTCCAATCATATCCGGGGGTTGATCGCCCACGCGCATCCGCGCGTCCTGGATTACTGTATTTTAAATACCGGAGAGATCTCCAGCTCTATACTGAAGCGTTACGCGCAGGAAGATTCTTATCCTGTGATCAACGACACGAAGAACATTGAGAATATGGGTTATCGGGTGATCGAGGACGACATTGTGATCACCGACGACGTAATCAGGCATGACCCCGTGAAGCTGGCAAAGATAATTTTTGGGGTAATCGAAGAGATATAATACAGGAAAGAACAATGGCCCTGGTAAGAAAACAATTAACCGTAAAAAACAAGCAGGGGCTGCATGCGCGGCCCGCGGCTTTATTCGTTCAGGTCGCCAATAAATTCGATTCCCGCATTACCGTCATCCGCGATGAAGAGAAAGTCAACGGGAAGTCGATCATGGGTATCCTTATGCTCGGCGCGGAAAAAGACAGCGAGATCGTAATCGAAGCGGAAGGCGATGACGCGCATTTGGCGATAGTGGAATTGGAAAAACTGGTAACTAGCGAAGAGTAGGCATTAAGATGATGATAAAATTAAAAGGCATTGGAGCGGCTGCGGGCATAAGTATCGGCCCGGCATACAAGATCGGCAAAGAGGATATTGTCGTCTCCAAGGAGAACATACAGGAAAGCGATATCCCCCTGCAGATCCAGCTCTTTGAGGAAGCGCTGATCAAGACGCGCAAAGAGATCATTGAGCTCCAGAAGAAGATCGCAACCGACCTCGGGCAGGAAGAAGCGCAGATATTCGACGCCCACCTTTTAGTCCTTGAGGACCGCATGCTCATCGAGGAAGTCATTTCGCGGCTTAAGAAAGAGCGGCTTTGCGTAGCTTACATTTTTTCCGAGGTCTTGAAAAAATATATCGATGTTTTTTCCAAAATCGAAGACGAGTATCTTAAAGAGCGCACTGCCGACGTCAATGACGTAGGCAAGCGCGTGCTGCGCAACCTCCTGGGCAAAGAACGCAAGGGGTTCGAGGATTTAAAGGAAAGGGTCGTGGTTGTGGCGCACGACATCTCGCCTTCGGATACCGCGGCAATGCACAAGCAGAATGTCTGCGCCTTTGTCACCGATATCGGCGGAAAAACTTCGCATACCGCGATCATGGCCAAATCGCTTGAGATACCCGCGGTCGTGGGCCTTGAAGAAGCGACATCCCGGATCAAGACCGGAGATACTTTGATCATTGACGGCGCAATGGGCATCGTGATCATCGACCCGGACAATGATACCTTAAACAGTTACTGGGAAGCGGAAAAGAAACTAAAAGGCATTACCGAGCGTTTTATGTCGGTGAAGGACCTGCCTGCTGTTACCACCGATGGCAAGTCGGTTGACATAAGCGCCAACATTGAATTACCGGAAGAGATACCTGCGATACGCATGCACGGAGGCCAGGGCATCGGCCTTTACCGCACGGAATTTTTCTATATGAACCGCAAGGATTTGCCTTCCGAAGAAGAACACTATCAGGCGTATAAGTACGTTGCGGAAGAAATGAAACCGTATGAGGTGATCATCCGTACCCTGGACCTGGGCGGCGATAAATTCCTTTCGCAGCTTGAGATCCCGTCTGAAATGCGGCCGTTCCTGGGATGGCGGGCGATCCGCTTTTGCCTTGCCCGCCCGGACGTGTTCAAGATACAGTTAAGGGCGATACTGCGCGCGTCAGCGCACGGCAAGCTCAAGCTTATGTATCCGATGATCTCCGGGATAGATGAATTAATACAGGCAAATAAGATATTAGAGGAAGCAAAAGCGGAATTGAGGAAGAAAGGCGTACCGTTTAACGACGACATCAAGGTCGGCGCGATGATCGAAGTCCCTTCGGCAGCGCTTACCGCCGATCTCTTGGCGCGGCACGCAGATTTTTTCAGTATCGGCACTAATGACCTGATCCAGTATTCTTTGGCAGTGGACCGCACGAATGAAAAAGTTGCCTATCTTTATGAACCGTCGCACCCGGCGGTGCTGCGTATGGTCAAAAGCGTAATTGATTCCGCGCATCAGGCCGGCATCAAGGTCGGGATGTGCGGAGAAATGGCAGGCGAACCGGCATTTGTGCTCATGCTTTTAGGCCTGGGCCTTGATGAATTCAGCATGCCGCCTTTTGTTATTCCGGAAATAAAGTATATTGTCCGTTCGGTGACTACTGCTCAGGCGCAGGAGATCGCAATGCAGGCCTTGAAGCTGGCTACCGGCAGGGAAGTGGAAGAGTATCTTCAAGGTAAATTAAGAGGGATTATAGGGTGAGGCAGCAATGAAGGCATTGATCCTTGCCGCGGGCTACGCCGTAAGGCTTTATCCTTTGACTAAGGATTTCCCCAAGCCTTTGCTTAAGGTCGGCAAGAAACCGATCATCGAGCATATCATTGCCAAGCTTGCGCTTGTGCCGGAGATCGATGAGATCATCGTTGTGACAAACAGCAGGTTCATTTCCCGGTTCCGGAAGTGGCTATCCGGATTAAAGCCTAATATACGCATCAGCCTGGTCGATGACCTGACCAAGTCTAACGAAGATAAGCGCGGGGCGATCGGGGATATGGATTTCGCCATAAATAAGAAACGTATCAATGACGATCTCCTGGTCATCGGAGGTGATAATATTTTTGACGGTGACCTGTCGGCTTTCTGCGCGTTTGCCGAGGCAAATAAGCCGCACCCGGTGATCGGCGCCTACGATATAAAAGACATCCGCCAGGCGGATAAATACGGCGTCATCAGGATCAACAAAAAAAACCGGATAACCGATTTTAAAGAGAAACCTAAAGCGCCTAAGTCGACGCTTGTGGCAATGTGCCTTTATTATTTTCCCAAATCCAAAGTAAAGCGGATCGGGCAATACTTGAGGTCCAGGGCGCATAAAAGCGACGCAACGGGTTTTTATATAGACTGGCTGCGCCGGAAAGATCCGGTTTACAGTTTTGTATTCGGCGGGCATTGGTATGATATCGGAGACCGTAAATTTTATGACAAGGCAAAAAACAATTTCTAATGGGGAGGGTAAAAAAGCAAATGGCAACGCGTAAACATTTTTTTACTTCTGAATCAGTTGGCGAAGGGCATCCGGATAAAGTTTGCGACCAGATTTCCGACGGAGTGCTGGATGAGGTACTTAGGCAGGATCCTTACGGCAGGGTAGCCTGTGAAACATACGTTACCATGGGCCTTTTGATCGTTGGCGGCGAGATCACTACTACTGCTTACGTGGATATCCAGAGGCTCGCCCGCAAGATCATAGAAGGAATAGGTTATACCCATCCCAAATACGGTTTTGATTATCATACCTGCGCGATCATCAACACGATCAATTGCCAGTCGCCGGATATTGCCCAGGGAGTGGACAAGGGCGGCGCCGGAGACCAGGGTTTTATGGTGGGTTATGCCTGCAAGGAAACCCCGGAACTGATGCCGCTTCCGATCATGCTTTCCCATAAGCTCGTTAGCCGCATGGCAGAGGTCAGGAGAAAAGGCACTTTAAAATACCTCGGACCGGATTGTAAGTCTCAAGTTTCCGTGGAATATCACGACGGCACACCCAAAAGGGTTGATTCCGTGGTCCTTGCCTGTCAGCATACCGATGAGATACTTGATTCCACGGGTGAAATGATCACCAAGAAGGCGCGGCAGGAATTTATCGACGTGATCGCCAAGCCGATATTAAAGGAATATCTTGATAAAGACACAAAATATTACGTGAATGAAACCGGCAAATTTGTCGTTGGCGGCCCGCAGTCTGATACCGGAATGACCGGTAGGAAGATCGTCGTGGATACCTACGGCGGCGTAGCTGCTCCGGGCGGCGGCGCTTTTTCCGGGAAGGACCCGACAAAAGTGGACCGTTCAGCTGCTTATATGGCAAGGTACATTGCCAAAAACATCGTCGCAGCCGGGCTCGCCGATAAATGCCTGATCCATGTTGCTTATGTAATCGGGAAAGCCGATCCCTTAGCGATTATGGTCGATACATTCGGGACCGGAAAACTTTCGGAAGCTGCGTTCGTAAAATTAATCAGAGAAAATTTCGACCTTACGCCCAAAGGCATGATCCGCGACCTGGATCTTTTAAGGCCGATCTATATGAAGACCGCCTGCTACGGCCATTTCGGCAGGACTGAGCCTGAGTTCAGCTGGGAGAGCACCGAGAAGGCGGCGGCGCTAAAGAAGCAAGCGGCGAGACTGTAGGCTAGGGTTAAGGTTAAGGTCAGGATGCCGGTATGGTTTAGGGGTTAAGGTTAGGACATTGATACTTAACCCTAACCTATTTACCATACTGGCTTCTTAACCTTAACCTAATAACGTAACCAAGAGAGGATAATATATCATGAAGTATGATATCAAAGATATGAGATTAGCGGAAAAAGGAGCTTTGCGTATCGAATGGGCGCGCAATAACATGCCTGTTTTAGGATTAATCGCCAAAAAGTTCGGTAAAGAGAGGCCTCTGAAAGGCTTGAAATTAGCTGCTTGTCTGCATGTTACCACCGAGACCGCGGCTTTAATGGAGGTCTTAAAAATTGGCGGCGCGGAAGTATCATTATGCGCTTCCAATCCATTGTCAACTCAAGACGATGTGGCTGCGTCTTTGGTCAAGCATCTTAAAATCTCCGTATTCTCGATCAAAGGGGAGGATACGAAAACTTATTACCGTCATCTTGAGCAGGCTCTGGCAACCAAGCCGGATATTACCATGGACGACGGCGCTGATCTGGTCAGCGCGATCCATCAGCGGCCGGCTGTCTCTCATGCCAATATTATCGGCGGCACCGAAGAGACCACTACCGGCGTGATCCGGTTGCGCGCCCTGGCTAACCAGGGAAAAATGCGCTATCCGATCATTGCCGTTAATGACGCCAAGACCAAGCATTTATTTGATAATCGCTACGGCACAGGCCAGTCTACAATAGACGGGATCATCCGCGCCACGAATAAGCTTCTTGCAGGCTCTCATTTTGTTGTCTGCGGATATGGCTGGTGCGGCAGGGGCGTGGCCATGCGCGCAAAAGGCATGGGCGCTAAAGTGACTGTCGTGGAAGTGGATTCGCTCAGGGCCCTTGAAGCAACCATGGACGGCTATGAAGTCATGCCGGTCAAGGAAGCGGCAAAGTCCGGCGATGTCTTTGTAACATCCACCGGAGATACCAGTATTATCCGCAAAGAGCATTTTATTTTGATGAAGGACGGAGCGATCGTTGCCAACACCGGACATTTCAACGTTGAGCTGGATATCCCGGCATTGGAAAAATTGAGCAAGGCGAAAAAACGCATCCGCGATTTTGTCGATGAGTATATCTTAAAAGACGGCCGCAAGATCTATCTTTTAGGCGAGGGCAGGCTCGTAAACCTTGCTGCTGCCGAAGGCCATCCGGCGCAGGTAATGGACATGTCGTTTGCCAACCAGGCATTGAGCGCCGAATACATCGCTAAAAACTATAGAAAACTGGAAAACAATGTTTTCAGCGTTCCGGAAGCGATCGACAAAAATATCGCTTACCTTAAATTAAGATCAATGGGTATTAAGATCGATGCTCTCACCAAAGAGCAGGAAAAGTACCTGGCAAGCTGGGAATCGGGAACCTAGGCTTAGGGACGGTTCTCAAACTAAAGGAGAAGTGTCCCCTTTATGGGGACAGTTTAACTTTGAGTTAAGAACCGTCCCTAAAGAGTGATTATGAAAAAAATTGCGGTGTTGACTACCGGCGGCGATGCCCCGGGAATGAACGCGACGATCCGCGCGGTTGTCCGTTACGGCACCAATAGCAAGCTGGAAGTCTGGGGTGTGTTCCGCGGCTGGTGGGGCCTGATCAATGAGGAACTGAAGGTCTTTAACCATCGTTCCGTATCAGGGATCATTAATCAGGGCGGCACGATCTTAAAGACCGGCCGCTGCGCGGAGTTTTATACCGACGAAGGGCAAAAGCGGGCGTTCGAGACATTAAAGAAACATGAAATAGACGCTTTGGTAGTTATCGGAGGAAATGGCAGTTTTACCGCCGCCAATATCTTTAGCAAGAAATATGGGATACCTTGTGTTGGTATACCGGCTTCCATTGATAATGACGTAAACGGCATAAATATAACCATAGGCGTGGATACGGCAGTAAACACTGCGCTGGATGCCATTGATAATATTCGCGATACCGCCACTTCCATGGAACGTATTTTTGTGGTTGAGGTAATGGGCAGGGACTGCGGTTTTATTGCCCTGACCGTTGCCCTTGCCGGCGGCTGCGAAGAAGCGCTTATACCGGAGAAGCCGTTTGACCTTGAGGTTATCTGCCATGATATCGTCAACGGCAACTTAAGGGGTAAGATCAGCTGGATCATTGTCGTGGCCGAGGGCGCGGGCCATGCCGAAGATATTGCCAAAAAAATAAACGAGATGACAAGCCTTGAAACGCGGGCCGTAGTTTTAGGGCATATTCAAAGAGGCGGCCGGCCTACGGCAGCCAGTCGCGATATGGCGCTTAGCCTCGGCAAAGCGGCAGTAGAATGTTTGTTGCGCGGAGAAACTCGTAAAGTAGTCGGGCTTTCCCAGGGTAAATTATTCACGGTTGATTTTGAGACCGCGATCGCCAAAAAAGAATTTAATTATGAAGGGATGTATAGTCTAATCAAACAGTTAAGCTAGGAGGATACTTGTCATGGGAAGAAGACCGTTGGACGTGGAAAAAATAGCGCTTGAGATGGTTAACAGCGACGATATGAATGTAAAAAGATCGCTGGCAAAAAAGATATCCGACATTGCCTATAAAAAGAATATTTATCTTTCCAGTATCCACGAACTGTATATGGCGCGCGGTAAGGGCGAATTCAGCGGCTTTACCGTGCCGGCGATAAATCTGCGGAGCATGACCTATGACCTGGCGCGGGCGATCTTCCGGGTTGCCAAGAGAAATAATTCCGGGGCATTCATTTTTGAGATCGCCAAATCCGAAATGGGTTATACTGCTCAGCCGCCAATAGAATACGCCAGCGTGATCCTGGCAGCGGCGATCAAAGAAGGCTGGAGCGGCCCGGTATTTGTCCAGGGCGACCATTTCCAGGCAAACGCCAAGAAATACCAGGAAAATCCCGATAAAGAAATGGAATCGCTGCAGGCATTGATCAAAGATGCGATCGAGGCAGGCTTCTATAACATCGATATTGATTCTTCGACGCTGGTTGATCTATCCAAGACAGACCTTAAGAAACAACAGTTTAATAATTACGAAGTCTGCGCCAAGCTGACGCAGTTCATCCGGCAGATCCAGCCGGCCGGCATCGAAGTTTCCGTAGGCGGAGAAATCGGAGAGGTAGGCAGCAAGAATTCCACGCCTGAAGACCTGCGCGCGTTCATGGGAGGTTTCAAGGACAGGTTGCGCAAAGGCCGTACCGGTATCAGCAAGATCAGTATTCAGACCGGCACTTCGCACGGCGGGGTAGTGCTTCCTGACGGCACAGTAGCGCAGGTAAAGCTTGATTTTGATACTTTAAAGAATATCTCCAAGCTTGCGCGTGATGAATTCGGTTTGGCGGGAGCAGTGCAGCATGGCGCTTCCACGCTGCCGGCAGAGGCTTTCCATAAGTTTCCTGAAACCGAGACCGCGGAAGTGCATTTGGCAACCGAATTCCAGAATATGATCTATGAGAGCAAACATTTTCCGGCTGAACTTAAAGCAAAGATCTATGAATGGTTGAAAATCAATGCCGCTGGGGAGAAAAAAGAAGGGGAGACCGAAGAACAATTTTTCTACAAATCGCGCAAGAAAGCGCTGGGGCCTTTTAAAAAAGAGATCATGGGCCTGGCGCAAAGCGTACGCGACGCGATTGCCGCGGAGATCGAGAATAAATTCGAATTTCTCTTCAAGCAGCTGAATGCCGTGAATAATAAAGAGCTGGTGGATAAATATATTACCTTAAAAAGAGTGATCAGCCGTAAGCGTGACGAGGCAAAAGAGATCCATCACGACGGAGAAGGAGCTGATTGATATGCGCTCAGACCAGATCAAGAAAGGTATCGAACGTATCCCGCACCGCGCGCTTTTACATGCCACGGGTTTAAGCCGGAATGACCTGAAGCGGCCGTTCATCGGCGTCGCCAGTTCGTTCACCGATCTTATCCCCGGACACATCGGCATGCGCGACCTGGAAAGGTATATCGAACGCGGCATCTGTTACGGCGGCGGAGTGCCGTTTTTCTTCGGCGTCCCCGGCATTTGCGACGGCATTGCCATGGGCCATTTGGGAATGTGTTATCCGATGGCATTAAGAGAGATCGTTGCCGATACTATTGAAACGGTTTGTAACGCGCATCAGTTAGACGGTATTGTTTGTTTGACCAATTGCGATAAGATCACGCCCGGTATGCTTATGGGTATCGCGCGTTTAAATATTCCCGCGGTAATTGTTACTGCCGGGCCAATGATCTCCGGAAGATATAACCAGAGAAAACTTGCTTTTGTGCACGATACTTATGAAGCAGTGGCAAAAGCCAAAAAAGGCGAGATCTCCGGCGCGGAATTGTCCTGCCTTGAGATGGAGGCCTGCCCCGGAGCAGGTTCCTGCCAGGGTTTGTATACGGCAAATACCATGGCTTGTTTGACCGAGACAATGGGCATGTCTTTAACCGGAAGCGGCACTGCCCTGGCAATATCTGCCAAGAAACGGCGCATTGCCCAGGCCAGCGGCGAGCGCATTGTCGAGCTGGTAAAGAATAATATTACGCCGTCCAAGATCATTACTAAAGATTCGCTGGAAAACGCGATCGTCGTGGATATGGCGCTTGGCGGTTCAAGCAATACCGTGCTGCATCTGATGGCAATCGCCAATGAAGCAGGAATAAAGTTGGACCTGAAGACATTTGACCGGATCAGCAAAAATACTCCGCATATTACTAATATCGAGCCTGCGGGGCCGCATTTTATGGAGGATCTGGAATATGCCGGAGGCATACCCGCGGTGTTAAAGAGATTAAAAGGTAAGTTGCATAATGTAATGACTTTAAACGGTAAGAAGATCTTTGAGATTGCCGACGAGGCAGTGATTTATGATGAAGAAGTGCTCAGGCCGTTTAACCGCGCATATCACCAGCAGGGCGGCATTGCGGTCCTGTATGGCAATCTTGCCCCTGACGGCGCAGTAGTTAAGCAAGCGGCAGTAAGCCAGAAAATGATGAAGTTTACCGGTAAGGCCAAAGTATTTAACCGCGAAGAAGAAGCCATGCAGGCGATCTTGAATAATAAGATCAAAAGCGGAGACGTTATCGTAGTTCGTTACGAAGGCCCGTCCGGCGGCCCGGGCATGCGCGAAATGCTTGCCCCAACCGCGGCGATCGTGGGTATGGGCTTGGCTGATTCCGTAGCCCTGATTACTGACGGAAGATTTTCCGGCGGCACAAAAGGCCCCTGCATCGGGCATGTTTCACCGGAAGCAGCTTCGTCAGGTCCGATTGCGATTTTAAAAGATAATGATATAATAACTATTGATATCCCGAACAGAAAGCTGGAAGTCAGGTTATCCGGCACCGAGATAAAGAAAAGGTTTAAAAACTGGAAGCCGGTAGCTCCGAAGATCCAAAAAGGATATCTGGCACGTTATTCCAGGTTGGTAAGTTCAGCAGATAAGGGAGCGATTTTAAGTTAATAAAGGAAGGTAATTTTTATGAAACTATCAGGGTCATCGATATTATTGGAGTGCCTTAAACGCGAGGGTGTGGAGGTGGTCTTTGGATATCCCGGAGGCCAGATCCTTCCTACCTTTGATAAGCTCTATGACTTCGGTCTGAAATTCATCCTTACCCGTCATGAACAGGGCGCGGCGCATGCTGCCGACGGATATGCCCGCGCAACCGGTAAGGTAGGGGTGTGCCTGGCTACTTCAGGCCCGGGAGCCACAAACCTCGTGACCGGTATTGCCAATGCTTACATGGATTCGATTCCTATGGTGGCGATCACCGGCCAGGTGCGCACGACACTGATCGGTAACGACGCTTTTCAGGAAGCAGATATTACCGGGATCACCCGGCCGATCACCAAGCATAATTTCCTGGTCAAAGACGTCAAAGACCTGGCGCGTATTGTGCGCGAGGCTTTTTATATTGCTTCAACCGGCAGGCCGGGCCCGGTATTGATCGACCTGCCTACGGACGTGCAATTTGCCGAAACGGAATTTGAATGGCCGGAAGAAGTAAAGATCCGCAGCTATAACCCGACTTATGTGGGCCATCCCGGCCAGATCAAGCGCGCTGCTAAGTTCATTACTAAGTCTAAGAAGCCGCTGCTTTATATCGGCGGAGGGGTGATCACTTCCGGCGCCAGCCTGGAAGTGCTGGAACTGGCGGAAAAAATCAATTGCCCGGTAACCTGGACGCTGATGGGTATCGGAGGGTTTCCTTCGGCGCATAAGCAATCTCTGGGCATGCTGGGCATGCACGGCACAGCTTATGCCAACCATAGCATCATGGAGTCAGACTTGATCATTGCCGTGGGCGCGCGTTTTGACGACCGCGTAACCGGCAGGCTGGATGCCTTTGCCCCCAGCGCTTCGGTAATCCACATTGATATTGATCCTTCGTCGATCAGCAAGAACGTGAAGGTGGAGATCCCGATCGTGGGAGATTGCAGGAATGTGTTAAGGGCGCTGATTGATGAGATAGACAAGGCCCCGGAAATTGCAGCGTGGCTGACGCATGTGGAAGGATTAAAGAAGAAATTTCCCATGTTCTACAAAGAAAAATCAAAGATCCTGCCGCAATACGTGATCGAACAGATAGATGAAGTGACTAAAGGCGACGCGATCATTTGTACGGAAGTGGGCCAGCATCAGATGTGGGCTGCCCAGTGGTACAAATATAGTAAGCCGCGCACTTTCCTTTCTTCAGGCGGTCTGGGCACAATGGGGTTTGGTTTCCCGGCGGCAATGGGCGCAAAGATCGGCCGGCCGGAAAAAACAGTCTTTAATATTGCCGGGGACGGCTCGATCCAGATGAACATACAGGAGCTTGCCACTTGTGTGGCGAACAATATTCAGGTGAAAGTGGCGATCCTGAATAACGGATACCTTGGGATGGTCAGGCAATGGCAGGAACTTTTTTATAAGCGCCGCTATTCTCATACGCCGATCACCAGCCCTGATTTTGTGAAACTTGCGGAGAGCTACGGCGCGGTGGGTATCCGCGTCGAGCATAAAAAAGACGTGCGCCCTGCTTTGGAGCGCGCGATTAAAACCGATAATACGGTGTTTATTGATTTTCTGGTTGAGGAAGAGGAAAATGTGTTTCCCATGGTCCCTGCCGGCGAAGCGATAAATAATATTATCGGAGGATTAGCCTAAAATGAAACATACGATCTCAGTGATGGTAGAAAATAAATTCGGGGTGCTTGCCCGCGTGGCAGGGTTATTCAGCGCGCGCGGATATAATATCAGTTCCCTGGCAGTCAGCGAAACCCTGGATCCGGCGATCTCCCGCATGACTATCGTGGTGGATACAAAGGATGAAGCAATACTTGAGCAGATCGAAAAACAGCTGAATAAGCTCATCGACGTGATCACCGTGGCTGATGTCACCAAGAAAGAGCACGTTGACCGCGAATTGATTCTGGTAAAGGTCAGCTATTCTGCCAAGGAGAAAGCAAAGCTGGAGAATATTTTAAGCAAATTCGTCGCCAAACTTATCCAGCATAAAGAAGATGCCGCGATAATTGAAGCAGTAGGCGATCAGGCGCAGATAAAGCAGCTTTTGGAAGAGCTGGACCGGTTCGGCGTTACGGAATTAGTCAGGACCGGCAGAATTGCCATGGCATATTAACTTATATAGGAGGATGGAATGGTAAAAGTATATTATGACAAAGACGCGGATCTGAATTTATTAAAAGGAAAAACCATTGCGATCATCGGTTACGGCATCCAGGGCCGCGGCCAGTCATTGTGCCTGCGCGATTCAGGGTGTAATGTCGTGGTTTCGGAAATGCCGGGCACTGTTAATTATGATCAGGCAAAAAAGGACGGATTTACTCCCGTAACTGCTGCGGAAGCGGCGCAAAAAGCGGATATTATCCAGATCCTTACCCAGGACCATGTCCAGGCAAAGGTGTATAAGGATTCGATCGAACCGTATTTAAAAGAAGGCAAGGCATTGTGTTTTTCCCATGGATTTAACATCCATTTTAAACAGATCGTTCCCCCGGATAACGTGGACGTGTTTATGATCGCTCCCAAAGGCCCGGGTGCTTTAGTGCGGAAAATGTATGAAGAGGGGAAAGGCGTGCCTTCGCTGGTTGCCGTATATCATGATGCCAGCGGAAAGGCGCTGGACATTGCCCTTGCTTATGCCAAGGCCCTTAAGGCAACTACTGCCGGCGTAATTGAAACTAACTTTAAAGAAGAAACGGAAACCGATCTTTTCGGCGAACAGGCTGTGCTTTGCGGAGGAGTGAGTGAGCTGATCAGGGCGGGTTTTGATACCCTGGTTGACGCGGGTTACCAGCCGGAGATCGCTTATTTTGAAGTTTTGCACGAATTAAAATTGATCACTGACCTGATCCAGGAAAGAGGCATTTCCGGGATGCGCCGGGGAGTTTCCAATACCGCCTGCTACGGCGACCTTACCCGCGGAAAGCGCATCATCACTAAAGAAACCCGCAAGGAAATGAAGAAAATCCTGAAAGAAATCCAGACCGGACAATTTGCCAAAGAGTGGATCAAAGAAAATGAAAAAGGCAGGCCGAATTTCAATAAATTAATCGAAGAAGGCGACGAGCACCTGATCGAAACAGTAGGCAGAAAGCTTCGCGAAATGATGCCATGGATGCATAAATAGGTGATAGGTCATAGGTGTCAGGTCAATGGAAAAGATTATAATATTTGATACTACATTGCGCGACGGAGAGCAGGCCCCGGGCGCGTCAATGAACAGCTTCCAGAAGATGGAAGTGGCTGCGCAGCTTGAAAAGCTGGGCGTGGATATCATTGAAGCGGGTTTTCCCGTTGCTTCGCCAGATGATTTTGTGGCGGTGAGTGAGATTGCCAAAAATATCAGGCGGAGCGCGGTCTGCGCCCTTGCCCGCTGCATGTATAAGGATATTGAGCATGCCGGGAAGTCCTTAAAAAAAGCAAAACATCCGCGCATCCATCTTTTCCTGGCTACTTCCAAGATCCACCTGCAGTATAAATTCAAAAAAGCCGAAGATGAGATCGTCTCCATTGCCAGGGATGCTATCCGCCAGGCCAAAAAATTCTGTGCGGATGTTGAATTTTCCCCGGAAGATGCCACGCGTACGGAAAAAGATTTCCTTTTTCGCATGATTGAGATGGCGATCAATGAAGGCGCGGCTACGATAAATGTCCCCGATACTGTCGGCTATAGTTACCCGCAGGAAATTTATTCGCTGATCAGCAGTATCAAAGACAATGTGCCGAACATAAATAAGGCAGTGATCGCTATCCATTGCCACGATGACTTGGGATTGGCAACGGCTAATTCGCTTTCCGCGGTCCTGGCAGGCGCGCGGCAGGTGCACTGCACGGTCAACGGCATCGGCGAACGCGCGGGAAATGCCTCGCTGGAAGAGATCGTCATGGCAATGAAAACGCGCAAGGATGTCTTCGGCAACTTTTATACCGGCATTAACACAAAGGAAATCTACCGCACTTCCCGCCTGGTAAGTAAATTTACCGATTTTGTGGTGCCTCCCAATAAGGCGATCGTCGGCAGGAACGCCTTTGCCCATGAATCCGGCATCCATCAGGACGCGGTATTGAAGAAAAAGATTACCTATGAGATCATGGATCCTCATGACGTTGGCGTGAATGAAAGTTCTTTGATCCTGGGCAAGCATTCCGGCAGGCATGCCTTCCGTCAGAGGCTGGAAACTCTTGGCCTGCATCTGGATGAAGAAAAATTAAATAAAGCATTTCAGCGTTTTAAAGAATTGGCAGACAGGAAAAAAGAGATATTTGATAATGACTTGATGACTATTGTTGAAGATGAGATCAGGATAGTCAAGCCCTTATGGAGCCTGGTCAGCTTTGAAGTTTCTTCCGGCACCGGGATCAATCCGAAGGCAAAGGTCGCGTTAAGGAAAAAGGCAAAGAATTTTACCGGCGAATCTTCCGGCGACGGCCCGGTAGATGCCTGTTTTAAGGCGATTGATAAAATAACCGGCCTCAAAATTAAACTTGAAGAATTCCGCCTGGAAGCAGTTACTTCCGGCAAAGACGCGCTCGGCCATGCCAGCCTTAAGTTGAAGAGTAAAGATAAGGCCATTACCGGCCATGGCTCAAGCACGGATATTATCGAGGCGGCAATAAGGGCCTACCTCGACGCACTGGATAAGCTAGAGGCCAGATGACCCACCAAAAAAAGATCTACGGCCTGATCGGCCAGCCCATAAACCATAGCCTGTCGCCGCTGATGCATAACGCGGCTTTTTCATTTCTGGGGATCAATGCGGAATATAAACTTTTTCCTTTAAAAGAAGAAGAGCTGGGGAAATTCTTAAAGAATCTTGTTGGCCAGGATATTTCCGGCTTGAACGTTACCGTACCCTATAAGGAAAAAGTTTTGCCCTACATGGACCATATTTCATACGAAGCAAAGCTGATCGGGGCGGTCAATACGATCAAGGTTTCTTCCGGCAAGCTGGAAGGCTTTAATACCGACGGGAACGGTTTTTTAAAGCACCTCACCGAAGACCTTAATTTTGATCCGGAAAACAGGCGGATCGCGCTTATCGGGGCAGGCGGAGCAGCCCGCGCCATATCGGTATATCTCTGCAAGGTAAACCCGAAACAAATATTGATCTATGACGCGGATAAAGATAAGGCTTCGTCATTGGTAAGTTACCTGAAAGCAAATTTTAAGAATAACGGGATCCGGCAGGCAACTTCAGTCAAAGGACTGGAGATCGCCGATTCCGATCTTTTGATCAATGCCACGCCGGTAGGGGTGAAAGAATCTGATCCCTGCCTTATAGACGCAAAAGATATCCGCAAGGGCATGCTGGTTTATGATTTGGTCTATAACCCCAAGGAGACAAAACTACTTAAGGCGGCAAAGGAGAGAGGCGCTAAACTGTCTAACGGATTGGGGATGCTTTTATACCAGGGGATGATCGCCTTTGAGATCTGGACCGGAAAAAAAGCGCCCAAAGATGTAATGCTTAAGGCGCTTCTGGAGGCTTAGGCGTGTTTGAGAAGGTTTTTATCTTTATTTTCGGATCGGTGATCGGCAGCTTCCTGAACGTCTGCATACATCGCATGCCCGTTGAGGGATATTCTTTGGCCAGGCCGTCTTCGCATTGCCCCGAATGCAAGAAACCGATTTTCTGGTACGACAATATCCCGCTGTTGAGCTATCTGTTTTTAACCGGTAAATGCCGTTCCTGCCATAAGCCGATATCCCCGCGTTATTTTGTCGTAGAGCTTTTGACTGCGCTGACTTTCCTGTTTTTATATAACCGTTTTGGCTTTTCCTATAATTTTTTCTTCTGCGCAATATTTTTATGCGCCTTGATCGTCGCCACCTTTATCGATATAAAGCACCGGATCATCCCCGATGAGATCTCTATCGGAGGCATGGTTATCGGGCTTATCTTAAGGGCAGCCGGAGGCGTTAATATTTCTCCTTTGCAATTTGACTACCGGCCGCTCTTAAATTCACTGCTTGGCATTATAATCGGCGGCGGTATTATCTACCTGACGGGATTTATTTTTGACGTTGTTTATTTTAAGCTGCTTAAGCGTCCGCCGATACAAGGGGAGACCGAATCAATGGGCGGCGGCGACGTAAAACTCCTGGCAATGATCGGCGCGTTCCTTGGGTGGGAGCGGGCGCTGCTGACTTTTTTTATTGCCCCGTTTTTCGGGGCAGTGATCGGCGTTATTAACTTGGCCGTGAAAAAAGATCACACAATACCTTACGGCCCGTTCCTGTCTTTGGCCGCGGTAATGTCTTTATTTTGGGCGGAAAGGATAGTAAGATTTGTTTTTAGTTTCTAAAAAAGGGAGAAAAGGCCATGGATAACACAAAGTTAAAGCTGCTGATTGATAACGTAGAGAAAGTCATCGTCGGTAAGGCCGAGACGATAAAGCTCTTGATTGTCGGACTCCTGACCAACGGCCATATCCTTATTGAGGACGTGCCGGGTTTAGGCAAGACGATGTTAAGCCTTGCGCTTGCCAAATCGATCAACGGCGATTTTAAGCGCATCCAGTTCACTCCCGACCTCCTGCCGTCGGACGTTACCGGCGGGCTGGTCTATAGCCCTAAAACCGGAGATTTTGATTTTAAGAAAGGCCCGGTGTTTGCCAATATACTGCTTACGGACGAAATTAACCGCACTACCCCGCGTACCCAGTCCGCTTTACTTGAGTGCATGCAGGAATACAAGGTTACCCTTGACGGTAAGACCTTTGAATTGCCCCAGCCGTTTATGGTCATTGCCACGCAAAACCCCATTGAATATCAGGGGACTTATCCGCTTCCCGAGGCGCAGATCGACAGGTTCCTGATGAAGATCAGCGTCGGATACCTGCCGCTTGCCGAAGAAATAAAAGTCGTCAGCGAGCAAAAGATTAAGCATCCGGTTGAGGATGTGCGCCCGGTACTGAACCTTGAAGACATCCTTAAACTGCAGCAGGAAGTAAAGAAGATCCAAATATCCTCCGAGATGCTGGAATATATCGTCAAGCTGGTTTCCGCCACGCGTTCCTATGAAGGCCTGAAGCTGGGCGCCAGCCCGCGCGCCTCCATAGCTTTGATGAAGGCAGGCTGCGCATGGGCAATGCTGGAGGGAAGGGATTATGTTATTCCCGACGACATAAATAAACTCGCGCCGTGGATACTTAAACACAGGATCATCCTTGAGCCCAAGACCCTGATCGCCGGAAAAACCGCCGAAAGCATCATTACCGAGATCCTTAAAAGCACAGTCATACCTTAAAGCCGCATGCTCAGACTTTCCTTTCAGAGGCTGGCGTTCATTTCCATCCTTGCCGTTTTTAGCCTTATCATCGGGCTGAAGACGTCGGTCGCTATTTTCTACCTGCTGTTTTCTTTTATTCTGGCGCTGATACTGCTGAGCCTTGCCTGTATTGCTGCGGGTTATTTCGGCGCAAAATTAGAATTTAACCGCTCCGTCATAACCAAAATAGAGGAAGACGACTCGGTTGAGATCAAGATGGCCGTCACTAACGCTTCCTTTATCCCGCTTTTTAATCTTTTATTTGAAGATAACCTTTCCTGCGCGGAGCCCGGACAGATGCGCCGGACTATCCTGATCGATTTTCTTGGCCCCGGGGCAAGCCGCAGTATTAACTATTCCTGTGTTTGCCCTAAAAGAGGCAAATTCGCGCTGGGCCCGGCGATCATATATTTTTTTGATCCTTTCGGCCTATTCTGTTTTAAAAAAGTCTATCCGGCCTTCTCGGATATCTACGTCTATCCCCGGACTTTTCCTATTACAAAATTCCCGCCGCTGGTAAAAGGCGTGCTCCCCTGGTTCGGCATTGAGACATCGCATACCTCAGGCGATGAGGATGAATTCTTCGGCGTCAGGGCGTATAAGGAAGGCGATCCGATAAAAAGGATCCATTGGCTTTCCAGCGCGCGCAAGAACGCACTGATCGTCAAGCAGTTCCAGCGCCAGAATTTTTTCCGCGCTACGATCATCTTTAACCTTGAAAGAAGCAGGAATTACGGCGAAGGCAAAGAATCGGTAGCGGAATATATCGTGCGTATTGCCGCTTCCGTTGCAAAATACCTGATCAATAATAACGTTGCGGTTGAGATCATTGCCCAGGCAGGGGAGATCGTGCATATTCCGTTCAACAAAGGCCCGGAATACTTAGAAGACGTAATGAAATTCTTTACCGTGGCCAAGCCCGAGAGCGAGGTCAGCCTGATCGAGATCTTTCAGGAGCACGCCAGGCATGTTGCCGATAGCTCAAGCCTGGTAGTGATTATGCTGGACAAGGACTGGGAACATTTTTCGGCAATGCTCTCTTTAGATAAGCGCAATGTCTGCCTGATCCCGCTGATCGTGATGTCGTCTACGTTCAACTATGCTTTTGATAAGAAAGAAGTGATCATCGACGCCATGCAAAAGGTTTCCCGTTGGGTGAATTTTAACCCGATCATCTTCTCCAAAGGCGACAGGCTGGAAGAAGCGTTTTTGAGGTAAGCATGGAAGAAAAGCAGCGATATTTAGGCTACGAGATCATTCTTACTTTTTGCATGCTCCTTAGCTGCGTCATGCTCCTGGGGCAGGCGCTGCCGGTTTTAGGGCCGTATTTATGCGTTGCCGCTGCCGCAGGATTTTTATTCAGCTGGTTTATCCGCAATCGCCCGCTTCCTTTTACTTATGCCGGGATTAACGCCGGCGCCGTGATCATTTGCGGCTGGGTAATTTACCTGCTGTCAATGTCTTCGTTCTTCTACCGTGAAATCGTCATGATCAGCGTAAAGGGCGTGTTGGTCATGGAAGTATTGCTTGCCTTTGGCGCTAATTTTCCGCTTGTTTTATCCAGCGCCCAGCTCTTAAGTATCCCCGTATTCATCAGCTCGCCCTTGTTCGGCAATGTTTCCCACCCGGCTTATTTTGTATTCGTTGCCCTTTATATCATTTGCTGGTTAGGCATATGCAGGGTAAAACTTTTCTTTTCCGGCGCAGACAGCGGCGAGCAGTCTGTCGGCAGCCGGCATTCCATTGCCGCGTTAATACTGTTATTTGCCGCCGTTATATTTGTTGCTTTGGCAGTGTTCTCCGCCGTAGCATGGAAAGAGCTGGATCAGGGAGGGTTGTTCTGGCAGGAAGAAATGGAAAGTAAATTCAATTTGGAAGATGACCTGGAAAAAGAGTACTATAACCTACAGGAACAGATCGGCAATAAGGTTTCTTCATTGGCTACAGGCGCGGGCGCGGTAGAGGGAAGCAGGGAGCTGGTTTTTCTTTTTAGCCCCCTGACCAATGATTCTCTTGATATTGTGGAAGTTGATAGGGCGCAGGAAGGCTTGATTAGCTATCTCGGCACGCCCGGCCCCGGCATTGAAGGAGATGATGCCGAGCATTTAGTTAAAAGGATTGAAGAGTATATTGATAAACGGATCAGGTTAAATGTAATATGGAATAAAAATGCCGTTGCCAACCGCTTAAGGTCTAATCCCTTTAGTTTGAGAGAAAAGTTCCAGGGTATGAACCTGGCAAATAAAATGCAATATAGCCCCGATTCTAAAGAGACCCGCGCTTTGGAAAGGCAGGGTTCCAGCCTGATGGACCGCACAAATTCTCCGGTAGCCCAGGAAGAGAGGAATAAATTAAAAGACCTTTTTAACCGGCTGCGCGCATGGAAGATATTTGCCGCCTATCGGCAAAAAATTTCCGGTTTATCAAAGGCAGCCGCGGCATTGGAAGAACCGGCGAAAACCGAAAGTTCCGCTTTGCTTTCAGAAATTGCCAAGGCGGTATTTCTGCCGGAATTAAAGCTCGCGAAAAAGAAGATAAGCGATTTTAAGGACGCTTCCGCAGGCACGCAAGAAGAACTTGCCGAAGGATTAGCCGAGGCTGTCAGGCTGAAGCAGGAAATATTTATTTCTTATGAAGGCAGAAAGCTTGCGGTTGAAGCGGAAGAATTAAAAGATTTGATCAGGGAAACCTGTAACTCAGAGAATGCCGAAGGTTTTATTGCCAACGCGCAACAATTAAAAAGCGCGCTTCCCGCTGATGGAGCCATTGCTTTGTTCCGCGTCATGTCACTGGCTAAAGCAGAGTTACTTATCGATGAAGAATTGCAAAATGTCAGCCGGTTGATCGCAGATAGCGCTTTATCGGCTAACCAGGCAGCGGCATTCTTTAAAGATTTTTCCGCCCTCGGGTCTGTTAAGGACATGGAAAAGCTTTTTGCCGACGCGCGCTGGCTGGAAAACAAGATCATTGAATTAAGGCAACAGGCTTTGCTTGAAGCCAAGGCCGCGAATACCCTGGTTCAGGCAGTTGCAAATATCAGGGAACTCGTTGCTTTTATCATTGAGAACAGCGTTGCCGCCGGAGAAGAAGCCGTAAAAGCGCCGGATAAAAAGGATGCGAGCATCATTAGCGCATTAATGGGAGACCTTGATAAAGCAGAAACTGCGGAGGAAGTGGAGAGTATTAAGGATAAGCTGGATGAGGTACTTTCGGCAAAAACAGTAAAAACCGGCACTCTGGTGGTTTCACCGGATTCCCTTGAGCTGGCAGTAGGCGAAGAGGAAAAATTAGAAGCGTTTTTTCTTTACAGCGACGGATCACAGGAAGATGTTACGCTCTCGGCGCAGTGGGATAGTTCTCACGGCGGCGTTGCTTCAGTATCCGCAGGTATAGTCAGCGCGCTTTCCGAGGGAGAGGCAGAAGTGCATGCAAGCGCAGACGGCAGCATAAGCAATCCTTGCCGGGTAAAAGTAAACCCCGCGCGCCTTATTTCCATAGCGGTTTTCCCGCCGGAAGCAGTGATTCCGATCAGGGGCAAATTGAGCCTGCGGGCAGAAGCATATTATTCCGATTCTTCCCATAAAGACGTTACTGACCTGGTAGAATGGCATAATGATAAACCCCGCATAGCCAGGGTTAGCTCCGGGGGAGAGGTTTTCGCGCTTTGGGGGGGGCTGGCAATACTAAAAGCGGAATATATGGAGATATCCAGCCTTCCGGTAAATATCCGCGTGGTTTTTACGCTTGCATGGATATTTGAGCAGATAGGGAAATTTCTTTTTTCGTTATTGGCAGCTCTGGCCTTGATCTTTACCGCATTTTATATGATCGCAGAGAAGAAAAGAAATAAACTCAAAGAATTATTAGACCAGGATAACCGGCAGTTTGTGATCAAATTGTACGCCAACCTGGCTGATGTATTGGCAGTCTGCGGTTTTTGCAACCACGATCATTTACCTCCGCTTTCCTTTGCCGTAGTGATCGAAACCGCCTATGGCATTAAAGAAAACGCGTTGCTGAAATTAACCGCTGAATATGAAGAGGCTAAATACAGCCATCATATCATAGAGAAAGAGAATGCCCTGGCAGCTCTGGGTTATTACAATAATGTATTGGATGCGTTATGCAAGCATCCGGGCAAATTGCGGTTTTTGCGCGCCTATGCCGCCGGACTGGCATGCCGCGTGCCTTTCGGGAAAATGTGATTCGTAAAACTTTTTCTTGACTAAAGGCAATTAAGTAATATAATACTTACAACAGATGCGTAACTCCTTCCCTACTACCATCAAAAATATCACCATAAGGATCATTGTCCCTGCGTTATTTATTTGGGGTTTGATGTTGCCTTTTTTCGCAAAGGTTTCCTGCGCAGCCAGCTCGCCCGGAGCCGGAACATATCCGGAAGATGAGAGCCGGCTGAATGGTTTGCAGAAAGAAGCCAGGGCTTACCGGCAGCAAGGCGTGGAATCCCAGAAGATAGGCGATTTGGACAATGCAATGGCTTATTATCAGAAGGCAGCGGAACTGGATTCCGCATATGCGATTGCCTATAATGACTTAGGTATTATCTATGAGGCCAAGGGCATGCCTGACCGGGCTGAACAGAACTACCTGAAGGCAGTGCAAATAAACCCGAATTTCTTCAGCGCTTATTCAAACCTAGCGCTGTTTTACGAAAATAAGCGCGATTTAAAAAAAGCATCCGAGTATTGGCAGAAGAGGATAGATTTCGGCCCATCCGCAGACCCCTGGACAGAAAGAGCCAGGGCAAGGCTGAATGATATCCGGCTTGTGCTCGGCGACAAGAACGTGGACCCCGATGAAGATAAAGTGATCGGGCTGATGAATGATATACTGGTCGAGAAGTCTATCCTCAAGACAGACGATAAGGCGCTTGCCAAAAAGCACCTTGCAGACGCAAAGCTGACTTATAAAAAGGGAGATACGGTAACCGCCCTTAAACAAGCGGTGGATGCCAAGTCTCTTGATCCCTCTAACCGGGATATCGACGAATTCCTGGATAGGGTACAAGTAAGGATGTTGTCACAATAAAAAGGGTCCTACAAAACCCATTTTCCTGCCAATCTATTTCCTAATGTATAATTAATGGATGAAAAGCGGCTGTATTTAATCGATGCCACGGCTTTTTGCTACCGGGCATTCTATGCGTTAAAAGGGTTGTCTACGTCTTTTGGCCAGCCGACAAACGCGGTCTACGGTTTCCTGAACATGCTTAATAAGATCATAAAGGAAAAAAAACCGCAGTATCTGGCAGCTTGTTTTGACGTTTCAAGGGATACGTTCCGGGCAAGAAAATTCGCAGAATATAAGATCCAGCGGCCGCCAATGCCTGACGGCTTGTCAAGCCAAATACCCCTGATCAAAGAGGTTATTTCCGCTTACGGGATAAGCATACTGGAAAAACAAGGCTTTGAAGCGGATGACATCATCGCCACCATCGCCGTAAAAGCAAAACAGGCCGGCATACCCGTGACTATTGTCAGTTCAGATAAGGACGTTTTGCAATTGGTTGATGAAAATACGGTAGTTTTTAATCCATACAAAGAAGAGGGCATTATTTTAGACATTGAAGGCGTGCGTAAGGAATTCGGCGTCAGCCCCGGGCAGGTTACCGATGTGATCGCGTTGATGGGCGACAGCGTGGATAATATCCCTGGCGTGCGCGGCATCGGAGAAAAAACCGCAACAGAATTGATCAAAGGCTTTGGCAGCGTGGAAAACCTGCTGGATAAGGCCGGAGAGATAAAACAAGAAAAGATAAAACAGGCGGTTATCGCCGCAGCCGACGCGATCAAATTCAGCAAGGAACTGGCTGTCCTTGATAGGAGCGTGGACATAGACTTTGACGCGCAGCGCTTTATGGCCAGGGCTGCGGATACCAAAGAGCTGTTCCGTATTTTTAAGCAGCTTGAGTTTAAAAAATTACTCAAAGGCCTGCCGGTTGACGATGAAACAAAACAGCCGCAGGCAGAAGTTCTTCTGATGCCCGAAGAAGATTTGCAGGGGATGCTGGCTGCCGGAGACGAATTGTTTATTTGTGGCCAGCCGGACGAAGGACTTGTTTTTTTTGCGCAAGGAAAATTTTTCCGCGTTGGATCATTGGACGGCAGCATTAAAGGTATTTTATCCGATCCTAAGATAAAGAAGACCGGGCATGACCTTAAAAAAATAAGGGTCGCGCTGGCCAGAGAGGGGGCCATGCTTAAGGGCATGTATTTTGACACGATGATCGCCGGTTACCTCGTTAATCCTTCGGCAGCCGGGTATTCTCTTTCCGACCTGGCGCTGGAATACTTAGATACAAGCCTCTCGCAGGAGGCAGTTGTGGCTGGCTGCGGCCTTAACTTGTTATTACAGCTAAAACCTAAGCTGGAAGAAATGTTACGCCAGCGGTCGCTGGAGAAGCTTTTTTACGATCTTGAAATGCCGCTTGCGGAAGTTCTTTCTCAAATGGAGCTCAACGGGATCAAGATAGACCTGGATATCCTTAAAGGCCTGGCAAAAGATCTGGAGAAAAGGCTGATCCAATTGATCGAGGAAATCTATCAGGCAAGCGGTACGCAATTCAATATAAATTCGCCTAAGCAATTGAGCCAGGTATTATTTGAAAAGCTGAAATTGCCGGTAATTAAAAGAAGCAAAACAGGGCCTTCTACTGACGAGGAAGTGTTAAAGAGGCTGGCGGGCTCGCATCAGCTGCCCCGCCTTTTGCTGGAATACCGTCAGCTGATGAAGCTAAAGACAACTTATGTGGATACTTTGCCGCAGCTGGCAGACCCGCAAACCAACCGGATACACACTTCTTTTAACCAGACTGCCACCGAAACCGGCAGGCTTAGCTCCAGCAATCCGAACCTGCAGAATCTTCCGGTGAGAACGGAGATCGGCAGCCGCATCAGGCAGGCAATTGTGGCTTCCTACAATAATAGCCGGCTCTTGGTCTGCGATTATTCCCAGATCGAATTAAGGATACTGGCGCATCTTTCCGGGGATGATAATCTTATTGCCGCGTTTAAGAATAACCGCGACATCCATAAAGCAACCGCGGCATTGATTTACGGCCTGGACGAAAAAGACATAACCGGCCAGATGCGCGATACCGCTAAAAGGGTGAACTTCGGCATTGTCTACGGACTGACTTCCTTCGGCCTCTCCAAGGATTTGAGCATACCGATTGATGAAGCGCAGGTTTTTATCGACGCTTATTTTGTCCGTTATCCCAAGGTTGAAGGCTACATACAGCAACAGATAGAAAAAGCCAAAAAAGACGGTTTTGTCTCAACGCTCCTTGGCAGACGCAGGTATATCCCGGAGATCAATAATAAAAATCAGGGAATAAGGCAGTTTGCCCAGCGTAAAGCCGTAAATACGCCTATTCAAGGGACTGCCAGCGACCTGATAAAGCTGGCGATGATAGAGATACACAAGGAAATCGAGTCAAGAAAGAGCGGTTCTAAAATGGTACTGCAGATCCATGATGAATTGGTATTTGACGTGCCGCAAAAAGAGATGGACGGGTTTGCGGCCCTGGTAAAGGACAGGATGGAAAATGTCTTGCGCCTGGATGTGCCTATAGTAGTGACGGTAAAAACCGGAAAGAATTGGCTGGAAGCGGAGGAGTACTGAGCCATGAAGATAGCATTCTGCGCGTCGGAAGCAGTGCCGTTTGCCAAGACCGGAGGTTTGGCGGATGTAACCGGGGCTTTGCCGCTTGCCTTGGAAGAACTTGGCCATGAAGTGATCCTGATTATGCCGTGCTATAAACAGGTCCGGGATGCAAAGGCAGCGATCCGTCGGTTAAAGCCGGACATTGTCTCTTCCGTGATCGGCGAGGGCGTGCGCGCCTATTTTATCGAAGACGATTTTTATTTCGGACGCGAATCGCTTTACGGGGATAAAACAGGCGATTATAAAGATAACTTAAAACGTTTTTCCTACTATTGCAAAAGGAGCATTGACCTTTTAAAGGAGCTGGATTTTTCTCCCGATATCATTCACTGCCATGACTGGCAGTCGGCGCTGGTCCCGGTTTACATGAAAACGCTTTATAGCGCGGATCCTTTCTATAATGCCGCAAGGACCGTATTTACCATTCATAATATCGGCTATCAAGGGCTGTTTCCGAGGGAAGAATTCGCCGATCTCGGGATTGACTGGAAATACTTTGACGTGGAAACCCTGGAATTTTTCGGCAGGATCAACCTTTTAAAGGGCGGGATCGTATTCTCCGATATCATCAACACTGTCAGCCCTACTTACAGCAAAGAGATACAAACTTCTGAATTCGGTTTTGGCCTGGAAGGCGTGCTGGCTAAGCGGCGCAAGCGGCTTTTCGGGGTTTTAAACGGCTTGGATTATTCCATCTGGGACCCGGGAGCTGATAAAATCATTGCTAGTGATTATACGGCTTCCGACCTGCGCGGAAAGAGCGAGGATAAAAAGCAATTACAGGAAATCTGTGGCCTTCCCTTGAACAAGGATGTGCCTTTAGTCGGGATCGTTTCCCGTTTGGCCGAGCAAAAAGGCTTTGACCTTTTGAGCCAGGCAATGGATGTAATCTGCAAGATGAACTTGCAAATTGTGATCCTGGGCACGGGCGATGCGGAATACCATAAACTTTTATCCGGCATTGCGGCTAAATACCCAAAGGTCATGTCCCTGCATCTTAAATTCGACGACGTTTTGGCGCATAAGATATACGCGGGTTCGGATATTTTTCTTATGCCTTCCAAATATGAGCCCTGTGGCCTTGGGCAGTTGATCAGCTTAAGGTATGGCACGATCCCGGTTGTGTTTAAAACCGGCGGATTGGCAGATACGGTAACTCCCAAATGCGGCTTTATTTTTCAGCGCTATAAAAAAGACGACCTGATCAATTCGCTGAAAGACGCATTAAAGGCATTTAGCGCCAAAGATAAATGGAATAAGTTGATTGCCAGCGCAATGCAGTGCGACTTTTCATGGGAAGAATCGGCAAGAAAATACGCCCGTTTATATGAAGAAGCCGGAAAAGTTGAATAAGAGGACAGTGGTGGCAGTAACAGGCGGTTTTGCCACGGGTAAGACCACAATAGCATCCTTATTGCGCGGCTATGGGGCTAAGGTAGTTGACGCGGACAAGATCGCTCACGGCCTGATTAAGCCCGGAACATCCGCGTACAAAAAAGTTGTCGCGTTATTCGGCAGGGGCATAGTTCAAAAAGACAAAAGTATTGACCGGGGTAAGCTCTCGCAGATAGTATTTTCAAACCCCAGGCTTTTAAATAGATTAAATAGTATTGTGCATCCCGGTGTGGTCAAGGCTATAAAAAAAGAAGCTAAAACAGGCCGGCAAAAAGTTGCGGTTTTGGATATCCCGCTGCTTTTTGAGTCGGGGCTCCAGCAATTAGCGGATAAGGTAATTGTCGTAACCGCAGACAGGAAGGCGCAGGTCAAGCGCGCCCAAAAAAGGAAAGCTTCGCTTTCAGGCAAAGACATATTGATGCGGATAAAGGCGCAGATGCCTTTAACGGCTAAGGTCCGTAAAGCGGATTTTGTAATAGATAACAGCGGCACAAGGGAACAAACAAAAAAACAAGTGGAGAATCTGCTGAGCCTCCTGTAAATAATTGACACATTGGCTGAGCTGATTTTGGAGCGAGACAAGGAACGAGGACGCAGGCGTAGCCGAATAAGCGCTACGCCAAGGACGAGTGACGCAGTCGCAGCCCAAAATCAGCCAGCCCATAGTATAGATGAGGGGAAGCCCGCCTTTCGGCCGTCTGCGGCGTTGCTCCTCCTCGGCGTAGTGCTAAAGACTACGCCTTCGTCGTCGCGCCTTGCATACGGCCAAAACTCGGGCTTCCAATGTGTCAATTATTTACAGGAGGCTCAGCTAGGAGGATGTTGTGGAAAAATTAGACATTGGTAAACTTAAACAAATGAAAATTACCGAGCTCAACAAGCTGGCAAAAGAATTGAATGTCAACGGCATGAGCGGGCTCAAAAAGCAGGACCTGATCTTTAAGATCCTGCAGGGCCAGGCGGAAAAGGAAGGGCTGATGTTCGGAGAGGGCATTTTAGAGATCCTTCCCGAAGGATTCGGTTTTTTAAGGAGCCCCAATTATAATTACCTGCCTTGCCCGGATGATATATATATATCTCCGTCGCAGATCAGGAAATTTGATTTGCGCACCGGAGACACGGTAAGCGGGGAGATCCGCCCGCCCAAAGAAGGCGAAAAATACTTTGCCTTGCTTAAGGTGCAGGCGGTGAATTTTGAAAATCCCGAAGACGTAAAAGAGAAGATACTCTTTGATAACCTTACTCCGGTTTATCCGCGCGAACACTTTGTGCTGGAGACCAATCCTAAGGAAGCGTCAATGCGGATCATGGACCTTTTAGCGCCTATCGGCAAGGGGCAGCGCGGCATGATCGTCGCGCCTCCTTACAGCGGAAAGACCGTACTACTGCAGAAGATCGCCAATGCCATCGTCACTAATCAACCGGAAACGATATTGATCGTACTTTTGATCGACGAGCGCCCCGAGGAAGTCACGGATATGCAGCGCAACGTAAAGGGCGAAGTTATTTCTTCCACGTTTGACGAGCCTCCGGAAAGGCACGTTCAGGTAGCGGAGATCGTGCTTGAGAAGGCAAAGCGTCTGGTTGAGCATAAGCGGGACGTGGTTATACTATTGGACAGCATTACCCGGCTTGCGCGCGCCTATAACTCGGTTGTGCCGCACAGCGGAAAGGTATTGTCCGGCGGTATTGATTCCAATGCCCTGCAAAAACCAAAGCGGTTCTTCGGAGCTGCGCGCGCCATTGAAGAGGGCGGGAGCCTGACGATCATTGCCACGGCGCTGGTAGATACGGGCAGCCGTATGGACGATGTGATCTTTGAAGAATTTAAAGGCACCGGCAATATGGAACTGCAGTTGGACAGAAACCTCTTCCAGCGCAGGATCTATCCGGCCATTGATATTAAGCGTTCCAATACCCGCCACGAAGAGCTGTTGCTTAAGCCGGATATCTTGCAGAAGGCATGGATATTAAGGAAAGTGCTTAATGAGTTGACCAACGTGGAAGCAATGGAGCTCTTGATCGAAAAGCTCCTTAAGACAAAGAACAACGAGGAATTTTTAGGCAGTATGAACCAGTAATGATTAGGGACGGTTTTCAGCCAAGGAGAAAAATGTCCCCGAATGGGGACACTTTTCCTTTGGCCTGAGAACCGTCCCTAAAAAAAGGAGAGAAAAATGAAAGAGAAAATTCACCCCAAGTACCAGGATTGCGTGGTCGTGTGCGCATGCGGGAATACGATACATACGCGTTCGACAAAACCGAATATCCGCGTTGAAGTATGCTCAAAATGCCATCCTTTTTTCAGCGGCAAACAGAAGTTTGTTGATTCCGCCGGAAGAGTGGATAAATTCATTAAGAAATACGCTAAGAAGTAAGAGGGTTCATGTTCGAGCAATTAGAAAAGCTTGAAAAGCGTTATGAAGAGCTTGAGGAGCTTCTGGGCAGGCAGGAAGTTGCCGTGGACCAGGAAGCATACAGCCGCTATGCCAAAGAGCTCTCGGATTTAAGCGATCCGGTAAGGCTTTTCAGGCAGTATAAAAACATCTCCAAGCAGGCGTCAGATCTCCAACATGTTTTTAGCGAAAAACATGATAAGGAGTTTATGGAATTGGCAACTGCGGAAGTGGAAAGCCTGAAAAACCAGCAGGCAGAGTTAGAGCAGAAATTAAAGGTTATGCTCGCAGGCGAAGATAAAGACGCCGGCACTGACCTGATCGTGGAGATCCGCCAGGGTACAGGCGGTGATGAGGCAGCGTTGTTTGCCGCTGACCTTTACCGTATGTATTCACTGTATGCAGCTGCCAAAGGCTGGGTGTTTGAGCCGATGTCCGGCAGCCCTAAGGAATTAGGCGGCTTTAAAGAAGTTGTTTTCAGCGTCAGGGGAAGAGACGCTTATAAGCGTCTTAAATTTGAAAGCGGGGTGCACCGGGTGCAGCGTGTTCCGGAGACCGAAGCCCAGGGCCGTATCCATACTTCTACTGCTACCGTAGCTGTGCTTGCCGAACCGAAGGAAGTTGATATGGCGATCAATCCCAGCGATTTAAGGATTGACACTTATCGTTCATCCGGGCCAGGCGGCCAGCATATGCAAAAGACCGATTCCGCGGTACGTATAACGCACATACCTACGGGCGTGGTAGTGGCCTGTCAGGATGAGCGTTCGCAGTTAAAGAATAAGGCCAAGGCAATGCGTATTCTCGGCGCGCGGCTTTTGGATATGAAGCGCGAAGCGGAAATAAAGAAGCTTTCGCAGGAGAGAAAATCCCAGATCGGTTCGGGCGACCGGAGTGAAAAAATACGCACTTATAATTTTCCCGACCGCCGGGTCACTGACCACCGGATAAATTTTACTTCGCACCGGCTGGAAGCAATACTTGACGGCGATATGGATGAGCTTTCGGATGCCCTGATCAAGGCGTCCGAGGAGAAAAAGCATGAATGAGGCAGAAGTCCTGTTTAGCAGCGTCTTAAACCGCAGCCGCATGTCGTTATATATAGACAGGGATAAATTACTGACTAAAGATGAATCCGGCGCGATTGCCGCGGCGTTAAAGCGCAGGATCAGCGGCGAACCGCTGGAATATATTTTAGGCAAAACGGAATTTATGGGCCTTGAATTTAAGGTGAGCCCGGCAGTGCTCATCCCGCGGCCGGAAACGGAAATATTAGTTGAGACGGTACTATCGTGTTGCATTGGCGGGCCCTGCCTTAAGATTCTTGATCTCGGCACGGGGTCAGGATGCATTGCGGTGTCGCTGGCGAAGTTTTTGCCGGACGCAGAGATAACAGCTGTGGATATTTCTAAAGAAGCGCTGGCAATTGCCGCGGAAAACGCGAGGTTAAACAATACAAAGGTTAATTTTATGCGCAGCGATTTATTCAGCGCATTGCCTTCATCTAAATACGATGTTATTGTTTCCAATCCTCCGTATGTTTCGTCAGGAGAGATTACCGGGCTGCAGCCGGAATTAAAACACGAGCCGTTTATTGCCTTGGCCGGCGGCAGCGACGGGCTGGATTTTTACCGCCACATTATCAATGTTGCCCCGGACCATTTGGAGCCGGCCGGCTTATTGATTATGGAGATCGGCTTTGGCCAGCGCCGGGATATAGAAGGCCTGATTAAAGGATCAAAAAAATTTGAGGTAATGAAGATAGTTAAGGATTATAATAATATAGACAGGGTGATAGCAGCAAGGGAGAGGATAGGTGGATAAGTTAGTTATTGAAGGCGGCAGGGCCTTAAAAGGTGAAGTGACAGTTTCCGGCGCGAAAAATGCCGTGCTTCCCATACTTGCAGCAACGTTATTGACCGATGAACCGTGTGTGATCAAGGGCGTGCCTAATCTGCGCGATACCAACACAATGCTTAAGATCCTGCGTTCATTGGGAAAGAGCGCGGAATTTGATAAAGGCGTAGTAAGGATCGCCCAGGCAAGAGAAACTAACTTTATGGCTGACTATAAGCTGGTTTCTACGATGCGCGCGTCATTCTGCGTGCTCGGCCCGATTTTGGGTAAGCTTAAAAAAGCAAAGGTCTCCCTGCCCGGAGGATGCGTTATAGGCGTTAGGCCGGTTGACCTGCATCTTAAAGGATTCAGGGCCTTAGGCGCCGACATAACTATTGAAGGCGGTTATGTCAATGCCGTGGCAAAAAACCTTAAAGGAAACAGTATGTACCTGGGAGGGGCTTACGGCTCGTCAGTGCTTGCCACGGATAATGTGATGATGGCGGCGGTTTTAGCAAAGGGTAAAACTATTATTGAATGCGCTGCCTGTGAGCCGGAAGTTACTGACCTGGCGGAATTCTTGATAAAAATGGGCGCCAAAATCAAAGGCCACGGCACGCCAATCATAGAGATCGAAGGGGTAAAGCATTTACGCGGGGTAGAGCATAAAATAATACCCGACAGGATAGAAGCAGGCACGTTGATCGTTGCCGCCTTGATCACGCGGGGCGACATTACCATAAGAAATATCATGTATCAGCACCTGGGCGCTTTGATTGATAAGCTTCAGGAAGCAGGCGCGAATATCTCCAGGACCGACGGCTCAATGCGCGTGCGTTGGGGCAGGCGGCTTAAACCCATAAACATTACTACGCTTCCTTACCCGGGATTCCCGACTGATATGCAGGCGCAGATTATGAGTTTAATGACGGTCACGCCGGGTATCAGTGTGATCACCGAAAAGATCTATCCGGACCGCTTTATGCACGTGGCAGAGCTTAATCGTATGGGAGCTTATATACAAAGGGAAGGGCCGCACGCCATCGTCGAAGGGGTAAGGCATCTTTCCGGAGCGCCGGTCATGGCGTCTGACCTTAGGGCTTCTGCCGGCCTTGTCCTGGCAGGCCTGGCGGCAAAAGGCCTGACTTCGGTTTCCAGGATCTATCATCTTGAGCGCGGTTATGAAAATATGGAAATAAAATTGCAGGCTTTGGGGGCGAAGATATGGAGGCAGAAGGAATGATTCTGATGATCGATAACTATGATTCCTTTACCTATAACCTTGTCCAGTATTTTGGCGAGCTGGGCGCTAATATCAAGGTGTTCCGTAACGATAAGATCAGCGTAGAGAAGATCAGGCAGCTTAAGCCGGAGAAGATCGTGATCTCTCCGGGCCCGGGCAGGCCTGAAGACGCGGGCGTGTCTTGCGAAGTGATCAGGCAGTTTGCCGGCAAGGTCCCTATTCTCGGAGTATGCCTCGGCCATCAGGCGATCGGTTTTGTTTACGGCGGCAAGATTATCAACGCGAAGAAATTAATGCACGGTAAGACTTCTTTAATTTATCATAACGGCAAAACGATTTTTAAGTCCATACCCAACCCTTTTGAAGCTACGCGTTATCATTCCCTGCTTGTAGAAAAGAAGAATTTGCCTAAAGAGCTTGAGATCATTGCCCGGACAAAGTCAGGCGAAATCATGGGATTAAAACACAGGCAATTACCGGTATGGGGAGTGCAGTTCCATCCTGAATCAATCCTTACTAAGGCCGGAAAGAATATCTTGCTTAATTTTTTAAAACAATGATCAGAGAAGCTACGGGTATTTTATCTTCCGGCAGCGATCTTGCCCCTGCCCAGATGGCCGCGGTGATGGAGGAGATCTTAGCCGGCCAGGCAGAAACTTCCCAGATCGTTTCTTTTCTCACTGCCCTAAGCAGCAAAGGCGAGACTGTTGAAGAGCTTACAGCAGCGGTAACCGTGATGCGCGCGCACGTTACACGGATCAAGGCGCGCAAGCCTCCTGTTTTGGATACCTGCGGCACAGGAGGCGATGTTAAAGGCACGTTTAATATTTCCACGGCAGCGGCATTTGTCGCCGCAGGCGCCGGCATTACCGTTGCCAAACACGGCAACCGTTCTGTATCCAGTTGTTGCGGCAGCGCGGATATCCTTGAAGCCCTGGGCATAACCATCAGCCTCTCTCCTGAGAAGATCGAAGAATGCCTTGAGACAGCAGGGATCGCTTTTTTATTCGCGCCTAATCTGCACCCGGCAATGAAATACGCCATGCCCGCGCGAAAGCAGATCGCCAAAAGGACAATGTTTAATATCCTGGGGCCCCTTACTAACCCGGCAGGGGCAACGCATCAGCTGGTCGGAGTTTATGATAATCGTTGGACAGTAATATTAGCTAGCGTGTTGCTTAATCTTGGCACAACCCATGCCTTAGTTGTTCATGGACAAGACGGCTTGGATGAAATAACTACTACCTCTAATACTTTTATTACTGAAGCTTATCAAGGTAGACTAAAGAGCTGGGAAGTGGCTCCAGAAGAATTTGGCATTAAGCGTGCGAGTCTTGCTGACCTTAAAGGCGGCAGCGCATCCGATAATGCCAAGGCAGTGCTGGATATTTTACAAGGTAAGCCCGGGCCTCATCGGGATATTGTCGTGTTGAACGCCGCAGCGGCAATATATGCGGCAGATAAGGCAGGTTCGATCAAGGAAGGCGTTCAGCTGGCGGAAGCGTCCATTGATAACAAGATGGCTTTAGAAAAATTGCTTAAGCTTAAGGAGCTCACTTCTCAATGAAAAAAACCGACACTTTAAAAGATATCGTCGCAAAAAAGAAAGAGCGGCTTATTTTGGCAAAACAGACTTTGCCCGAAGAAGAGCTTAAGGCAAAGGTAAACCAGCTGCCTCCGGCCTTGCCGTTTATTGAGGCAATAAACAAGCCGCGGGTGATCTCATTGATTGCCGAGATCAAAAAAGCATCTCCTTCCCGGGGAGTGATCAGGGAGAATTTTAACCCGGTTGAGATCGCAGGCATTTACAAAGATGCCGGGGCGCAAGCGCTCTCCGTGTTGACCGAAGAAGATTATTTTCTCGGCAGCCTCAGCCATATTGCCGAGGCAAAGAATGCGGCAGACCTGCCTGTTTTAAGGAAAGATTTTATCTTTGAGCCTTATCAAATTTATGAATCGCGTTTTTTCGGGGCTGATGCCGTGCTTTTGATCGCAGACCTCCTTTCTAAAGACAGGTTGGCGGAATTGATCGCGGTCGCCGACAGCCTGGGATTGGACTGCCTTGTTGAAACGCATACGGAGAAAGAGTTAAAAAAGGTGCTGAGCATGAAAAATATCCCTCTGCTCGGGATAAATAACCGCGACCTGCACACGCTGGAAGTGGACCTTAAAACAACGGAAAGGCTTTTTACCCTTATTCCCCGCGGTAAAACCGTAGTCGTGGAAAGCGGGGTCAAAACGTATCAGGATATATTATTTTTGAAAGTTTTGGGCGTAAACGCGGTTTTAGTCGGCGAAGCATTTATGGCAAGCGATGACATCCGCAAAAAAGTAGAAGAGGTTATGGGCTGGTAATGGTTAAAGTAAAGATCTGCGGCATAACTAATCCTGAAGACGCAAAGCTTTCGGTAAAATCCGGCTGCGACGCGCTGGGGTTTGTTTTTTACAAAAAAAGCCCCCGTTATATTGCCCCTGAACAGGCAGTAAAAATAATCAAGATGATGCCGTCTGAGATCATCAAGATCGGCGTATTTGCCAATGCCCGGGAAAAGACCATCAGGCGGATCGCGGATTTCTGCGGTCTTGATGCGCTGCAATTCCACGGTTCGGAATCTCCGGAGTTTTGCCGGCGCTTTCCCGATAAAAAGATCATCAAGGCATTCCGGGTCAAAGATAAGTCCAGCCTCAAAAAAGTCCTGAAATATAAAGTCTTTGCTTTTCTTTTTGATACCTTTTCAAAGGCCAAGATCGGCGGCACGGGAGAGAAGTTCGACTGGAACCTGGTCCGGCATATTGACGGCATAACGCGGCCGGTATTTCTTTCCGGCGGGCTTAACGAAAGAAACGTCGCTAAGGCGGTTAAGGCTGTGCATCCGGCCTGGGTTGATGCCTGTACCTCTCTGGAATGCTCGCCCGGCAGGAAAAACCACGCCAAGGTAAAAAGATTCATCTGTGCCGCAAAGAAATGTTAATAAATAGGGACAGACACTACTTTTCTGTACAGAAAAGTAGTGTCTGTCCCTATTTATTGGCTGCGCGGATAAGGCTTGATAATGCCATTACCTACGGCAGTAAGCGTGAGGCAAGGGCGCTGGCAGCAAAATTCCTTAAAGAAGCGATAAAGAAGGCCATGCCCGGAGAAGTTGAATATTTCAAGGGCCAGGTTGAGATGCTAAAAGGCAATCTCGTTACTGCTATTGAGCATTTTGACGCGGCAGTAAAGCATAACCCTAAAGACGGCGCTGCCTACAACGACCGCGGCCTGTGCATGGTAGACCTTGGGATCATTGATGAAGCGTTTGTTTACTTTGATAAGGGCATTGAGGTTGAGCCAGATTATGCTACAATTTATCATAACAAGGGCTGGCTTTTAAATAATATCGGCAGGCACAGCGAGGCAATAGTTTATTTTAAAAAAGCGCTCAGCCTCCAGCCCGGGCGCGCCGTTACTTATGACAATCTTGCCGACGCGTATTTTAATCTTTATGATTACGCTGCGGCGCTTGAGGCGTATAAGCAGGTGCTTAAATTATTAAAACCCCGCTCTTGCCCCGGTATCAGCAAGCAGATAAAAGAAAGGATCCGCTTGATCGCGGAAAAAATAAAGAATGCGCATAAGGACAATTGATTGGGCAAATAATTCAATCAGGATCATTGACCAGACAAAACTTCCCGGAAAGCTGGAATATATTCAGATTCGTAGTTTAAAGGCGCTCTGGCAGGCAATAAAGGAATTAAAAGTCCGCGGCGCCCCTGCGCTCGGCGCTGCGGCAGGTTTGGGAGTATGCCTTGGGCTAAAAGATTATAAAGCCGGTAGTTTTCAGGAACTGAAAGCAGGCTTGGATAGAGTGATTTACTGTTTGGGTTCTTCAAGGCCCACGGCAAAGAACCTGTTTTGGGGTTTAGAGAGGATGCGCCGGGTAGTTGAGGAAAACAAGGATAAGCCTGTGCCTTGTATTAAAGAGATCATGCTTAAAGAAGCAAAAAAGATAATAGAAGCAGACCGGCTTGCCTGCCGTAAGATCGGCCAATACGGCGCTAAGCTTTTTAAGAACGGGGATACGGTTTTGACGGTTTGTAATGCCGGGATACTTGCAACGATAGACTACGGCACAGCTCTGGGAGTTATTTACCGGGCGCAAAGCGAAGGGAAGAAATTAAAAGTATTTGCCTGCGAAACAAGGCCGCTCTTACAGGGAGCGCGTTTAACTACCTGGGAACTCAAGCAAAGAGGAGTGGACGTAACGCTTATTTCCGACAATATGGCCGCGACTTTAATGGCGCAAGGCAAAGTCAAAAAAGTGATTGCCGGAGCAGACAGGATTGCCGCAAACGGCGATACAGCCAATAAGATCGGCACCTATAATTTAGCGGTGCTAAGCAAGTATCATAAGATCCCTTTTTATATTGTCGCTCCAGCGTCTACATTTGATTTAACTATTCAAAGCGGCAGGCAGATCCCCATTGAACAACGGCCGGCAGAAGAAATAACGGAGTTATTTTTTAAGGCCCCTATTGCGCCTAAGGGCATAAAAGTATATAATCCGGCATTTGATGTTACGCCGGCAAGTTTGATCAGCGCGATCATCACCGACAAAGGCGTGATCCGCCCGCCCTATAAAACCAACATTAAAAAGATACTGGGGAAATAAATATGCTCATAGGAAAAATCGGCGAATTCGGCCTAATCCAAAGGTTTCGTAAGGCAATAAAGACAGACGCGTCGGTAATAAGGGCGAGCGGCGATGACTGCGCAGTGCTTAAATTTGATAAGGACAATTATCAGCTTTTTACCTGCGATATGATCGTTGAAGGCGTTGATTTTACCGCTAAAGACAACCCTTGGCTCGTTGGCAGAAAAGCGCTGGCCGTATCAATCAGCGATATTGCCGCCTGCGGCGGGATACCGCGTTACGCAGTTGTATCTTTAGGCTTGCCAAAAAATACCAGCGTCCGTTACATAGATCAACTTAGTAAGGGCCTGTTTTCTCTGGCTAATGCATTTAAAGTTAATATCGTAGGCGGAGATATCAGCCGCAGCCAAAAATTGGTCATTGATGTCAGCCTCCTGGGCATAGTTGAAAAAGAATGCCTTGTTTTAAGGAACGGGGCAAAGACAGGAGACATTATTTTTGTCAGCGGTAAGCTTGGCGGGTCAATAAAAGGCAAACACTTGAGCTTTATACCGCGCATAAAAGAATCGCGTTACCTTGTAAGGAATTTTAAAGTTAATTCCATGATTGACATTTCTGACGGGTTGTTTCAGGACCTGGGCCACATATTAAAGGAAAGCAATGCCGCGGCAGTGATCTATGAGGATAGGATCCCGGTAAGCCGGCAGGCAAAAGGGTTGGTTGATGCGCTTTGCGCAGGTGAAGATTTTGAATTGCTTTTTACCTTGCCGTCCGGGGAAGCGGAGAGATTAATCAAAAAGCCCGGGCCATATTATTTTTATCCGATCGGCAAGGTCACGGGAAAGAAATTCAGTATAAAATTGATCGGCAGTAATCAAAAAGAAAGAAAAACCCTTCCGGAAGGTTTTTGGCATTTCTAAAAACATGAAGATCCTCTCTAAGTCAATTAAGCAAACTTTGGATATCGGCAAAAAAATCGCCAAAAACCTCGCTAAAGGCGATATAATCTGTTTATTCGGCGACCTTGGTTCAGGTAAGACCGTATTGGTTAAAGGCATTGCCTCCGGCCTTGGCATCAAGAAAGAGGATGTGATCAGCCCGACCTTTGTTTTGATCAGGCAGCATAATGCCAAGAATAATATTCCGGTTTACCATTTTGACCTTTACCGGCTTAAGGGCTGCCCTGACGTTGCTGCCTTAGGCTACGAAGAATTTTTTTACGGAGGCGGCATTAGTTTGATCGAATGGGCAGACCGGTTAAAAGAACTCATGCCGCGGGAATGCCTGAAGATAAAATTGGCAGTGAAGGGAGAAAATTCCCGTTCAATAGAGATCTCCTGCCAGGGCAGGCGCTATGACAAATTAATGGAGGCAATTACTTGAAAATATTAGGCATTGATACAACCACGAAGTTCCTTTGCGTCGGGATTTATGATAACGGCAGGATCTGCGAATATAACCTTGAGCTTGGCAGGAAGCATTCTTCGCTCGTTATCGTCACGCTCAAGAGAATACTTGAGGCGCTTTCCTGGGGAACTAAAAATATTGATTATTTTGCCTGCGGCAGCGGCCCGGGATCTTTTACCGGAGCGCGCATCGGCGTTGCGGCGGTTAAAGGCCTTGCCTGGACTTTGAACAAGCCGGTTGTCAGCGTATCGTCTTTGGATATCCTTGTCCGTAATGCCCCGTCCGACGGCATTATCGTGCCTGTTGTTGATGCAAAGCGCAGCCTTATTTATTGCAGTATTTACAGGAAGAAGGCAGGCAGCATTAAGCGGATCGCGCCCTATATGCTGCTTCCGATAAATGATTTTTTAACGAAAGTCAAGCCTGACAGCGTAATCTTTGGCGATGCCCTGCCTTTATATAAAGAAGAGATCGCAAAGCACGTAAAAGGCGTGAAATTCCTGGATAAAGATTATTGGCAGCTTTCCGGCGGCAACATCATTGCCCCGGCGCTGGAAAATATAGAGCAGGGCAGGCTCAATACGGCCTTTGATATTAAGCCGATCTACCTTTATCCTAAAGAATGCCAGATAAAAAAATGAGCAAGCATATCGGCTACCGGCCTACCTGGGCAGAAGTCAAGTTAAGCAACATTGACTATAATTTCGCCCAGGTCAAAAAAATGGTTTCCTCTCGGGTAAAGGTAATGGTTACCGTAAAGGCGGATGCCTATGGCCATGGGTTGGTCCCGGTGGCAAAAAGATTATGCGGCTGCGCTGCGGATTATCTTGGCGTTGCTTCGATTGACGAAGGCATTAAATTAAGGAACGCCGGGATCCGCATCCCTATCCTTGTGCTGGGCGCGCTCCTGAAAAACGATATTGCCCCTTTATTTAAATATAACCTTACGGCAACCGTATGCACGCAGGAACTGGCTGCTGCCATAAACAGGAAAGCAGCGGTTTTGCATAAACAGGCCTGCGTACACGTTAAGGTTGACACGGGCATGGGCCGTATCGGAGCCATGCACAGAGAGGCCGCGGAAATAATCCGGGATATCCGGCGGCTTAAGTTTATAAATATAGAAGGTATCTTTACGCACTTTGCCTTTGCCGATTTGAACGAAGAATTCACGCTGCATCAAATAAAGCTCTTTGACCGCCTGGTGGAAGATTTAAAGAAAGAAGGGGTTAATATACCTTTGGTCCACGCGGCAAACAGCGCCGGGGTCATCAATTACAAAACCGGGCATTTTAATATGGTCAGGCCGGGTATTGTGATTTACGGGCTCTATCCATCAAATAAAATAAAGATCCGGCTTAAGCCCGTTTTGAGCCTTAAAACAAAAGTCGTATATGCCAAAAAAGTCCCCAAGGGCTATGGCATAAGTTACGGCCATATTTATTCTACCAAGAAGGACACGACAGTCGTTACCCTGCCGATTGGTTACGGCGACGGCTATCCGCGCAATCTTTCCAATTACGGCCCGGTGTTGATCAGGGGCAGGCGTTTTAAGATCAGCGGAAGGGTCTGTATGGATCAGGTCATGGTTGACGTGGGCAATGCGTGTGTTAAGGTCGGCGATGAAGCAGTGTTGATCGGCCGGCAGGCTGGTAAGCGCATTACCACGGAAGAATTGGCAGAGCTCGCCGGCACTATTCCTTACGAGATCGTCTGCGGCTTAGGCAGCCGCATCCCCCGCATATATAAATAGGGACAGAGACTACTTTTTTTCTGTACAGAAAAAAAGTAGTCTCTGTCCCTATTTATTTACGGCAGCGCGAAGATCATATAGAGGCTAAAGGAGAGCGCGACCAGGTGGCTTAGAGACGCGGCAAGAAAGGGTGGTAGTACCTCGCCTTTACCTAAAGCAATGCTTACGGCATTGAAGACATAATAAAGGAATGCCAGCATGATTGAGATGCCCAGCGAAGATATCCCGGTTGCGCGCTTGCGCATCTTAAGCGAAAAAGGTATGCCCAGCAGTATAATGATCAGGCTTAACAACGGCGCGGTGTAGCGCTGGTAAAGGTCAACTTTTAGCCTGCGCACCACGTTTATCGCCCCGCTTTTAGACAGTTTCCAGATATAATCGTTTAACTGGGCGATTGTCATGGTCTCCGGGCTTTGACGCTGGGTAAGAAATTCCTCCGGAGTTTCGGAGATCTCCATGATCTCTTCGTCGGAATAGCGCGGTTCGTTTTTTACCTGCCCGTTGATATCAAAATCATAAGTGATCGTCTGGTAGAATATCCAGCAATCTTCCGAATATACCCCTTTATTAGATACGATCTTGCGAGTTATGTTCTGGTGCCCGTCTTGCTCAAGGACAATGATCCCTTCCATAGTGCTGGTTGAAGGGGAAAATTTATTGACGAAGAAAAGCCGGTTCCTTAAGCCATACATTGAAAGATTGCTTATAGTTTCTTTTTCCTTTTCTTTTTCCTGTCCTTTTTTAGGCTTACTATCCATCTGGTATTTTAATTTCTGGTTAAGCACCAGCGCCTGCGGCAGGAAGCGGTCGCTTACCCAGAATACGACCATGCTGATTATAAAGCCGAAGACAACGATCGTTTTGGCAATGCCAAGTATATTAAGGCCCGAAGCGCGCATGGCAATAATCTCATTATCGCGGTTTAAGCGCGCGAAGGTATACAGCGTTGCCAGCAGGCAGCAGAACGGCGCCACCTGCACAAAGATCACCGGCAGGTACATTATGTAATAGCGGATGATCGTTTGCGCGCTGACTTGCATTTTCAATATATCTTCCAGGTATGAGAAAATATCGATGATGATATAGAGGAAAAGGAAAGTGAATAAGCAAAGCAGGAAAATATTCAGGACTGATTTAAAGATGTAGCGGTCTAAGATGCGCATAGCCGGTAGGTTAAAATTATTCCCAGCGACGCCAGGATGATGTTGGGCAGCCACATCGCAATTGCGGGGTTAAGGTATCCTTGAAGGCTCAAAGTTTCGGCGCTTATGGTCAGGATATAGTATATCCCGACTATAATGAAGACCATCCCGAAATTGATGGATTTTTCCCTGCGCCGGGTGATGATCGCAAGGGATGAGCCCAGGAGTATGAACGCAAGGCAGGAAAAGGCCATGGATAATTTTCCGTGCATCTCGGTGATCAGCGGCCTGGGGTCAATGCCTTCTTTTTCAAGTTTTTTTGCTTCGGCAGCCAGTTCTTTGATCGTCATATCTTTTGGTTTTTTGTCAATGCCCTGATTTTTTTGCGCCTGCGCCAGGTTCAGGGAAATAAAGTAGGTTTTAAAATTCAACTTATAAAAATTAGTGAGGTTTTCCGGATCAGGTTCATCCGCAGTCCCGTCAATGAGCTTTAATTTGATCATACTTTTTTCCGGGATCGCGATGAATTCACCGCGCTTGGCAACGATGGTACGGGTCGGACGGCCTTCCTGCGGCTCATATATGCGCACGTTATAAAGCTTGTTGTCTTCAATCCGGTAAATGAACAGCACGTATTTTTCAAACGAGTTGATGAATACGCCCGGCTCAAGCGCGGCAGTGGGATTTTTTACCCCGACTTCCATAAGTGTTTTTCGGGAGGCAAAGCGCGCATAGGGTATGATTCGGTCGTTGAAAAAAACCATGGCTAGGCTTAGTATGAGGCCGACCACCAAAAGCGGCAGGATCATCCGGAACATGTTTATTCCGCAGGCCCTGATCGCGATTATTTCGTTATCGCTGGATAAGCGGCCTAAAGAAAGCAACGTGGCGGTGAGCGCGGCAATGGGCAGGGTATAAGTCAGCAGGTAAGGGATCATAAAGACAAACAGCTTGGAGACGCTGACGATATCCACTCCCTTATTGATTACCATTTCGGCGATCTTGATCAGGTTACCGAGGATCATCACAAAAGTAAGCACGCCCAGCGCCATGACCAGCGGGCCGATGAATTCTTTAAGGCAGTAATTTCTTAATATTCTCATATTTCAACTAGCCAGCGTTAATACGTAAACCATATTCGCGCCGGCATTTTTAAGCGCCTTGGCAGCTTCCGATGCCGTGGCGCCGGTAGTCAGGACATCGTCGATTAAAAGGATGTTTTTTCCGTTTAAGTCCGGGCCCTTGCTTACCGAGAATGCATCCATCACGTTCAGGCAGCGCTGGCGGTTATCAAGCTCAGCCTGGCTGCGGGTATTACGCAGCCGCAGCAGCCTGCCGTGTAGTATTTCTTTATTAAATTCTTTGCCGATGTGCCCGGCTAAAAGCAGCGCCTGATTGAATTCCCGCTCGCGAAGCTTGACTGTTGACAGCGGCACGGCTGCCAGCGCGTCGATCGCGCGCATCGGCAGGTTATACTCTTCTATAAATTCGATCATCGGCCGGGCTAAAATGCCCGAGAGATAATCCTTGTTTTTATATTTAAACGCGTGTACCAGCTCTTTGATCGTGCCGTCGTACAGGCAGGGGCTAAAGGCGCGGTCAAAATGCAGGTTGCCGGATACGCAATTGGCGCAGCTGTTATTGCCGGACCCGCTGCCGGCGATATTTCTGCCGCATTTACGGCAAAAAGGAGGAAGATTACGCTTTATTTTTGACCAACAGCTTGCGCAGACCAAGCCATCTATGGAGCCGGCTGTGATCTTTAACCCGCACGCATGGCAGGTTTTCGGATACACGATGTCGCATAACCCGCTTATGAGATTGCGCAGTAACCCCATAGAACCAATATACTAACATCCTAAAAATGCTTTGTCAACGTCGCTTTTATGGTATAATCACCGCAAGGAGATAAAAACATGGACGCAGCAAATTCTTATCTGACCCCCGAAGGGCACAGGAAACTCGTTGAGGAGCTGGAGCAGTTAAAGACTGTCCGGCGCCGTCAAATTTCTAAAGAGATTGAAAAGGCGCGCGGCCACGGCGATATCAGCGAAAACGCCGAATACGACGCGGCAAAGGACGCGCAGGCGCATAATGAAGCAAAAATCTCTGAGCTTGAATTCAAGCTGGCGCACGCCAGCATCATTGATAACGCGAGCATGTCCAACGACGAAGTATTGATCGGCGCCAAGGTCATGCTTAAGGACATGGATACGGATGAGGAGCTGGAATATACCCTGGTATCGGAAATGGAGGCGGATTATGCCCAGGGCAAGATCTCTATTTCTTCGCCTGTAGGCAAAGGTTTGATGAACCGCAAGGCCGGTGAGGTCGTTGAAATAAAAATACCCGCGGGAACATTAAAGTATAAGATTCTGAAGATATCGCGATAGGGAGGGGCAGGTAATGGTAAAAAACAGGAATATCAGGAATATTTTGATCCTCCTCGTGTTGTCTTATTTCTTTTTCTTTTTCGGTAACGGCATTATCAGCCTCACTGACCCGGATGAAGTTTTTTACGCCGGCACGGCAAAAGAAATGATCAAGCATCAGAGCTGGATGACCCCGTACCTGTTTGATCAGCCGCAATTTGAGAAGCCGATATTCCTGTATTGGATGCTGCGGATCGCCTTTATGATCTTCGGTATCGGCAGCTTTGCCGGCCGTTTTTTCCCCGCGGTGTTCGCCGCCATCGGGGTGGTTGCGGTATATCTTTTCTCGCTTATCGCGTTTAAGAACGAAAAAAAAGCCTTCCTTTCCGGTATAATCATAATGTCTTCCGGCCTTTATATCGGGCTTGGCCGGACGATCTTTACGGATATGATCTTTTCCGTGTTTATCCTCTTATCGCTGTTGGCGTTTTTCTGGGGATACTGCCGGCCGAAGAGAAAAACAACAGGCATTCTGTTATTTTTTGTTGCTGCCGGATTTGCGGTCCTGTCCAAGGGGCCGCTGGGCATTTTTGTTCCGCTTATTGCCATTATTGCGTTCCTCGCGTTTAAAAAAGACCTGAAATTTTTATACTCAAAAGCTTTGTTATGGGGGCTGTTGTTATTTGTCCTTATTTCGTTGCCGTGGTATATCCTGATGATCAAAAAATACGGCAATGCTTTTACCTACGAGTTTTTTTATAACGACCATATCCGCCGCCTGCTGGAAGCCGAGCACAAATCAAACGACACCTGGCATTTTTATCCCTTTTCCATGATCTGGGCAATGTTTCCCTGGAGCGCGTTTGTCGCGTTCGGCCTGGTATCTTTATATAAGAATTTTAAAAAACACGCAGAGCCGGTTTATCTTTTTCTTGCCTGTTGGGTAGCCGCGGTTTTCCTTGTATTCCAGCCTTGCCACTCCAAGTTGGTAAGTTACATTTTTCCGATGTTCCCGGCGCTGGGAATGATCGCCGCGGATTTTATTTACCGCGGGGCAGCGGAAAACAAAAAACGCCGGCTTGTGTTTTTCGCCGCTAAAATAACGGCAGCAGTCCTTATCCTTATGTTCATCGCTTTTACTGCCGGATCGGTCCTTTTCTCCGGGTATATATCAACTTACCTGCCGGAAAAGTTCCCGATCTATATACTCCTGGGCCTGTTTTTTATCTTCTCTTCGGCGTATTTATTATTTACGGCGCATCACCGGCTTTTAAAGGCCTGCGCTGTATTGATGTTTTTTGTCCCGGTGCTCTTTTCGGTTGTTCCGTTTGTCGACAAATACATTGAGCCGTATATTTCTTCGCGCGATACCTGCCGTTATATTCAGGACAATTATGAGATTAATAATACAATATTGACTTCTAAATTCTTTGCCCGCGGGGTAAGGTATTATACGGAAAAGAACGTGGCGGTGATGGATATCCCGGGTAAAGGTTTTTTTAGCCCGCATCCCATACCCTTTCTCAATAACGATGAAAAAGTTGCTGATTTTCTCCGTAAACAACCGGTCACCTACTGTGTTTTTAAGCGGGCGGCAGAGAATGACGTCAAGCGTTTAAGCAAGGAATTTGATTATGAGATGCTAAAGGTCATCGGCAGCGAATATCTATACCGGATATCCCCACGGCAAAAAAAATAGTTTATTTTTTATGCTTAAAATAATCTATTTGGCCATAGCGCTGCTTTTTACTTCCTTCGCTACAACCCTCGTATACCACAAAACCCAGCAAAGCGACATATATTATTATCAAGGGCACAGGCTGTTTAATAAAGGAAGCTTTGATAAAGCGATCCCCTTATATGAAAAAAGCCTGGCAGCCGATCCTTCCCGATATGATACCTTGAAGGAGTTGGCTTATTCCTGCCTATGGACAGGAAAGAATAAGGAGGCAGCAGGCTATTTCCGCGGGGCGCTCGCTTTAGACCCGGAAGATATGCACATGAAAAAATCGCTTGCTCAGGCCCTGGCATGGGATAGGCAATATACCCAAGCGGCCGGCATTTACAGGGAAATAATAGAATCTACGGATGATGATGCGGTAAAATTACAATTAGCGGAAACTTTGATCTGGGATAAGCAATTTGGCGACGCGGAAACGCTTTTAAAAACCATGCCCTCCGACGTAAAAGCGATAGCCAATCTTGCCGATATCTTGAGCTGGCGGGGGGATTATGCAGGGGCAATAGGCGGATATGAAAGGGCGCTGCTGGCTGAGCCCGATAATGCGGACATCAAAAGAAAGCTGGCGGATGTTTTATCATGGGACCGGCAATATACCGCAGCAATAAGGTTGTATGATGAGCTGTTGCAGGTAAAGGTTGATAAGCGGATATGGCGGCAGAAAGCGCGCGTCTTAGGATGGGCAAAAAGGTATGACGATGCGATAAGGGAATACCGGAAATTGTCAATAGCAACGGCTGATCCCTTGGTTGAATTGGAAATGACAGCAAAAACTGCGTATTGGGATAACCGGGTTGAGGAAGCAATAGATTGTTATAGCCGGTTGATCGCGCAGGAACCTGAAAATGAAGAAGCAATATCCGACCTGTCGCAGGTTTATTCTTATCAATCCATGTGGCGGGAAGCGATCGGAGAGTACGACAGGATACTAAGCCGGGCCCCTGCGCATTTCAGGGCAAAAGAGGGCCGGGAAAGGGCCGCGCTTATTTCTACGCATCCGTCGCTTAAGGCCGGATATGAATTCTATGAGGCAGACAGCTCCGCAAGGATAGATGATATTAAAAGGTATTCGTTTCTTAATAAATTTACCTATCCCCTGAATTATAATTTAAATTTTAATCTTGATTACAGGTTGACGAAAAGGTTATTCAGCGATTTTAACGATGTAGTAGAAAACGAGGGGAAGATCAGCTTTATCTATCTGAATAATCCCCGCTGGTGGACAGATGTATTTTACGATTTTATTATTTATGACCAGGGTATCCGGCCATTGCATACCTTCGGGGCAAGCCACGCCTTCAGGTTTTTCGGCAACGGTATTTCAAGGTTTTCTTACGAGCGCCAGCGGCTGGAGAACAGCAGCACGGTTATCCGGGGGCATTATTACGGTGATAACTTTAAAGAACGCGTCGATATAGATATCAATAAAAGGGCCAAGCTGGGGCTGGATTATTTATTCGTGAATTACTCCGACGGGAACAATAAGCATGAGCCGGGGCTGGACATCTTATATTTTATTTCCCTGGACCCGAAACGGCTGGCTCTGAAATACAGGTATTTTTACAAGAATTTCCTGGATAAGTCGGACAAGTATTTCTCACCCAAAGGCTTTTCCACAAATTCGTTAAAAATAGACTGGCGGCACTACTTGAATAAGGAAGAGATATTTTTCGGCGCCCAGGACCTCTATTACGGCCTGGCGTATGAATGCAGCGTTGATTCAACCGGCATTGTCAGCAATAAGTTCAGCGCGGAATTCAACTGGGACATCAGCCAACGCCTGAATTTGCAGATCGCAGGCTCTAATACGGAATCAAGCGTAAACGTGTATCGGGACAGGTATATAGCGGCTTCGCTTAATTATTATTTCTGAAGATGGATAAAAGAAGAAGGGAATTTTTTGATGCCTTGGGGATATTTTGCGTGATTTCGATCATTGTTTATGTCGTGATCAGGGCAGTTTTACTTTCTTCTGCGGCATATAAGGGAACGGAAAAAATTTTTGGGGTCATCCTGATTTGCGGCGAACTATTTGTGGTCATGCACGGATTAGGGTATGTCTTGAATATCCTGAAGATCCTGAATTACCCGCAAAAACCGGAAATAGCAAAAAGTGAGGATAAGGAAGAGCCTTCTGTAGCCATACTTGTTGCCGCAAGGCATGAACCAAAAGAGGTTTTAAGAGATACCTTTATTACTTTATGTAATTTGAATTATAAAAATAAAGCGGTCTATTTTCTCGATGATAGTTCCGATGAAAAGCATAAACAGGAGGCCGATGAAATCAAGCAGGCCTGCAACCTTACTCTTTTCAGGCGCCAGCAAAGCCGCGGGGCAAAGGCAGGGATCATCAATGACTGTTTGAAGACCTTAGGCCAAAAATACGTGGCTATTTTTGACGCTGACCAGAATCCGCTGCCGGATTTTCTAAAAGTGGTTATCCCGATATTGGAGGCCGATGAAAATTTGGCGTTTGTCCAGACACCCCAATTTTATTCAAATATTAGCTCTAGCATGGTTGCCCGGGGCGCTGCTTTTCAGCAGGCCGTATTTTACGAATATATCTGCGAAGGAAAAAGCATAAGCGATTCAATGTTTTGCTGCGGCACCAACGTAGTTTTCCGTAAAAATGCGCTGGTAGATGTCGGCGGCCTGGATGAGTCAACCGTTACCGAAGACTTTGCTACTTCCATAAAATTGCACGCAAAAGGGTGGAAATCGCTTTATTTTGACCATGTCTATGCTTTTGGCATGGGGCCGGAAAGCCTTTCGGGTTATTTTAAGCAGCAATTCCGGTGGGCAAGCGGGACTATTTCCGTATTCAGAAAATTGATCATCAGGTTATTTACCAAACCTTTTTCATTGCGGCTGCATCAGTGGTGGGAATACTTTTTATCAAGTTCCTATTACCTGGTAGGCATAGCCTTTCTGATCATGATGATCTGCCCCGTCGCTTATCTGTTATTCAAGATCCCTTCATTTTTTGCCAGCCCGGAAATATATTTTCTAGCCTTTATGCCGTATATAGTCTTATCTCTAAGTGTTTTCTATTTTGTGCTTAAAAACAGGAATTACAAGATAAGGGATTTATTTATCGGCCAGTTATTGGGAGAAGTTACCGCTACGGTTTATATGCGCGCAACAATATCGGCTCTTTTAGGGAGCAAGGCAAGCTTTGGCATTACCGGAAAAGAGGCTAACGCAAAGGCAATGTCTTATATAAGGCTATGGCCTCAATTGAGCTTATTTTTCTTAAGTTTTATCGCCTGCGTGTGGGGAATTAACCGGTATATCTATGAAAGGGAAGCGGCAATATTAGTGAATAGTTTTTGGGCAGGATACGATTTTCTGGTCATGTCCAGCGTATTTTATTTTAACCGGGATGTTAAATGAAAAAATATTCCATTTTAATCGCCGTGATTTTAATTTTGTTGGTAGTTTCCGGGATTATGTTTTACGCGGCAAATAATGCCTCTTATTGCCTCACCGGCGCGTTTTTGTCCGATGTCCCTCTGGCAAAAGATATTTCTGATTTTAAAAACAGCTATGGCAGGCAGCCGCGCCTGGTGATGATCTTCATCAGTTGGAATAGATTCCCGGACAACCGGACCATAGAAGATGTTTATTCGCAGGGCAGCATTCTGGTCATCACCTGGGAACCCTGGTATCCTCTTAAAAAAGAGGGTATTGACTTTGACGGCTTGATTTCCGGCAGTTACGATGATTACATAAAAGAATTTGCTTTACGGATCAAAAAAATAGGTAAACCGGTTTTCTTGAGGTTCGGCCACGAGATGAACGGAGACTGGTATCCGTGGTCAGGAACGAAGATCGGTAAGGAAAAATATATTCAAGTTTACCGGCACGTAAAAGACGTGTTTGACCGCAGCGGTGCTGATAACGTGAAATGGATCTTCTCTTTTAACTGGGAAGATCTTCCTAAAGAGAACAATCACTTTACTCTGTATTATCCGGGAGACGCTTATGTGGATTATCTTGGCATAGACGGGTATAATTGGGGCAATACAAGGCCCTGGAGCAGGTGGATGAGCTTTGGGGATATCTTTGGGAAAAGATACGCGGAGGCAGCGCGCAGCTTTAATAAGCCCATCTTGATCTCGGAGTTCAGTTCAACCGGAAGCGGAGGGGATAAAAAAGAATGGATAAAACAAGCCCTGAATAATATTAAAAGCATGAAAAAGGTAACAGGTTTTGTTTTATTCAACGTGGATAAAGAAACTGATTGGAGTTTTCCTGCGGATAAAGATTCCGGCAAGGTATTAAAAGAAGGGTTAAAAAGCAGCTATTTTAAATAAAGCGGAGGTTAGTATGGTAAGAAAACAGGGATTACTGCAGCGGCTGGAAGATGCCCTTAATGCGGAAGAAAAGTCAATACCGATTTATATGAAGCACCTTGATTCAGCTATCTTTTGGGCCGGCTTAGATCAGGATGCTGCCGATGCTGCCAAAAAAACATTTATTTTTCTTGCCGGAGAATCAACGCGGCATAAAGGGATCGTGGAAAAGCTTATAAAAACCATTACGGAGGATAAGAGAGATGCTTTCTAAGCGCGATTACGAGGAGTATCTCAGGGAAATGGAAGAGGTCGAGGGAAAAATGATGTCTCTCTATACGGAATATGCAGAAGCGGTTGATGACCAGGAACTAAAAAAACTCTTTCTTCAACTCTCTCGTGATGAGACAATGCATATGAATATGGTTGAAAACCTGGTAGGAAAAATCAACAAGAATTATAACAAGCAATAATTTGACAACGGCGATAAGGATAGTAAAATAGGAGCTATGGAAAACCCTAAAGTCGCGGAACTTAAAGAGAAGTTATTAACTTTGCTCAAGCGGGACGCGCTGAAAAAAGGCAAATTCGTCCTCTCTTCCGGCAAAGAAAGCACGTATTACCTTGACGGCCGCATTATCACCCTTACGCCTGAAGGGGCCTATCTTACGGCAAGCATTATACTGGAACTGATTAAAGATAAAAACATTGATGCCGTAGGCGGCCCGACCCTGGGCGCGGATCCCATTGTGGGCGCGCTGGCAGCGCTCAGCCACATAAATAACGTTCCGCTTAAAACGTTTATTGTCCGGAAAGCAGTTAAAGCCCATGGCATGCAGCGGCAGATCGAAGGCCCGGAATTAAAAAAAGGAAGCCGCGTGATCATTGTAGATGACGTGGCAACTACCGGTAAGGCGCTGATCGAAGCCAGGGAAGCGCTGGATGCCTGCGGGGCAATAATTGATTCCGCAATTGTGATCGTGGACAGGCGCGAAGGCGCTGCGGAGAACCTTAAAGTCGTTGGCCTGAAACTGGATTCTATATTCAAGGTTGAAGAATTAGGTGTATAAAATTGCCATTGTCGGAGCAGGCCCTGCCGGTATGATGGCGGCGATCCGCGCAGCCGAGCTCGCGCAGGACGTTACTCTTTTTGAACGAAATCCTACCTTAGGCAGGAAACTCCTTTTAAGCGGTAAAGGCCGCTGTAATCTTACCAATGCCTGCGATCTTGATATCTTCATGGAAAAATTTTCCGGTAACGGCCAGTTCTTACGCGATGCTTTCCGTAAATTCTTCAATCATGAACTGATACGTTTCTTTGAAGAACGCGGCCTTAAGCTTAAAACAGAAAGGCAGCTGCGCGTATTTCCCGTAAGCGACAGTTCTGCCAGCGTGCTTACCGTGCTTAAGCGCGCATTAGCCGAGAATAAGGTAAGAATTTTATCTGATCGCCGCGTTAAGGACGTCATTATTGATAACGCTGCAGCCAAAGGACTGCTGTTTTCCGATGGCAAGCATTTTTATGCTGACAAGGTGATCCTTGCCACAGGCGGAGTTTCTTACAGTTTTACCGGTTCAACCGGAGACGGCCTGGAGATTGCCCGTAAGCTCAATCATCGCATAGTTGCTTTAAGGCCGGCGCTCGCTCCTTTGGTTGTCAAGCAAGGCTATCCCAGGCTCCTGGAGGGATTAACGCTGAAAAATATCCGCATTAAGTTAAGCGGCGAAAAAAAAGAAATTATTTCTCCTGTAGGGGAACTCGTTTTTACCGGCCAAGGAATTTCCGGGCCGCTGGTTTTTTCTTTAAGCGCGATGATCGGCGAGTGGCTCAAGCGCGACAAAGGGCTATGCGTTGAAATAGACTTAAAACCCGGGTTATCCCGCGAGCAACTGGACAGCCGGCTGTTACGGGAATTCAGGCTTAATCCCAAGAAGAACCTGAAGAACACGCTTAAAACCCTGTTACCGCAGCGGCTTATTAGTTTATCCATAGATATTTTAAAGATCAGCCCGGACAAAAAAGTAAGCCACATTACACAGCCAGAGCGCAACGCGATAGTAAATTTACTCAAGGCCTTTCGCATGGATATCAAGGGCCTGGCTTCCATTGAAGAAGGCATGGTTACCGCAGGCGGCATCAGTCTAAAAGACATAAACCCCCGGACAATGGAGTCCCGGCTGGTCAAAGGGCTTTATTTTGCCGGAGAGATCATTGACGTAGACGCCGATACCGGCGGCTTTAACCTTCAGGCGGCTTTTTCCACCGGTTACCTGGCAGGAGAAAGCGCCGCATTAAGTTGATATGAGAAAAATTTATCTGGCATCCGATTCCAAGGCAAGAAAAAAGCTGCTTAAGATCTTCGGCCTGAAATTTAAAGTTTTACCGGCGAAAATAAAAGAGAAAACCAGGGCAGGCAGGTTTTCTTATCCGGAGTTGGTTAAATCAAACGCCCTGAAAAAAGCAGCTGTTGCCGCGGCAAAGGTCAAAAGCGGCATTATTATCGCAGCGGATACGATCGTGGTTATGTCCGGTAAAGTTTTTGGCAAGCCTAAAGATTTAAATGGCGCGCGGCGAATGCTTAAAACCCTCTCGGGAAAACCGCAATGGCTTTACACCGGCATTGCCGTCATTGATAAAGATAATAAGAAAATAAAGACTGCCTGCGAGAAAACAAAGATCTATATGGACAGGCTTACGGATAAAGAAATAAGCAATTATTTCTCTGCCGTGTCTCCGCTGGATAAAGCAGGCAGTTTTGATATCCAGGGTAAAGGCGCGTTTTTTATCCGCCGCATTGAAGGATGTTTTTATAATGTCGTGGGTTTGCCGCTGCGCAGGTTATATTTGATGCTCAAGAGCCTTGACGTAAAGGTATTCATTCTTTTATTTTGCCTTTGCCTGGCCGGTTGCACCACGGAATATAACGTTGTTACCGGCGAAGAAGAAACTTACTTCTACAGCACTGACAGGGAAGTGGCAATGGGCGAGTCCATTGACCGGGAAGTAGGAAAAGAATATAAATTTGTCGATGATCCGCTTATACAAAAACGCGTGGAAGATATCGGCCAGAAGATTGCCGCGGTCTGTGACCGCAAGGAGATTACTTATCATTTTAAGGTCCTTGACGAAGAAGAGATCAACGCCGTTTCCCTGCCCGGCGGATTCGTTTATGTGTACAAGGGCCTGGTTGAAAAAGTAGATAATGACGACGAGCTGGCAGGCGTGCTCGCGCATGAAGTCGGGCACATTGTGGCGCGGCACAGCATAAAGAGGCTGCAGGGTCAAATGGGTTATTCGTTTTTAAGGCTTTTGATGGCGGTAGTGCCGCAGGGAGGCGGTGAGGCTGCCGGCGCAGCAGATGCCGCGTTTACCGAATTGATAATGGGTTATTCCCGGGAAGACGAATTACTTGCCGACCAGCTTGGCACGCGTTACGCAAAACTCGCGGGCTACAATCCCCGCGGTATGCTTGATTTTCTTGAGAAGCTGCAGGAAGTAAACAAGCGCAGGCCGCTTGCGCCCAAGTCATATTACAAGACCCATCCTTATGCGCCTGACAGGATGCGCGTAGTAAAACAGGAATTGGGCGAAGGCATGGATTTTAACGACTATATTAACATTGAACAAACCGAACACGGCGTCAAATATGCCCCGAATAAATAAAAAAATATTCTCCTGGATTGCTGCGGCCCTATTTGGTATATTATGCCTGAACGCATACGCAGAGGAGTCAACCGTGCAGGACAAGATTGACGACAGCCCTTTTGGAGTGCTTGAGTTTTTACATTGGAACGACCCGTGGAATAATTATAAATACCCCGAGGACGGCGCTTTAGGCAAGGCAGTTGCCTTGATGAAAGAGGCAGGCGTCAGCTGGGTAAGGGTGGATTTCTTATGGCAGGACATTGAGCCGGAAGAAGGTAAGTTTGATTTTACAAAATACGATGTGATCGTGGACTTGCTTACTTTAAACGGTATTAATGTTTTGGGCATCCTGGATTACAGCGCTGATTGGGCCTCAAGCTGCGGCAAGTGGAATTGCCCTCCGAAAGAAAACAAGTTACTCATTAATTACGCCGTAAAAGTGATTGAGCGTTATAAAGACAGGATAAAGCACTGGGAATTATGGAATGAGCCGGATTCCGGCGTTTACTGGAAAGAACAAGACGGCCTGAAGGCTTATTGCCAACTGCTCAAGGAATTTTATCCGGCGGCAAAAGCAGCTGATCCGGAGTGTAAGGTGTTGAACGGCGGCCTGGCAATTGCCAACTCCAGCGTGAATAAGCTTTATGATAACGGCGCAGGAGGTTATTTTGATATCCTGAATATCCATATTTTTGTCACGCCCTTGAATGAAGGCGCGGTAAAGACCGTGCTTGCTTATCCGCGGCTGGCGTATAAAATAATGAAGCGTAACGGCGACGGGCATAAGAAGATCTGGGTTACCGAGATCGGCTGTCCGGGCGTACAGATCAAGCCGCCTACGGTTTCCAATTGGTGGCTGGGCAAGAATCCGACGGAAAGGCAGCAGGCAGACTGGGTAAAAGAAATGCTCCCGCAGCTCATAAAAGCAGAGGCAGTGGAAAAAGTTTTCTGGGCATTTTTCCGCGACTGCAACCAGCATTGGCAGAACGGAACCGATTATCTGGGCCTGATACGCTGGGATTTTTCCCGCAAGCCCTCATTTAAGGCATATAAGCAGTGCGTTGAAAAATGGAGAAAAGAAAGGGAAGAATAAAATGTTCATATTCGCAAATTTACTGGTTGCTTTAGCTCAGATACTGGATATATTACTGACAATAATTTATTGGTTGATCATTGTGCGTGCGCTGCTTAGTTGGGTAAATCCCGATCCCTATAACTCGATAGTCCAATTCCTATATGCCGTAACCGAGCCTATACTTAGCCCGATAAGGAGGCTTTTGCCCGGGTCGCTTAAGCTGGGCTTGGATATTTCTCCGATCATCGCATTCTTTGCGATAATGTTCTTAAGGTCGTTCCTTATACGCACGCTGTTTGACCTAAGCTCTCGCCTTAGGCTGACAGGTTAGCCCGGAGTAAAAAATATAAACAAAATTTAAAAATATGTTATAATATTTGCTCCAAAACGTGTAATTTTCGGGCCGCTAGCTCACGCGTCATAATACTTGACGCATTTCGCTGCGCGGCAATGAACAAAACGTGTAATTTTCGGGCCGCTAGCTCAATTGGTAGAGCAGGACCCTCTTAAGGTCAAGGTTCTTGGTTCGATTCCAAGGCGGCTCATTTAAATGAGGCCACAACTTATGGAGCGAAGCGAACATAAGTTGTTGGGCCGAATTAACCCCAGCTTGCTTAAAAATTTTGTAGAAATTTTTAAGTGTTTAAGCTGGGGTAATCCATTAAGGCCTCAATATGAAAGATTATGAGGTCATTGAACACACCGCTGATATCGGCATCAGGGTTAAGGCAAAAGACCCGGCCTCGCTTTTTAAAAGTGCAGGCTTGGCAATGTTTGATATCATTGCCGAGGCTCCGCATCAACTCTCCGGCTCAGCTATCCAGCAGGAAATCAGCATAAAACAAGAAGCAGGTAATTTAGAAGAACTGTTGGTATTTTGGCTCAATGAATTATTGTCTTTATCCAACACTAAAGAACTGATATTTTTCGATTTTAAGGTAAATAAACTTGAGGGCGATTCATTGCAGGCGCTTGCCTTTGGCAGGCCCGCTAAAGACTGTAAGGTGAACGTCGAGATCAAGGCTGCGACCTATCACGGTTTGAGAATCTGGCAGGAATCCGGCCTTTGGCAGGCAGAAGTAATATTCGACGTATAGGAAAAATAAAATGACAGGGATGCTTGAAAAGATTGATGATTTTCACTGGCGCATACCCAGGTCGTATAAGGCCGGGATGAAAGTTGACGGCCTGATCTACGCCGATGAAAAACTCCTTAAAGATATTTACCACGATAAAGCGCTGGAGCAGGTGGCGAATGTTGCTTTTTTGCCGGGGATCGTGAATTATTCGTTGGCCATGCCGGATATTCACTGGGGATATGGTTTTCCTATCGGGGGAGTGGCGGCTACCGATATTGAACAAGGCGGAGCAGTCTCGCCCGGAGGGGTTGGTTTTGACATCAACTGTGGGGTGCGGCTCTTAAAAACAAATTTCCAGTATGAAGAAATAAAAGATAAGATCAGGGATCTGGTTTATGCGTTATTTTCCGATGTGCCTTCCGGCGTAGGTTCAAAAGGCGATATTCGCGTAAGCGCAAAAGAAGAGAAGCAGCTTTTGCTCAAAGGCGCAAAATGGGCAGTGGAAAACGGCTATGGCTGCCAGGACGACCTTGAATGCACGGAAGAATCCGGCGCGATTCCCGGAGCTGACCCGGATGCAGTTTCAGACCGCGCATATGAAAGAGGCAAGGCGCAATCCGGCACGCTTGGTTCAGGAAACCACTTTTTGGAAATTCAGGTTATTGACCAGCTTTTTGACCGCGATCTTTGCGACAGGTTTGAATTAGATCTCGGCCAGGTAATGGTAATGATCCATTCCGGTTCGCGCGGCTTTGGTTATCAGATCTGCGAAGATTATTCAAGGAGCATGATCGCCTGCCTGCAGAAATATAATATCAATGTGCCTGACCGCCAGCTTGCCTGCGCGCCGGTTAATTCGCCTGAAGCCAAACAGTATATCGGCGCAATGCGCTGCGCGGCAAATTACGCCTGGGCAAACCGGCAGTGCCTGATGCATCTGGCGCGTAAAAGTTTTGAGCGGATATTCAGTATGTCCTGGCAAAAAATGGGAATGTCGCTGATCTATGACGTTGCCCACAATATCGCGAAAATAGAAAAATACGTTATTGACGGGAAGGAAAAGCTTTTGTGCGTGCATAGAAAAGGCGCCACCCGCGCTTTTGGCCCGGGTAATCCCGCGCTCCCCGAACGCTACCGCGAAAGCGGCCAGCCGGTGATCATTCCCGGAGACATGGGCAGGAATTCATACCTGCTTGTCGGTACGAAAAAAGCAGAAGAAGAAACGTTTGGCTCGACGTGCCATGGCGCAGGCAGGGTTAAATCCCGCACTGCCTCCACGAAATCGACAAATCTGAATACGCTATTGAAAGAATTAGAGTCTAAGGGTATAATAGTCCAAGCTTCAGGCCGCGGCACTATCGTAGAAGAAGCTCCGTCTGCCTATAAGGACGTTAACGATGTGGTAAGTGTCGTGCATAATGCCGGTATTTCCAAGCGCGTCTGTAGAATGCGACCGCTCGGTGTTATCAAGGGTTAAGGAAGTCCCGCGAGCGAAGCGAGTAGGGAAGGCCGGTAGGAGTTATTAAAGGATAACTATGTTAGACATCAGGTTTATCAGAGACAACATTGACTTAGTAAAAAAATCGCTTGTTGACCGCAACTTAAAACTTGATTTGAGCGTCTTTATCAAGCTCGACAATACAAGACGCAAGGCAATGCTTGAGCTTGAAGAGTTAAGGGCGCAGCAAAATAAGTCCAACAATGAGATCAGCGCATTACTGAAAGAGAAAAAGGACGCCAAAGAAAAGATCTCTTCAATGAAAGAGATCTCCGGCCGGATCAGCAAGTTGGAGGAAGAGGTGCGCGCCATTGAGCCGGAATTGAATAACATCCTGCTGACCATACCGAATATCCCGCATGCCTCAATACCCGTAGGCCATCCGACAAATAATAAAGTCGTACGCACCTGGGGCGAGCAGAAGAAATTTGATTTTAAGCCCTTAAGTCATTTTGAAATCTGTCAAAATCTTGATATTATTGATTTTCCCCGGGCCACCAAGATCACCGGCTCTAATTTTATCCTCTATAAAGGCTATGGCGCCAGATTAGAGCGCGCATTGATCAATTTTATGCTTGATCTGCATACTAAAAAACACGGCTACACAGAAGTATTCCCGCCGTTTTTGGTTAATCGTGCCTCAATGACCGGCACAGGCCAGCTTCCTAAATTGGAAGAAGACATGTATCGGCTCAAGGACGACGATTTGTTCCTTATCCCTACGGCAGAAGTTCCGGTAACCAATATTTTCCGGGATGATATATTAGAAGAAGAACAGCTTCCGGTTTGCTATGCTGCTTACAGCGCTTGTTTCCGCAGGGAGGCAGGCTCTTACGGCAAGGATACGAAAGGCCTAACCCGCGTGCACCAGTTTGATAAGGTGGAGTTGGTTAAATTCGTTAAGCCTGAAAACTCCTACGATGAATTGGAAAAACTATTGAATAATGCCGAAACTGTTTTACAACTTTTGGGCCTGCCATACCGGGTAGTCATGCTTTCTACCGGCGATATCAGCTTTGCCGCTGCCAAATGTTATGATATTGAAGCTTACGCTCCCGGAGCGGATAAGTGGCTTGAGGTTTCTAGTTGCAGCAACTTTGAGGCATTCCAGGCCCGCCGGGCAAATATCAAATTTCGCAATAAAGGGGCCAAGAAGCTGGAATTTGTGCATACGCTAAACGGTTCCGGAGTGGCAATGGCAAGGACAGTGATCGCGATATTGGAGAACTATCAGCAAAAAGACGGCTCAATAATCATCCCAGAAGCACTAAGACCATACTTTGATGGAAGAGAAAGAATTCCCTAAACCCGGTTTGGGCGGTAACGTTGTTGCCGAAGCAAAATCCAAATTCTCCGGATTTTTGAGCTGGCTTTTTAGCTTTACCAAGTTCCTTTTTGGGGTATTCCTGCTGCCGTTTGTTTACGGCAGTACAGTAGCTTTTCTCAAACAGTTTAACGGCGTTACTTCTACAGGGCAAACTTTTTTCTGGTCAGGCGCGATCAGTTTCTTGCTCGTTTATTTATTTATCTGTGAGCCGTTATCAATTTATACCCGCGGCCATAAGATATTGGAATGGGTTTTCAGTTTCTTCAGGCCGCTGGTCAAAGTAGCGCCGTATCTGCTGCCGATCTATACGATCCTTCTCGGTGTGCTCTACCTGATCATTGCCTCGGTAGCCAAATCCGCGGATTTAACCAATAATTTTGTTTTCCTTTTTGGGTTTACTTTAAGCTTGCACCTTGTTTTCAGCGCCAAGACCCTGCGCTCCAAAAAAGGCGATTTCCTTAAAGGCAATTATATTTTTGGTTTTTCCTTCGTTTATATAACCAGTATTCTTATACTTTCGTTCTTTTTGAGCTTGAGTTTTGAAAAATTCTCCTTTGTCAGCCTTTCCAATCAGGCTTATCAGATCGGCAGAGGCATAATTATCGGAGTATTTAACCAGCTTTTTAGCGTTAAGGCTTAAGTCAGGATTTATGGAGGAGTGGCAGAGCGGTCGAATGCGGCGGTCTTGAAAACCGTTGAGGCTGTAAAGTCTCCGAGGGTTCGAATCCTTCCTCCTCCGTAATAACTTACATAGCTTAAAAAAGGTGCGGTACGAATCCCAGCTCCACCGTTTATCTTCATCATCTAATCATGCATAAGAAGCGCCATCTTACATTCGGCCTTTTTCTTCTATTGTTATCCACGGATCTCCTGGAAACGATTGTCCAGTTTTGCTTTAAGAAGGCTGCTTTGGCGCAAACCATACAGGAGCCGTTAAATGTCCCGGTATTCATAATCGGGATCTTAAGTACACCGTTTTTATGGCTGGGGCTTTTCACTGTGTTTACCCTGTTTGTGATCTGGTCGGGGGTGATCTCCAGGATCGATTTAAGCGTTGCGGTGCCGGTAGCCAGCTTCAGTTATATAACCATACCGCTGGTTTCGGTAATCTTCTTTCACGAAGTTATCGCGCCCACGCGCTGGCTCGGGATATTCTTTATTATTCTCGGGGTAATCCTGGTTTCTTTGAGCAGCAAACAGGCGAGAGAGGCAGCCGCATGAATCAAATGTTCATGCTGGTATTCCCGCTGATTGTCCTGACTGATCTTTGTGATACGACAAGCCAGCTTTTTTTAAAAACCGCGGTCAATTCCTTTGATTTAAGCCCGGATTCATTAAGGAATATCCTGCGTTTTATCAAGCGCCTTATAACATCCACCCGCGTATGGGCGGGTTTCGTTTTCAGCTCGTTTTCTTTAGTTATATGGTTATTCGTGCTTTCAAAGGCAGAGCTTAATCTAGCTTACTGCCTGGACAGCATGCGTTATATATTTATCACTCTTGCTTCAATGTTTATTTTAAAGGAACGCATTACCCGGGTACGTTGGTTCGGGATCATTTCTATTGTATTAGGCATAATTATGGTGGGCAGGGGATAAATATGGTTTCCGGAGCTTCTTTACAGACTAAGATCGTAAGAAAGATAGAAGACATACCCTTTGACCAATGGAAGGCGGTATTTCCCGAAGCGGTTGAGAGCTATTCTTTTTATAAGTCTCTGGATGAGTCGGGATTTGATCAATTTTCATTCTATTACTGTCTTGTTTATGATTTGGATAAGCTTGTCGGGATAGCCACTTTTTTCCTTATGGATTTTCATGTTGATATGGCTTTTCGCGGGATCTTCCGCCGGGTGACCGATGCGCTAAAGAAGGTATTCCCGGGTTTTTTGAGTATGAAGACGCTTTTTTGCGGCCTGCCGATGGGCCAGGCCAGGATAGGTTTTAAGGCAGACCTGGAGCAGGTGTTTGAGGCGATTTATGCGGGTATGCTTAAGATCGCCAAGGACAGCAAATCCGCCATACTCGTGTTTAAGGACTTCAAGCCTTCAAATGCCGAACTTTTTGGCCCGCTGCTTTCTAAGCACGGTTTCCTGCGTTCTAAAAGTCTGCCTTCTATGGCCATAGATATTAATTTTGACAGCTTTGAAGGTTACCTGAAAACCTTAAGCAGTTCTTCGCGTGAGGGCTTCCGCAGGAAGTTTAAGAAGATTAGCAATAATCCGTCTGTCTCTATGGAAATAGCGGATTCTCTTGATGACGCGACCAATAAGATCATCCATGGCCTTTATCTGCAAACCGCGCGGCAGTCAGATGTGGAGTTTGAGATACTGCCGGAATCTTTTTTTAAGACGGTGTTTGGCAATATGCCCAACGAGGCTAAGCTTTTTCTTTGGCGCCTTGAAGGCAGGATAGTCAGCTTTGCGCTTTGCCTTATTTCGGGGGATTATTTTGTGGATTATTATCTTGGCTTTGATTATTCCGTTGCCCACGAATACAATCTTTATTTAGTCAGGTTCCGCGATCTGTTAAATTGGTGCATTGCCAATAAAATGAAGACCTATGAAATAGGGCAGTCCAGCTATGAAATAAAGCGCAGGCTTGGCTTCAATTTCCTGCCGCTTTTTGTTTATACCAAGCCGGTGAGCCGGTTATTGGAGCCGTTTTTCAAACTTCATCACAGGTTTATGATGTTTGAAAACTTTGATCCGGTTTTTAGCCACATGAAAAAAGTGGAGAGTTGGCAGAGCGGTTGAATGCGGCGGTCTCGAAAACCGTTGTCGTCGTAAGACGACCGGAGGTTCAAATCCTCCACTCTCCGCCATGCTCCTTAAATTGCTAAAGCATGCAAGATTCGCAAAATACCGTCACTTTAAAAGGGCTGCAAAGAGTCGTGAGGATGGTCAGTTTTGCCCTGATCTTTGATTCATTCGTTTATGGCTTATTCTCACTCGTGTATTTTTTCAGCCATCCCAGGATGCAGCATCGCCCGGAGATCATTTTCGGCAGCAATCTTTACTGGCTTATTATTCCCGCGCTATTGATCGCAGCTTCGGCGCACGCGGTAAGGGAAAGGCTTTGGGAAATACAAAAGGCAAGGGTTTCTTCTACGGAAACCTTTTACCGCGGGATATTATTTGTTACAATACTTACGATGAGTATGCTGGACGTGATAGGGGTAATCGGGGTATTTGTTTTCCTGTCCACCGGCAATATGCGTTTTTTTCTGATCATGCTCCTGATTTCGTTTTCCGGAAAATTCCTTAATTATCCGGATAGCAATTTCATAGAGCATAAGAGGAAAGAGATTCCCTTAGATTTAAAAAAGATTCCTTAGTAATTTTGGAGAGATGGCAGAGCGGTCGATCGCGCGCGCTTGGAGAGCGCGTTACCCGCAAGGGTACCAGGGTTCGAATCCCTGTCTCTCCGCCAGTTAAGAAACAGTGCCCTACCATTTAGGTGGGGCATTTGTTTTTTATTGGTAAATTATGTTTATTTTTTAGCTGTATGTTGCAATAAATAGGCAATTGTTTAAAAAATAAAACAACATCAGGCAGCGGGTGATCTTAGTATCTCATTAAATTACAAGTAGTTATAAAAATTGTAAATATAATATATATTTTGGCATGAAATTTGCTAATTATAAAGATAGGTGGAGTAGATAATTATGACACATGAAAAAGGAGGGCAAGGGATGAAGCGGATATTAATCTTTACTTTTCTTTTGTTCGCAGTTTTAAGCGTAACTACGAACGCGCATGCCGTAATAATTTTTCAGGAAGATTTTAATACAGTAGCAACTACCATATACGGAGTTCCTACGATAAGCGGAACAGGGGCGGATAATAATTGGTACGGCGTCCGTTTCGCGCCCGGTAGTGGGACTATTGCCAGCGATATCTTTACAAGCCCGCCCAACTCTAGCCTTGGCGCAAATGCGACCAATGTGCGATTCAAAGATGACGCGGGAATTTTAATCAATGCGTCAACCGCCGGTTATGAAAATGTGACATTGTCTTTTAACTGGAGGGCCTATTTGCCTCTTTCTTCCGAAAGACTTAAAGTGGGATATTTTATAGGAGATATCAGCGGGTTTGCCTCCGACAGGACAATTGATTTAACTACAGGGGCTGCAAGTTGGAGCAATTGGACGACGTTGCTTAGCAGTAAGACTGCCGCCGCTCCCTGGCTTTATTCAACGTATTCATTGCCGGGTAATGAGGATGATTTATGGCTGGCATTCTGGTATAATTCTGGAGACGGTAACAGCCGGTATCCCCTGGTCGGTAATATTTCTGTAAACGGTGACCTCATCCCGGTGGCGACACCGGAACCCGGATCCGTAGTTCTATTGGGTATGGGGCTAGCCGGACTAGTGTCACGTAAATTTCGCAGAAAAACCGCCTGATTTTCAGAAAAGCATATTTAAAAAAGCCGAGCTTAAGAGCTCGGCTTTTTTATTTGCCCACCTAAATTGTTGGATTATTTTCGGCATCGTGATAAAATGTCTCTATGAGGAGATTGCCGATGAAAAAGCAAGTCATAATCAGCGCTTTATCCCTGATCCTTTTCCTTTCCTCCTTATGTTACGCAGGGCCGAGAAAAACAAGGTTATTCGTTGTAAGCAGCTATCACCCGGAATATCTCTGGTCGCAAGACACCAATAAGGGCTTCTGCGCCGCGCTTATCGATTTTAAATTCTTTGACAATCAGGCCCAAGCCGATGAATATACCAGGAATGATTATATTGAGACGGAACGTACAATAATAAAAAGGGCCTGGATGGATACAAAACGCCGGAGTAAGGCAGGCGAAATAGCCGATGCAGCCGGCAGCATAATTGATGAAATAAATGAATTCAAGCCCGACCTGATCTTTTTGGGAGACGATAATGCGGCTAACTATATCGGCAGCCAATTTATTGATACCGATATTCCGGTAGTGTTTTGGGGAATCAACGGATTTCCCATGAAATACGGATTGCTGGATTCAATAGAGTGGCCGGGGCATAATGTTACCGGCGTTTATCAGGCAGGGTACGTGAAAGAATGCCTGGAGTATCTTAAAAAGCTCATCCCGGGGGTAACTACTTTTGCGGTGCTTGCCGATGATTCGGAAACCGGCAGGACAAAAGCCAAAGAATTACAAAAACTCGCAAGTACCGGTAAGCTACCCCTGAAACTTATCGGGGCAGTTGTTACCGACTCATTAGAAGAATGGCAGTCGAAGGCATTGGACTTACAGAAAAATGTAGATGCTTTTTTTGTCTTAAACCATAATACGATCAGGGACAAACACGGTAAATCCATAGACCAGTTGGAGATCGGGGCATGGTACTTGAAAAATATAGCTAAACCCGAATGCTCACAGGAAAAACAATTCGCGCAGGAAGGCATGCTTTTGGTGGTTGATGATTCCGGTTTTAAGCAAGGATACGAGGCAGTGAAGATAGCGGATCAGATATTGCGGGCAGGTAAGAACCCGGCGAATATCCCGGTGTATGCCCCCGAGAGAGGGCAGGTAATCGTAAACCGTGAAAGGGCTAAAAGGCTTGGTATAGACCTGACGGGCAAAGATTTTGTGGAAGAATACATAGATAAATCGTTGGCATTAGAAAAATACCCATGAAGAAAAAATGATGACGGATAATAAAGTAAAGGGCTTATCTATCTTTCAAAGATTATTGATCTCGTATCTTTTTGTCGGGATTTTTATATTGTCTTGCTCGCTGGTAGCTTATTTTATCCACGAGCGCAGAGTCATACGCCAGGAAGTGGAAAGAGAATTTGAGACTTACTTACGGAGCTCCGTTAATTATTTTAACCGCGCTTATACCTCCAGGATCAACGATGACCTGTCGCTGATCGAAATAGGCCCCTCGATCAACGATTACCTTAGCTCGAGAAGAGAAGACCTGCTCTTAAATAAGTCCAGGATCGAACAGATATTTTTACATTTTACCGGAAAAAAAGAAAGCATCTATTTATCAATGCGGTTTATTGATCCCGCAGGCGCGGAAAGGGTCATTACCGCAGGTAACAGAAGACAAAAAAACTATACTTCATTAATTACTCATCCGGATGAACCGCTTTATACGCATATTTATAGCTTGTTCCGGAAATTAAGGTCGTCAAGGCCTCGGACCATCCTTGTTGAGGGACCGTTTGCCTACCAGGGGGCATATACTTTTTTAGCCGGGATAGCAAAGACCGAGCCGGAAGTAGGCGGATTTGGCGGTGCCGTAATCCTGCATTGCGACTTGACGGATTATTTTTCTTATCTAAAAGGGTATACGCAATACAAAGAATATGTTGCCAGTGTATTAACCCATGATGGTAAATTGTTGTATTCTCCCGTAGAAGAAAAGGCAGCTTTATTATCAGGCCGGCTCCAGAAACAAAAATTCCGGCCTGTCAATTTTTATTCGATTTCAAAAATGATCACGTTGGGATCGGATAACCGTCCATTATTCCTGGTTATGTTCAGTGCGCCCCCGTACATTTTCCGCGTACTCCTCACGGATACCATAAAAGACTCGCTTATTTTTATATTCGGCATTATGATTATTTTGGTCCTTTTGGCAGTAAGAATATCGCGGCATATTGAAAAGGCCGTAAATTTAAAAAATTCAGAGGGATAATTATGGCAAATTTTTCTTTTGATGTTGTTTCTGAGGTAGATTTACAGGAAGTGGACAATGCGGTAAATCAGGCGAATAAAGAATTGGCCCAACGCTATGATTTTAAAAACAGCAAGGCCTCTATTGCCTATGACCGTAAAGAAAAAAAGATCACATTGGTAGCGGATGATGACTTCAAATTGCGCAGCCTTACCGACATTTTGATCACCCGGCTGGCTAAAAGAGGGGTTTCTCTTAAATCCCTTAAATTTAATGATCCGGAAAAGGCTTTTGAGGGTTACTTGCGCCAGTCAGTAGAGATATGTATGGGTATTGACCGGGAAAAGGCAAAAGAACTGACGAATATCATTAAAGGGCTGGGGGTAAAAGTTCAGGCCCAGATCGAAGGCGAAAAGATCAAGGTTAGCTCTTCCAAGAAAGACGAATTACAGGCAGTAATAGCGCACCTGAAGGGGCTGGATTTTTCCATTCCGCTGGCTTTTTGCAATTACCGTTAGCTAAAGATAGATCGCATCCAGCGGTTTCAATACCTCATTCCAGGAAAAACGCTCCCTGCTGATTACTGCGGCTTTCCGGCTCAAACCTTCGCGCGCTTTGCTATCTTTCAGCAGTGAAATTACTGCTTCTGCAAATTGTGCCGGATCATCGGCAATAATAATCCCTTCTCCATTAGCCAATCCTAATCCTTCGCAGCCTTTTGAAGTACTGACTACCGGAAGGCCGGTTGCCATTGCCTCCGGTATTTTAAGCCTTGTCCCTGCGCCGACCGAGAGCGGCACGACAGCTACGGCTGATTGATAATAAAACGGCCGTATATCCCTGACATTGCAGGAAAACCAGGTATTCGGTGTTTTTCTGATCAATTTCTCAAGCGCTTCACGCGGCTGGCGTCCGACTACCTGAAAGACGACGTTCGGGACAGCCTTACGGATAAGCGGCAGGATTTTTTTGCAGAAGAATACGGCTGCTTCATGGTTGGGAAAATAATCAAAGCTTCCGGTAAAAAGCAGATTAGCTCCGGTATCCATTCCTTTTTTCTCATAGAAGCGTTCAGTATCCACGCCTGACGGCAGAAGCCTGACCGGGCGATGCACAAAATTTTCTATTGCTTTTTGTTCGACCGGCGAACAGGCAAGGTGGAATTCAAAATTACGCAGTACCTCCCGTTCGTATTTATACCATTTATAGTATTCGGCGGAATAATTTATTTTTCTCAGGGGGTTGTTTGTTCCTGCACAGGCACTATGGTAGAGGATGGTTTTTACGTTCTGGTGGTCCACTAACCCGATGACACCTTTGTATTTTGTGACATACTGGGCCATGTAGCTGTGCGAGATATGGATATAGTCGAAGCGGTTCTTTTCTATAACGGTATCCAGTATTTTTTCCATCTTCTCTGAGTAATATCCAAGGCACCAGTAAGGTACGTCGTGCTTACGTAAAAAAGCGCGGATATCAAGGTCTTCCGGTTCCGTGGTAAGGCATCTTTCCCGCGGGATAAACGGCAGCGAAGTCTCGTTTTCTTTGAGATTCTTCTCCCTGAAACCGGCAAACCATACCTCATGCTTCCGGGAAAGATATTCTACAATATGGTAATCCCGGATTTTTCCTCCGGTATCCATGGGTACCGGGAGCAAATTTGTAAGGAATAATATTTTTTTCATATATTTAACATCTCCGGCCGATTCTTTCGCAAGTCATCCGGTCAACAAGGCGGATCATTTTTTTAAGATAGGGATATGCCGTTACATATTCATACGGATGCCACTGGTTTAATCCGATTTCATCGGCATATTTTGCAGCAGTCAGGCAGAGTATTTCAGCGGAGTCGCCCTTTGCCTGTTTAAGGTCGCGAAAATAGACATCCCGGTCTTTCAGGTAATAAAAATAATGGAACAACATTTCTACTTCCGGCCTTTCGTATATCTTGCAGAAATCTATGCCGTTTCCTCCGGCATACGGAGATGCCAGAAGGGGAAGATAGTATTCCTCAAAAATGGCAAGCGAATTCCTGATTTTCCGTAAAGTCCATTCCTCCGGAGGTAATTTGATTTTTAACATTTGTCCGGGATTAAAGGAATCCCTTGCCAGCAATATATGCGCTTCCAGCGCATGGGGGCTCCATAGGGCGTAGAATTGCGATGTAAGGATCTTATCCGTAACAACATAAAGGGACGTTCCGGACCGGAGGAGCATTTGATAATGCCGGCTTGAGAACAGGATCAATTTTTCAAAAAGATCCCGGTCGGTATTTTCGTCGATAGAAAGGAATGCCCGCTGCGTAAGTTCAGAGATCGGTTTTATGGCATTAACCCGGAAACGCTCGCCGAATAACCTGTTGCCTTCTTCAATAAAATCTTTCAGCGGCTTTCCCATCCAGCTGCCATCATGGGTATGGGGGGCGGGATGAGTTCCGCTTCCGAGGTCATAATGGCGGTCGTGGACATCCTGGATAAATAGGATCAGTTTTCGAAAGGCGTAAAGCAGTGCATTGCGGCGGGCTGCAGCGCCTGCGGGAACTTCTTCCAGGAGCTTAAATATATCTCTCGCCGCTATTTCATCCGCGTCTTTGCAGGTTTTTTCCTGTCCGGAGAGCTGCTTTGTCAATTCATCCATCCCGATTGCCTTGCTATTCTTTAAATAGAATAAGTGCTGCAATATTTTCATCATATTTTTGCGTAACCGGCAAAACTTTAATGCCGGAATATCCTGCCCGGAGAGGATCATCCGTTGCATATAACCGTAAAAGTTAAAATGCAGGAAACGGGTATGCGGTATGGCAGGCTTTTCCGGATGAGATAGGGAAAAAGACGCAGGGGAGATACTGCCTTTTTTGGAATAGATGCATTCCCATTTATGCGGAGACAGCAGCAATGCCGTTTCGCCGTTTACCCGGAGGGGGTGTTCTCTGATCTGTTCTTCGGGAATAAACCGGATTTCTTCTGTGTCGCAGAGCATGGGAAACAGCTTACGCAAAAAAATATAGGTTTTCCATAGCTTCTTGAAAGAACTCGCATCTTCCGCCGGTTCCAAAGATTTCATAATGAAAATGAGGTCTATGTCGCTGACGCCCAAGATCCAATCCCTATGGCGCAAATAGACTTTTACTATTTGTTTAAAATTATGCATTTTTAAGGCAAGTGCCAGCGATTTGACGGCTAATCGGTAATACGCGGCAAAGAGAGGGCTAAGGAATTTATTTTTCGAGCAATAATCGCAAAAATATTCAAGGGTTTTTCGCATAGCCGGAGCCTATTTCATTTTTATGATCTTATTTTTTTTGAAAAGGAGGAAATACAGGTTGCTTAAGAACATGATTAAGGCAAGGACATAGGGGAACTTGCGTGCCCTGATAGTTAAAATAGCCATTTTTATCTTCTCCCGCGCATGTTTTGGATACTTGAAGAAATATAGCAGGGATTGGTGCAATAACAGCAATCCCTTAGGTTTTTTATTTCTGGCGTGGAAAACTTAGTTTGTATTTTCGTAAAGTCAAAGCTATGGTCCGCAAGGTTCCCAATTGGCCGGGCTGCCTCGCAAAGAGAAACATCGTAATTGGGAAAAATCACCGCGATGGATTTTCCGGCTGAACACCTGACTATCGGTTTTCTTTTCAGCGCCTGGTAACTGCTTATGCTGAAGAGAGTTTCCTGATATTTTGCTTCATCCGGTTTCATGGTATTGTCTTGGGCGTATTCCCGGTAGAACTTTTTTACTGTCTTTGCGGCATATTTTAGCTGTTTATGCGTAAGCAGTTGGCTTGTATCTGGCGGACCATAGGATTCGTTTATAAAGAGGCCATTTTTGTAAAACATGGTAGCGCCCCGGATGATATCAAATACATGCATTACTCCAATTTCTTTTTTGACAAATTGCGCCAATTGGGTCAATTCCCCGATATTTAATTGGCTGATTATCGTTTGTATACTTGGCTGTAATTTCTCGTATCTGCGCTGCAGGTCCTTTAGCGCCTTGATCGTGGCAACTGCGTTTGAAAAAGCCAGTTCATTACCCCTGATGCGGTTGTGGCTATCTGCCATGCCGTCAAGGGAGATGCGCAGGTGTATGTTAAAGAACGAATTTTTGAGCATATCTTCGGTTGTTTCAATTATCCGGTTGGTTTCAAAGCCGTTGCTTACGATATACAGGTCTTTTAAATAAATATTTTGCGCAAAGGCCTTGCATATTTCAGCCAGCTCTTTATTAATGAACGGTTCGCCTCCGCCAAGGCAAACTGTTTCCAAGTCACGGGTTAATGATCGTAAGATCTTTATTGTATCGGAAGCTTTTATTTCCCGCTTGTCTTGCGCAAGCGCGGATTGATAAAAACAGTGGCGACAGGAGAGGTTACATTCATTTGTCACGAACAGCACCATTTCCGGAGGCGTAGCGGGCCGCTTATATGCCGGGACAGGCATTTTCCTTCCCATGTACATGCCGGCGATAAAGAACGATTTTTGCGCGATTAAGACAGGGTAATACATAATGGCATTGGCCATCTTGTGCCGCGGCCGGAATATTTCGCGATACAGCATACGCAGGCAGGAAAATATAGAAGCGGTATTGTCGATATAATATTCATCTGAAAAATCCGGATGCAGCCGTTTAATTTGGGATTTACCAAAGCCGTATCTATACCACACGCGCAGAAAAGGCAGAAAACGATTGCAGGCGTAATGGTCTGCCTTCATTTCTTCTGAATACGCGACCCTGATACCCATTTTATTGAGCTTCCAATATAGCTCAAGGTCTTCGTTTGTAGCGAGCCTTTCTTCAAAAGGCATGCGGAACCTCGTGATTAGCTCCCGTTTTACGGCAAAATTTTGCGTATTAAGTATGCTTACGTATCCGGGTGTCTTAGAGAGCATATTTCGGATATATTCTTTGTAGTCAGCCTGAAAAATATCAACATATAAGTTTTTTGTCGTTGATGTTTGGGTTGTATTGCCTTGCAAAATCTGAATATCCCGGTTTTCTTGAAATGCCCGGTCTATGGCTTCCAGCCACTGCGGCTGGGCAACGCAATCATCATCCAGAAAGGCTATGATAGGGCAGGTTGAAACAGATATGCCTTTGTTGCGGACAATAGAGATGCCTTTAGATGGCTCAAAAAAATATCTTATGTTTAGCGATCCGGAAAAGCTTGAAATGAGGGGAGTGATTTTGCCCTGCTCTCCGTTATCAACAACGATTATTTCTTTGACCCGGATAGTTTGTTTAGACAGGCTATCCAGCAGCCGGCGCAAGCCTACCGGCCTATTGCAGGTAGGAATGACAACGGATATATCTGCGCGGTATGTATCTGGGTTTGTTTTCATCTATCAGTGTCTATTGCCAAAGCGTAATTCCGCGCGCTTACTTTTTCTATTTTGGCGGGAAAGCGCAAGTTCTTGATTATCATATTGATCTTTTTATGGTTTAGTTTCTGACGGTGGTCTTTTATGGTGATAAAATCTTCAAAGGGAAAGATCATGATCAGTCTTTTATTCGTTATCTTAAGCAGGTTGTTGATCACCGCGGCAGTATCCTTTTCTTCAAAATGTTCCAGGGTGTGGATGCTGGTCACGGTATCGTAGCTCTCCTCCGTGGAAGGGGATAGGATGTCTAATTTCTTGAATTTAATGTTTATGCCGTTTTGCTTACAATATTGCACTGCGAAATCATCAAAGTATCCGCAATTGCAATCGCTGGCTGTTACTTCGTTAGCGGGCATTTTTAGTTTTAGCAATATTGGGAAAATTGCCGCGCAACTGCCCGCGTCTAAGACCGAATTGCCCCGGATATGATTGATCGCATATTTATACATATCCAGGGAAAATTGCGCGGTAGAGCAATCATCTTTTTTGGCAGCGTAATTATTCAAATAAAAGTTCAAAAGGCTTTCGCAGTATTTGTAATATCTATACTCTCTGCTTTCGGCAGGATATATGCATCTAAGAAGCTCGTCTTTAAAAAAACTGTAGTCTATTTTAAGATCACGGGATGCAAACAATTCACAAAACAAAACATCATCCAATTTGAATGAATCGGACCCCTTAAGGTTAACTACCACGGTTTCCCTAGCGTTGTTCTTAAGCTTATATATTGCGAGGTGTGTCAGTTCCTTTTTCCATATTTTGTTATGTTCCATGAGCCGCTGTTTTTTTTCAGACAGCTGACGGCCGTTTAAAAAAATAAAAGAGCTGTTCCGTCGTTTAACGCAGGATCTAATACCGCAGTAATAAAACTTTCTTAGTGTTTTATACCAAGCAAGTTCTCCAAACAGCTTGTAAGCCCGTTCATTCAGCGCTTTAAGAAGGCGTCTGACCATTATTATCCATTTCCGGCATGGCTTTTCTTTCGCACTCAAGACATATCGGCCACGGTTCTGCGGTATTTACGGATTTGCGCAGGGCAATAAAATTATTATTATTCCAAAAACCGAAAAGGCCTTCTTCATATGTGGTTATTCTACCAAGTTCTAGGCTATTGTTACAACAACATGAAATGCTCCCGGTATTATCAATTGAAATGCAGGACCATGGGAAGTAGCATTTATCAGATCCCGGCTTACGGCTATGTATTTTGTGCGGTTTTTTGTCAGGATAGTTATTTTTAAACTTGATATCTATACACATGCCTGTTTCTTTTGATCTTTTTTCAAACTTTTTAATATATGCGTTAACTCTTTCCGGATTCCGCCACAGGCATTCTGCCTGCTTATCTTTATCATAAGCTACAAATTCGCGGAAAGCCAGTTTATCAACGCCGATATCCTTAAGGTCAAAAAGGCCCATCAGGCTTTCAAGGTTACTTAACATCGTGCAGATAAGCAAAGTGGCCCTTAGCTTGCTGTCTTTATGTTTTTCTCTGTATTTTTGCAGAAGCTTGATATTTTCCAGGAGCTTCTGCCAACTGAAATTACGTATCTGTGAATAGGCCGTTTGGCTTCCTTCAACGCTGACCTCAAGATTATCAACATACTTAACTAGGGTTTCGGCCTTTTTTTCATCAAGGAGCGTAAGATTGGTAACCAGATGGACTTCCCTGGGCTTATTTTTTTCAATGGATGAGAAAAAATAATCAAAATTTTCGGATAGCAGCGGTTCGCCCAAAGTATTTCCGCCTATTCTCAAGTATTTGCAATGCGGCAGGATCTTTTCAACCACGTAATCAATCAGCTCTTTTGACGAATCGCTTTCGTTGAGATCATGAAGACTGGATCTTGGGCAGTGCCGGCAGCGCAGGTTGCATCTTCCGGTTAAGGAAAACATCAATCTGCTTGGCGGTACGCTTAGAGTGTGTCTTCTGGAATAGAATAATTTCGTGATCGGATGGAAGCGCCAAAAATTGTATTGCATTATGCTCCTTGTGGCCTGCGGACTTACCTAAATGACTATATATAATAATCCGGGCAAAATCAAGGAAAATGTGCCGCAAACAATACTTATTGAATTTGCAGGCTAAATAAAGTATAATTTTCTGCATAATCGTCGGAATCCCTGCGTAAAGCTGAAGCGCCAACAATGGAACCGCAATGCCCTTTTTGTCCGTAATCGTTCCTACTTATAACAGCCAGCATTCCATACAAGAGTGCCTTAAATCAATCCGGAATTCTCTCTATAAAGATTACGAGCTTATTATCGTTGATGATAGTTCAGGCGACCAGACTATTGCCCTGGCCGAGCCTTATGCCGACCGTATCGTAAAGCTGACAGAAAACAGCGGCTGGGCCGTGGCGCGGCAGGCAGGCATTAGTGCGGCAAAAGGGGAAATTATCGTTAATGTTGATTCGGATATTTTGATCCGGCCGGATACCCTCGTTAAAATCAAGGAATATTTTTCAAGCCATAAAGATGTTGATGCACTCACCGGCATCCTTTCCAAAGAATGTCCTGACCGGGGTTTCTTTAGCCAGTATAAGAATCTTTATATGCATTATATTTTTCGCCGCCTTCCTGAAAGAGTGACCTTTGTTTATGGTTCCATATACGCGGCCAGAAAGGAGGCGCTTGCTGATTTTGAGCCTTTTGTAAAGATCGCCGATGACACGGCTTTCGGCCAGCAGCTTGTCTTGTGCGGCAGGCAGATCGCATTTTTGCCGGACTTAGAAGTCGTGCACCTTAAACAGTATAATATTTTTTCTTTTATTAAGAATGATTTTCGTATTCCTTTTGACTGGGCGCGCCTTTTTATCCGCTATAAAGGTTGGAAAGAACTGCTGCAGAAGAAGGCAGGTTTTGCGCATGCTTCAAACAAGCAGATAATCAGCGTATTGCTGATACCGTTGATTTTGTGCCTGGGTTATTTTTCCCTGCTTGCGCTGCTAGTTTCTTTTCTTATCTGGTTTTTCCTGAATCTTGACTTTATTATTTTTCTCGGAAAAGAAAGAGGAAGGATTTTTGCGTTTCAGTCCTGTATCGTTACTTTTTTTGACCAACTGGTGATGGGCATGGGGATATTTTGCGGCTGTTTTTCTTATTTGTTTTTTAGAAGGAAAAATGAATAAATTGGAGACCCTGCAGTTATCCTTTTATGGCGTAGATGTAAGAATAAAGAGTTCCTGCGCGCAGGCGCTGGAATATATCGGCAGGGATTTTTCCTATTTTAAAACCCCTAACCCGCAATCCACAGGTATAGAAATAACCGTTTATCAGCAGGAGCCGCCGTATGCAGATCTGGCTCCTATGGTTGCTAGTTATTTGTCTCCGCGCAACATCTGCTATCGCCGCGGCGATTTAAAATATATTGACTATCCGGGCAGGGCTTTGGTTATTTATGACCGGAAGAACCGGCGTTATTCTGTGTATGCGCTTGATCCGGTTGCGTTACATGAGATCTGTTATACGTTGATAATTTCGCTGATCGGCGAACAATTTGATAAAAAAGGTTTGTGCCGCGTCCACGCTTTGGGGTTTGAGCTGGAAGGCAAGGCAATACTTCTACTTTTAGGCATGGGAGGCGGTAAGACCACGATTACCCTGGACACTTTATCGTTAAATAATAAGGTAAAACTGATCTCAGAAGATTCTCCTCTTATTGACCGGCAGGGTAATGTTTTTCCGTTTCCTTTGCGGATCGGGATACGTCCCCAGTCGCTGCCGAAGGAAATCCCTCAACACTATATCCGGTTTTTTCCCCGCGAAGAATTCGGGCCGAAATTTCTTATTGATATTGAATTTTTCGGCGACAGGATATCTGCCTGTCGGCCATTTTCCGGTGCGACGGTTATTTTAGGAAGAAGAGTTCTCGGTCAGGAGCCCAAGATAACACCGGTCGGTAAACCCGCAGCCTGCCGGAAATTTTTTGAAGATTGCGTTATCGGTATGGGCCTTTTCCAGGGCATTGAATATATTTTTCAAAAGAGCCCGGCAGAGATTATTTCCCGGATCCCGTATTTATATTCTCGCAGCCGCAACGCCTGGCGGCTCATTAACCGCGCAAAGGCTTTTGAATTTATGATCACGAATAACAGAGAAAAGAATACGGCTATTTTTAATGATTTTTTGCGCAGCATTAGCTAAAAAACCATGGTCTTTTCCGTAATCGTACCTTTCTTTAACGAAGAGAAATACATAAAGGACTGCGTTAACTCGCTTCTCGCCCAGGATTTTCCTAAAGAGGAATACGAACTTATCTTTATTGATAGCGGCTCTACTGACGGTTCAGCTTCTTTTATCAGGCAATTCAGCCAAATACAGCTGTTTAACGAACTCAGGCGCAATGTCTATTTCGCCCGTAACCGCGGCCTGCAGGCAGCAAGAGGAGAGATCATTGTTTTCACAGACGCAGACTGCGTCGTCCCGGCCGACTGGCTAAGCAGGTTTCAGGAAGCAATGCAAGGCCCCGAAGTGCTTATTGCATTAGGCAGCGTATATTTCCATCCTCAATGCTCTGCCGCGGCAAGATTATTTGAAGACCTCGGTAACGCAAGGGCCAGGTATATTTTTACTAATCGTATCACGGAAAAATATTACGGCTACACCAATAACATGGCTGTGCGCGCCTCTGCCTTCAGGCAATTGGGTAATTTTTCTACATGTCCGGTTGCCGGAGATACCGGGATCGTCAAAAAATGCGCAAAACATAACGGTAGTTCCAGCGTTATCTATTTTGACAATGCAAAGGCCTGGCATATGGAAGTAAAAAGCGCCCTGACTTGCCTTAAAAAGCTGTTCTTTTACGGCAAGTACCATATGCTGACAGGTAATTAAACCGGAAAATGCCCGATCCTATTTTATCCGTTGTTATTGTTTCGCGTAACGCAGAAAAAACAATAAGAAAATGCCTGGATTCGCTTATGGGCCAGCTGGACCCGGAGTCTGCCGAGATCATTTTAGTTGATAGTTCTACTGACAATACCCCTAAAATCGTAGAGAAGGAATTTCCCCTGGTCCGGCTCTTTCATTTTACGGAGAGGAAATTTCCCGGTGAAGCGCGCAATTTCGGCAATGCGCAGGCTAAAGGCGGGATTATCGCCTGCATAGATTCCGATTGTATTGCCGGGGAAGGCTGGATTGATGCTATCCTGAAAGCCCATCAGACTTCTTATGTAGCCATAGGCGGCCCGGTGAAGAATGGAAATCCCGAGACTTTCTTTGGCTGGGCAGCGTATCTTACCTGGTTCGGAGATGTCTTCCCGCGGGGAAAAGCTTCGGAGACAAGACATCTGCCGACCTGCAATGTTTCGTATAAGAAGTGGGCATTTGAAAGATGCGGAGGATTCCTGGAGAAAAACTACAGCCATGATACCGAATTTAATTGGCGGCTGCGTAAAAACGGATGCAAGCTATGGTTTTCTCCGGATATATCGGTGGCCCATATTAATTCCGCGTCTTTTATTGAGTTTATAAAATATGGCATTGTGCGTGGCAGGGATTTTAGCGCTGCCAGGGCGGTATCGGAAAAATTCAGCAGGTTTAAAGATACTGTCTATATAATACTTTTTCCCGTGTTTCCGCTGGTGATAGCTTATAAATATGTGTTACGCGCCTTAGGCAGCGACATTCCAAAAAGCAAGTTAGCCTTTGTTTTTCCTTTTATGCTGATAGGAAGTCTTGTCTGGGCAATAGGAGAATTTTTGGGGTATTCTCACGATCTTTTCCGTAAAAGAGGGGTGTAGGGCCGTAAGATGAGGCTGATGTTCGAAGCGTTAATGACCTACGATTGCTATCGGAAAAAACACTATCCTTTCCTGAAGGCATGTTTTTTCTTTTTCCTTATGCTGCTTGGCAATCTTGTATATATTTCCGGCATGATCGCCGGGGCAACAGAGTTGTTGTTTAGGAGAAGCCGCAGGCGCGTCTGCAGAGAGGCAAGCCTATAATGCTCTCAGTGGTTGTCCCTACTTATAACAGCCGGAATACCATAAAAGAATGCCTTGAACATATACGGAATTCCGGCTATAAAGAGTATGAGGTTATTGTCGTTGATTGTAATTCCAGTGACGAGACAAGGGCCATAGCCGGGCCTTATGCCGATCGCGTGATCAAACTTATTAATAACGCCGGCCGGATCGCTGCGCGGCAGGCAGGCATTAACGCGGCAAGGGGAGAGATCGTTGTTAACGTAGATTCCGATGTTTTGATACGGCCGGATACCCTGTTTAAAATTAACGCGTATTTTGACAGTCACAAAGAAGTAGACGTAGTCACGGGCCTGCTTTCAAAAGACTGTCCGGATAACCGTTTCTTCAGCCAGTATAAGAATCTCTATATGAATTATATTTTTCGCCGGCTTCCCGAAAGAGTGACTTTTATCTACGGCTCCATCTATGCGGCCCGGAAAGCAGTGCTCGTTGCTTTTGAGCCTCTTGTGAAGATTGCCGACGATACTGCTTTAGGCCAGCAGCTTGTTTCCTGCGGAAAACAGATCGCTTTTTTGCCTGATCTGGAAGTGGCGCATCTTAAAAAATATAATATCTTTTCTTTTATACTGAATGATTTCCGTATTCCTTTTGACTGGGCGCACATCTTCATCCGTTATAAAGGCTGGAAAGAATTATTGAGTAAAAGGGTCGGCTATGCCCATTCTCCTAAAAGGCAGCTGGCAAGCGTGATATTGGCGCAGTTGATCTTAGCCGGTATTGTCCTGCCTCCGTTGTCGTTCTTATTTTTCATCTGGCTCATCTTGAATTTGGACTTCATTATTTTTCTCAAGCGGGAGAAAGGGGTTATTTTTGCGCTTGCTTCGTATGTGGTCACCTTTTTTGACCATGTCGTTATGGGTATCGGCATAATCTGCGGATTTTTTTCTTATTTTTTCTTTAGGAGAGAAGGCCGGCCATGAAGGCTTTGAAGAATTTATTCCTGCGGCTGCATAAAACGGTATTCCGGTACAACCGCTATCTGCTCGTAGAGTTGACCCGCGCAAGCTTCAAAGTGCACGATTATAATTCCGCCCTTGGCCTGTCCTGGAGCCTGATCAGCCCCTGCCTGATATTTCTTGTCCTTTATATCATTTTCAATATCCATTTCAGTCAAAGCATGCGTTTCTACCCGTTGTATCTTCTTTTGGGCGTCATTGTCACCAATTTTTTCGTGACTGCTCCTTCGTATATGCTGCGGGTTTTTTATGATAACCGCGAGATTGTCTTGAACTCGACCATTCCGAGGGAGTACCTGATACTTTCCGGGATGGCGATACATCTTTATAAATTTTTGATTGAGATGGGGATCATCTGGATCGTCAGTATTTTTTGCGGGCTTTTTAAATTCAGCTCTTTTTTATTGTTCTTTCCGCTTTTGGCCCTTTACGTCGGGATGGTCCTGGGTATCTGTTTTGCCCTGGCTTCTTTTTATTGTCTTATCCGCGACGTAGAACACATGTGGATGATGTTTTCGCGGCTGTTCTTTTTTGTAACGCCGGTCTTTTATACCCTTGAGGGCATCCGGCCCCTGGCGCGGGCCATGGTGTATTGGCTGAACCCCTTAACGCCGTTTTTGGTTTCTTTCCGTGAGCTGATTATCGGCACAACAGCCCCGGATATGCTTGTTTACGGCCACAGTGTATTGCTGGGCCTGTTATTTTTCTTTTTAGGCTACGGGGCATTTATTTTCTTTGAAGATGCGGCGATGGAGAACGCATGAGTAACATTTGTTTAAAAGTTGATAATCTGTCGAAACGTTTCTTCATCCGGAAAGAAAGGCTCACTACCTTTGGCCTGCTTAAGCATTTGGCGTCAAAAGGCTATGGTTGCCGGGAGTTCTGGGCGCTGCGCGATATTTCTTTTACGCTTAACAGGGGAGAGAGGCTGGCGATCATCGGCGCCAACGGTTCCGGGAAAACCACGCTTGTGCGCATCCTTTCCGGTATCTATTCAAAGACCGGCGGCCAGGTAGAATTCAAATGCGATCCTTCGGTAGTATTCAGTTTCTGGATCGGCCTGAACATGAACCTGTCGGTCATGGATAATATTTATCTTTTTGGCGCGGTGCATGGGATGGACCGGAATTTCCTTAAAAGCAGGGTTGATGCCATTCTGGAGGTTGCGGCGCTGAAAGATTTTTGTTTTTCCCCGCTTAAATTCCTTTCAATGGGGCAGATTCAGTGGTTGGCGCTGACTGTCTTTTTTGAGGGGCTATTCGAGCTATTGATTTTTGATGAAACTCTGCGTTTCCTTGATAAAAGCTCCGCGGAAAAATCCATGGTATATTTTGATAAGATAGCCAACTCCGGCAAGACCCTCATTGCGGTCTCTCACGACATGGAATTTATTAAAAAATACTGCACCAGTGCGATCTGGCTGGATAATGGCTGTATTCGCCGGCAGGGAGAAGCTGCGGAGGTGGTCGCCGCGTACGAGCAATTATCTAATAATCTGCAGGAAAGCTGAAGGTTTTTTGATGGTAATGCTGACTACGGAACAATTCAAAAATACGGCCGCATACAAAAATGCCATCCTGAATATCGAAGAAGCGCGGCAGAAAAAGGAAATCCTCCAATCTTATCCTTTTAAGCTTTTTGTCGAGCCCACGCAGAGGTGCGATTTAAATTGTATTATGTGCCGCCCCAGGAGACGCATGAGCAAAGAGGACATGCCGCTTGAACTGTTTCGGCAAATAGAAAAAGCGCTCTTTCCTTATGCTTCGGAGGTGGATTTCTTTTTTACCGGCGAGCCGGCCATGGCGGTTAATTTCCAGAAGATGATCGAAACATCGGCTGGTTATGCCTTCTTGCCGCTGGTATTTACCAACGCCGTCAATACTAAAGAAGAGATCATTAAGATGCTGGTTGAGTTGGGGTTCTTTGTGAACATTTCGCTGGATGCGGTAACCCCGGCGCTTTATGAAAGGATCAGGCGGGGAGCGCAATTATCCAAGGTCATGGCCAATATAGACAAATACGTAGCCCTTCGGGAGAAGATAAAAAATCCGCGTTTCCATATCCGCATTGCCGTTACCTGTTCTCCTTTTAATATTGATGAAATCCTCAAAATCATGGAATTCATAAAAGAGCGCGGGATAAACGATATTTTCCTTAATAACTGCGATATGGCTGTCTTTGACAGGCAATTCTATCTTTCTACGATCGCCGAAAAGGCATACCGGATATTCACCGAAGCCAAGGCCTTTGCCGATGCCAACCGTATCAGGTTCTCCTGCCAGAAGATGGTCGGAAAACTGGAGCTGGAAAAAAACAACAACTGGGATGATTTCAGCCTGCCTATAGATAACTACGCCATGCCTTATCTTGAGAAATATAACCCCTACCGCGGCAAATGCCCTTACCCATGGATGGAGACGGTCATTAGGACCGACGGGACAGTCATGAGCTGCTGCCAGGGAAGGATAAAAATGGGCAAATACTCAGGCGGCGATTTCCGGCCGATCTGGAATAATGGGAAATACCGTAAACTAAGGAAGAGGAGGGCCTATTACCGATGCGGAGCAAGATGGTACCGTTGGTATTGCAATATGGCCTGTACGTCCGTGCATCAGCCGAACCCTGAGCCATGACTTTCTCTGTGATTGTTCCGTTTCTTAACGAGGGAAAATATATAAAGGATTGCGCCAGGTCTCTGCTTGCCCAGGATTTTCCCGAGGCTGAACGGGAGTTGATATTTATTGATAATGACTCCAGCGACGGCTCATCTTCTTTTGTCAGGCAATTCAGCGAAATACAGCTGCTCAATGAACACAATCACAATGTTTATGTTGCCCGTAACCGCGGGTTGCAAATGGCAAGGGGGGAGATCATTGCTTTTACTGACGCAGATTGCGTCGTTTCCGGCGATTGGCTAAGCCAGTTCCGGAAGGCAATGGAAGACCCCGGCGTCCTTATCGCCTTAGGCGCCGTCTATTTTCGTCCTGGATGCTCTGCCGCGGCAAAATTATTTGAGGAGTTTCAGCGCGAGATAAGCAGGCACATCTTTACTAATCGGATCAGCGAAAAATACTACGGATACACCAATAATATGGCCGTGCGCGCTTCTGTTTTCAAAGAGCTGGGTAAATTTTCGGAACATCCGGTTACCGGCGATACCGAAATGGTCCAGAGGTGCGCAAGGCATTACGGCGCTGCCAGCGTTGCCTATTTTGATAACGCTAAGGTCTGGCATATGGAAGTCAAGGCCGCTGTAACCTGCTTAAAGAAGCTGTTTTTTTATGGTAATTACAATACGGCGACGAAGCGCAAGAACGTAACGATACGGGAGTTCTTTACGATATACCTTGCTTGCTGCAGAAAAAACGCCTATTCTTTTTGGAAAGCAGCTTATTTATTTTTACTTATGATTTTAGGTAATGCCGCTTCTTTTGCGGGGATGATCACGGCAAGAATAGCGTCCGGGAAGGCAGCGGCCGGTAATAAGAGGGCGCGAATATGAAAATGGCAATTCCCGATAAGCAGCAGTTCCCTCGCTTTTTTATTTTTGCCGCATGTCTTTCCTTTCTGCTGGTTTATTTCCTGATCTGTTTTCCCCTGAAAGACTGGGGTTCTTATCCGGCTGCCGACGATTACCCGTTGTTTTTCACGATGACAAGACAGGGGCTGGATATCCTTAAGCAGGGAGGGTATTTTGGCTGGGATTCTTCGTTCCTGGGAGGATATTTTACTGCATCCGAGTTCGGCACTAATCTCTCCCTGTTTATCCTGCCCGTTTCTTTTATCGGCCTGCCGCAGGGCTTTCATCTAATATTACTGTTGGGGTTTTTGGCTGTGCCGCTGCTCTGTTATTATTACGTAAAGATAAATCTCCGCGTGGACCGCGATAAATCCCTGATCGCCCTGCCGCTGGCTGCGTTTTTTGCCACGCATTATTTTAAACAGATCTTAAGGACAGGCGCGGTTTCCACGTTTATCGGCATAGATCTGATAATATTGTCTTTGATCATGGCGGCGCGTTTAAAAGACAACAAGAAGTATTCGTTTTTCCTGCTGGCGCTGGTGATGACGCTGTTATTCTATACCCATCTTAGCGTGTTTTTATACGGCGTGATATTTATCTTTATAGATTTCATATTTTCTCCAAACAAAAAATACTTTAAACAATTGTGCTATTTGGCCGCGGTAGTTTTCGTTACTTCGCTGCCATTTTTGGCCTATGCGTTGCAGTACCGCGGTTATTTTATCCTCGATAATTATTTATATTTTCCCAATAAGATCATCCCGCCTGATTATCTTGCGGTAGTTTCCGGGCAGTTTTTCGATCTGCTGCGTTCGTTTTTCAACCTGAAGGCGTGGGCATGGGATGAGCAGTTTTGGGTTTTAATTGTTGCGCTGTATATGCTCAATAAGAAGCCGTGGATAAAACCGGCCGTCTCAACGCTGGCTGTGATCATAATCCTGAAAATATTCCAGACCTGGGGTTTTTTTCTGATTACCAGCAGGGCATACTATATTATTACTATTTCTTTTCTGGCGATATTGTTAACCGGCTTCCTGATCATCGGCTACGAGAAGAAGCGTTTTGTCTTTTCGATCATCACAGCTGCCGTATTCATTATGTTTTATGATCCGTTTGTCGCGCCGAGGCGCATCATGCATTATGCGCCCGGGAAGATCTACAACCAGCCGCTGGTAGAAAAGATCAAAACGCTCGAAGGCCGTTATATCGCGGTGGAAAATAACCAGCATGGCGATATGACTAAAATAGTCATTCCTAATTCCCATTGGATGGCGTTGCTGCAGCTGGAAACCGGAAAGTTGTTCTTTTCCAATTTTCACGACGGCTACCACCATACGCCGTGGCGGGCCAACAGCCTGGAAAGCGGGTCTTTCCGGGGCAAACCCATTAACGAATGGGCTGTCGAAGACATAAACAGGATATTTTGCCGGTGGGGGGTGAGGTATCTGGTTGTCTGGGATGCGTTGTCAAAAGCATATTTTTCCGTTAATCCCCGGGTTTTTGAGAAAATATGGGAAGATGAGGATTGGATCATTTTTAAAGTCAGGGATTCCGATACCCGCAGCGCTGTCGTATATGATAATGGCAGCGCAGAAATAATTGATAAGGATTTTTATGCGAAAGAAATTATCTTATCCGGGGTTAAACAGGGCGCTAAAGTAGTGTTGCGTTCAAATTACTTTCCAGCCTGGCGCGCTTACTATAAGAATAAAGAGATCCGCCTTATTGACGTTGACGGCCAAGCCGGGTTTCTTGCCCCTGATTCCGGCAACTACGTTGTAACAATGAAATTTCCCCGTTATGCGCTTTTAAATATACTCGCGCTTTCTGCGCTTGGCTTTAGCGGTTTCCTGTCTTATAAGAGGATACTCCCGTAGATGTTCATATTCCTCGCGCTGCTTTCATACGTATCTTACTGGCTGTATTCTACGATTACGCCATTTTTTGAAGGCGATGACGGATTCGTCCTTGCCGGGATAGCCGGCTTAATAAAGAAAATGGAGGGCATCTCGCTATACAGGGAAAATATCCAGCCGTTATATGAAAATTTATTCAAAGGCATTTATCATTTGCTGCCGGGATTACCGTTAAATTTTCTGCCTGCTTTAGCAAATACCGTTTCTGTTTTATGTCTGGTAGTTTCTCTCTTTTTACTATACTTCGGAGCTAAGCGATTAACCTCAAGGAAATTTGCCCGGTGTTTCATTACTGCCTGCCTGCTTATCCCGGAGATCATCATCTCCGCCGCCTATCCTAATTCTTCCATTCTGGCATTTTTCTTTTTATGCCTGGCTTTTTATATTCTCTCGTTACCCGATAATCCCAATATTATTTGCCCTGCATCCGGCATTGCCATGGTTCTTGCTTTTTATGCCCGGGTCGACGCGATCTGGATTTTTCCCTGTTTTCTATCGGCAGCTTATTGCAAGAAGGGGCGCTTGAAAGACGTTATTTTTTCTGTGATCGTCATGGCGGTTGTGTGGATATATTTCATGAAAACCTTTCGTTTGGATATATCCTTAATTATGCATCAGGCGCGCCAACATTACGCAATTTTCTCTTTGCCGCTTAACGCCGCTCTCATAAATTTATTATCTGCCCTGCCGGTAGCGATAATTTTATCTGCCGTTATCGGCCTGTCAAGGGTCATTGCTCGCCGCAGATGGCTTACGGTCCTTCTGTTTGGCATAGGCGTTTTGCCCTTGTGCGTATTCTATATGCGCGCTTTTACTACGCCTAAATACTGGTTATATTTGTATCCTTTTATTGCCTGGTTGGCGGTTGAGGGTTGGTTAGCGTTGTCTGAATTACGTGCACTGTTTTTTCGTAATGCCTTGCGGGTCCTGCTCATTATAATATTAGGGACGCAGTTCTTTTTTGGGAAATACTGGCACTGGACTGACGACGGCCCGCGGCTTCTCTCCGGGATCATTTATTATCCTTATTTACTTAAAAAAACATGGCCTGTTTTTAAGAAACATGATCCCTCGCAGCTTATCGGCATTGAGCGCGGGAAAGATAAGATATATTTGTTCAGGAGTTATATAAATGCAGGGAAGGCCTTTTTTATCTTCACTGCAGGGGCAGTAAAGAGGATCGATGAGCCTATTAATCTTGAATCTATCGCTCCCCTGGCTAAAACCAGCGCATTTTTAATGCCGGACGGCTCAAGGATAATTCATGTTGCTTATTATTTTGGTGAATGCCTCTTGGGAGTGCCGGAGGTATTAAGGGTTATTGCAGCCGGGCAAAGCAGGGGTTTTAGCAGCATAATTATTGACCCGGGGATCCGCAGTGAGATGATGGGGTCTTTTAATAGGCGCTATCCTGATGCTGTTCTTGATGGGGATGAAGATTCCGGTTACTTTGTAAGAGTCCCTCTCTCTAAGTTTGGTGCGGAGAGAGTCCCTCTCTCTAAGTTTGGTGCGGAGAGAGTCCCTCTCTCTAAGTTTGGTGCGGAGAGAGGGAGTTGAACCCTCATGTCTTGCGACACTGGCTTCTGAGACCAGCGCGTCTGCCATTCCGCCATCTCCGCAATACCCTCAAGTATATTCTACTCGCCTGATTCTGTCAAATAAAGAATTGCTGCTGTATTATTTTGCTGTTATAATATAGCCCTGCGAATCGTCTAAATAAGAGGTAAATTATGTTTTTAGAATCTGTTATGACCACGGTCAGCGCGGTGATCCAGGTAATCCTGATGGCGGGGATCGGCTATTTTCTGGTGAAAAGGCGCGTTTTAGATTACGAAGGCATAGGCACAATCAGCCGGATGACCGTAGAGTTGACACTGCCGGTCTTGATCTTTTGCCAGCTGATCAAGGATTTCAGCTTTGCGCAATATGCCGACTGGTGGATTTTTCCGTTATTGAGCATCGCGATTACGCTGGTTGGATATGCCATCGGGTCGTTATTCATCAGATTCATCCAGGGAGAGGAACATAAAAAGCAGTTTCTCGGCCTGACTGCTTTTCAGAATTCAGGTTATTTGCCGCTGGCGCTGATCGCCGGCATATTACCTGCGGATAAAGCCGAACCAATGTTTATTTATTTATTTTTATTCCTCCTGGGTTTTAACCTGGTGATCTGGTCGTTTGGAGTGCACCTGCTGTCGTTTGACAGGACTAAGAAATTTGAATTGGGAAGCCTGTTTAGCCCGCCGGTGATCGCGACGTTATTCAGCCTGCTAGTGGTCTTTTTAGGTTTAAACAAATTTATCCCGGATTTTGTGATCGCGCCTTTAAAGGCAGTGGGCAATTGCACTATTCCGCTGTCAATGATCGTAGTAGGCGGAAGCCTTGCCCAGATATCCTTAAGGAAGGTTGTCAAAAAAGCCATGTTCCTGGCTGTCCTGGTAAAAATGATCATCTTGCCGGCTTTAGGCTTGGCCCTTGTGCTTATACTCAAGCTGCCGGAATTGATCGGGCTGCTGATCGTGATGGAATTGGCAGTGCCTTCGGCAACAAACTTGTCGTTGATCATCCGGCATTATAAAAAAGAGGATCTTTTGATCAACCAAGGCGTTTTGTTTACGCATATCGTCGGCATAATCAGCCTACCGTTTTTTTTAAGTTTGTTTTTTGCGCTTAACGTGGTAAAATGAGCAAGCCTGTCAATACCAACCGCAAAGCCTTTCGCGACTATGAAGTTTTAGAAAGGTTTGAGTGCGGCATAGAGCTAAAGGGAAGCGAAGTAAAGTCAATCCGTGCAGGTAAAATTACCCTTGAAGACAGTTTTGCTCACATTGATAAGGGCGAAGTCATTCTTTATAACGCGCATATAAGCCCTTACGAACAGGCAAGTTACCTAAATGTAGTCAGCGTGCGGCCGCGCAAGCTCTTGATGCATAAAGCAGAGATTGAGCGGTTAAGCACTAAGATCAATCAAAAAGGTTTTACGTTAGTTCCCCTGTCGGTTTATTTTAATGACCGCGGGTTTGCCAAAGTAGAACTTGCTCTTTGTAAAGGAAAAAAGCTTTATGACAAACGGCAGGATATCAAGCGCCGGGAAACCGACCGCGAACTGCGCCGGGTCATGAAGGCGAGAAGGAATAAGAGATAATTGTAATTTGGTGCTTGGAATTTGGAATTTTATATGGGGGTGAAAGGGCTCGACTTAAGATAGTCGGGTAAGAGCAGCATGCCGCGGACGCAGGGTAGGCCGCGTTAACAATCCTTGCACAATATAAACGCAAACACAAGCAACCGTTTAGCGGGAACAATGGTTTCGCCTTTAACCGCGAGACCAGCGTTCATACCAGCCTTCGCGCTTAATTAAGCGTGAAGCCTCTATTCGTCCTGCCTGTGGGATGAAATAGAGCACTTAGCAGGCTGGCCTCGGCAAATTGGCCTTTGTTGCCGGGGCGAGGAGCTCTAAGGGCTGCGGTTTGTAAATCCTGCCCCGCAGGAGTTGCAAACGCAAGGTAAAAATGCGGGGCTAAGCATGTAGCGGCTTTTACTTGTCTACTTAGGGACGCGGCTTCAATGCCGCCACCTCCACCAAATTTTTGCGACAAGCAAAAATTTGGTGGTACTTGAGCGAACGACCGCGCGGCGACAAGCCGCGCAGTGAGCGAAAGTGCCACCAAGCATAGTAAGATTATCTAACTCAGGAGATACTAATCAGGATTAATTGGTTCTTTGCCTTTTGCTTCTTTTTAAGCGGCTGCGCAAGCGTTCCCAATACCGGAGGTTTACCGCTTTACAGCCTTAACGGCACAGCATACGTTGCGTTGGACAAGCTCTGCCGGCAAAAAGGCATAAACTGGGATTACGATACTTTCGGCCACACTATTACTCTAACTAAGTCCGCGCACAAGATAGAATTGATGGCCGGAGAAACCCTTGTGCTTGTTGACGGCCAACCGCAGCACTTAAAGCAGGCGGTAGATTTTTATCAGGGCGCGATCGTCGTTCCTTATAAATTTAAAGAGCAGGTCCTGGATGTTTTATTCAAGGAACCTGCGGCAGGAGAGGCAGAAGCCATCCAGCTAAAGATCAAAAAAGTCGTTATTGATTCCGGCCACGGCGGGCATGATCCCGGCACGATCGGCAAGTCCGGAATAAAAGAAAAATACGTTAATCTTGATATTGCCGGCCGGTTGTCAAAGCTACTGCGGGATAGGGGCATTAAAACCGTAATGACGCGCTCGACGGATAAATTCATTTCCCTGCAGCAGAGAGTGGATATTGCCAATAGTTCCGGGGCAGACCTGTTTATCAGCATCCACAGCAATGCCAACCGCGTCAGGAGCCTCAAGGGCTTTGAAGTTTATTACGTTTCTTTTGACACCAGCGATATTAACCGCGCGCTGTCCGCGGCAAAAAACGCCAGCCTTAATCTTGACCGGAGTTATTTTTACCGGATGACCCCGGATTTAGAGGTAACGCTTTGGGACCTGATCTATTCTGCCAACCGCGCAGAATCAGTTGAACTCGGCCAGAGCATTTGCCGCGCAGCCGGAAAACAGCTTGAGGCAAAGATCCTGGGCGTAAAAGGCGCGGGCTTCTATGTCTTAAAAGGCTGCCGCATGCCGGCGGTGCTGGTTGAGGCGGGATTTCTTTCTAATAAAAGAGAAGAGCAGCTGCTCAAGAATCCTTATTACCGCCAGCAGGTTGCGGAAGCGATTGCGCAAGGGATAATGAGCTATGCCAGGGATGTTACAATAGCGGAGGAAGGAAATTGAGAAAAGCGATCGGCATATTTGATTCAGGGGTAGGCGGCCTGACCGTGGCGCGGGAATTGATCAGTCAGCTTCCCAATGAAGATATTATTTATTTCGGGGACACTGCGCGCGTGCCTTACGGCATAAAATCCCGGGAAACCGTAATTAAATTTTCCATTGAGAATATCCTGTTCATGCTCAAGCATGACGTTAAGCTTATTTGCGTTGCCTGCAATACGGTATCAAGCTTTGCCCTGCCGGTGATCAAGAACCATTTCCGCGTGCCTATTGTCGGGGTAATTTCCCCGGGCGTAAAGGAAGCGGTTTATGCCACGCAAAATAAGCGCGTGGGTGTGATCGGCACGCGCGGCACGATCAACAGCCGCGCTTATGAATCAGAGATCAAACAGCTTGACCCGTCGGTAAAAGTCATCGGGGTTTCCTGCCCCTTATTCGTGCCGTTTGCCGAAGAGGGACTAATTGAGGGAAGCGCGGTTATGGAATTGGCGAAAACCTATCTTAAGCCGCTAAAGAGGGCCGGAGTAGATGCGGTGATCTTAGGCTGCACGCATTACCCGCTTTTAAAGCCGGTGATCAAAAAAGTTATGGGCAGTTCAGTTGAATTAATTGATTCTGCCAAGCAGGTGGCAATAGAAGTAAAAGATATACTTTCTAACGAGGGCCTTTGTAATACAAAAGGTAAAGGCAGCCATAAGTTTTTTGTCAGCGATAATCCCGAATGGTTCAAAAGCCTTGCCGGAAGATTTCTTGGCAGAGTTGTAAAAGACGTAACTAAAGTAAATATCTCATAATGTATACCATAAAAGTAGAATCGGATTTCAGTTCAGCGCATAATCTGCGCGGCTATAAAGGCAAGTGCGAAGATTTGCACGGCCACAACTGGAAAGTAGAAGCAGCCCTTTCCAGCGCCAAGCTGGACAAGCTGGGAATGGTTGCGGATTTCCGTTTTGTTAAGGATGAGCTAAAAGCCATCCTTGAAAAGTTAGACCATAAATATTTAAACGAGATCCCGTATTTTTCCGCCGCAGGCGGATCCGCCTCCGGCGGAAAAAAAGTCAACCCTACGTCGGAAAATATCGCCAAATACATATATGACCTCCTGAAGAGAAAGGTCTCCGGGCTTAAGTCGGTAACAGTCTGGGAATCGGAAAATTCATCCGCCACCTATGATGCGCGGTAAAAGGGCGGTTGTCTTATTATCCGGCGGGCTTGATTCGGCAGTTACACTTTATCTGGCAAAACAAAAAGGCTATAAATGTTTTTGCCTTAATTTTAATTACGGCCAGCGCCACAACCGGGAAATCCAGGCGGCAAAAAAGATCGCCAGGCAGGCCGGATGTGAATTTAAACCGGTAAATTTGAGCCTGCCGTGGAAAGGCTCGAGCCTGCTGGACCGCAAGATAAAAATACGGCGTTCTAAAAGTAACATCCCGGCAACTTATGTTCCGGGGCGCAATATCATTTTTTTAAGTTTTGCTCTTTCGTATGCCGAGGCAATCGGAGCGCCGGCAATATTTATCGGCGCGCATGCCCAGGATTATTCCGGTTATCCTGATTGCCGTCCGGAATTTTATCGCGCCTTTATCAAGGCTGCTAAAGAGGGCACAAAAGCAGGCGTGGAAGGCAGGCCCATCGGCATCATTACTCCGATCATCAACAAAAATAAGTCGGAGATCGTCAAGCTGGGTATTAAGCTCAAGGTTCCTTTTGGCTTGACCTGGTCCTGTTACCGGGGAGGAAAATTTCCCTGTGGAAGCTGCGACAGCTGTTATTACCGGAAAAAGGGGTTCAAAGAAGCCGGCATTAAAGATCCGTTATCAACGGGTGCAAACAACGAGGGGAGGATCACAAGTGACGGGAAAGATTTCCGAGATTTTTGAGAGCATTCAGGGAGAGGGGCTTTATTTCGGGGAGAAGCAGCTTTTTGTAAGGCTTTTCGGTTGTAATCTTAAATGCAAGTTCTGCGATACAAAGCAGACTAATTTTACCGAATGCAGCGCGGCAGCGCTGTTTGAAAAGATCGCCGGCAATAAAAATAGATACCGTTTCGTTTCTTTTACCGGCGGCGAGCCGCTTTTGCAGAACGAATTCTTAAGGCAGATCCTTGAGATGACGCATAAGAGCGGCTTCAAGAATTACCTTGAGACCAACGGCACAATGGCCGATGAGCTTGCCGACGTGCTGGAATTCGTGGATATTATTTCCATGGACATTAAGCTGCCCAGCTCAACCGGCATAAAGGAAAACCTCTGGCCCAAGCACCGTAAATTCTTAAAGGTTGCGGCAAAAAAAGACACCTTTCTTAAGGCGGTAGTATCCGAGACAACTACCGACGAAGACCTGTATGTGGCGATCACCTTGATCAAAGAAATGGCTAAGGGAATGGTCCTTGTGCTGCAGCCGAATTATTTTGATGACCGCAAAAAGCTTGAGCCAAAGCTGCATAGATACAAAGAGGCCTGCATGAAAGAAGGCATTGTTGCCTGCATAATTCCGCAGATGCATAAGTTAATGGGGATGAAATGAAAAGATCATCGTATGAAGGGTTGCAAAAAAATGTTCGGGTCTTGAAAACTCCTAAGATAGAAGTCTGGGAGAACCAGTATCCGGACAAAGCTTACACGATCACATTGGACATTCCTGAATTTACCTGCATTTGTCCAAAGACCGGCTTGCCGGATTTTGCCGTGATCACTATTGTTTATTCGCCGCGTAAGTATTGTATTGAGCTTAAGTCATTTAAGATGTACACGATATTTTTCCGCGATATCGGCATATTCCACGAGCATCTCGTCAATAAAATGCTTGAGGACTTTGTAAAGGTTTGCCAGCCGCGCTCGGCAAAGATCACCGCGGTATTCAATCCCCGCGGCGGCATCACCACTACGGTATCAAGCGAATACAAAGCCAAATGAAAACAATTTCCGCAGCAAAAATACAAGAAGCAGTCAGCGACTTATGCCTGATAGCAAACCTGTTTTTGCGCAGCGACGTGCTTGCGCTGTTAAAGTCAGCGCGCGCAAAAGAAACAAATCAAAAAGCCAGGCGGGCGCTGGCAGCGATCATTGAGAACGCCGCAATTGCCAAAAAAGAGCGGCTGGCAATTTGTCAGGATACGGGTATGCCCTGCGTATTCGTAGAAGCCGGGCAAGGCGTGCGAATCAGCGGCGATTTAACCGCCGCCATCAATAAAGGCGTTGAGGCCGGATACAAAAAAGGATATTTCAGGAATTCAGTTGTTAAAAATCCGCTGCTAAGGGGAAAGTCCGCGTATTCTCCGGTAGTGATTCATACTGAAATTACCAGTGGCAACAGATTAAAACTTACAGTCTTACCCAAAGGCTTTGGCAGCGAAAACAAGACCCAGCTTAAAATGTTTAGGCCGACGGCAACGATTGACGATGTGAAAAGATTTATCGTTGAGTCTGTAAAAGCAGCCGGTTCAGATGCCTGCCCGCCGTATATTATTGGCATAGGCATTGGCGGCACTGCGGAATACGCCTGCCTTTTGGCAAAAAAAGCCCTGATCAGGAAAATGAATGTTAAAACCCGCGTTAAGCTTGAAGCGGATCTATTAAAGGAGATCAATAAACTGAACATCGGCCCAATGGGCTTAGGCGGCAAACATACCGCATTAAGCGTCAACGTTGAAACTTACCCTACCCACATTGCCGGCCTGCCGGTTTGCGTAAACATCAGCTGCCACGCATTAAGAAGCGCTAGTATCGTATTATGATAAAAAAAATAATTCTGCCTTTGCGCAAAGAAGATATTATCGGGTTAAGGCCCGGAGACGAAGCCAGCCTTACCGGTGTAATTTATACTGCCCGTGATCAAGCGCATAAAAGGTTAGTTGAAGCAATTCGCAGAAAACAAAAACTTCCGGTTGATCTTAAGGGGCAGGTTATTTATTACTGCGGCCCGGCAAAAACCCCGAAAAATAAAGTTATCGGTTCCTGCGGCCCGACCACCAGCTCGCGCATGGATGAATTTACCCCGCAGTTGCTTAAATACGGCCTGAAAGCAATGATCGGAAAAGGCAGCCGTTCTGAAGATGTAAAGGCGGCAATAAAAAGATACAAGGCCGTATATTTTCTCACGCATGCCGGATGCGGCGCGCTATTGGCAAAATACGTAAAGAAGGCGCGGCCAATCGCCTTTCGTGATTTAGGGCCGGAAGCAATATATGAATTAAGAGTAAGAGATTTCCCGGTGATCGTCGGGATTATAGGAAAGTGAGGCAGGTATGGCACGCGCAGACGGAAGAGGTTGGGATAAGATTAGGAGCGTAAATATTACGCGTAATTTCCTGAAATACGCGGAAGGCTCTTGCTTGATTGAAATGGGAAATACCAAAGTCATTTGCAGTGCAACCATTGAAGAAAGTGTTCCGCCGTTTTTAAAAGGCTCCGGTACAGGCTGGGTTACTGCCGAATACGGCATGCTTCCGCGTTCCTGCCAGTCGCGTATTCCCCGCGGAAAAGATTCCGGCCGCACCTATGAAATACAGCGGCTGGTGGGCAGGTCACTTCGCGCGGTAACCGATATGAGAAACATGGGTGAGCGCACCATTTGGCTTGACTGCGACGTGATCCAGGGTGACGGCGGCACGCGTACTGCTTCCATAACCGGCAGTTTTGTTGCCTTGGCTGACGCGTTGTATAAGATCAAGAAAAGCGGCTTGATCTTTAGCGTCCCGATCAAGGATTTTGTCGCTGCTGTAAGCGTGGGCATTTTTAACGGCGAGCCGATCCTGGACTTGAACTACGAAGAGGACTCCAAAGCAGACGTGGATATGAATATCGTCATGACCTCCAAAGGCGAATTCATTGAGATACAGGGAACGTCCGAACGCCGCACTTTTAAGAAAGAACAAATGGATCAGCTGCTTGATCTGGCAACAAAAGGCATTAACGAGCTGATCGCTGTCCAGAAAAATATGCTTAGCAGCGTGATTACCGTCTAATATGAGCTTTGAGTTGGTAGTTGCGACAAAGAACCGTAAAAAACTGAAAGAAATAAAAGAGATATTGGCAGGCTTAGGCGCAAAGCTGTCTTCTTTGGCAGATCATCCTGCTGCGCCGCGGATCATTGAAAACGGAAAGACCTTTAAGGCGAACGCTATCAAGAAGGCAGTGAAGATCGCCCGCTTTACCAAGAAACTGACCCTTGGCGAAGATTCCGGCTTGTGCGTTGAGGCTTTAGAAGGCAAGCCGGGAGTTTATTCTTCGCGGTTTTCCGGTAAAAATAAAAGCGACCTGCAGAATAATTTGAAGCTCCTGAAAATGCTGGAGGCAGTGCCGCTTAAAAAGCGCAAGGCATATTATGCCTGCGCTGTGGCAATTGCCGATGCAAGGGGCCTGATCGGAGTTGTAGAAGGAAGATGCAGCGGCCTGATCGGTTTTAAACAAGAGGGCACAGCCGGCTTTGGCTACGACCCGTTATTTGTCATACCTAAATACAAAAAGACTTTTGCCCAGCTCGGCATCCGGGTAAAACATAAAATGAGCCACCGCTACCACGCCTTGGAAAAAGCAAGGAAGATTTTAGAGAAATGTATTGAGCGGACGAAGAGCGGTTGATATAATGAATGAGGCCATAAGTTATGGAGCGCCACCTGACGGAAAAATAGCGGGGCGTGGCTCATCCCCGCATAAAGCGCGAGGATTTCGCCACTTGTAGTTAAGACTAGCGGGGCGTGGCTCAGTTTGGCTAGAGCGCTTGCTTTGGGAGCAAGAGGTCACAGGTTCAAGTCCTGTCGCCCCGACCATTTAAAAATATGAAGTTCATAATAGCAATTTTATCTCTTATCTTATTTTTTACCTGCGCCTGGGCGCAGGAAGCGACGGTAACCACTGATAAACTTGAGTATTCGCAAGGAGAATCCGTAAAGATAACTTTAAAAAATAATTCAACGCAGAGTATTTTTTCCCATATTGGCGGCACGAGCTCAGGCTTTGGCATTCGTTATGCCGAGAAAAAAACTTCATCCGGAAATTGGGAGAAATTGTTTACGTACTGTCAGTATCCCCATTGCATACGCGATATCGGCCCTCCTGAAGAAATGAAATCCGGAGAGTCCAATACTTATGAATGGGATCCGCTGATCTATATTGATGGAACCGAAAAAAGTATCAAGGCAGATCCAGGCACATATCGCCTTGTAGTTTCCTATCAGATTAGAAACAGTGCTTCATCAGAAGATTGGAAATGGCTGACCGTCAATTCCAATGAATTTATAATTAAGTAAGAATGCGCCTGTAGCTCAAATTAAGTGAGGCCACAACTTAGCTAGCGATAGCGAAGCTAAGTTGTATGGCCGAACTAATCCCGCCGCTTTCTGGCGGGAGGATAGATAGCAATGCGCCTGTAGCTCAAATGGATAGAGCAACTGCCTTCTAAGCCGTAGGTTGGCCGTTCGATTCGGCCCAGGCGCATATAAAATATAACCTTATGAAGATCTTACTAAAGATCATAGTCGCATGGTTCGTCTTATTCCTGATCTTTGTCATCTCTGTCTATTTATTCCTGATGTGGAAGGGTACGCCTTTTATTGCCAGCCGTCTGGAAACCCTGACCCATAAAAAGGTCACCATCGGCAGCCTGGTCATTACCCCCACGCTTAAATTCGGGTTTAATGACGTAAATATTGAAGGCATGTTCAAGGCGCGCAGGATCTTAGTTACGCCGAGCTTCCTGCTTCTGGTTACCGGCAACATCGGCTTTAACGAGATCATCGCAATTGATCCGGAATTCACCTATGAAAAATTCCCGGTTTCTATACCACAGGAAGATTTGCAGGGGCCCGTGATTGTTGACACCGGAGTAGTGGTTGAGCCGGTAGCTGAACCTGTTGTGCCGGAAATTATCCCTGAAGCATCCAAAGAGAGAAAGCGCCTGCCGCTGGTATTCAAACACATTAATATTATCGGCGGAAAAGTCATTTTTATTGACCATACAGTCGGCGCAGAGGGAATCAGGCTCGTGGTTGAGAATGTATCCATAAAAGTCAGTAATTTGCCTTTAGTCCCGCGGCCAATGATCACCCGCTTTGAAATAAAAGGTATTATTCCCTGGCAGGCAGGCGAAGAAAAGGGCAGGATTTCTGCCGAAGGCTGGATAGACTTGCATAAGAAGGATATGCATGCTACTCTTAATATTGTCGGTATCGACGGCGTTTATCTTCATCCGTATTATTCGCAGTTTGCCAGCGTGCAAAAGGCCAGCATTGAAAGAGCAAAGCTTGATTTTACCAGTAAGATCAACGGCCTTAATAATGAAATTGCTGCCGAGTGCCATTTTGAATTAAGGGATATTGTTTTCCGCGAGCGAACCGCGGAAGAGGGCAAAGAGGGCAAAGAAGAAAAGATCGCTAAAGCAGTATTTAAGTTTTTCCAGAGCCTTGATAACGGAAAGATCGTGCTTGATTTTACCTATCGCACGAAAATGACCCGGCCGCAATTAGGCTTAACTCCTGTGGTAGGCGCGGTAGAAGACAAGCTTACCAGCGGCATTAAAGAGAAGAAGCAGCCGATCATCGGTAATATCTTTGTCCTGCCGGTAAAGATCTTAGAAGGCGCGGTCAAGGCATCAGCTGACCTTTCCAAGGCAGTGATCAGTGGCACAGTAGCAATCGGCAAAGAACTAAAGGACGCAACAAAAGCATCGTTTACACGAGAAAAGTAGATTGAAGGTTAGAGCATCTAACCGTGAGCTAGTTTATTGATTTGACATATTTATTGTTCTTTGATATAATTTTTACGTGCCTAACAAAAAGTGTAAAATTTGCGGTAAGGAATTCTATATAAAACCTTTTCATGCAAGAAAAGGGTGGGGTAAATATTGTTCTATAAAATGTCGAACCAAGGCTCAATTTAAAGGTAAATGGGTTGAATGTGCTTATTGCGGGAAAAAAGTTTGGAGGACTCCTAAAGACTTTAAGAGATCAAAAAGAAATAAATTCTTTTGTGGCGTAGCTTGTCATTGTTCTTGGGAAAATAGAAATGTCCGTTATGGTGTTAATGCCCCAAATTGGATTTCCGGAGAAACTGCTTATCGTGATTTAATGCGCAGATATAATATTCCATATAAATGTAATAGGTGCGGGATTCCCGATAAGCGAGTCTTAGTTGTCCATCATAAAGATGGAAACAGAAAAAATAATAAAATTGATAATTTAGAAAGAATATGTTGTAATTGCCACGCTATTCTCCACTCATAGTAAATATGGTGGCTGTAGCTCAATTGGTCAGAGCGCTAGACTGTGGCTCTAGAGGTTTTGCGGGTTCGATCCCCGTCAGCCACCCCATTTTTTATTTCCTCGGTTTTCGACGATGTGGGTGGAATGTATTGAGCTACTCAAAGAAGCTGATATTGTTGTGACTAATCCGCCATTTTCGCTGTTTCGTGAATATGTTGCACAGCTCGGCAAGAACTTAATACGAGCGTCTTTGGTAGAAGGCATAATTCTGCTATAGATTTTATAGGTGATTTTTATGGTGCTGTTTCTTTTGTGCTTTCACAAGATGGTCCTATTAGAGGGTTCGTCAAAAAAGACGAAAAAACGATTCTTTATTGGCCTGATTGTAGAATTTCTATGTTTGTGTGAAATAAAAATTTTATATTTTCGAATTTTTTGAAAAGTAACAATTTCTTCCCCCTAAAAATTGCGGCAGTATTTTGAAAGGATAGCGCTAGGCGGGGCGCGTACCCAGTCGCGCACAAGCAGTAAAAAAGGAGAATAAATGAATAATTTAGCTAAAATGTCAATTGATGAAATAGAAGAGCTCCTTTCTAGGGTTACTGATCCAACAAGTGCTTCACCCGCCGAAGCAGTTCTGCAATCCAAAAGCATCAGATTCTTAAGTAGTGAAATCGCAATTTTAAAAGAAGCGTTGTGTTTGCAAACAGAGAAAATGCAGAAATCTAATGAAAAGTTGTCAAAATCTAACGAAAAACTTTCAAGAATTAATCTTTGTTTGACTGCAATAATAGCTTTGGCAGCATTGATAGATATTTTATTAAGATTATTCATGAGGAAATAAAAAAATAGAGGCAGAATTATTTGTTGATGAATAGAACAAAGAGGTGAAACTATGAAAGGTAAATGGATCGGCATTATTGATGGTACAAATAAAGGGCAATGCGTTTTGGATCTTCAAGAAAAAGAAGGTAAAACTGAAGGGTCGTTTTTTATTCATGATATTAAATACCAAAACTTAAACGGTAAACTAGAATTAGAAATAAAAGATAATAAATTTACTGGCAAAGTTTTTGATTTTACGCCAAATACAGAAGGTAATCCAAAATCAGCAAATTTGAAAGGAGAAATAGGAGAATCAGGAGAAGAAATAAAAGGAGAATGGAGCACTGATATCGGCACTAAAGGAACATTGCACCTGTTCAAACATAAAGAAGTATTTCTAAATCCTGCCCCTACAGCTTTTATCTCTAAGCCCATTAAATTACCGGCTTGTAAAATGGATGCACGAGAATTAGGTGGACTTTTGGCTCTGATGATGAAGGATATAGCTCCGAATGTTCAGCCGACGTTTGTGATAAATTATAGGGGTTCATCCTTTTTTAAAATGGGGCTTGACGCATTTATAAAGGACACTGCACTTCCAAGAATAATAAACGATATGACAATCTCATTCAACGAGCCTAGCGCACAGAGTGGATATAAAGTAGTAAATCTTAATTTTAAGCCCGCTGATGATAACAATGCATCTATTAGCGGAGATAATCCTACATGGGTTAACGGTAGGGCAGCCGAAATAGAAGATTACATAAGTAGATATAAAAGTAAATCTACAGTATTCTTCACTAAATATGGACCAATGATTAACAGTATTATTTTTTTATTTGTTCTTGTCATTTTGCCATCAATTAATTCTATTACCGCAAGGGTAGCTTTAATTACAATATCTGTTTTGGCGTTGTTAATCTTAGCTAAAATTTATAAAAGTTGGTTTCCAAAGGCGATAATTTACTTAGGAGATAGAGAACGATCATTCTGGGATAAAAATAAGGATTCAATTTTAGCAGGATTGATAATAGCCTTAGTCGGTGCCATAATTACATTTATTGCAAAATATATGGCGATGAATTTAAATAAAGTTAGTACACTTTTAGGAGTGAAGTAAACAGACTTTCCTCCCCTAAAAATTTCGCCAGTTTTTTGAAAAGATAGCGCTAGGCGGGGCGCGGGGTGGGGGCCGCGCCCCGCCAAAGCAGTTCTTTGAAGCACTGCCCGCAAGAGGCGGGGCATCCCGCGACCCTGGATTTTCTCTGGTTGTAGAGCGGGAAGCGGCCGAGCTTCTTTCCTAAGAAAATTTTTGTTTTTAAGGTTAGGGATAGCTGAAGCGAGGACGCACGCCGCGACCGTGGATTCTTCTATTGTTGTAGAGCGGCGGCCACGCCGCACACGCATTGCATTAGCAAGAAGCCAGCCGGCCAAGGCTGGCGCCGAATGAGCCCCGCTCCTAAGCGGGGCGAATGGGGCACGCGAGATGTGGGAGCGCCCTCCCTAAAGGGACTTCCTCGCCTGCGGCTCGGTCGCCCAGGGCGCGGTGCATTTAAGCTGTTTCCTTAGAGACGCAGAGGGATTTTATGAGAATAAGTCTTATTTTATTGATTATTTTTATATTTAATGTTATCTTTTTTTGCCCTATATTGGTAATTAAGGCTGAAGCCGAAGTTAACCAGGAAAGGAGCCTGGCGATGGAAGACGTTAAATCAAGTCTTTTCGTATTGCCGGCGCTTCCCTATGAAGAAGATGCCTTACAGCCGGTTATTTCCGCGAAAACCCTGAGTTTTCACTACGGTAAACATCATCGGGGTTATGTGAATAAGCTAAATGAACTTGTTTCAGGCACTGAGTTTGTGGGCCTTGCCCTTGAAGAGGTGATTGAAAAAACCGCCGATAAGGCCGATAAGACAGCTATCTTTAATAATGCAGCCCAGGTTTGGAATCATAACTTCTACTGGAACAGCCTCTCACCTAAGGGAGGCGGTAAGCCTACGGGAAAGATCGGTAAAAAAATCGAGGCTGACTTCGGCAGTTATGAAAACTTTGTGCAGCAATTTTCCCAAGCAGGCATAGCCCAATTTGGCAGCGGTTGGGTATGGCTGATCGAAGATGCGGGGACTCTTAGGATCATCAAAACTGCGAATGCGGAAAATCCGATCTCTCAAAAAAATGGAAAAGCGATCCTGGTTCTGGATGTGTGGGAACACGCCTATTACCTGGATTATCAGAACCTGCGCAGCGACCACCTGAAGGCAGTAATTGATAAATTGATTAATTGGGAGTTTGCTGAAAGAAACCTAAAGCGCGATAAATAGAATTTGGTATCGGTATTAGAGACAAAACCCCGGCAATATTATTCTTCTCTTCATTGACTGCATTTCAATTCCTGCTTGAAAATTTTGTCTAACTAAAAGATCGTTTTTTAGTGTATAATGACCTAAAGATTAGGAGGAGCGTGCATTGTCTCTAAAATTTATTCAAGACTATATTTTGCTTTTTAAAATGCGTCTCAGCGCCGTTCTGCATTGGAATAGGATCGTCGAGGAACAGCCTCTTCGCGCCGAGCTTTTTAATATTGAGCAGTTTAAGGCTCATGCGAAAAAACTGGCCCAGGGGCACCTGGTCAGTTACAAAAGGGGGCGCAACAGGCTTTTAATCAGGCTGAAGAATAATGAAAAAATGCTTGCTGAAATCTATGAGCTCCTCAATGATGCCGGTAAATCCAAACGAAAGATTTCGCCGGCAGGAGAATGGCTTCTCGATAATTATTACCTCATTGAGGAGCAAATAAGGCTCGCTCAGAAGCACCTTCCGGAAAAATATATCCGCCAGTTACCCTATCTTCTCCAGGGGCCGCTTGCCGGTTATCCTCGCGTTTATGCGATTGCCATGGATTTTGTTTCTCACAGCGACGGGCGGCTGGATAGTCAGAGGCTTTTGGAGTTTGTTACAGCCTACCAGAGTCTTAAGCACTTAAAACTTGGCGAATTGTGGGCTATCCCTATTATGTTAAGGTTAGCTCTTATTGAAAACTTAAGGCGCGTTTCTTCCCGGTTAATCGTAGCGCAATCGGAAAGAGAAAAAGCGAATTACTGGGCGACGCGGATCCTGAAAGTTTCGGTTAAAGATACTGATGGCGTGATCATTGAAATTGCGGCGATGTCTAGAGCCAACCCGTTGCTTTCTGAAGCTTTTGTCGCGGAATTCACGCGGCGTTTACATGGTCAAAGCCAGGCGCTCAATCTTCCTTTTGCCTGGCTGGAAAAGAAGCTTTTGGAGCAAGGAGAGACCCTTGACAGGATAATCCGGGCGACTAGCCAAAAACAGGCGGAGGACCAGGTTTCGATTGCCAACACGATCGGGAGCCTGCGTTTTTTAGAGACCACTGATTGGCATGGTTTTGTTGAAACCATCAGTGTTGTTGAAAAGATTTTGGGCCAGGACCCGTCAGGGGATTATAGTCGCATGTCTTTTGCTACACGAGACCGCTATCGGCATGTTGTTGAGAAGCTTTCTTTGAGAAGCAAAATTAATGAAGAAGAAATTGCGGCACTTGCGATCCGGATGGCGAAAACGGCAAAAACGGAAAAAGGCTCCGCTCACGCCACAGCGCATGTAGGTTTTTACCTTATCGATCGGGGATTAGAGCTTTTCTACCGCGAATTGGGCCTGCGTTTACCCGTCTTTCAGTATCTACCGGCGAAAAAAACTTTTTGGCCGTCTGTTTTGTATTTTGGTTCCATTATCTTTATAACCTTTGTCGTACCCGCAGTTATTTTGAACTGGGTAGAGTTGGCTGGGGTCTTGACCCTGCCTTGGCAAATTTTATTTGGGTTATTACTTTTGCTTACGGCAAGCCAAACGGCGGTTTCTCTGGTGAATTGGTTTTCTATGATGCTCGTTACCCCCCAGGGCCTTCCCCGGATGGACTTTTCAGAAGGAATTCCTGCTTATGCGCATACACTGGTCGTAGTCCCTTGTATAATTAGCGATGCGCGGACGGTTGAATCACTTCTCGAAGGGTTAGAGGTCCGTTATCTTGCGAATATTGACGCCAATACGGATTTTGCGCTTTTAACGGATTTTTCTGATGCAGCGCAGGAAAAGATGCCTGAGGATCAAGCGCTTCTGGCTCAGGTTATGGAAGGTATCGAGCAGTTGAATTATAAATACCGTAGGCAAAAAGAGTACGTTTTTTATTTTTTTCATAGGCCCCGCAAGTGGAATAAAAATGAAAAGGTATGGATGGGGTACGAACGTAAGCGTGGCAAGATAGGGGATTTAAACGCATTTCTTCGCGGAAAAGGCGAAGGGCGTTTCAGCGCGATCATCGGTGATCCCCAGAGGCTTCAGGACGTTAAATATGTCATTACTTTGGATGCGGATACCTGGATGTCGCGCAACGCCGCGCGAGAACTCGTGGGCGTGATAGAGCATCCCTTGAACCGGCCGGTCTATGACGAAAAAAAACAACGGGTTGTTTCCGGGTACGGGATTCTCCAGCCCAGAGTCGAATCCGGCTATCCCGGGGAAAATCCTTCGCTATTCGTGAAAATTTTCGGAGGCGATATAGGAATCGATCCTTATACCAAAGCGGTGTCTGATGTTTACCAGGATCTTTTCCTTGAAGGGTCTTTTGTCGGGAAGGGGCTTTATGATGTGGATGCGTTCGAAAGATCCATGGATGGCCGTTTTCCGGAAAATTCTATATTGAGCCATGATCTTTTAGAAGGTTGTTATGCCCGGTCAGGGCTTGTGACGGATGTCCAATTTTACGAAAAATACCCGTCAGGATATCTTAAGGATTTGAGCCGGAGATACCGTTGGATCTGCGGGGATTGGCAGATCATTCCCTGGTTATTCAGTTCCGTTCGCGTCCTCGGCGGCGCAAAAGCAAAAAACCCGATTTCTTTCTTGTCGCAGTGGAAGATCGCGGATAACTTAAGGCGCAGCGTAGTTCCTTTAGCAATAGTTTTGCTGCTTTTATCAGGATGGATATTTTTTCAACCCTCCTGGATGTGGTCGGCTCTCGTCATTGCTCTTCTCGGTTTCCCCCTTGTGCCGATGTCCCTGTCGGAGGCCGTGAGAAAACCCAAAACCCTTACTTTTATAACCCATTTTAGATTGGTAGTGTCATTATTTAAAAGGAACGCACTCCGGTTTTTCTTTTCGCTTGTTTTTTTACTGCATGAATTTTTCTATTGTCTGGATGCGATCACGCGGACTTTGTGGAGGATGTTTGTATCGCGAAGAAATTTGCTGAAATGGACGACTTTCTTCGAAGCGGAAGCTTTTTTGCCGAATAATATTCTAAGCTGTTACAAGAATATCTTGTTTGAACCGATTACCGCTGTTTTGCTGTTAATCTGTTTTACGGTATTTTTCCCGCGCTTCGACGCGCTTGCCCTGGTTCTATTAAGCCTGTGGTTTGTTTCTCCCGCAGTAGCTTATTGGATCAGCCGGTCTTCTCCTGCCCGCAAGATCATGCTTTCCAAAGAGCAAATTATTTTTCTCAGGAGTTTTGCCCGGAAGAACTGGGCGTTCTTTGAGAATTTTGTTACCGAAAAGGATCATTGGCTGCCGCTAGACAATTTTCAGGAGGAGCCTGTCAGCGCATTGGCCCATAGGACTTCACCAACGAATATCGGCCTGTCGCTTCTTGCTAATTTGACAGCCTACGATTTTGGTTATGTTTCGATGGGGATGATGTTTAACAGGACGGAAAAAACATTCGATACCTTAAATCTTATGCAAAGGTATCGGGGTAATTTTTACAACTGGTATGATACAGAGACGCTTAAACCTTTGGAGCCTCTTTATGTTTCATCGGTAGATAGCGGAAACTTGACCGGCCATTTAATGATCTTGCGCTCCGGGCTGGCGGAAATGAATTCTCAGAAGATCGTTTCTGTTAAGATATTCGACGGGCTGGAAGATACCCTGCAGATCCTGCATCAGAGCGTCGCGGAGATTGAGAGAAGCCAAAAGAGCAGTGTCGCCGGGTTCTTTCGAGAAATTTCTGAAAGGATCGCGCAATTTCAGGAAAAAAGGAAAATTACTTCCGTTTGTCTTTCGGAGATCTACGCATTTTTGCGCCAGCTTTCAAAGGATGTTTCAAAAGTTTTTTCCGGGTCGGATCATAAGCATTATGAGCAAGGCAGAATTTGGGCGCGCGCCTTGGAGCGGCAGTGTTACGACTTTTTGGAAGACATGTCTTATATTGCGCCTTGGATATTGCTTGCGCCGGAAATGCCGGGGATGTGGGACGCAGGCGATAATGAACAGCAGGCGCGACTTGTTCAACTTCGGGAGGCTCTACGGAATTTAGATGAGATCCCTACGCTTGGGGAAGTGGCAAGGCTGGAGCAGATGCTGGTTCCTTTGATTGAGAAAATTATGACGGATATATCTCTTGTGGACGATGAGTCGAGAGGATTGCATGGATGGTTATTGAAACTTCGCGATGCAATCAAAGAAGCCGGGACACGGTCCGCCGAAAGGATCAAAGCGATCGATTATATCGTGTTACGGTGCAACGAAATCTCCAGCGTTGAATATGAATTTTTGTATGACAAGAGTACGGACCTTCTTTCTATCGGATACAATGTCAGCGAACACAAGGTGGACCCCGGTTGTTATGACCTTCTGGCGTCCGAAGCCAGGTTTTGCAGTTTTGTCGCGATTGCTCAAGGAAGAATGCCGCAGGATCATTGGTTTAAGCTTGGCCGGATGATCGCAAAAGTAGAAGGAGACCCTGTTTTGGTTTCTTGGGGCGGGTCGATGTTTGAATATCTCATGCCCCTTTTGGTAATGCCGAACTACGAAGGAAGCGTGCTGGACCAGACATATAAAGCAGCGGTTAGCGGCCAGATCCGTTATGCGGCCAAAAATAATATTCCCTGGGGTATATCAGAGTCCGGTTACAATAAGGTTGACGCTAGCAGGATTTATCAATATCACTCTTTTGGAGTCCCGGACATGGGTTTTAAGCGGGGGCTTGCCGAAGATCTGGTTGTGGCTCCGTATGCTTCGATGCTTGCCTTAATGGTGGAGCCGGAGAAGGCCTGTAAGAATCTCGAGCGTTTATTCGAAGAAGGAGCCGGAGGTATCTACGGCTTTTACGAAGCCATTGATTACACGCCGGCGCGCCTTGCTCCGGATGAAAATCGGGCGATCGTGAAATCATATATGGCGCATCATCAGGGTATGAGCTTGTTGTCTCTTGCCTATGTGCTTTTGGACCGGCCGATGCAAAGACGTTTTCTTGCGGACCCCATGTTTAAATCTACTGAACTTCTTCTTCAAGAGAGAGTGCCGAATGTCGAACCGTTCCTTTATGATTTTGAAGTAACCGGAATGCTTAGGAAATTCGGAGAAAAGGAAACGCTTTTACGGCTGTTTACAACTCCCCAAACTCCGGTGCCTGAAGTTCACCCTCTTTCCAACGGCCGGTACCATGTGATGGTTACTAACTCCGGAGGAGGATACAGCCGCTGGCAAAATGTCGCTGTAACACGGTGGAGTGAAGATTCTGCATTGGATAATAATGGAACTTTTATTTATCTCCGGGATGTGGAGTCCGGCCAGTTCTGGTCCTCGGCGTATCAGCCGACGCAAAACAAGCCTAAGCATTATGAAGCTTTGTTCTCTCAGGCTTGGGTGGAGTTTAAGCGGCGGGACTATCAGATCGATACACATACCGAGATTGCGGTTTCTCCGGAAGATGACATTGAACTGCGCCGGCTGACTATCACCAACCGGTCACGTAACAAGCGTATTATAGAAATTACCAGTTATGCGGAAGTTGTATTAAATGATCCCGCAAACGATCAGGCCCAACGGATATTCAGTAATTTGTTTGTCCAGACTGAAATTATCAAGTCGCATCAGGCGATCCTTTGTCAGCGGCGGCCGCGTTCGGATAAAGAAGCGTTTCCTTGGATGCTGCACCTGATGGCGGTGCATGGCAATGCCATTGTCGGCGCTTCTTATGAAACAGAACGCAGTAAGTTTATCGGGCGAGGGCACACAGTGGCTGATCCTGCAGCGATGCATGGCCGCGGTCATCTTTCAGATAGCGAGGGTTCTGTGCTTGACCCGATTGTTTCGATTCGCAGCCAGATTGAATTGGAGCCGGATGAATCGGCAGTGATCGATTATGTAACCGGCATATGCGAAAGCAGGCAAGCCGCGCAAGCGCTCATGGAAAAATACAGGGATAGGAATTTAGCTGACCGTGTTTTTAATTTAGCCTGGACTCACGGGCAGGTTGCTTTACAGCAGATTAATTCTACGGAAGCCGACGCCCAACTTTACGGCCGGCTTGCAAGCGCTATTTTGTACGCGAATCCTGCGTGGCGGGCGAGCGCGAGTATTTTGCGGAGGAATAACCGCGGCCAGTCTGACCTTTGGGGATACAGTATTTCGGGGGACCTGCCGATTGTCCTGGTGCGTATCGAAAATCAGGATAATATCGATCTGGTCGTTAAGATGTTGCAGGCCCATGCTTATTGGCGCATGAAGGGCTTGGCGGTTGATATTATTATATGGAATGAAAATAGTTCCATTTATCGTGATAGTCTGGGGGAAAGAATCAGCGGGTTAATCCTTGCCAATAGCAAGGAAACAGCGCAGAAGAATGGCGGTATTTTTTTAAAGCGCGCCGATCAGATGTCAGATGAAGACCGGATTCTCATGCAAACGGTGGCACGGATAATTATTTCGGATCGCGGAGGTACGCTGGCTGAGCAGTTGAGTGATATGACGCACCCAAAGGCGAATTTTCTGCCGTTTGTTCCGACTAGGCAAGATGATCCGGAAGAAGAGGACAAGGGTTTTGCGGAGCGCCCGGATCTTGTTTATTTTAATGGCGTAGGAGGATTTACCGGGGATGGCCGGGAATACGTGATCACGACTTCACATTCAAAAACTACCCCCGCTCCCTGGGTAAATGTGTTGGCGAACCGGAATTTCGGCACAGTGGTTTCTGAAAGCGGCAGCGCTTATACCTGGAGCGAGAATGCGCGTGAGTTTCGTTTAACGACTTGTAAGAATGATCCTGTTACGGATGCTTCGGGAGAGGCGCTTTATATTCGCGATGAAGAAAGTGGAAGATTCTGGTCTCCGACGCCGCTTCCCGCTACGGGTAAGACCCAATATACCTCGCGCCATGGATTTGGCTATAGCGTTTTTGAGCATACTGAAAACGGGATTGTTTCGGAATTAACGGTTTTTGTTTCGCAGGAGGAACGCGTCAAATTCTCGGTCCTTAAAATTAGGAATATTTCCGGCCGGCGAAGGCGGCTTTCGGCGACGGACTATTGCGAGTTGGTTATGGGAACATTCCGGGACAAGTATCACATGCATATTTTGACTGAGATCGATCCTAAAAGCGGAGCTTTGTTTGCGCGCAATCCTTATAACAAAGAACTTCCGGATAGGGTTGTTTTTATGGATGTAAGTGAACCGAAGCGATTCGTTACCGGAGACCGGATTGAATTTATCGGAAGAAATGGGACCATGGCATCGCCTTCTGCCATGCGCAGAGACAGGCTTTCCGGAAGAGTGGGCGCGGGGATTGATCCATGCGTTGCTGCACAGGCCAAATTTGAGCTTGATAATGGCCAGCAGAAAGAGATCGTTTTTACTTTTGGCTCAGGCAAAACCGTGGATGAGGCGCGGGACCTTGTCCGGCGTTTTGGCAGTATTGATGCGACGCATCAGGAACTTGAGAAGGTTTGGGATTATTGGAAACGGACCTTAGGCGTTGTGTATGTGGAAACGTCCGATGCTTCGATAAATTTTCTTGTGAACGGATGGTTGCAGTATCAGCTTATAAGCTGCCGTCTAATGGGGCGAAGCGGTTTTTATCAATCCGGCGGGGCTTTCGGTTTTCGGGATCAGCTGCAGGATGTGATGGCTTTGATCCATTCAAAGCCGGAAATGGTCAGGGAGCAATTGCTGACTTTTGCCGCACACCAGTTTGTGGAGGGGGATGTGCAGCACTGGTGGCATCCGCCATCCGGCCGGGGGATCCGCAGCCACTGTTCGGATGATTATTTATGGCTTCCGTTTGTGACTTGTCTGTATGTTAAAGAGATCGGCGATACAGGGATCCTTGATGAAACGATCGGTTTTCTTGAAGGGCCCTTACTCAAACAGGAAGAAGAATCTTATTTCGATATACCGAGAATTTCTGCGCGTACCGGCACACTGTATGAACATTGTGTTTTAAGCGTGAAAAAAGGCTTGAATTTTGGCGTTCATGGCCTCCCGCTTATGGGAAGCGGCGACTGGAATGACGGGATGAATATGGTTGGACGCGAAGGAAAAGGCGAAAGCGTCTGGCTTGCTTTTTTTCTTTTTGATGTTCTTAAGTCGATGGCGGTTTTAGCGGTTCAGCATGGGGATAAGGCCTTTTCAGAGTTTTGTCTTGAGGAGGCCGGCAAACTCGCCGGGAATATTGAAAAGCATGGCTGGGACGGCGAGTGGTATCGCCGGGCGTATTTTGACAGTGGGGATGTTTTGGGCTCTTCTCTAAGTAGCGAATGCCGGATCGACTCCATCCCTCAATCATGGGCGGTGCTTTCAGGTGCGGTCCAACAGGAAAGAGCCGGAAAGGCCATGGATCAGGTGAACCGGCAGCTTGTTGACAGGAAACACGCGATCGTGAAATTACTCGATCCCCCTTTTGATAAAGCTTTGCCCAGCCCGGGTTACATTAAAGGTTATGTTTCCGGCGTCAGAGAAAATGGAGGACAGTATACGCACGCTGCGATTTGGGCGACGATTGCGTTTGCGGTCTTAGGAGATAAAAAGCGGGCCTGGGAACTGTTTTATATGATCAATCCAGTGCATCATTCCGATAGCGCGGATAAATGCGCTGTTTATAAAGTCGAACCGTATGTAATGGCTGGAGATGTTTATTCTTCTCATGGCCTTGCCGGACGCGGAGGATGGACCTGGTATACCGGATCCGCGGGCTGGATGTATCAATTAATCGTGAAGTATTTGTTAGGAGTCCGGTTGAAAGTCGACAGGATCTATTTCGAGCCGTGCATTCCCGTGGATTGGCCGTCCTGGAAGCTGCATTATCGGTACAGGGAGACTTTCTATCATATTACTTTTGTCCGATCAGGATCATCAGACCGCGTGACGTCTATTACGGTGGATGGTGTAGCGCAGGAGGAAATGGCGATACTGCTCATCGATAATCGGGTAGATCATTCAGTAGAAGTGAAGATCGGGTGATCGCGTGATGGCATAAAGGAGTGAGAGATGTCCAGCCATAGGAAAAAAAGCGCAAGGAAAAAGGTCATAAAAACCATTGATTGTTCTGAATGTAAAACTCAGGCGGATTGCTGTCAGACCGGAGCTTGGGTGGACTTAGAAGAAGCCAAGAAAATAGCAACCCTGGGATTAAAAGGTGAATTTTTTCAATTAGAAACAGATAGCGATTTTCCTTCGGGATACCGCATCGGCACCAGCTATGGATATAATCCGTGTTCTTTTCTTGATTCCGACGGCCTCTGTTCAATCCACAAGCTAGATTATAGCTTAAAACCGAAATCCTGTAAGGAATTCCCTTATGAAAATAACAGTCTGTCTCCGGTTGTAGATGAAATATGCACCTTATTTAAAGCCAAAATGAAAATTAAAAATAAAAACATTGACAAATAATGGGTTTTTGCAGTATAAATAAGGTGTAGACGAAAAATAACTAAAAGCAAAACCAGCAAAAGGCGGTGCGATGGCAGTCTTGCCCCAGGCAGAAAATAAACCCCTGCAACGAAAAGCACAAGAATCAAAACGCCCGAAGGCGTTCGGCTATGAACTCCTGTTAGATCTTTATGATTGTACTCCCGGCCTTTGCGATGACTTAGCTATTTGCTATAAATTCCTGGATGATATTGTAAGTTTCCTGGGTATGGAGAAGCAGTCGCCGCCCAGCATATTTTTTACGGATGCCAAGCGTTTTCCCGATAAAGCGGGCCTTTCAGGCTGGGCGCCATTAGTAGAGAGTTCAATTGTTATTCATACGTTAAGCGTAAAAAATTATATCTCAATCGACATATATTGCTGCAAAGAGTTCGATACCAATTTAGCCAAATCATTTGTCTGTAAATTCTTTTCGCCAAAACGCCTGGAAGAACAGTTTATTTTAAGAGGCATCAATTATTATAAATAAACTTTACTGACCGGGAAGCATTTCTGCAGTCAAGCGGTACCTTCGTTCATACGCGAAGGGCCCCATTCCTCAACTTTTCTTTCGCATATGCCTTGGCGCGTCTACATCATTAAATGTAAAGACGGTATTCTCTATACAGGTATAACCAACAATTTAGAGCGCCGCGTCCGCGCGCATAATTCCGGTAATGGCTGTAAGTTCACTAAATACCGCTGCCCGGTTAAGCTGGTCTATAACGAAGAGGCCGCAACCAGGTCCAAGGCCCTAAAGCGCGAAGCGCAGATAAAAAAATTACCGCGGAAAAAGAAATTAGCTCTGGCCCGCTTCGTTAGTAACAAAGTAATGGCAAAATCTCCTTGAAATATTGAAGTATTGCGCCTATAATTAAACCTATGCATTTCTGTGAAGAAACACCCTCCGAGCTCAAGTTCATACCGAAATTAAGCCATACCATAATAGATAAAATTAAGCAATTACCCCTGGATGAAGCGCAGATCCATGGCGTAAAATTATCCTTAGGGGAAGCCTTGTCCAATGCCATAAGGCACGGGAACAAGCTTAATCCGGATCTGGCCGTAAGGGTAAAAGTGGAAGCCGGCAGCCGCTCTTTAACTATCTGGGTAGCTGATCAGGGCAAGGGTTTTAATTTCCGGAATGCCCCTGACCCCACCAAGCCGGATAAACTCCATAAACTTTCCGGCAGGGGGATATTTTTGATCCGTAAGCACATGGATAAAGTAACTTTTCTTGAGCGCGGCCGTAAAATAAAAATGGTGAAATTATTTAAAAAAGGAGAAGGCAAGTGAAGATAAACGAGGAAAAAAGCGGCGATATACTGGTATGCGCCATAGAAGGGGAGATTGATATTACGACTTCTCCGCAACTGCGCAAGGCCTTTGATGAATTCATTAAAAGAAATGAAAAGAAGATCCTCGTAGAGTTCCTTAATGTCGCTTATATTGACAGCTCAGGGCTCGCTACTCTGATCGAGATGTCCCAGCGCCTGAAGAAGATCGGCGGCCGCATACGTTTTAGCGGGATGAACCAGAAAATAAAAAATGTTTTTGAGGTTACTAAGCTGCATAAGCTTTTTGAGATCTTTGAAGATAAGGCATCAGGGCTAAAGGATTTCTAAATGGTTTCTCATATCGGAAAAGTAGTTATTGAGTACCTGGGATGGCTTAGGGGCGTTCTTTCTCTTTTTCTTAACGTGCTTTACTGGTTGTTCTTTGGCTCATTTAAGGGAAAGGCAGCGCAGCGCAAAGGCATATTCCAGCAAATGGTCTTTGTCGGCCTGCGCTCGGTGGTGCTCGTATTTTTCGTGGATTTTTTTACCGGTATTGTTTTAGCCATGCAGACCGCCTATCAGCTGGAAAAGATGGGCGCGGTGATTTATGTTGCTTCGCTGGTCGCGATATCCCTCTGCCGCGAATTAAGCCCGGTCCTGACCGGCTTGGTAGTTGCCGGCCGCGCCGGCTCGGCGATTGCCGCAGAGCTCGGTTCAATGAAGGTAACCGAGCAGGTAGAGGCGCTGGATACGATGTCTATTTCTCCTACCCGCTATCTTTGCGTTTCGCGTTTTTTAGCTTTATTAGTGATGATGCCCTGCCTTGTGATCCTGGGCAACATTTCCGGCATATTCGGCGGGTTCCTTGTCGGCACAGGCAGCCTTAATATCAATCCCGATCTATATATGCAGACTACTTTTAAACACCTGGCGCTCAAGGATATTTATATCGGTTTACTCAAGGCAGGGGTCTTCGGGGTGATTATCGCGCTGATCTCCTGTTATGAAGGGTTAAATACTAAAGGCGGGGCAGAAGGAGTGGGCCGGGCCACCACGCGCAGCGTTGTGGCAAGTTTTATTTCGATCATTCTGGCCGATTGTATTATCACCGCCATTTTCTATTTTTCTAAAACATGAGCCAGCCGCAAGCAAAAGAGCCGATAATTTCTCTAAGGAATGTCTCAAAAACATTCCAGGGCAAGAAAGTAATCGATAATCTTAGCCTGGATATCTTTCCCGGTGAAACTTTTATCATTATGGGCTGTTCCGGTTCAGGCAAGAGCACTACTTTAAGGTTGATGAACGGCACGATCGAGCCGGATGAAGGTAAGGTGTTGATAAAAAATAAGGATATCTACAATATTTCCGAAGAAGAATTGAATGAGATCAAGAAACGTTTCGGCATGCTCTTTCAGTATTCCGCGCTCCTGGATTCATTGACGGTTGAAGAAAATATTGCCCTTCCCTTGCAGGAACACGCCAAGTTAGCCGAAGAGATCGTCAATATTATCATTAAAATGAAGCTTTCTCTGGTTGGCTTGCGGGGTTATGAGAAGTATTACCCTTCGCAGATCTCCGGAGGCATGCGTAAACGCGTAGGCCTGGCCAGGGCAATCGCCCTTGACCCGGACATTGTTTTTTATGATGAGCCGACATCCGGGCTTGACCCGGTAGTGGGTGGAGTGATCGATAAACTGATCAAAGACTTAAGCTCAAAATTGCTTATTACTTCGGTAGTGGTAACCCATGATATGCAAAGCGTATTCGCGATTGCCGACAGGATCGCTATGGTGCATAAGGGCCAGATCATTGAGATCGGCACGCCCGATCAGATCCGTAATTCTAAAAATCCTTTTATCCAGCAGTTTATCAACGGCAGGCCGGAAGGCCCGATAGATTTTTTTAAAGAAGATATCGGCGTAATCGGAGATTTTGGCTTATAGCAGGGAGAAATAATATGAAAAAATATACGCAAGAGTTCAAGGTGGGCTTATTCATTATTTTGTGTTTAGCCGGGTTAGCTTATCTTACGCTGTCAACCGGGAAGATCTCTTTTAAGAAAGAGGGCTATAATATTTATGTGATCTTTGAGGAAATCGCCGGCCTGGATAAGAAAGCGCCGGTAATGATGAATGGCTTTGAAGTCGGCAAAGTAGACGATATGAAGATCTCTTATGATGCCGACAAGACCTTAGTTATCCTTAAGCTATGGCTGGACAAGGACACAAGGATCAGGGAAAACTCGGAAATTTCCATCAAGACCCTTGGCCTGATGGGTGAAAAATTCATCCAGATATCTTCCGCGCAAAACAATAGTTTCTTAGAACCGGGTATCACTATTTATGGTAAGCCTTACGTAGACATAGACTCGCTTTTGTCTGATGTAAATTCAATTGTAGGCGAGAACAAAGAGAGAATAACTAATATCGCCAAGAATTTTGAGGAATTTAGCGACGATATCAAGCGCCATCCCTGGAAACTTTTATTCAAAGGCAAAGAAACCAAGCCAAAGCCGAGCGGCAAATAGAGGAGAGAGAAATGAAAAGGATATTCGTATTCATAATAGCGGTTTCGTTTCTGTTAGTCTTGCCTATGGCCTTATTCGCGCAAACAGCCAAGGTCATTGACAGGCGAGGCCAGGTAATGGTCAAAAAAGAAGCAGGCCTTGAGTGGGAAAAGGTAAAGCTTAATATGGTGTTAAATGACGGCGCTGAAGTAGAAACAAAAGCGCGGTCTGAATGTATCCTGGCGTTTGATGAGGAGCCGACAAATATTGTTTCTGTTAAGGAGAATACAAAGATAAAAATAGAGAGTGTTAAGCCGGGGAATATTTTCCTGCCGCAGGGCAGGGTATTTGCTTTGGTTGAGAATTTAGCCAAAGAGGAAAAATTCCAGGTCAGGACTCCTACTGCCATTGCCGGAGCGCGCGGCACAGGATGGGTAACCGGATTTAATAACGGCAATACTAACGCAGAATGTTTTGAGAATACTATTTTTGTGCAAGGGTTGGATGAAAATGGCAATCCTACCGGCGAACAAAACATTGGCAACGGGTTTGGCATTGATGTCGGACCCGGGGGCGATTTTGGACAGCCGCGCCAATTAGGGGGAAGGGATTTTGATACTTGGGACAATTTTACCGATACGGTTGATTTTGTTATAGAAAAAGGCGGCGAAGAAAATGATGATGAGGGCCTTGGTATAGAAGAATTCGGGCTGCACGATGAGCAGCGCCAGGATTATCGGGATTTAAGGGAAGAGAATAGAAGGGATATAGAAATACCAGAGCCGCCGTCAGATAATCCGCCGACTGAAGATATTAAACGTTAGTGGTAATTAGCAACAGGCGTTTGGTTCAATAAAAGAGGAGAAGCTATGTATAGAAAATTTTCTTTCATGGTCTTGGTAATTACTGGCATTTTCCTTTTTTCTGCAGTTGACCGAGGTCTTTGCGATGATGTGCGCGAAGAAAGAGAAGAAAAGACCCTGGAAATAAGCAAGTTAGAAAAAAAGAAGCCTACCTTTAAGCTTTCTTCTGTGGCGGGCTTATTTTACGGATTTGATACTAATGCCCGTTTGAGCGCGGAAAGCAAGGGTGATCATTACGAGGAATTCCTCTGGTCGTCTTCGGTGATAAAACCGTGGATTGCCCGCACCAAGTTCGTCTTTAACTATGACCTGGACGTTTTAAATTATAATGAGGCAACTGATATCTCTAATATCTTAAACCACGGCCGTTTTGTGGTGGATAAAAAATTATTTGACTGGCTAAATGTCGGTATCGGGGATGACCTGGCTATCTATGCCTATACCAATAATGACGACGGCACATTCCTTTTTAATAAGTATCTCTTTTATCTAAAGAGCAAACTGGCGCGTAAAACCTATCACCAACTGCTTTTTTCATACGGCGAAAAATATTATACCGATAGAAAGGCCATGGGCGATGACTATGGCTCAACCCAGGAAAAAGAACGCAGGGAAAACAGGCAGAGCGTTGAATACAACATCAGCTCTGATATTACCCGGAAGTTTTACGCAAAGATCATGGGCAGGTTCTCGGTCAATAACTCTAACGACAGGTATCTTGATTTCTACGATTATAAATCCTATGAGATATCCCCATCTATAACTTATAAATTTACCCGTAAATTTGATTTAAGTTCCAATTTCATTTATCTAAGAAAAAATTACAAGAGCCGCCTTGTTACTAATGAGAATTATAAGGAAAAGGAGAATATTTACGCGACAAACCTCTTGTTCCGGTATAAATTGGACAAGCATAATATCCTTTCTTTTCTTTACACCTACCGCGGCGACAACGCGAACGATTCCATTGACAAATATACCGAAAACGTCTTTACCTGCGGGTGGCAGTATAATTTTTAATCATGAAATTCTTTAAAAAGATCTCCTTGAGATCGCGGGTGATCCTCGCCGGTTGCCTTGCGGTTTTTATCCTTTCCGCGTTTAATGTCTTCAATGGCCACGAGCTTCTTTTCTACGACTTAAGGTTTAAATTACGCCCCGCCATAAAAGTTAGCGAAAATATCGTTATTATTGAAATATCGGATGATTCCCTGAAGAACCTGGCCAATTGGCCGATCCCGCGCGATTTTCATGCCAGTTTGGTGGACGTCCTGAAAGAGTGCGGGGTAAGAAAAATAATTTTTGATGTTCTTTTCCCCGAGCCCACCCCGTATGATGCCGAGTTTTCCCGCGCCATAAAAGCCGCCGGTAACGTTTACCTGCCGCTGGCATTTTTGCCGGGGAAATATCCTTCTCTCCTGGCAGGCCTTGCCCCGGGATTTTCTGAAAGCGCCGCAGGCATCGGCCATATTAATGTAGTCCTGGATCCGGACGGAAAGATCAGGAAAATACCCCTGTTTATAAAATATAATAATGAACTGATCCCGCAATTGGGATTCAAGGCTGCCTATGATACGCTCGGTTTAAACATCTTAGATAAACGGCTTTCTCTGCCGGTGATGGCCGGAAATTATTTGCTGGTAAATTATCCGGGCAGGTGGGAGAAAACCTTTAAGCACCTTTCTTACTTTGAGATACTAAAGTCTTTTAGCCAGCTAAAACAAGGTAAAGAGCCGGACATAGATTTATCGGTATTAAAAGATAAAGTTTGTTTTATCGGCTTGACCGCGACGGGGACATCGGATTTTCAACCGGTGCCATTAGGGAATAATTACCCTTTAGTCGGCCTGCAGGCAAGCGTATTTAACAGCCTGATACAGAATGAATTTATCAGGCCTGCCGGCACTTTGATAAACCTCCTTATAGCGCTGCTTCTGTTTGCACTCGGTTTGACAATGTGCCTGCGGTTTAAGCCATTAAAAGCGCTTTTGGGGAGCCTGATCCTTGGCTTGGCTTATTTTCTTATCTCTACCGGGTTATTCATATTCTTAGGCATTTGGATAGACTTATTCCTGCCTTTATTTATTATTTTTTCGGTTTATGTTGTCGCAATCGTTTATAGGATCTTTATAGAGACAAAAAAGAGGGAGCTTCTGGAAAAAGAGCTGGAAATTGCCCGCAGTATCCAGCAGAGTTTCCTGCCGCAGGAATTAAAAGAATTCAACGGTTTGGATATTTCCTCATCTTTACAGCCGGCAAAATTTGTTGCCGGAGACTTGTATGACCTTATTGCCCTTGATGAGAAAACCCTGGGGCTTTTGATCGGGGACGTTTCAGGAAAGGGCGTACCCGCGTCTTTGATCATGGCGCAGGCAATTTCACTTTTCAGGATATTCAGCCGCCAATGCCGGGATTGCGCCAAAGTCTTAAGCTTGCTTAATAAAGAACTTTATGGCAGGACGTCTTCCAGGTTTGTTACTTTTATGTACCTGATCATTGATACCGTCAATAACACGGTGAGCGTTTCTTCGGCAGGACATGCGCCGCTGCTTGTTTTTAAGGAAAAGGCGAATGAACTAAAGGAAATAGAGCTGGATGCGGGTTTACCCCTTGGCGTTACGGAAGACGCGGAATACAATAATGTTCTATTCAATTTAGAAAAAGGTGATAAAATAATTATCTTTACCGACGGCTTGACCGAGGCGCGTAGTAAGGATAAGCGGGAGTTTGGCATTGAGAGGATAAAGAAGGTAATTTCCGAAAACCGCGGCAAGAAATCTGCCGAGTTGTCAAAAGCCTTATTGGATGATGTTGCTGAATTTGCTCTCCGCTGCGTGCAGCACGATGATATTACCCTGATAATTTTAGGAAGATAATTTAAAAAATAGGCAAAATATGGGGAATCAACCGGGATCACTGGAAAAAGAGGCGCACGCACTTCTTGCGCAGGACAAGATATGCGAGGCATATGTTCTGTTCAGGAAGGCGGGAGACCTTTATAGAGAAAAAGGCGACCATAAACAGGCTGCTTTGTGTTTAGCTTCAGCTGCCAGCTGCTGGGCTTTAAAATCAGGTGAAATGGCCTTTGATAATTCATCGAAGGCATACGAGGAAGCGGCAAGGGAAGCGGTAATGGCAGGCGATTGGGAATACGCATCTTTGATGTACCGGCAGGCAGCGATAAATTATGAAAGAGACCTGGAATTCTCCGGTTTTTCCGAATGTTTTTTCCTCTCAAGGGAATGCCTGAGAAAATCACTCGCCCGCAGTTTTATCGACCCTAAAAAAAGCAAGAGGCCTTTACTTTGGCTTTTCCTGTTGTTTTCTTCGTGGATCTGGGGGCATGGGGAAAGGCCGGGCCGCGGATTTCTTTCCGCGCTTTCGCTGATCTTTATTTCGGCTTTATTGTATAGCCGGGGAGAGCTGTCCCGGGGCGACGTTATTTTTAAGCCCGGTTTTTTACAATCGCTTTATTTTAGTTTTGTTACTTTTACTACTGTGGGTTACGGAGATATCACCCCCGTGGGTTTAAACCAATTTTTCGCGGTAACCGAGGCCTTCTTAGGCGTGTTTCTTATGTCCATCTTCATCGTTGCTCTTTCGCGGAAGTATCTTAGAACCTGAAAAATTATTAATAACGGGCAGGGGGGGCGCAGGAAGCACTTTTTACTAAGGAGAAAAAATATGACGAATATCGATATTTTGTTACGCACCCTGGTAATCAAAAAATCTTCCGACCTTCATTTTCAGGCCGGCAGCCCGCCTATTTTTCGCGTCAACGGCGAATTGTCATTTTCCGACCTTGGCCCTTTGTCCTCTAAGGATATAGAAAAATACATGGATTCTATTATGACGAAGGAGCAGAAAGAAGAATTTAACCGGTGTCACCGTCTTGATTTTTCCTATTCCGTACCGGGGATAGCCCGTTTCAGGGTAAATGCCTATCAACAGCGGGGGTGCGTAGGCGCGGTGATGCGGTGCATTCCTTTTAAGATCCCCACTATAGAAGAACTGGCCTTGCCGCCGGTCATTAAAGAGTTGGCAATAAAACCAAACGGGTTGATTTTAGTTACCGGCCCGACCGGCAGCGGAAAGTCAACCACCTTAGCGGCAATAATAGAGTATATAAATAGTAATCTCAAAGGCCACATTATAACTATCGAGGCCCCCTTGGAATTTATTCACCAAAACAAGCTCTGCGAAATCAACCAAAGGGAGGTAGGTATAGATACCGATTCCTTTGCTACTGCCTTAAGGGATACGTTAAGAGAGGACCCTGACGTTATCCTGGTCGGCGAGATACGCGACCTTGATACCATTTCTAATGCCATTACTGCCGCCGAAACCGGGCACTTGGTATTTGCCACTTTGCATACAAACGATGCGGCGCAAACAGTGGACAGGATGATCGATGTTTTCCCGCCCCATCAACAGCCCCAGATCCGCACTCAATTAGCGTCTAGCTTAAAGGCAGTCATTGCCCAGAAATTGCTGCGCAAGAAGGACGGCTCCGGCCGGGTCGCTGCCTTTGAGATAATGGTAGTGAATTCTGCGATAAAGCATTTGATCAAAGAGGGGAACACACACCAGATATATTCCGCCATTCAGACCGGGCGTAAAGAGGGGATGCAGGAGATGGAGCAATCTTTAAAGAGCCTTCTTCAGGAAGGGGTGATTTCCGCGGAAGAAGCGATGCATAATGCTAACGATCCCAAGGCTCTTGAACTGGTAATCAAAATAGACAATGAAAAAGGAGGATATTAGCTATGGCTAAAATCTTAATCGTGGATGATGATGAAAAAATGCGTTCGCTCTATCAGGATATTCTTGAGAGCGAGGGGTTTGATGTTTTAACCGCCGGAAACGGCGAAGACGGCCTGGAGCTCGCCGTTAAGAATGCCCCCGATTTGATACTTCTTGATGTAATGATGCCCGGGGAAAAAGGCGACAGGGTGTCCAATGAGTTATTGGAAAATAATAAGACCAGGGACATACCGGTAATATATCTCACCAGTATAATCACCGAAGAAGAAGTTAAGGCGCAACACGGAAGAATTTCCGGCAGGTTCATTATCTCCAAGTCGTCTAACCGGACAGAACTCGTTCAAAGAATAAAAGAAGTCCTGTCTACCGGCGGTAAATAGCGCGAGAATGCGATAGGAAAAACATGAGGGTGCAGACAAAAATAATATTTTTACTTTTTTCAATTGTCATTGCATTTACTTCTTTTATTCTCCTGCATAGGGCGTTTGAGAAGCAAAGGCTGGTTACATTATTCTCCAATGAAGAGAAGCAGATGCGGGTGACTTTTGAGAAAATAATTGAACTTAAGGGCAAAACACTGGAGACCTTAGCCTACGATTATACTTATTGGGATGAGATGTCCAATTTTGTATCCAGCGGCGATAAGGCATGGGCTGCGGAAAATATCAATACCGCATTATCCAGTTACGACGCGAACGCGATATGGATATACGGGCCGGACGGTTCTCTTATTTATGCCGTAGATGACCTTAAAGACCCAAGCCTCAAAGAATTATCTTTTCCCGGCGGGATAGGCGGCCTTTTCGCTAACGGGCCTTTCCGTCATTTTTATATCAATACCCCAAAGGGTATTTTTGAAATCCGCGGCGCCAGCATTCATCCGACCAAAGATACACAAAGGCAGACCCCCGCGCAAGGCTATTTTCTGGCCGGCCGCCTCTGGGATAAGGCTTATATTGATGAAATTGCCAAATTGTGCGGATGCAATATAGCCGTAACTGCGCTTCCGGGCAAGAAAACAGCCCCCGTTGCCTCAAACCCGGAAACGGGAACAAGCACTTTTAGCTTGATTCTCATGGGTTGGGATGCAAACCCGGCATTTGAAATAACCGGGTGGAAGGAATCCCTGCTCATTAAGGATTTTAACCGTGGCTATAAAAACTTTTTCTTTATAATGACGGCGTTTTTAGGGATATTTTTAGTTATTTTCATGGTTTTACTGACCAGGTGGGTCAAGACCCCGCTTCAATTAATATCCGGCGCTTTAAAAAACGAAAATACCGAATGCGCGGCCGCGCTGCAAAAAAATCAAAGCGAATTCGGCGATATTATCCGTATAATCAGCCGGTTCTTTGAACAAAAGCGCGAGCTTGAAAACGCAAAACTCCAGGCAGATTCCGCCAACCGCGCAAAATCCGAATTTTTGGCTAATATGTCGCATGAATTAAGGACGCCCCTTAATGCCGTCATTGGTTTTGCCGAGGTCCTGCAGGATCAATATTTCGGCCCGTTAAATGAAAAACAGAAAAAATACGTAGACAACATCAATACCAGCGGCAGGCACCTCTTGAGCCTGATCAATGATATATTGGACCTTTCTAAAGTAGAAGCCGGGAAAATGGAGCTTGAGCCGGAAAATCTATCTTTAAAAAAAGACGTCCTTGAGCCATCGCTTGTATTACTTCAGGAGAAGGCCCGCAAACATAATGTGTGCCTGTCTTTAAATGTCGAACCCCAGGCAGATATTGACATCGTAGCTGATCCAAAAAAACTTAAGCAGATAATATTTAATCTTTTAACTAATGCCGTAAAGTTCACTCCCGGCGGCGGCAGTGTTAAAGTAAGCGCAAGGCGCTCCGGCGGTACGCAGACAGCGGATTTTATAGAGATCTCCGTAAAAGACACCGGCATCGGGATAAAACCCGCAGATCTTTCAAAACTTTTTCAGACCTTTAGCCAGATTGAATCCGCCTATTCTAAGACCGTTGAAGGTACGGGTTTAGGCCTTGCCTTGACTAAAAAACTGGTTGAGCTGCACGGAGGAAAAATCTGGGTAGAGAGTGAATTTGGCAAGGGCTCCAAATTTATATTCGCGATACCCGTTAAATCATAGCGCATGGGAGACAGGGATGGCTAAAAAAATACTTGTTGTTGATGACAACGAGCAGAACCGGCTATTGATGTCGGATATCCTGCAATACCGCGGCTATGAAATTTTTCAGGCAGAGGACGGAGAAAAGGGTGTAGGTATGGCGCGTGAGTTTAAGCCGGACCTGATCCTTTTAGATATGCAGATGCCGGGAATAGACGGATTTACTGCGGTAAAAATGCTTAAAGATGACCCTTTAACCAAAGATATTAAAATAATTGTCGTAACCAGCCTTGCCATGAAAGGCGATAAGGAAAAAATCATTGCCTTAGGCGTAGACGATTATATCGCGAAACCAATAGATACCAGGCAATTTCCTGTTTTGGTGGAAAAATATATCGGTCCGGCCTGAGCCGTTATTCATAACAGAAACAGAGCTGAAAATGGGAAAAGCAAAAATTCTGGTTATTGATGATAACGAAAAGAACGTTGAGCTTCTGGAGGCGATCTTACAGGCAGCAGGCTTTGAGGTATTGAAGGCCTATAACGGAAAACAGGCCATAGAAATGATCGGTAAGGAGCGGCCGGATTTATTATTATTGGATATTATGATGCCGGAGCTAGACGGTTTTCAGGTATGCGAATTATTGAGAAAAGACCCTCAAAATTCCGGCCTGCCCGTGGTCATGGTTACTGCCAAGGATAAAGAAAGCGATATCGTCCAATCCCTGGAAAGAGGCGCCGATGATTATATTGTTAAACCGATTGACAAAAAAGAACTATTGGGGAAAATAGAGGACATGTTAGCTAAAGCAAAGAATGATAGCCTCCCCAGCAAGTTATATTTTAAGAAACCGGATCCGCAGCAGCCCGATAGGCAGGGCGGGTCACAGGGAGGGGCTGCTACTGTATGAATCTTGTCGATTTCGGATTTCAAAAATCAAACCTTTTCCGGCATATGCCGCTTTTTGACGAAATTTCCTATGCCGGGCATAATGAGGAAAAAGTCCGCCGGTATAAGGCTGTCCGCGAAGGCCAAGCCTGCACTATTTTATCATTGAATTTTATCCGCAATGACGAAAAGGTCCTTTGGGATGCGGTAGAGGATTTTGTCAAGCGCAGCACGATCAACGCCGTATCCGGCGTGCACGGCGTGTATATTTTTGATCTTTTGACGATCGACATACACAAAGAGATCAAAACATTCAAGCACGCGGAGCTTACTACCGTCATTATCAATACCGCCGCTAAATTAACCCCCGAGGAAATTACGATGATCAAGTATTTTTCTGTTTACGCGCTCATCCATAAGACGGTTGCCGAAGACTGGGGGAAGATCACTTTTAAAACCGCCGTGGACGTATTCAAGGACAAAGCGGATTACCTGGACATTCTCATAAAGCGGCTTTTAAAGGATTTTATGTTTCCGCGCGATCCGGTGATCCTTTTGTTGAATGATCTTAGCCAGAATCCTATATTTGACCCGCAGAATGAAACGCAACAGGCGCGGCTTACAAAAGTCATGGCCGATCTTATCCCTAACTCAATGGAATTTATTCCTGAGGTATACATCCAGGACAAGAACGGGGCAAGAGAGCTCCTTTCCGGGGCTAAATTATAAATGAAGCTAAAATTAAATGTATATCCGGTAATGCCGGACATGGACGAAAGGCTTATGGAGATCATCCAAAAAGCCGTATATAACCGCGCCAAGCTCGTTGAGATCGCCTACGGGCAAGCCGGCGATAATGTCAAGAGGCATATCTTGCATTTTCTAAATAAAAAAGAGATCCGCAAGCTTTATTCCCGCCTTGAGAAAACAGGCAAGGGCTGGGGAAGGATCTATCTGCATTTCCGCTGGGAATAATGAAAACAGGAATGAAGAAAATACTCGTTATTATAGGAGCGGCATTGTGCGTTGCCGCAGGTGGCGCAAAGCTGGGGCTATCGCAGCCCCAGTTGATCGCCGCCTCTATCTTTTGCGTTTCAATCATGGGCGTGCTGCTTTACTGGGAACTGCGCCTTAGTTTCGTCTTTTTGGGAGCAGGGGCCATGCTTCTTACGCGCTCAATAGACCTTGAAAACCTTATAAAATTCGCCTCTCTGGATGTTATCTTATTTTTGATCGGCATGATGATCCTTGTCGGCATGCTCAATGATGCGGGTTTTTTCTATTGGATCATTACCCGCCTCATAAGAATAAAGAAGATCACCGGAGGAAAGCTTTTCGCGCTGATCATGCTCCTGTCGGGGATATTATCCGGCCTGATGGGCGAGGTCGCCTCAATCATTGTAATGTCAAAGATAATACTCGATATTTGCGATCTTATGGACATTGATCCCGTGCCCTTGATCATGGCCTCCGTTTTTGCCACTAATATCGGCTCTTCGAGTACCCTGCTTGGCAATCCCGTCGGTATTTTAATCGCTGCGCGCGCGAACCTCACATTTGAGGACTTTATGCGGAATGCCTTCCCGGTTACAGGCATTGTTTTTATCGTGACCCTGGCAATGCTCTTGCTGTGGTACAGGAAGGTCATAAGAAGAATGACTGAAAAGCTTATACCGTTAAGTGAAAATTACTTTTTTATTTCGCTGATAACAATATCTACGGATAGAAAGACCAGGATCAGCATAGGCATATTTTTTGCCATGCTTGTAACTATCTTCTTCCATCACCGGATCGAGACTTTTTTTAATATAGAAGAGAACAGTATCCTTATGGTAACGCCGATAGTATTTGCGGGGATAGCCATGCTCTATCGCCGCGACAGGATGCGGCATTATGTTGAGCGGGAAGTGGAGTGGACGTCGGTCTTATTCTTCTTATTCCTTTTCGCGCTGGCGGGGGTAGTAAAATACAGCGGAGTTTCGGATGTAATTGCGCGCGGTTTAATAGGAAAGTTCGGCAACCCGGCAAATTTATTATCAGCCGTGCTCATTTACTCCAGTTCGTTCCTTTCAGGGGTGCTTGACAATACGGTGGTAGTGGCGACCTATATTCCGATTGTTCAAAGCCTGGGCGGTTTGGATATGCACATAAAGCCTCTCTGGTGGGCGATATTGTTCGGCGCTTGCTACGGCGGCAATATCACCATTATCGGTTCTACCGCCAATATCGTCGCCATGGACATTTTAGAAAAAAGCCGCGGGGTAAGGATAGGTTTTTATCCCTGGCTGAAGATTGGCCTGATTATGGGCGTAATTACGACGACAGTCGCCTATTTTTCACTGATCTTTTTAATACATTAAGCCCATAATTGACCTATGAGATCCGGAGCGAAGATATATAACTCAATTTCGAAATTTGTGCGAACTTCCCTTCATATTGATAATCCAAATAATGATAAGTGGGTCATTAAAGATATATTTAAAGGTAAAAGAAACGGGTATTTTATAGAGGCGGGGGCTGGAAACGGAAAGAATTGGAGCCATACCTTTCTCCTGGAAAAAAAATTTAACTGGACCGGCATTTGCGTTGAACCGAATGAAAACCTGTTTTTTCGGCTGAAAAAGAATAGAAAATGTGTTTGTTCTGATTTAGTCCTTTCTGAAAAGAACGAAACCGTAGACTTTATGGAGGTAGGCGGAAATCTTTGGGGCTTCGGCGGAATAGCCCGGTACCTCAACGAAACCAAAAAACAGCTTTGGAAGTCCGGCACATTAAAGCGGAAAAGCGCAATAACCTTACGCGAGCTATTGGAAAAATATAATGCGCCTAAAGTTATTGATTATCTGGCCCTGGACACAGAAGGAAGCGAGTTTGTTATTTTAAAAGATTTTCCTTTTGATAAATACGTCTTTTTAGCGATCACGATAGAAGGCGGGGAGTGCGTTGACCTATTGACAAGAAACGGGTATATCATAACCAAAAATCCTTATAATAGATTAGCTCCCTGGGAACATTATTTTATACATAGAAGCATCGCGGGATAAAGAGGCTTATCGTAGGTTCCCCGTAATTTTTTCTTTTGGGAGAAATTCTAAGTAAAGATGTCTTTAGAAAAACTTGCCTTTGATTTTTCAAAACCGGGGGTCCTGCAGCTTAAGCTAAGCGGAGACTGGCAGCTTTCCGTCGGCCTTCCTGCGGTAGATACAGTCCTTGCCCAACTCGATCCTCATCCGGATATTACGGAGATCAGCTTTAGCGTGTCCCGGGATTTTAAATGGGACAGCGCGTTTATTTCCTTTTTACTTAAATTAAGCAGTATTGCCAAACAAAAGAATATTCGGATTACCATGCAGGCCTTTCCGCCGCAGATAGAAAAGCTGCTTAAATTTAATCCTTCTGCGCAGGCTGAAAAAATAACGCCCCGCAAGGCAGGCGAAGAACCATTTCTCGATAGCGTAGGCAGCAAAGTTATCCAGGCTAAAGATGCCGCGCTTTCCGTGCTGGATTTTTTAGGCGATATCGTATCTGCCTTGGCGCGCCTTATCCGCGGCAAGGCCTTTTTCCGCAAAGATGATTTTTTTGCTATCGTGCAAAGATGCGGAGCGGATGCCCTGGGTCTGGTTTCGCTGATCAGCATATTGGTGGGGGTGATCCTGGCTTTTATCGGCGCAATCCAGTTAAAGATGTTCGGGGCGCAGATTTATATTGCCGATATCGTAGGGATTGCCATGGTGCGGGTAATGGGGGCGGTGATGACTGCAGTCCTGATGTCCGGCCGCACCGGCGCCAGTTTTGCCGCGGAGCTGGGAATCATGCAGGCCAACGAAGAAATTGACGCGTTAAGAACGCTGGGCGTTTCTCCTACTGAATTTTTGGTTATGCCGCGCGTATTGGCGCTGGTGATCATGCTGCCGCTTTTAACTCTTTACGCTGACCTGATGGGCATAGCCGGCGGTTTTGTTATCAGCACCGGGATACTGGGGATCAATCCGGTTGAATATTTTAGTCATACCATGTCAGCAGTAAAGTTGAGCAATCTTTGGATCGGTTTGATCCACGGCTTTGTCTTCGGCATCATCATTGCTATTGCCGGATGCTACCGGGGCATGCGCTGCGAAAGAAGCTCCGCGGGAGTAGGGGAGGCCACAACTTCGGCAGTAGTCACGGCAATAACCGCGATCGTCATCGCTACCGCGGTGATCACTTTTGTTTGTCAGGTAATAGGAGTCTGATATATGGAATCCGTTATTGAAGTAAAAAACCTTGATTTGGCTTATGGCGATCTTGTGGTAATGCGCGGGATCGATTTCAGCGTGAAAAAAGGCGAGGTTTTTATTGTTATGGGAGGCAGCGGATGCGGTAAAAGCACCCTGCTTAAGGCCATGATCGGGCTTAACCCGCCGCAAAAAGGAAAAGTCCTCTACGACGGGGTCAGCTTTTGGGACGCGGATGAGCAGGACAGGCAAAATATCATGCGCCGTTTCGGAGTGCTTTATCAGGGCGGCGCGCTTTGGAGTTCGCTGACGTTAAATGAAAATGTGGCGCTGCCGCTGCAGTTATATTCGCGGTTATCCGGCACGCAGATCCAGGACGTGGCCTTACTTAAGCTTGGGTTGGTAGGTTTGGGCGGTTACGCCGATTTTTATCCTGTGGAATTAAGCGGAGGCATGCGAAAAAGGGCAGGCCTGGCGCGGGCAATCGCCCTGGATCCGGATATTATCTTTTTTGACGAACCTTCGGCAGGGCTCGACCCTTTAAGCGCTAAGATGCTGGACGACCTTATCCTTGAGCTAAGGGATAATTTAGGCGCGACGATCGTAGTGGTGACGCATGAGCTTGCCAGTATCTTTGCCGTGGGGGATAATGCCATACTTTTGGATGCCGATACTAAGACTGTGATCGCGCAAGGTCCGCCTAAAAAATTATTAGCCGATTCTAAAGACCCAAGGGTAATCAGATTCCTGACGCGGGGAGAAAAACAAGGAGCCGGACAATGAGAAAAGCCAATAAGACACTTATCGGTGCGTTTGTAGTCGGAGCGGTTGCCTTATTGATCGCCGCCGTAATAATTTTTGGGTCCGGGTCGCTTTTTAAACAATCGGATAAGTACGTTTTATTCTTTGACGGCTCGGTAAAAGGGTTTTCGGAAGGGGCGCCGGTAATTTTCCGGGGAGTGAAGGTGGGTAACGTTGACAGCATCGGGCTCGTGTATAATGCAAAGGAAAAAAACGTATTGATACCCGTAGTCATTGACGTGGAATTATCACGGGTCAAAGGAATGCCTGACAGGTTCGGTTATCCCGACTACAAAAAATTGATCGAAGAGGGATTGCGCGCAAAGCTTGAGATACAGAATTTTATTACCGGTCAGTTGATGTTAGCGCTTGATTTTTATCCGGATAAGCCGGCCAAGACATATGGCATCATCAAGACTTATCCTGAATTGCCTGCCCTGCCGATCTCAAAGGACATTTTTGATATAATGGACGAAATCCCGATCAAGGAAATCACGGATGATCTGGGAGAAACGGTAAGCGCTATCAACAGGCTGGTAAATTCAGAGGGTTTTTCCGAGCTGCCGAAGACGCTGCAGGAGGTATCCCGGGCCGCGCGTTCAATACGGCTGCTGGTAGAATACCTTGAGCAGCATCCGGAAGCATTCTTAAAAGGGAAAGCAATATCCGAAGGAGAAGGAAAATGAGAAGATGCGGCTTTTTTTATCATAGCGTAGTTGTCGGGGGACTGCTCGTTTTTGTTTTAGGCGGATGTGTTTCAGCCGGCAGCAGCCCTAAATCGCGTTTTTACATACTTAAACAGCTGAAGGCAGATCAGGCTGCGCGGAAGTTTAACATTCCTTCCGGCACGATTGTCGTGATCGGCCCCGTAGAGATCCCTCAATACCTGGACCGCCCGCAGATGGTTACCGAGGACGATAAATTAATGATGCATATTGCGCAGTTTGACCGTTGGGGCGAGCCTCTTGACGCGGGAATAGCGCGGCTGATCATTGAAGACCTTAACCTGATGATGCCGGGCGGGACATTTGAGATGTTCCCCTGTAATTTTGCTATCCCCGTGAATTATCAAGTAATAATAGAGATCATGCAATTAGCGGGCAATCTTAAGAAGGGCCTTTTGTTTACAGCGCAATGGTCGGTCATCGATACAAATACCAGAAAGATGCTTTTTACAAAAAGGTCAAGCCTGGCCCAGCCGATTGATCCGCCGGATTATTCCGGTTTAGCGGACGCGTTAAGTGCGGCTGTCGGTTCATTAAGCGCTGAAATCGCCCAGGACCTATCGCTGATACCTGAAAGCCGTAACCAATAGGAGAAGTTCTGATGAAAGCGCATACAGAATATTTATGGTTTAATACAAACAACAAGCAGGATTTTATCAATATCACCCCGCAGGTTGAAGAAGCGGTCAGGAAAAGCGGGATCAAAGAAGGGCTTTGCCTGGTTAATGCCATGCATATTACAGCTTCAGTTTTTATTAACGATGACGAATCGGGGTTACATAAAGATTTCGGTATCTGGCTGGAAAAGCTCGCTCCATTCGGTAAAGATAAGTATCAACATAACCTGACCGGCGAAGATAACGGGGACGCGCATTTAAAAAGGACGATCATGGGCAGGGAAGTTGTGGCGGCAATTACTAAAGGCGAGCTTGATTTTGGGCCCTGGGAACAGATATTTTACGGTGAGTTTGACGGTCAGCGTAAAAAGCGAGTCTTGGTAAAAATTATTGGTGAGTAGTGAATGCAAAACCCTTGACAAGATTATAAAACAGGGTGTATAACTGAAGTCAAGATAGTAATCAGGGGTTCAGGGAACTAAAAAATCTCTGAAGGTTTGGATGGTCGGGCCGCCATCTTGTAGAAATACAGGATGGCGGATTTTTTTAAGACAGCCAGAAAGGAGAAGGCGATTATGGAAATACATAATGTGCCCAGCCCGGATGAAATAATTGATATAGGCAGGAAGAAATTCGCGGATTACATGAAATGGTTGCCTGCCGCGGCCATTATTTTATTTCTCTTGGTCGGTTTGCGGGGTTTAATTTACTCGATCGGCCCGGATGAAGTAGGCGTGATCCAGAGGTTCGGTAAATTCATGTCCTTGAGTTCGCCCGGCCTGCATGCAAAAATACCTTTTGGGATAGATAAGGTTACGCCGATTAAGGTAGAGAAGGTTTTTAAAGAGGAGTACGGGTTTAAGACCGCAGAGGCGGGAGTAAAAACAAGATACTCTTCGGGTAATTATCGCGATCAGTCTCTAATGCTTACCGGAGACCTGAACATCCTGGATGTGCGCTGGATAGTGCAGTTTAAAATAAAGGATCCGGTAAAGCTTCTTTTCGCTACGCGCCGCCCCGAAGACAACATACATGACATTTCTGAAGTAGTAATGCGGCGTTTTGTCGGGGATTATTCGGTTGACGAAGTCCTTACTACCAAAAGAGAAGAGATAGATGATCTGGCGCAGCAGGAAATACAGCGCATACTCGACATCTATAATGTCGGAGTACATATAGTTACGGTAAAGCTGTTAGATGTTAATCCTCCTGAGACGGTAAAGCCGGCATTTAATGAAGTAAACGAGGCCAAGCAGGAAAAAGAGAAGATGATTAATCAGGCCTGGGAGGCATATAATAAAGTCATTCCTAAGGCTAAGGGTACGGCAGAAAAGACGATCCGCGAGGCAGAAGGATATGCTACGGATAAGATAAACCGTGCGAAAGGCGAATCAGCGAGGTTTCTCGCTACTTTAGAGGAGTATAAAAAAGCTCCGGAGATAACCAAAAAGAGGCTGTATTTAGAAACTTTGGCACAGGTGCTTCCTCATGCGAAAGAAAAATATATAATCGACTCGCAGCAGAAATCAATTCTGCCGCTTTTGGATATTAACAAAAAAGGAGGGCAGCAATAATGGAAAGGCTGCGTTCAATTATCACGATTCTTATCGCATCATTCGCTATTGTAATTGTCTCCTTTGCCATCGGTGCGATATATATAATTAATGAAGGGCAACAGGTGGTTATTACACAATTCGGAAAGCCCGTGGGCGATCCGATCACGTCAGCCGGCCTGCATTTCAAGCAGCCGCTGATTCAGGAAGCCCACTATTTTGAGAAGAGGCTTTTGGACTGGGACGGAGATCCGAACCAGATACCCACTAAAGATAAGAAATATATCTGGGTGGATACTATAGCCCGTTGGAAGATCATTGATGCCCTAAAGTTCTTGCAGTCGGTAGGCAACGAAATGAGCGCCCAAGGCAGGTTGGATGATATCATAAATTCCGCGACAAGGGATGTCGTTACCAGTCACCTTTTGGTTGAGGCAGTGCGGGATTCCAATCGCATTCTTGAGTCCAAAGGGGTAGGCGAAGATGTGATTGTCACGGATGAGGCGTTGGAACGTATTGATGTGGGAAGAAAGATGCTCGAAGGGGCAATTCTGGAGAAGGCGGGGATACTCGCTCCCCAGTACGGCATCGAGATCGTTGATGTACGGATCAAGCGAGTAAATTATGTGGAAGACGTGCGTAATAAAGTTTATGACCGGATGATTGCCGAAAGAAAACGCGCCGCAGAAAAATATCGTTCCGAAGGCCAAGGTAAATCCGCCGAGATAGAAGGGCAGGTGGCCAAAGAATTAAAAGCTATTACTTCGGAAGCCTACCGCGAGGCACAGGTCCTCACAGGTAAGGCCGACGCCGAGGCAATCAGCATATACGCCGCCGCATACAGCCAGAATCCTGATTTTTATTCTTTTATGAAGACGCTGGAAACTTATAAAGATACCATTGACGAGAAATCTACGGTGATCTTGACGACCGACAGCGATTATTACAAATACCTGCAGTCTTTGCAGTAATTATTAGAGGACGGCGCACGATGCAAGAAAAACCGCTCGGTCTCAGCCAACAAGAAGCGCAAAACCGCATCAATCAATACGGTTATAACGAGCTGGCCGAAAAAAAAGTCAATCCAATGCTGAAGTTCTTATCGTATTTCTGGGGACCGATACCCTGGATGATCGAGGCTGCCGTTATTCTTTCGGCATTACTGCGCCACTGGGCTGATTTTTATATCATAGCCGCTCTTTTGCTGATAAATGCCGTTGTGGGATTCTGGGAAGAATTCCAGGCAGGCAATACGATAGATGCCCTGAAGGCAAAGCTGGCGATAAAAGCAAGGGTAATGAGAGACGGCGTGTGGAAGATGATAGCTGCTAGGGAGCTGGTTCCCGGCGATTTTATCCGTTTGCGCATAGGCGAGATCATTCCCGCAGACGCGGTATTATCTACGGGTGATAGTATTGAAGTTGACCAATCCGCGCTGACCGGGGAGTCTCTCCCCGTAGAAAGAAAATCCGGGGAGACCGTTTATTCGGGATCTATTGTCAGGCGCGGTGAAATTGAAGCTTATGTTAGCGCCACCGGCGCGAAAACATACTTTGGCAAGACAGCGCAGCTTGTGGAGGAAGCGCACACGGTCAGTCATTTCCAAAAGGCCGTATTAAAGATCGGCGATTATCTTATTATCATGGCGTTGGCGCTAGTGGCTCTTATCCTGGCAGTTGCCTTGTTCCGGGGCGAGCACATGCTTGAAATACTTCAATTCGCGTTGATATTAACAGTCGCTGCTATTCCCGTAGCCATGCCTACGGTTTTATCCGTTACGATGGCAGTGGGAGCCAGGATATTGGCATTAAAACAGGCGATAGTCACCAAATTGGCAAGCATCGAAGAACTGGCGGGTATAAACATATTATGTTCTGACAAGACGGGAACATTAACGCAGAATAAGCTGACTCTGGGCGAGCCTTTTACTATAGAAGGCGTTAGCCCCGGTGACATAGTTCTTGACGCTGCCCTGGCGTCAAGGGAAGAAGATCAGGACCAGATAGATCTGACCGTGCTTGGAGGGGTTAAAGACAAAGAGCGCTTGAAGTCTTGCCGGATCATTCATTTTAAACCTTTTGATCCTATTCAGAAGCGCACCGAGGCTACTGTCAAAGGGCCTGACAGCCGTATTTTTTGGGTTACAAAAGGAGCTCCACAGGCTATCCTGGCTTTGGCAGTTAACGCGGATAAAGTCAGGCCATACGTGGAAAAGGCGGCATTGGATTTTGCTTCCAGGGGTTTTCGTTCTTTAGGCGTGGCGCGGGCAGACGAGGAGGGCAAATGGCAATACCTGGGCTTGATCCCGATGTTTGATCCGCCGCGCGAGGATTCTAAGCAGACTATTAAAACAGCCGAGGATATGGGCATAAACGTTAAGATGCTTACCGGCGATCAGGTTGCTATCGCCAAAGAGATAGCCGGACGCCTGAATCTTGGCGCCAATATAATGGACGCGAGCTTGTTCGGAGACGCCAAGCATCATGAAGCTCCTCAACTGGCAGACGCCATAGGGAAAGCCGATGGGTTTGCCCAGGTTTTTCCGGAGCATAAATATTACATAGTTGATACACTGCAAAAGAAGAATAACATCGTTGGTATGACCGGCGATGGAGTCAATGACGCTCCCGCGTTAAAAAAGGCGGACGTAGGCATAGCTGTGTCAGGAGCGACTGACGCTGCCAGGGCCGCTTCTTCCATAGTCCTCTTGGCCCCGGGGCTTTCGGTAATAATTGACGCGATAAAAGAGAGCCGTAAGATATTCCAGCGTATGAATAGCTATGCCATCTATAGGATAGCCGAAACCATACGCGTGTTGTTATTTATGACGTTGTCCATTATGGTATTTAATTTTTATCCTGTTACCGCGATAATGATCGTGTTATTGGCCATACTGAATGACGGCGCGATCATTTCCATAGCATATGACCGCGTTCGGTATTCCAATAAGCCGGAAACCTGGGATATGCCCGTGGTGCTTGGATTGGCTACTGTTTTAGGAGTTGCCGGAGTAGTGGCTTCATTCGGTCTATTCTATTTGGGCGAGCGGGTTTTTCATTTGAACAGAGATATGATCCAATCGTTGATTTATCTGAAGCTTTCCGTGGCCGGGCACATGACCATCTTTGTAACCAGGACGCGCGGCCCATTCTGGTCTCTCAGGCCTTCCTGGGTATTGCTCTGCGCGGTAGTAGGCACGCAAATAGCAGCCACGCTGATAACGGTTTACGGATTATTCATGTCGCCGATAGGATGGCAATGGGCGTTTTTTGTGTGGGGTTACGCATTCCTGTGGTTCTTGCTTAATGACCGCCTGAAAATTCTTGCATATCGCATCTTCCAAAAAAGACATTCAGGCCTGTTGAGTAAAAAAGAAAATAATGAGAGCGAAAACTAAAATAATCTGCACCCTGGGTCCTGCGTCAAGTAAGGCGGGCATTCTGCTGAAGATGGCGCGCGCGGGCATGGATGTCGTAAGATTAAATTTTTCCCACGGGAGCCTTCGGGAGCACCTTGAGAGAATACGCCTGGTAAGAGAGCTGAATAAAAAATATCACCGGCACATCAGGATTTTGGGGGATTTAGAAGGCTATCGCATCAGGGTTGGCAGGCTTAAGCAGGGGCAGCCTGTAAAGTTAAAAAAGGGGCAGGCTGTTTGGTTGACCAGGGAGGATATCCCCGGGGAAGGCGACATCATCCCGTTTGATTATAAAGGCCCGTTAAATAAAATAAAAAAAGGCCGGTATATTTATATTGACGACGGCAATATCGCTCTTATGGTCATGGGTTGCCAAAAAGATAAATTAAAGGCCAAGGTGGTCATTCCGGGCGTCATTAAGGAACGCAAGGGTATTAACATGCCGGATGTCAGGCTGGGTTTTATGGGGCTGACCGCCAAAGACAAGGCGGATCTTGATTTTTGCATAGAGAATAAGATTGATTATATAGCCCAGTCTTTTGTGAGAGATAAGCAGGATATCCTTGCGCTGCGGCAATATCTTAAGGGCCGCCGTTATAAATCCATAATTATTGCTAAAATAGAAAACAGGGAAGGCATCAGGAATATAGGTGAGATAATTAAAACTTGCGAGGGGATCATGATTGCCAGGGGCGATATGGGAGTATCTATTCCCGTATATGAGGTCCCGGTAATACAAAAGGCAATAATCAGGAAATGCAAGCTTGCCGGAAAATTCGCGATCACGGCCACGCAAATGCTGGAAAGTATGACGGAGAACCGCAGGCCAACGAGAGCGGAGGTTTCAGACGTGGCTAACGCCATATTGGACGGCTCATCCTATGTGATGCTTTCCGCGGAAACCGCGGTTGGATTGTACCCCGTAGAATGTGTGGATATGATGAATAAGGTAATTAAGTTCACGGAAGAACATGGCCGCTTAGGTTAAAAGAGATTGTCTGCTAACGGATTTTTACATATAATAGAAAACAAGAAAGGATATTGCCAGAGATGAATCCAAATATGAATGAATATTTATTTTCGGCTATCTTGATCGCTTCCGCCATTGTCGGAGGGTGGATACTTTACCTTTTTATCGCGCTTCTGCTTAAATATTGGACCCGGATTATTTTATCAAGATGGTCACAAGTAAACCTACAGCTGCTCAAGGCCCCCTTGCGCTATTTAATACCGGCTTTGTGTGTCAGGGGGGTTGCCCCTTTACTGAAATACCCGAAAAAGGATTATCTATTAATTGATCATTTCCTGAATATCCTGTTTATAGCTTTATTCGGCTGGATGGCCGTAAAGGTTGTCTATATTGTCCGTGACGCGATCTTGAGTTGTTATGACATTAAGGCAAAGGATAATATCCGCGCCCGCAGCATATATACCCAAATGCGCGTGATTACGAATATCGTAGTTGTAATTATAGTCATTTTTACCGCCGCTTTTATATTAATGACTTTTCCGGAAGTCAGACATATAGGCGTGAGCATCCTGGCTTCAGCCGGAGTCTTTGGCATTATTATCGGCTTCGCTGCCCAAAAGACCCTGGGTAATTTTATCGCCGGCATCCAAATAGCCATTGCCCAACCGATCCGGCTGGACGACGTGGTTGTAATTGAAAATGAATGGGGATGGATAGAAGAGATCACGCTTAATTTTGTGGTTGTGCGCATCTGGGATTTGAGGCGGCTGGTTGTGCCCATATCGTATTTTCTGGAAAAGCCGTTTCAGAACTGGACGCGGACTTCCGCGGATATCCTGGGCACAGTTTTTATTTATGCGGATTACGGCATACCCGTGAAAGAAGTTCGTGAAGAGCTAACCCGTATCCTTGAAAAAAGCAAGCTTTGGGATAAGAAAGTAAATTCCCTGCAAGTTACCAATGCCGGCGAAAAAACAGTCGAGCTGCGGGCGTTGATGAGCGCGGCAGATTCTCCTCTTCTCTGGGATTTACGCTGTGAAGTCAGGGAAAAGCTCCTGGAATTTTTGCAGCGGCGTTTCCCACAATCTTTACCGCGGATACGCATTGAAATGAATAAGGAGGGATCAAGCTGAAAGGACCTTCCTTAGATAAAGCCGCAAAAATAGAAGAATGCATTGATGTGCTTAAGGACCTGGCGGAAAATAGCGAACAGCTGGCCCATTTGACTAAAGAGCAGAGGGTCGCGTTGATAACCGCAGCCGGGCAGATCTCCCGGCCTGACCGGGATGAAATAAGAAAGCGCAAAAGGGATTGCCGCCGCGTTAAAAAACAAAAGGTCATTAATTATGAGCGGAGCGTGCGCGCCGCAACCGGCATACGCAGCGCCCGCGAATCAGCTGTATTTACCGCGCCTGCGCAGATCGCGCTCCAGGAGGCTGAAACAAAACGCGGACAGCCGGAATTAGTATCCCCGCGCGATTGCTATATCTGTAAAACCCCATTTACGCAGGTGCACTTTTTTTACGATTCCATGTGCCCGCGCTGCGCGGAGTTTAATTACAAAAAACGCTTCCAGACTGCTCCCCTGCCCGGGCAGGTTGCTTTAATCACCGGCTCACGTTTAAAGATCGGCTATCAGGCAACGTTAATGATGCTGCGCGCCGGAGCCCACGTGATCGCTACTACGCGCTTCCCCGTAGATTCCGCGCTGCGTTATTCCCGCGAAAGCGATTTTGCAAATTGGAAAGACCGGCTGCATATTTACGGACTGGACCTGCGCCATACTCCCAGCATAGAGATTTTCTGCAATTTCATTGAGCAAAGATACGACCGCCTGGATATATTGATCAATAACGCTGCCCAAACAGTCAGGCGTCCGCCGGGATTTTATTCGCATCTAATGGAGAAAGAAAACCAAAGATATGAAGACCTGCCGCCAGACGCCCAGATGCTGCTTAGGCCTTTTGAAGATTGCAAAAAGAAGCTTTTAGCGGTTTCTGATAATGCCCGGATAGTAGACGCGCAGCTTCCGGTAACCTGGAACGGCAAAGCTCCGGGGGTGGGGATCTTTGCCTCGGCAAAACTTTCCCAGGTCCCCTATGCCTACGATCATACTTTGCCCGCGGAAAAAGTTTTCCCCAAAGGAAAATTAGACGCTGACCTGCAGCAGGTGGACCTGCGCTCGGTAAACAGCTGGCGGCTTCGCTTGGGTGAAGTACCGACAGCAGAAATGCTTGAGATCCAGCTGGTAAACAATATTGCGCCTTTTGTGCTTTGTAACCGGTTATCAGTGATGATGAAGCGCCAGAATACCGGGCAAAAGCATATCGTGAATGTCTCGGCTATGGAAGGCAAATTCCTGCGTTATATCAAGACCGACCGCCATCCGCATACTAATATGGCTAAAGCTGCCCTGAATATGCTGACGCATACTTCGGCAAGCGATCTGGCAAAAAGCGGGATCTTTATGAATTCCGTAGATACCGGATGGGTAACTGATGAGGACCCGGCTGCGCTTTCCGCGCGAAAGCAGGAGGTGCACGATTTTCAGCCTCCGCTGGATATCGTAGACGGCGCGGCCAGGGTATGCGACCCGTTTTTTGACGGGATCCTGACCGGTAAGCACTGGTGCGGCAAATTCTTAAAAGATTATTTTCCGGTTGCCTGGTAAATCGTAAGGGTGGTACCTTAAAGGACGTCCCTGTTATAGATTATCGCTTGACAAACTGCAAAAAGGTGGTATACTCGGTATAGTAAAAGTTTAGAAGTCTTAGGCCGTAAGGGTAGGATATCTGACCTTACGGTTTTTTTTGTTTTTGTCATTGTTTGCCCCGTTAGGAATCCAAGGATTCTAGGCAGGTAAAGATGATAAGGATTTCTAACGCAGTTTACTAATTGCAAGAAAAGGAGGTAACAAACAATGGCAAAAGGAATAGTGAAGTGGTTCAATGATCAGAAGGGTTATGGATTTGTCACTCCGGAAAACGGAAAGGATGTCTTCGTACATCATTCTGCGATCCAGGGCGAGGGATTCAAGACTTTAGCTGAAGGCCAGCAGGTTGAGTTCAATATTGAACAAGGCCCGAAAGGCGAACAGGCTACTAACGTAGTCAAGTTATAAGCTAAAACAATAAGGCCCGGTATCTTTTTTTAAGGATGCCGGGCCTTTGTTTTCTTAGGGAATGGAAAATTTATGGCATTGATCAGCATACAGGAAACCACACTTAAATTTAGCGGCCCGCTTATCTTTGACCAGCTGAATCTTCAATTGGAGCCCGGGGAGCGCGTTGCCCTGCTTGGCCGTAACGGCGCAGGTAAAACTACCCTTATGAAAATGATGGCTGGCCAGCTTGAGCCTGATGAGGGAAAGATCATCGTTCAAAAAGGCGTCCAGGTCACGCATCTGCCCCAGGAAGTGCCGGTTGATATGGAGGGAAGTGTTTTTGATATTGTCCTTTCCGGCTTGGGGGAGCGCGCCAATCTTTTAAGCCGGTATCATCAATTAACCCATCGGCTTCATACGGAACACACTCCCGAATTACTGAAACAGCTTGATGATCTGCAGGCGGAGTTAGATCATACCAATAGCTGGGACGTGAATAACCAGGTTGAATATGTTATTGACCGGATGAAGCTTGACGGTGAAATGGATTTTAAAAGCCTTTCCGGCGGACAAAAGCGCCGGGTGTTTTTAGCCCGCGCCCTTGTCTTAAAGCCCGAGGTTTTGCTCCTTGATGAACCTACCAACCACCTGGACATTGATTCAATTAATTGGCTGGAAGGATTTCTTTCCGGCTATCCGGGAACAATTTTCTTTGTTACCCATGACCGGATGTTCATGACGCATTTAGCGACCAGGATCGTTGAACTTGACCGGGGCAAGATCTACAGCTGGGCATGCGGTTACAAAACTTTTCTTGAGCGCAAGCAGGCGGCATTGGATATTGAAGAGTCAGAGTGGGACCATTTTGATAAAAAATTAGCCGAAGAAGAAATATGGATCCGTCAGGGAGTTAAGGCAAGGAGGTGCCGCAATGAAGGCCGGGTCAAGGCGCTGGAACGCTTAAGAGAAGAAAAGAAGACCCAGCGCAAGCAAGAGGGCCAGGTACGCATGCGGGCGCAAAAATCCATTCTTTCCGGGCACAAAGTAATCAAGGCCAGTCAGTTAAGTTTTACTTACGGTGATAAGTGTTTGATCCGGGATTTTTCCACCCAGATCATGCGCCAGGATAAGATCGGAGTGATCGGTCCTAACGGCAGCGGCAAGACTACGTTGCTGCGCATTCTATTGGGCAAGCTTGAGCCGCAAAGAGGAAAAGTCACCCCGGGAACAAACTTAGAGGTTGCTTATTACGATCAGCTGCGCGAGCAGTTGGATGAAGAAAAGACAGTTGCCGAGAATATAAACGGCGAAAGCGAGACGATAATCATTAACGGTAAGCCCCGGCATATCCTGGGATATCTGCAGGATTTTCTTTTTGCGCCTGACCGCGCCCGTACGCAGGTAAAGGTCCTTTCCGGCGGAGAGCGCAACCGCCTGTTCCTGGCGCGGCTGTTTTCCAAGCCTTCTAATGTGCTGGTGATGGATGAGCCTACCAATGATTTAGACATTGAGACCTTGGAGCTCCTTGAGGAATTACTTCTTGAGTATCCGGGCACGCTGCTTTTAGTCAGTCATGACCGCGCGTTCTTGAATAACGTGGTTACCTCAACTATTGTTTTGGAAGGCAACGGCATAATTAATGAATATCCCGGAGGTTATGATGATTGGTTAAACCAGCGCCAGCCAATATCAAAACCTGAACCGGAAAAGACTAAAGCCAAAAAAGAGCCCGTAAAGAAGGTAAAGCCGATTGTCCCGCGCAAGCTTACCTATAAAGAGCAGCAGGAGCTAGACAGCCTTCCTGCAAAAATTGAAAAGTTAGAAGAGGAGCAGAAAACGCTCTATAAGCTGTTCGCGGACATTTCTTTTTACCAGCGGGACTCCGCGGAAATCAGCCAAACCAAAGCCAGGTCCGCGTCCCTGTCCGAGGAGTTACAAAAAGCGTGCGAAAGATGGGATTATCTGGTAGAATTAGCAGAATAGCAAGATAGCTGAAGATTTTAGAAAGGAGGACATGTTGGCAAGAGATAACTATTCATATAAAAAGTATCAGAAAGAATTAGATCGGAAAAAGAAGGCGGAGGAGAAAAAACAAAGAAAGCTGGATAAGAAAGCGGCAGAGGCCGCGGCAGAGGCTACGCCTGAGCCCGGACAAGCCCCCAATGACCAGCCTGCCTTAGAATAAAGAAATACTTGCAGTCTTTTTTAAAAGTTCTATAATATCATCATTGAAAAGGAGGAAACATGGGATATCAAGGTGGTGGTGGATTCGGCGGTGGGCCGCGGGAAATGCATAAGGCAATTTGTTCAGAATGCAAAAAAGAATGCGAAGTCCCGTTTAAACCCAGAGAAGACCGTCCGATATACTGCAAGGAATGTTATTCAAAACGTAAGAACGAAGGTCGTTAAAAAAAGGGGCGTTTCTATATTTTCGGATAAATCGAAAAATAGCGGAACGCCCTTTTTCCGTATACTTAAAAAACCGGATAGGCTAAGATGAATATTTTTGTGGGTAATTTGTCGTTTAACTCCACCCAGGAAGACGTGCGTAAGCTCTTTGAGGGTTTTGGGAATGTTGCTTCCGTGGCGATCGTGATGCGCAAAGAGAAAAAAACGCCTAAATCAAGAGGTTTTGGTTTTGTGGAGATGTCCGATGAAGAGCAGGCGCTTACCGCAATAGCCGGCCTTAACGGTAAGGAATTTATGGGCCGCGTCCTTGATGTCAATCCCGCGCGCACTAAAATAGAAACCCGCATCGGCAAGCAGCCCGTTCTTAATAAACCGGGGACATACAAAGGCGGCAGGCGTACGCGCAGCTATATGAAAAAGCGCGGGCTGATCGAGATGCCGAAAGAGCCTAAGCCACGGCCGAGGCCCCGGGATAATCCACTGCGCTGGCGTAAAAAGAGAGACCAGGTAAAGCCCTGGCGCAAATAAAAAAGTAGAGGTGTTTATGCTTCCCGTAGGCCAATTAATGATCGAACACCGGCTAATCGAGCGGGTGATCAGGCTTTGGCAGGCGCATCTGGACAGGATTGAGAAGGCCCGGGCCGTAGACGTTGATTTTATCGCAAAGGCAATAGATTTTATGCGCGTCTATGCCGACCGCTGCCATCATGGCAAAGAAGAAGATATTTTGTTTCGCGACCTGAAGAAAAAAAACCTGCCCGCAGAGCTTGCCAAGATCCTTCAAGAGTTGGTCCAGGAGCACATTATTTCCAGAAATACTATTAAAGAATTGAGCTGCGCAAGAGAAAGATATATTGCCGGGGATAAAACTGCGTTTAACGATATTCGCGCGGCGGTAAAGACGGTCGTAGACCTGTATCCTGCGCACATCCAAAAAGAAGATAAACGTTTCTTCCTGCCCTGTATGGAACTTTTTACTTCCCGGGAAAAAGATCAGATGATCTGCGAGTTTAATGAGTTTGACCGTAACCTGATCCATGAGAAATATAAATTACTCGTAAAAGAGATGGAAGGCGTTCATTAAGGAGGCTTTTTCATGCCCAGAAGAAAAGATATTAAGAAAGTCTTGATTATTGGATCCGGCCCGATCATTATCGGCCAGGCCTGTGAATTTGATTATTCAGGGACCCAGGCCTGTAAGGCCTTGCGCGAGGAGGGTTATGAGATCGTCCTGGTGAATTCCAATCCCGCGACGATTATGACTGACCCGGGCATGGCTGACCATACCTACATAGAGCCGTTGACAGTGGAAAGCTTGACTGCGATCATCGCCAAAGAAAAGCCGGACGCGCTGCTGCCAAATTTAGGCGGTCAAACAGGTTTAAACTTATCTTCTGCTTTGTATAAGGCAGGAGTTATGGATAAATATAAAGTCAAGATCATCGGGGTCAAGGCTGATGCGATTGAACGCGGAGAGGATCGCGAGGCATTTAAAGATACCATGAAAAAACTTGGTATTCCGGTGCCGCGTTCGGAGATTTGCCTTACTGAAGAGGATGCGCTGAAAGTCGCGCGTAAATTAGGCCTTCCGGTGGTAGTGCGGCCTGCCTATACCATGGGTGGGACCGGAGGCGGCATTGCTTATAATGAAGATGACCTCTCTACGTTATCCCGGCGCGGGCTGAATGCCAGCTTGATCCATCAGATATTGATCGAAGAGGCATTAATCGGATGGGAAGAGCTGGAACTTGAAGTAGTGCGGGATGAACTGGGCAAAAAGATTACGGTCTGTTTTATTGAAAACGTTGATGCTATGGGCGTGCATACCGGCGATAGCTTTTGCGTTGCCCCGATGCTCACTGTACCGCAGGAGCTGCAAAAAAAACTGCAGGATTATTCTTATAAGATCGTTGACGCAATCGGCGTTGTCGGCGGAACAAACATTCAGTTCGCGCATAACCTTAAAGACGGTCGCGTAGTTGCCATTGAGATTAATCCGCGTACTTCGCGCTCATCCGCGCTTGCTTCTAAGGCAACCGGCTTTCCCATTGCCCGGGTTTCCACGAAATTAGCTGCCGGGCTTAGCCTTAATGAGATGCCCTATTGGAGAAAAGATACGCTGGATAAATACGAGCCCTGGGGCGATTATGTGGTGGTTAAATTTGCCCGCTGGGCTTTTGAGAAATTCCGCCGCGCCAAAGATATACTCGGCACGCAGATGAAGGCCGTAGGCGAAGTAATGAGCATTGCCAAGACTTTTAAAGAATCTTTCCAGAAATCCATCCGTTCGCTTGAAACCGGAAGGTCAGGGCTAGGGTTTGCCAAGGATTTTCCCGATTTATCCCTGGAGGAATTAAAACTGCGCTTGGCATATCCTTCCAGCGAGCGCGTCTTTCTGATGTATGAAGCCTTGCGTAAGGGCATGTCTGTGGATGATCTCTATAATATGACTTTCATCGGCAAATATTTTATCAAGGAAATGCAGGAGTTGGTGAATTTCGAAGAAGCCATGCTCAAGCGCGGATGGCAAAAGCTTTCCGATGATGATCTGCGCAAAGCCAAGACATGGGGCTTTAGCGATAAGTATTTGGCTAAAATATTCAAGGTTAAAGAAGAAGAGGTGCGCAGCCGCAGGAAGAAGATCGTTGGCAATGCCCGCTTTGAACCGGTGCCGGTAAGCGGGGTAAAAGACGCAGCCTATTATTATTCCACCTATGCTCCGGGTAAGGACCTGGTGCCGGTTTCCGGCAATAAAAAGATACTCATCTTGGGCGGCGGGCCAAACCGCATTGGTCAGGGCATTGAGTTTGATTATACCTGCGTGCATGCCGCGTTTGCCTTGCGCGATGAGGGCATTGAAACGATCATGATTAATTGTAATCCCGAGACGGTTTCCACTGATTACGATACTTCCAATAAGCTTTATTTTGAGCCTTTGACCGTAGAAGATGTTTTAACGATCTGGGAAAAAGAAAAGCCGCAAGGCGCAATCGTGCAATTTGGCGGACAGACTCCGTTAAATATCGCAGCCGAGCTGGAGCGTAACGGAGTGAATATCCTCGGCACAAGCACGCAGAGTATTGCCTTTGCCGAAGACCGCGAGCTTTTCCGCCAGAAAATGATCGAGCTGGGTATCCGCCAGACCGAAGGAAAAACCGCTTTTTCTTTAGATGAGGCAGTTGTCATTGCCAAAGAGATCGGCTACCCGGTAATGGTCCGGCCTTCTTTTGTTTTAGGCGGCAGGGGCATGGAAATCATTTATGACGAGACGATGCTGGTGAAATATGCCAAAGAAGCGATCCAGGTCAGCCCGGAGTATCCGATGTTGATCGACCGCTTCCTGGAAAAAGCTTTAGAATGCGAAGTTGACGCGCTTTGCGACGGTAAAGAAGTTTTTGTGGCGGCGGTGATGGAGCATATTGAGCATGCCGGCATTCACTCCGGAGATTCTGCCTGCACCATTCCTTCACGGACGATCAGCCGGGAGCATCTAAAGATTATCGCGGATTGGACAGAAAAGATCGCCCGGGAATTAAAAGTAGTGGGCTTGATCAATATTCAATTCGCTATTTGCGGGAAAGAGGTTTATATCCTTGAGGCGAACCCGCGGGCATCGCGCACTGTGCCGCTTGTGGCAAAAACTACCGGTATTCCGCTGGCGCGCATTGCCACATTATTAATGGTGGGCAAAAAGCTAAGTGATTTTCCTGAACTTGTAGCCAATCGTAAACTTCCCTATGTTTCGGTAAAGGAGGCGGTGTTTCCTTTTACCATGTTCGCGGAAGTCGACCCGGTATTAGGCCCGGAAATGCGCGCAACCGGCGAAGTAATGGGCATTGCCGATGATTTTGGCCTGGCATTTTTTAAAGCCCAGGAAGCAGTAGGGACGAGGCTGCCTACCGAAGGCAATGTATTGGTTACGGTAACTGATAATGATAAGCCGGAGCTTGTTCCGATCGTTGATAAATTGGTGAAAATGGGATTTAAGCTCTTCAGCACGGAGAGCACGCACCGTTTCTTAAAAGAAAAAGGCATTGAATCTACGTTCATCAAAAAGCTGCATGAAGGCAGGCCGAATATTTCCGACGCGATTAAGAATAAGGAGATCCAGCTGATCGTGAATACCCCTATCGGCAGAATGAGCGCGCATGATGACAGTTACATCCGCATGCTGGCTATCCAGTATAAGATCCCGTATGTAACCACGATCTCTGCTGCCCGGGCAACGGTTGACGGCATAGAATCCGTAAAAAGGAAACAGCGGGAACCGCGTTCGCTTCAGGAATATCAGGGGATGTTGAAAGCCCCCGTGCGGGAAAGGGTTAATAGCCAAATTAATTGAAAAAGCCGCGTTTTAGATGTAAAATGGCCTGATGGCAACAGGAAAACTCAGGTATGAAGTAGATCCGCATAACCGGCTGGTAGTTTCAAGGACAGGCCTGGAGAAGTTTAGAAGGGTTTTAGAGGGGCGATTCAGCATTGCCGCAGGCAATACTCTAACCTACCACATAAAAAGCCCGATCCCTGCAGACATAAAGCTGCCGCACCAGGTAAAATTAAAAGGCGCATGGTCCTTGACGGAAGAACATCAGCTCCGCCTTACCCTGGATAAATGGGGCAGACAGACATTCGGGGATCAGCTTACCCTTCAGGGGGAGATCATTGCCGGCCAGAAGAATTCCCTGCTTTTTGCGGTTACAAGCAGGGCAAAAGACGGCAGGCAATCCGTTTATATCCTTGAGCTTTCCGGCTCCTGGCAGGCGGATATCCGCAACCGGCTTACTTTTAAGGCCAATAAAGAACGCGCAAGCTATGATCTTTTGACTTTTGAGGCAGCATGGCAGGTAGATGAAAATTATAAGCTCATCTACCGTTATAAAAAAGAGGATTTGCTGCGTAAACGCAAAAGAATACAGGCGATTGCTTTTCAGGGGCATTGGGATATCCGGGATAAAGCCCGGTTATCATATGTGCTGGATAAAAATAGCGGGTCAAGCTTTGATTTTAAAACCAGCCTTGGAATATTTAAGGATAATTATATAAAATACGAGCTGGGCATCGGCCTGGCGCAAAGGGTAAGGCCTGTAAGGCGCAGGATAATTTTTTCCGGTAAATGGCAGGTCAATAAAAACGCCGGGTTGGTATTTTCAGTAGAGCAAGGCAGTAAAAAGATCCAGGAATTTGCCTTTGGCGCGGAGGCAAAGCTGACGGATAAAGCAACGGTCTTGTTTAATTTAAGGAATAGTTTGGATAAGGGTATCGGCGCGGAACTTGAATTATCCCGCGCCGCTTTTAAGGGAAATGGCCAGGCATTCCTGCGATTGATCAAATCCCGGCAGGAATCAGCAGTATTCCTGGGCGCTGGCTGGGGATGGTAAGGAGAAAGCTAAGATGAAGATTGATTGTAAGAAATGCAAGAAGCAAAGCACCTGTTGTGATTTTGGGGTATGGGTAGATCTGGATGAAGCGAAAAAAATATTGTCCCTCGGCTTAAAAGGGGATTTTTATCATCTTGAGAAGCATAAGGGATACCCTTCAGGTTACCGGGTCGGTACAAGCTGGGAGGATAACAAGTGCTCTTTCCTTACGAAAAAAGGGCTCTGTTCTATCCATAAGGTTGATTACGGGCTTAAGCCCCACCACTGCAAAGAATTTCCATACGAAAACGGGAAATTATCTTATTTTGCGAAGATATTATGCCCGCTGGCTAAAGCAAAAAACAGGATAAGGAAAAGGAGCAGGTAAATATATGAAGCAGGCGATTCTTTCGGTGATCATCTGGGTTGTGGGGATCGCCTTGACTGTCTTATTATTTTTTGTGATGGCGTTCTTTTCAATTATTCTCTATCCTTTTGACAGAGAGCGCAGGGTCGCGCACGCGCAGTGTTTTTGGTGGACTGACGCGGTAACCGCCTTAAATCCCTACTGGGACGTAAAGGTGAGCGGCCTTGAGAACATCAACCGGGATAAAACATATGTTGTCGTATCAAATCACCAGAGCTTAGCCGATATTGTTTTAATGTATAAAACAAAGATGCAGTTTAAGTGGGTAGCGAAGGAGAGCCTTTTTAAGATCCCGGTCCTCGGATGGAACATGATGCTTGCCCGGCATATACGGCTGCGGCGGGGGAATTTTTCCAGTATTAAAAAGGTTTATAGAGAAGCCGGTGAGTGGCTGCGTAAAGGCATATCGGTCGTATTTTTTCCGGAAGGCACCAGGAGCGATAACCATGAGATCGGCGATTTTCAGAACGGCGCGTTTAAGCTGGCCATAAAAGAAAAAGTTCCGATCCTGCCGGTGATCATTGAAGGGACAAAGAACGCCATTCCAAAAGGAAGCTGGCTTTTTAAGACAAAGATCTCTTGCGCCATAAAAGTACTTGCTCCGATAGACACATCCGGTTTCCTTCCGGGTGATTTTGTGCGGTTGCGAGATTTGGCTAAGGCGCAATTATCAGGAGGTGCTTTATGAAGACCGGGATGAAATTGATGATTGCGGTAATGAGCGCGGTTGTTCTTCTTTCGGCAGCCGTGGCTTTGGCTGAAGATTTTTCCGCAGAAATGGTCAGCACGACTAAAGACGGGGTTTTTCAAGGAAAGATATTCGTTACTAAAGACAAAGTAAGGATGGAAGCTCCGGATGCCGTTACTATCAGCCGGATGGATAAAAAAGTAGTATGGATGCTTATGCCCAAAGATAAAATGTATATGGAGCAGGAAATTGATACCAGCAGGCCGATGGCCCCTACGGAAAAAGTAGAAAATGAGATTGAGCGTAAGCTTGTAGGGAAAGAGGCGATAGGCGGCAGGATGACTGAAAAGTATGAGATCACTTACAATCAGAACGGAAATAGAGAAACCATGTATCAGTGGATCGCCAGCGGGTTAACCATACCGGTTAAGATAGCTGCGGCTGACAATAGCTGGGTCATAGAGTATAAGAACATAAATACAGGCAGCCAGCCTGATTCATTGTTTGAGGTGCCTGCCGGATATGAAAAATTCTCTTATCAGATGCCGTCCATGGGTAATGTTATGGAAGGGCTCGGCAGATAAGCGAATGAAGGGCCGGATATGAAAAATCATGGCATAAGAGTACAGACGCGGCTGGTCTATTTCCTGGTCTTTCTGATCGTCATATTCCTTACGGTTTTTATTTCCTTCAGGGTTATGGAAAGGCAGGCGATCGCCCGGCTATTCCAAAATAGCGCTAAAGAAAAAGAGCGCGCCTTTGACAAATTGTTGAAGCTGGAGGGCGCATCTTTAGAGACCATAACTTTTGATTACACGTATTGGGACGAAATGCTGACAGGCGTGGTCAACGATGATAAGAATTGGGCCGGCACCTCTTTGTCGCAAAGTTCGCTTTCCAATTTTGACATTAACGGCATGTGGATCTATAACGCAGCCCGGCAGCCGTATTATTCTATCAGTAATTTAAAAGACGGCGACGCCGGGATAAATTTTCCGCCCGCGGTCTTTGACGCGTTATTTCAACAGCGGTTTGCCCATTTTTTTCTTGAGACGCCTGCCGGCTTGTTGGAGCTGCGCGCCGCTACTGTTCATCCCAGCAATGATCCGGGCAGGAAGACCGAGCCGCAAGGATACTTTTTTGCCGGACGCTTATGGGATGATAGTTACATTAACGAGGTTTCGGAAATGACGGAGGCCGCGGTAAATTTACGTCCGTGGGCTAATGATGCAACGGGGTCCCGTATAGACTTTAGAAACGGGGTTATTACTTTTTCACACAGCCTTGATGATTGGCAGGGTAAACCGCTTCGGCAGCTGATCGTTTCAAAAGTATCCGAGGAGATCAGGGAATTCAATGCGGCATCCAGAAAATACCTTTTGCTTCTTTTGGCCTTTGCCGGCGGCTTACTCGGTTTGATCGTATCGGTGATTATCGGATGGGTATTTCTGCCTTTACGTTCTATCTCCATGTCATTAATGGCCGAGGATCTGAAATATCTCCAGCGGCTAAAAGATAAAAAAACTGAATTCGGCGATATCGCGCGTCTGATCTACGATTTTTTCCGCCTCAAGCAGATGAAAACCTCTTTGACCCAGATGATCGTGCATGACCTGAATAATCCGCTCGCAGGGGTATTGGGTAATGCCCAGATACTGCAGATCGGCGCGGATAAACTTTCTTCCGAAGAATATAAAAAAACCCTTTATTGGATAATTTACAGCGCGCAGGAAATGCAAAGGATGGTCTCTAATCTTTTGGATATCGATAAAATGGAAGAAGGTAAGCTCACATTGCATTATGAGGAAGTAGGCTTGAGCGCTTTGTTCGCAGAGATCTCCAATGCGATGAATGTTATTGCCCGGCAGGAACAAAAAACCATTACTTTTGACGCGGCTCCGGAACTTAAGCTTCAAGCTGACCGGGAGATCTTAAAAAGAATTATCTCTAACCTGATCGGTAACGCGCTTAAATTCACGGATACCGGGACCACGATAAGCGTGCAGGCCAGCCACGATAATGATGGCAGGCAATTTGTCTTGAGCGTAAAAGATCAGGGAGCAGGCATACCTAAAGAATATTTGTCGCGCGTGTTCGATAAATTCGCGCAAGTAGAGTCAGCCCAGGCGCAGGTAAAGGGAAGAACCGGTAAAGGGCTGGGCCTTACTTTTTGTAAAATGGCAGTAGAAGCGCACGGCGGAAAGATCTGGGTAGAGAGCGAAGTGGGCAAAGGAACCACATTTTATTTTACATTACCGGAGAAATAATGTCTAGTGCGCCCAATCATTCTAAGTATATACGCCACGGCTCGGCAATCGTCAAAGGGACGATTGAATTCGGCAGGTTCACGATCCCCTATCGGATATATGAAAATGAAGGGCCGCATATTATCTGTCTTAATGGCGTGCAGCAATCCATGGCCATGTGGCATACTTTTGTCCTGCGTTATGCCCCGCATTATCGCGTCGTGCTTTTTGATTTTCCCAATCAGGGCAAGGGCAAGGTTGTTTCCGGCCCGACCTTTGTTACCCTGGATGAACAGGTGGATATTTTGCGCGAGGTGATCAGGTCTACGGGCATAAATCGGAATGTCACGATCTGTTCTGCTTCGTGGGGAGGGATCATTGCCATGGCCTTTGCTTCGCGGCATCATAATGAAGCAAAACAATTATGCTTAGCCAGCCTCGGGACAAAAGCCAATGACCAGATGGTTAAAACCATTAAAGAAGGTTTTAAAATAGACCCGCAAAACAGGCAGAAAATGGCTGATATCCTGATTGAAAGCTTCGGTAAGAATCTTCCGGAAAACATCAAGAATAAGATCGTCAGCCAGTTCCATGCCATGAGTGAAGAAAATCTGCGCGCATTCTATGAGCACGGGTTGTTCGTAATATCAACGAAAAAATTAGGCGACCTGATCAATCTTGCGAATATCAAGGCAAAAACATTTTTGATCTACGGAGAAAAAGACACGATTATTGACCTGGAAGACGTTAAATTCCTTGCTTCCCAGATCCCCCAATGCGAGGTCAGGGTTGTCAAGGGCGCGGGGCATTTCCTGCATATGGAGCAGGAGGATATTTTTGACGTTTACGAAGATATTTTGCCTATACCTGCCCGGCCAGCGCAAAAGACATGAGTGAAAGCAGGGACGTTGGTAAAGGAAAGCCGTTATATAGTCCATGTTGACATGGACGCGTTCTTCGCCGCGGTAGAACAGCGGGATAATCCTGCTTACCGGGGAAAGCCGGTAGTTGTCGGCGCAGACCCCAAGGCAGGCAAGGGCCGCGGCGTAGTTTCCACTTGTTCTTATGAAGCCAGGAAATTCGGCATCCATTCGGCAATGCCGATCTCTATTGCTTTTCGTAAATGCCCTCAAGCGGTATTCCTTCCCGTTGATATGGAAAAATACAGCGCAGCGTCGGATAAAATATTCAGCATCTTCCGGCAATTCAGTCCGTTAGTAGAAGGAGTGAGTATTGATGAGGCGTTCCTTGATATCAGCCCGACTTATCGGCTGTTTGGCACGCCTTTAGAGGCTTGCAGCGCAATAAAAGAGCGCATAAAAAAAGAAACCGGCCTGACTGCGTCAATCGGCCTTGCGCCGACAAAGATGGCTGCCAAGATCGCCTCGGGCTTGAAAAAGCCCGACGGCTTGGTTGAGGTAAAAAGAGAGAACCTGCTTGATTTTCTCTGGCCGCTGGACATTGGCGCGCTCTGGGGAGTAGGCAGCAAAACAAAAGACCTTCTGAACCAGGCGGGCATTTGGAAAATAGGTGACCTTGCTAAAAAAAGCAAAAAAGATTTGAGCGCGATGTTCGGCAGGAACGGCGAATGGTTCTGGGAAATGGCGCAGGGTATAGATGAAAGCGAGGTTGAGACGGAAAGAGAAGCAAAGTCCGTCAGTAATGAAATGACTTTTGAAAAGGATACGGCTGATAATGACCGGATAATGGCTGAACTGGCGTCTTTATGCGAGCAGGTATCCGGCAGGCTGCGCGAGGCAAACTTTAAATGCCGGACCATTACTTTAAAGGTCAGGCTGGAAGGTTTCCAGACTTATACGCGGGCCGTAACAATAGGAGAGCCGACAAATTTTTCAGAAGCCCTGATCAGGGCGATCCGGAAGCTTTTTGAGGATTTTCCGGCTCACGGCCGTAAGGTAAGGCTGGTCGGAGTAAGGGCGTCAAATCTTTCCGCGGCAGATGAAAAATACCTGTTTGTGGATAAAGCAGACGTAAAAAAAGAAGAGGTGCATAAGGTAGTGGATAAGATCCGCCAAAAGTTCGGCAGCGCTTCTATCCGCCGGGCAGCCAGCGCATAAATCTCTTGCTAACGGCGGTATTATGAATATAATAAAAGCAATAAAAAAGGAGGAAGTAAAATGGCCAATTCAATCAGAGGGACGAAGACAGAGAAAAATCTTTTAGCGGCGTTTGCCGGAGAATCCCAGGCAAGGAACCGGTACACCTATTTTGCCAGCGCTGCCAAAAAGGAAGGGTATGAGCAGATCTCCAATATCTTCATTGAGACGGCAGAAAACGAAAAAGAGCATGCCAAGGTATTCTTTAAGCATCTTGAGGGAGGAGACGTAGAAATCACCGCCTCTTATCCTGCGGGAATGATAAAGGATACGAAAAGCAATCTTGAAGCGGCAGCAGCCGGAGAACAGCTTGAGTGGACTACGCTTTATTCAAATTTTGCCAAGATTGCCAACGAAGAAGGTTTTCCCGACGTAGCGCGCTCTTTTGAGCAGATCGCCAAGGTTGAGAAAGTCCATGAAGCAAGATATAGAAAGCTGGTCAGCAACATCGCTACCGGCGAGGTATTTAAGAAGAAAACACCGGTAAAATGGCATTGCATTAACTGCGGCTATGTTATTGAAGGGGCAGAAGCGCCGAAAGAATGCCCTGCCTGTAAGCATCCTCAGGCATTCTATGAGGTTTTAAACGAAAATTACTAAGTAAATGGGTATCAGGCCGTATCCGGAAAGCCAGCCTATAGAACTTGCCGACCGCCCGGATTTTATCAAGGCATTCAAGGAAAGCCCTCCGCTGATCTCGGAATTCACTTTTACCAATCTTTATGCCTGGCGCAACGCTTATAAATTTTCCGTTTCGCTGCTTGACGGCATGCTTATTGTTTGCTCGGGAGCGGAAGAAACGAAGCGTTTTTTAAATCCCATCGGCAAAGGTAATATAAAATCCGCTATAGAGAAGGTAATGGGCGATGGCGCCGGGGTCTTTATCCGGCTGCCGGAACAAACCAAGTCCCTGTTTGATAATGACAGCCGTTTTGTTGCCGAACCTGACCCGGATAACGCCGATTATTTATACAACAGTCTTGATTTGATCTCTCTTGCGGGGAGAAAATATGACGGTAAGCGCAACCTGATCAAAAAATTCAGGGCGCAAAACGTTTACGAATATATCCGGCTTGACGCGGCTAACGCGCAGTTCTGCCTGGAGTTTGAAGAGGCATGGTGCGCGATCAGGGATTGCGACCACGTGGAGGGATTAAATAATGAGAGGCACGCGATTAAGGATATGATCGGTAATTTTTCCGCTTTTTTCCTTATTGCCGGGGCGATAAAAATAAAAGGCGCTATTCGCGGCCTTGCTATTGCCGAAGCGCTTAACCCCGATACGTTGGTGCTCCACGCGCTTAAGGCAGTCAGCGATATCCCCGGGTTGTATCAGGCGATGCTGCATGAATTTCTGATCCGCGAAGCAGGCATGTTCCGCTATGTAAACCTGGAGCAGGACCTCGGCATTGACGGTTTACGCAAGACAAAGCTTTCATATCATCCCTGCGCAATGATCAATAAATATACCCTCCTGCCGGTAAAATAGAAAGAGCGTATGCTGCGGAATTTAGCGCAAAATAAAAATATTAAGCATCTTATCGTATCAAGCTGGTCAATCAGCTGGCCGATGACCCTGATCATGTTCTTTATGTTCCTGATCGGGCTTGCCGACGTCTATGTCGCCGGTTTATTCGGAAAAGAGGTCCAGGCGGCTTACGGTTTTGCTTCGCAGCTGTATTTTGTTTTCGGCATCATCGGATTTGCGCTGACTACGGGCGCGGTTTCTGTAGTCAGCCGGCTGCATACTTCGCATCATCAAGAGAGCCTGCATACTGCCGTGGATTCTTCATTGATCAGTTCCACGCTTTCCGGCATAGCCTTAAGTTTGCTTGCGCTTATTTTTTCTTCCGGCCTGGTCAGGGCGTTTGACGTTCCGGCTGCGCTTAAGGGGCCGGCGCTGTCATTAATGCGGTTTTATTCTCTGGGGCTGGTCTTCAGCTATATCCTTGTCAATACCAACGGGATCTTGCGCGCCTGCGGCATGATCAAAAAATCCCTTTGGACAATGGTCATCGTCTGTCTGCTGAATATCTGGCTTAATTTTACGTTGTCTTTCGGCACAACCCTCAGGTTTCAGGGGATTGTCGTGGCTACGATCATCAGCACAGGCATCGGCTGCATCCTGAATTTGGTCTTTCTTAAGCGCATAATGCTCCACCGTTTAAAATTTTCCCTGCCGGTGACCAAAAAGATCGTTTCTATTGGCTGGCCTGCGGGCATGCTGCAAATTTTATGGCAGTTGGCAGCTTTGGCGCTTTTTTTGATCATCAGCGCTTTGCCGGTGAATAACGTGGAAACGCTGGCTGCGTTTACCAACGGCCTGCGCATTGAGGCGGCAATCTTCCTGCCCGCGTTTGCCTTTAACATGGCAGCGGCAGTTGTCGTCGGTAATCTCCTCGGCAAGAAAAACAAGGAAGATGCTTTCTGGGCAGGCATAGTTACCGCGTTATTGGGACTTACGCTGGTTACCATTATGACGGTGGCAGTAATGTTCAATGCCCGCAATATCGCCGGCCTGCTTTCAAATAACGAACTCGTGATTAATGAATGCGTCAGATATATTTATATTGCCTTGCTTTTTGAGCCGGTAATGGCGTGGTCGGTGATCCTTGCCGGCGGCCTGAACGGCGCAGGAGACACAAAAAGCGTGATGGTGATCGTCGCCTTATGCGTGTGGCTGGTGCGCGTGCCGTTAAGCTATATCCTTGCCTTGCATTTTGGCATTGGCCCGGCAGCAGTATGGTGGGCAATGAATATTTCCATATCGTTTCAGGCAATTTTTATCACCGGCCGTTATTTTTCCCGTAAGTGGCTGATTCATGCCCACGTTGAAATCCCTGTTTAGGCTGAAGGCATATTTTGCTTGCGTTATTAGAAGCAAGCAAGTAGAATAGAATTAAAGGAAAGAGGAGCCAAAAGTGGGTCTAACCCTTGATTTGATCGCGCAGTGGTCGCAGTCCAACCTGGATATCATTTTTTTCATCTATGGCTTAGCTTTTGTAGGAATGGGCATTGCTGTCTTTGCGCAGCCCAAAAAAGGAAGCAAATTCAAGCTTGCTGAAATTTTATGGCTTTTAGCGGGATTCGGCTTGATCCACGGGGTAAATGAGTTTTTGGATATGTGGGCGATAATCAAGGGCAAGAATCCTGTTTTTGATCTTGTCCGCAGCTTCATTCTGATAATTTCTTACCTGTTTTTATTTGAATTCAGCAGGCGGCTTTTCCGCATCTGCGGCCAGAGATATTTTGAGAAGACCGCCAGGGCATTCGGCTGGTGGTTGACCCTAATCATCTCGTTTGTTATTTTAACCCTTAGTTTTATTAACTCCGGCGATTTCTGGAGGATGGGGACTATTTTTTCAAGGTATCTTCTGGGTTTTCCGGGTTGCTTTTTGATCGGTTTTAGTCTTATAGCATATTATAAATGTAAAGAAGAAGAGCTGGCGCCGCTTAAGGTAAAGAAATATTTTTTCGGGGCGAGCTTAGCTTTTTTTACTTATGGGATTTTGGGGGGATTGGTGGTCCCCAGGGCGGATTTTTTCCCCGCTAACCTGCTTAATACGGATTCTTTCTTTTCGTTAATGCATGTTCCGGTCCAGGCGTTCCGCAGTATTTGCGCAATAATTATTGCCTGGTCGATATGCGGAGTGTTGAGGATCTTTAGCCGGGAAACAATGGAAAAGCTCCAGAAAGAGGTTTGCGAGCGTAAGTGCGCGGAAGATGCGCTGCAGAGAGTCAACAATGATTTAGAGGCGCGGATCCAGGAGCGGACCAGGGAATTGCGCAATGCTTACGATGAGCTTAAGGTAACGCAATACCAGCTGATACAGTCGACTAAGATGGCTTCCGTAGGCCAGCTTGCCGGAGGTATTGCCCACGAGATCAATAATCCTTTAACCGGCATATTAAATAATGTTCAGTTAATAAAGATGGAAGCAGTGATCAAAAAAGATTTTAGCTTTGAAAACTTTATGCACATCTTGGATGTTGTTGAAGAGTCTGCCTTAAGGTGCAAAAGCATTACCGATTCTCTCCTTGGTTTTTCCCGCTCTGCCACCGGCAAATTCATTCCTGTTCCGGTTGACGAGTTGATCAGGAAGGTAATGGCCATCATTTCTTATGAAATGAAACTGCAGGAGATCAACCTGAAGACTGAAATTCAAGCCGGGCTGCCGAAGGTATTTGGAGAGCCGCAACTTTTACAGCAGGTAATCTTTGATCTTATCAATAATGCCAGGTGGGCGATAGAAAAAAAGCCTGCGCATGACGGCCACGGCGTAATTACTATCCGCGCAAGCCTTGATCCTTCAGAAAAACGCGTATTGATCTCGGTTGCGGATACCGGGATAGGCATTTCTCCGGAGCATTTAAAGAAGCTATTCGACCCGTTTTTTACCACTAAACCGACAGGCGAAGGCACGGGCTTGGGTCTGTCTATTATATACAATATCGTTAAACAGCATAGCGGCGATATCAGCGTAGAAAGCACGCTTGGAGAAGGAGCGGTGTTTACGGTAAGTTTACCTATTGCTGAAAAAATCGCCGCATAACCATAAAGGATAAAAAATATGCCACACAGAGCGATTAATTCCAATAATCCAGCGCAGCAGCCCAGTCAGGGTTTTTTCGGCCTTGGTATTGCCCCGGGGATACTTGAGATCCTTGAGCGCATAAAATTCAAAGTCCCCACTCCGATACAAATCAAAGCTATTCCTATGGCTATTGAAGGTAAGGATGTTGTCGGTATTGCCCAGACAGGTACCGGTAAGACCCATTCTTTTGCCATTCCCATGGTGCAACGCCTGGCGCAGAAAAAGGGGATCGGTTTAGTCCTTGCTCCGACGCGCGAACTGGCGATCCAGATTGATGAGGCAGTTCAGGGTATTGCCCATCCCTTTGGCATGCGCACAGCCTGCCTGATCGGCGGCGCGCCGATGAATGATCAGATCATTGCTTTGCGTAAGAGCCCGCGCGTGGTGATTGCCACTCCCGGAAGATTACTGGATCATATGGGTCAATGGAATGTTATCCCGGATGAAGTGGTCATGCTCGTGCTTGATGAAGCAGACCGTATGCTTGATATGGGGTTTGCCCCGCAGATAGAGAAGATCCTGCGTTTTATGCCGAAGGAAAGGCAGACCATGCTTTTTTCCGCGACTATGCCAAAAGAGATCATGGCAATTGCCGCCAAATACATGAAACTGCCGGTAAGCGTAGAGATCGCGCCTTCCGGGACAACTGCTGAACGCGTAACCCAGGAGTTATTCATTGTTAAAAAAGACGCTAAACTGCGGCTGCTCGGTAAGCTCTTGGCGCAATACCAGGGTACGGTGCTTTTGTTTTCGCGCACGAAATACAATGCGAGGAAATTGACGCGGGCTATCCACGAGATGGGACATCGGGCAGCAGAAATCCATTCTAATCGCTCTTTGTTGCAGCGCCGCGAAGCCCTGGAAGGATTTAAGTCCGGTAAATACCGGGTGCTGGTTGCTACGGACATTGCCGCGCGCGGCATTGACGTGTCCGGCATAGAATTAGTGCTTAATTATGACCTTCCCGAAGACGCGCAGAATTACGTGCATCGTATCGGCCGCACGGCCAGGGCCGGGCATAAGGGCCATGCTATCTCTTTTGCTACGCCGGACCAAAAAAGGGATGTGCAGGAGATTGAAAAGCTTATCCGGGCATCGCTGCCGGTTTCAAAACATCCGCAGGTCCCTCCGGAAGAATTCAGCGAATTTGCGCAGCAGCCTCCGAAGCGGCAATATGGCAATAAGCCAAGGTCCGGCACCGGACAGAATCACAACAAATTCCGTAAACAATCCAATTTCCGCCGTTAAAAAGTAGGGACAAAAAAGTAGGGACAGAGACTACTTTTTAATCTCCTTTTCCCCTTGACATTCAGATTTATTTGATATATCATACTATTCATACTATTCATATTCAAGATAGCCTGATTAGCGAGAGGAGATACAGATGAAAAACCTTGGAGAAGGCAAGTTTTTCGGTTCGGTTACCGTAGGAGAGAGGGGGCAGGTGGTTATCCCCGCGGACGTAAGGAAATCTTTTAAGATCAAATCAGGGGATAAGCTGGTTGTCCTGGGAAAACCCGGCATGGAGATGTTCAGCTTTATTCCTGCGGAAAATTTTAATCAGTTCCTCGGCGAAGCGGCAAAATTATTCTCTAAGCTTAAAGGTAAAACTTCCCAAAGGGCCTAACTTTATGTCTTTTAACCGGCTGTATATCGTTATAGTCTTAATTTCATCCTTTATATTTTTTCAGGCAGAGGCCTTTGCCGTTGAAACGCTTTCCTGGCAGGACTGCATAAGGGAAGCGGCAAAGAACCATCCTGATCTGATCGCGGCAGAAGAAGAAGTAAAACAGTCGCAGGCAGGTAAAACTATCACTGCCAGCGGCCTTTATCCGCAAGTAGATGCCAGCGTAACCGCTTCCACGGCAAGGACTGATAACGGCGTAACCAATTCTAACGCGGACAGCTATGGTTATGGCCTGAGCGGTACGCAGTTGATCTTTGACGGCACCAAGACCATCCAGGACGTAAGAGCCGCTTCAGAGAACATCGCCGCATCAAAGGAAAACTTCAGGTTTACTTCTTCTGCAGTACGTTTCCGGCTGCGCACAGCTTTTATTGATCTGTTAAGGGCGCAGGAATTGTTGCGCATCACCGAAGATATCTATGATATCCGCAGGGGCAACCTGGAATTGATTACTTTGAGGTATGAATCCGGCCTGGAACATAAAGGCGCGCTGCTTACCGCGGAAGCTGACCTGGCCAGCGCAAAATACGGGATTTCCCAGAACAGAAGAGACTTGGAAGTTGCCCAGCGTAATCTGACAAAAGAAATGGGCCGTAAGGAACTCGTGCCCTTAGAGGCTAAGGGAGATTTTAAAGTAAGTAACATTGTGAAAGATAAGCCGGATTTTGAGGCCTTGGTTAAAAATAATCCTTCCTTGCAGCAGTTGGTTGCCCAGAAGAACGCGGCGCAATTCAGTTTACGTTCTGCATATGCCAATTTTTCTCCTACGCTTTCCGGTTCAGCAGGCGCAAGTAAAGCCGGCAGCCACTGGTCACCGAAAAACGACCAATGGAACCTCGGTCTTACTATGTCTATGCCGGTTTTTGAGGGCGGGTTAAGGCTAGCCCAGGTAGCCCAGGCAAGGGCGCTATTAAACCAATTACGGGAAAATGAAAGAAGTACCAAAGACGGGTTAATCCTGACATTAGAGCAGACTTGGGCAGAACTGCAGGATGCTATAGAGAATGTCGAAGTGCAAAGAAAAACCCTGGTTGCCGCGCAGGAACGTTCCAATATTGCCCAGGCGCAATACTCTATCGGTTTTATCAGTTTTGATAACTGGACAATCATTGAAGATAATCTTGTCAGTGCCAAGAGCGCATTTTTAAATGCCCAAGCCAATGCCTTGCTGGCAGAGGCTGCATGGATCCAGGCGAAAGGAGAAACATTAGAATATGAATAAAAAGACAAAATTAATTTTGCTCGTTCCGGTTATCCTGGCAATTATCGCGTTTGCCGCGATAAAGATGAGGCCAAAGGCTACTTCTGATGAACAGGCGCAGGAAATTACCCCGACTATCGGCCATATTGAGACCACCGTTTCAACAACCGGTACGGTCCTACCGAAGAACCGGCTGGAAATTACTCCGCCGGTTAACGGCCGAGTAGAAAGCGTTCTGGTCAAGGAAGGCGAGATGGTAAAAGACGGCCAGGTCCTGGCCTGGATGAGTTCTACGGAAAGGGCGGCAATCCTGGATGCTGCCGAAGGCCAGGGGCCGGATAAATTGAAATATTGGGAACAAACTTATAAGCCGATACCGCTGCTGGCGCCGATCGACGGAGAAATTATTGTGGCGACGGTGCAGCCGGGCCAGACTGTAACTACCAGCGAAGCGGTGCTTGTGCTTTCCGACCATCTGATCGTGCGCGCGCAAGTGGATGAAACCGATATCGGCAAGGTAAGGCTTAACCAGGACGCGGTCGTCAGCCTTGATGCCTACGCCGATAACAAGATCAAGGCAAAGGTGGAACATATTTATTACGAATCCGAAACCGTAAATAACGTTACGGTTTATAAAGTCGATCTTGTGCCTGAGGAAGTGCCGCTGTTTTTCCGCTCCGGGATGAACGCGACCGTAAATTTCATCATTGACAGCAAAGACAACGCCATACTTGTGCCGCTTGAGGCAGTGCATGAGGATAAAGACGGAGATTATGTCATGGTCAAGAATAACGCCGCAAACGAGCCGGCCAGGCGTACTGTCGTGTTGGGCGTTTCCGACGATAAGAACATAGAGATTGTTTCCGGGCTCGGGATAAATGATAAGATAATCATGAAGACTGAAAAATTCGTCTTGCCCAAAAGCGATACCGGCAAGAACCCGTTCATGCCGTCCCGCAGGCCAAGCGCGACACAGCGCAAATAGTCACGAATGATAGAGATAAAGAACGTATCAAAAACTTATCAGATGGGCAAGGTAGAGGTCAAGGCCCTTTGTGATGTTTCTCTGAAAGTTTCTTCCGGGGAATTCATCGCGATCATGGGGCCTTCAGGCTCAGGTAAATCCACGCTGATGCATATTTTGGGGCTCCTGGACCGTCCGGACTCCGGCTCTTATTATTTGGGGGATAAGGAAATCACAAGGCTCTCCGATGAGGAAGTAGCCGGCCTGCGCAACCGGATCACCGGTTTTGTATTTCAACAGTTCCATCTTCTGCCGAGGATGACCGCGCTGGAAAATGCCGAGTTACCGCTGATCTATGCCGGTAAAAGGCACTTAAAAGAAAGGGCGAGGCAGGAGTTGGAAGGGGTTGGCCTGAAAGACAGGATGCTGCACCGGCCTAATGAGATGTCCGGAGGCCAGCAGCAGAGAGTGGCGATCGCCCGTTCGCTGGTCAATGACCCGCTGGTAATACTTGCCGACGAACCTACCGGAAACCTTGACTCCAAAAGCAAAGAAGAAATACTTTCTATATTAAAAGAGCTCAACCGTAAAGGCAAAACCGTTATTATTGTTACTCACGAAGAAGATATTGCCGCTCCCGCCAGAAGGATCATCCGCATGCATGACGGAAAAATAGTTTCAGACCAGCTGCGGCCCGGCAGCGGGGGAATGCCGGAACCGGCTAGCGACGGAAAAAGCAGGCTCAATGATATTTTTTCAATGCGTCATAAGATTTCCGGTGGGATTAAGTTCCTGGATTACCTGCGCCAGGCGGCATTTGCCATGCTTTCGCATAAGATGCGTTCGCTCCTGTCTATCCTGGGCATATTGATCGGCGTTGCCGCGGTAATCGCCATGCTTGCGATCGGCCAGGGCGCGAAAGAGTCTATTGCTAAACAATTAGTGTCTTTGGGTTCAAACCTTTTAATTGTCAGGCCCGGATCTGCGCGCGTGCACGGAGTAGCTATGGAAACAGGCACAGTTACCCGTTTTACTTTTAGCGACGTAGCGGCAATCGCCAAGCTTACCGACGTGGTAAGCAGGCTTTATGCTTCCGTTTCAGGCAGGGGCCAGCTCGTATACGGCGGCAATAATTGGAATACTCAGGTTGAAGGCGTAGGCGTGGAATACGCTAAAATGCGCGCAGCCGAGCCGACAATCGGCAGGTTCTTTACCGAGGAAGAGCTGCGCATGCGGGAAAAGGTTGCAGTGGTCGGCACAACCGTAGCGCAGGAACTTTTTGGCGAAAATAATCCGGTGGGGGAAAGCATAAAAATAAATCTTCTGAATTTTAAAGTAATCGGCATATTGCCGCCAAAGGGCGCAGGGGGCTTCAGGGACCAGGATGATGTGGTAGTTATACCGGTGACTACGGCGATGTACCGGGTTTTCGGAAAACAGTATGTTGATACTATCTCTGTAGAAGCAAAAAGCCCGGACCTCATAGAAGCGGCCCAGGATGCAATATCCAAAACGATCATAAAACAGCACCGCCTTAATAAGGACAGCGAAGATTCTTTTCAGATCCGCGATATGTCCGAGATTAAAAAGACCCTGGAGGCCACGACTAAGACAATGTCGCTTTTATTGGGGTCGATTGCCGCCATATCGCTGTTAGTCGGAGGCATCGGGATCATGAACATCATGCTTGTTTCGGTTACCGAGCGCACGCGCGAGATCGGGCTGCGCAAGGCCATCGGGGCGAATAATAAAGATATTATGGCGCAATTCCTGATTGAGGCTGTGCTGATGTCATTTATCGGCGGCATTGCCGGCATCTTGTTAGGCAGCGGCATAGCTATTTTGATCACGATTTTTGCCGGTTGGTCAATAAAAGTATCTTTGTTTTCCGTAATACTGGCAACGGTATTTTCTTTGATGGTGGGAGTAGTTTTCGGTATCTGGCCTGCCCAAAAAGCATCCAAGCTTAATCCTATTGAAGCCTTAAGGTACGAATGACGCATATCTTTCGCGCGCTGCGGCACAGGAATTACCGCCTTTTTTTCGGCGGACAGAGTATTTCTCTGATCGGCACGTGGATGCAGCAGATCGCCATGAGCTGGCTGGTGTACCGGCTTACCAATTCCGCGTTTTTGCTTGGCACAGTGGTTTTCTTCGGCCAGATACCCGCGCTCATATTGATGCCTTTTGCCGGAGTGATCGCTGACCGGCATAACCGCCGCAACATCCTCCTTATTACCCAGATATTGGCAATGCTGCAGGCATTTGTGTTATCTGCGCTTGTCTTGACCGGCAGCATAGAAGTCTGGCAGATCATTGCCTTAAGCATGTTTCTGGGTTTGGTCAATTCTTTTGATATGCCGGTGCGCCAGGCTTTTACCGTGGAAATGATCGGTAACAGGGAAGATTTAAGCAATGCCATAGCCTTGAATTCTTCAATGGTGAATGCCGCGCGATTGATCGGGCCATCCATTGCCGGGGTCGTCATTGCCGCCGTTGGCGAAGGCATGTGTTTTTTGATCAATGCCGTCAGTTATATTGCCGTGCTCTTTTCTTTGTCGGCAATGAGGATCGAGAAGAAAAAGGCAGGGGTAATCCATCCCCATGTCTTGCGCGGGCTAAAAGAGGGATTTGTTTATGCATTTAATTTCACGCCGATAAAATACATCCTTATCCTCCTGGGCCTTGTCAGCTTGGCCGGAATGCCTTATCAGGTATTGATGCCGGTTTTTGCCAAAGATATTTTTCACGGCGGGCCAAAAACGCTCGGGTTTCTTATGGCCATGGCGGGGATCGGCGCGCTTGTCGGAGCGATCTATCTGGCAGGTAGAAGAAGCGTGATCGGCCTGACCAAGATAATTGCTTTAACATCCGGAATTTTTGGTTTGGGGCTGGTAATATTTTCTCAATCACGCGTACTTTGGTTTTCCATGTTTGTTATTTGTCTTTCCGGCTTTGCAATGATGGTGCAGATGGCAGCCAGCAATACGATCTTACAGACTATTGTGGATGAAGGCATGCGCGGCAGGGTAATGAGTTTTTATACAATGTCTTTTATCGGCATGGCGCCTTTTGGCGGGCTTTTAGCCGGCATTCTAGCCGGCACAATCGGCGCTCCCGGTACTTTATTATCCGGAGGCATCTGCTGCATAATCGGAGCAGCTGTCTTTGCCGGAAAATTGCCGTTTTTAAAAAGAGAGATGCACCCGGTATACGTAAAAAAAGGGATTGTGCCGGAGATCGTCAATTAGCGGTTGCTAATAAACGTCCGTTTCAGGGAATCTTTGAGCCTGCCCTTGCGCTGTTCTCTGATGATCGCGCTTGCGATCAGCCGGGGCGCGGCGAGAAAAACAGAAATGATCTCTTTAAAAGTAAAGAACTTTGTGATAAAAATATTCTTCCAGAGTATTTTTACGAACCTCGAGGGAGTATAAAAAGAGAATTTAATCCTCCTGCCGATCTTTTTTAATGCGGCGTGGCTGTAGGTATCGGAATAAAGTTCGCCTCTTTCGGTAATGTGGTAACCCGGAGTTTTTTCCGCAAGTTCTCTCAAAGGGGAGAATTTTTCTATCCTTAATTTATTGCAAGCGATCACATCTACGCCGATCTCTTTGGCAAATTGCGCGATATAGACCATTTCTTCTTCTTTTTCGCCGATATTGCCGTAGATAAAGTAGCCGCTGTAAAAGATAGGGTACTTTTTCAGGACAGCGAATGACCGGCGTATTGTTTGCTGGTCAAAGCCTTTGTTGAGCTGCGTTAATATCCAGTCATGCGGGGATTCTATGCCAAGCAAAAGCGCTTTGAATCCGGCCTTGACCATTTTTTCCAGCAGCTTAGGGTATTTAGCGATCTCAATGCGCGCCTGGGCAATAAAGCGTTTTTTTATTTTTAATTTGATGATCTCGTCGCAAAGCTGCTCCGCTCTTTTGGGATTGGCAAAAAGGTTATCGTCGCTAAAAAGGATCACTTTAGCTTTTATATTTTTGATTTCATTGATCACGGATTCTACGGAGCGCGCGGCATAATTCCGTTTTTGCCCTAAGGGATTGAGGCTAAAGGTGCAGAATTTACAGTCAAACGGGCAGCCTCTGGCGCTTAATACCGAATCAAAAGTCAGGCCTGCGACGTCTATGCCGTTTAATGCCAGGGCGTAGTTACCTCGCCTTAAGCTGCGGTCCGGGGCAGGGAGGCTGTCGACGTCAGGAAACGGCCGGTTAGGGTTATGCCGGATGCTTCCGTTTTCCCTGTAGGAAATGCCCAGAATATTTTCTAGCGGAGTGCCCGTTAATATTTCCCGGATAGTTTCTTCGCCTTCGCCGCGGACGATGATATTGATCTTCGGGCAGGCGTTAAAAAGTTCTTCTACTTTTTCCGTAGCTTTATAGCCGCCGACTACCAGCGGGATGTTATGCGGCATGCGGTTGAGCAACTGGCAGATCTCTTCAAACTGGCGGTCCCAGCCGATACTCACGCAAATAATATCTACGGCGTTGTCCCGTACAAAGGCCAGCAGTTTATCCGGGTCGGATAATTCATTTTCCTGCCTTAAGTCCAGGAGAGTGATCTTATCAACTAATCCCTTTGCGCTGGTAGCAACGTATTCGATGCCGGTGGGAGGGAAGAGCATCATTGTGCTGTTTGCGTTGCTTTCAATATAAGGGTTTAAGAATAATGCGTGGCTGTATCTCATCCCAGCACTTTATCATTAATCCGCGCTTTAGGCAATAAATTTCGTATTGCCCAGGCAGGGATTTTGCAGTAGAATAGCAGTTTAGAGCGCGGATATGGAAAGAAAGATAGGGCACCTGAAAGTAGAAATATTCAAGATCAAGAACCGCCAAGGGTATGCCGCGGTCTGTTTCGAGCATCTTACTGAAGGAGAGACCTCCGAAGAAGCATACGCGCGCATGGCTAAGGCGTTGCGCAGGACCAACAACAAAGAAGTAAGGATCCGATAATGAAGGCGACTATTATTAAAAAAATAATATTCAGGCTGTTTATCTTTATCGCCGCCGCGGTATTCTGTTTTGCGGTATTTACCGTGTTTGTGGACCAGGCGCTATTCGTGCGCCACGGAACTTTTTACCGCGCCAAGACCGGTGAGAAAGTGATCGCCCTTACTTTTGACGACGGCCCGTCACCCAAATGGACCAATTTGATCCTTGATGAACTTAAGGATGCCGGGGTAAAAGCGACTTTTTTTATGATCGGAAAGCATGTTGAGCAATATCCTGAAGTGGCAAGGCGTATTGTTGCCGAAGGCCATGACGTAGGCGTACATACCTATAACCATCCCGTGCTCTTATTTTCTCCGACATGGCATTTGGAAAAGGAGTTGAATGATACGCAAGCCGTGATCAAGGAAATTACCGGGAAAACAACTTATTTATTCCGTCCGCCCAAGGCATGGCTTTCCGCAAAGGAGAAAGCCGAGATCGCCCGCCTTGGTTATACGACTGTCCTTTGGTCGCTTAATTCCAAGGATTGGGTAAGATTTGACGACAAACATATCAGAAACTATATCTATAAGAACGCCCGGCCCGGAGACATCGTGCTTTTTCACGATGCCGGAGGCGCTTTTAGAATAGAAGGCGGTAACCGCAAGCAGACAACTAAGACCCTTCCCAGGCTGATTGAAAAGCTGAAAGAAAAAGGTTATCGCTTTGTTACGGTAAGCGAATTATTGGAGATGAGCGCAGGACATTAACCCCAGGATCACCCACCAAAACAGCGATACTTCCGGCAGGAAAAAACTAAAATCAATCAGGTTATGAATAAGGAAAGCGGCGCTGGCAGCCATTAATCCCGCGGCCAGAGGGGTCCGGCTTTTGGCAGGCAGCCGCCTTGAGTTATTTGCGCAGTCCCGGAAGCTCAAGAAAACCATCCACAGAAAACTTGCCACGCTCAATAAACCCATTTCCGCCCAGATCTGCAGATAAGAGTTATGCGCGTAGCGCGAGAGGTTAAGGTTAAAATTACCGATCCCTGTTCCGGTAAACGGCGAAGACTTGATCAGCGCAAAGGTCTGTTTCCAGTAATTCCAGCGCATTAATGACGAAAACAGCGGATGGGTGTGTTCGCCGGGTGCATTTGACCTTATAAACAACACGATCACCCCGGCCACGGCTATGCCGATCAGGAAAATGATTTTTTTCCTGTCGATCGCCACCCTTAAGTAACTATACAGCCCTAAAGCCAAAAGCAGGCAAAAAAGCCCGCTTAACGATTTAGTGAGTAAAAGCGCAGCCAGCATCGGCACGAGGAATAGCCATCTGCTTTTGACTGCCATGGTAAGAGGTATTACCATTACCAGGAATCCTGCCAGGGTGTTCGGCGTGACAAAGGGGAAAAATACGCGTTTGCGGCTGATGATATCCAGGATGAAGGGATCGTTGATCTTTTTCCGGGATAAATAATCAATCAGGTGCTGGAAACCAAAAAAATACTGGTATATGGAGACAATGCTGACGATCAACCCGGATAAAGCAATGATGCGGATGGTGTTTTCTCTTTCTTCGCGGTCAAAGCGGGAAACGGTTATTAAGATTAATACCGCGGTTATGTACTTATATAATTCCGCCACGCCGGCGATGATGTCCGCCGAGAAGACAAGCGATACGCACAGGGCCAGGAAGAAAAAGTTCAGCGCCAGTTTCAAGTGATTGGATATCCCGGGCACATTCTTTTTTTGTACCAGGCAAATGCCCAGCGTCAGGAGAAGCAGGAAGGAAAAACAGAGGTTTATTTCAGGGAAGGCCAGTGATGAAATGAATGGCCGGATGAAGATTAGGATTAGCAGGAACGGAACCATTGTGATATAATTCTAACAAAGCAAAAAAAAATGTCAAGTAAAGTAAGTATTATCATAGCGACTACCGGCAAGGAGAGTTATTTCCGGCAATGCCTTGATTCGGCATTGCAGCAAAGCCATCCGGATAAGGAAATAATCGTTATTGATAATTCCTGCGGTAAGTTAGAGGAATATGGCATCCGGCAGTATGCGGAGGTAAAAATATATTCCGAAAACCGGAATATGACTTATTGCCGCTCTTTGAATAAAGGCATTGAAGCCAGCAGCGGAGATTTCATACTTTGCCTGAATGACGACGCGGTATTGGAAAAGGATTTTATTGCCGAGGCCTTAAAAGGTTTTGGCCGCGATCCGCGGATCGGCATGGTTTCAGGCAGGATCCTGCGTTTTGACAAAAAGACGCTGGATTCTACCGGGTTGTTCCTGACGTTTTCGCGGACTGCCTGCGAGCGCGGCCACGGCAAGCCCGCTGCGGGAAGATTTGAAAGCGAGGGTTATGTATTCGGAGTAAGCGGTGCAGCGGCTTTTTATCGCCGGGAAATGCTGGAAGCGTTAAAGCGCAACGGGGAATATCTTGACGAAGATTTTGGTTTTTTTTATGAAGACCTGGATATTGCCTGGCGCGGCCAGAACCGGGGATGGAAAGGATATTATATGCCCGCGGCCGTAGCTTATCATCTCCGGGGAGGCACTGCCCGGCCTGTTGCCGGGCATGGCAAGAGGCTTGCGCGCCGTTATTTAAGCGATGAACTGTATTTTGACCTGATCAAGAACAGGTATCTGGCGATGATCAAAAACGACAGCTTGTTTGGATTTTTATTTAGCCTTCCGTTTATTATCCTCTATGATCTTGTTGGCTGGGGATTCATTATTTTATTCCGGCCGCGGCTGATAAGAAAATTTTTCGTATGGGAAAAAAGACGAAGATAAAGAAGGCGATTATTTTCAGCCTTGTAGTTTTATTTTTGCTGGCAGCCGGAGGCATCATCTATTTGAACCAGGTAGTCCTGCCGCAGAAATTAAAGGCAGTGGTGATCAAGGGGATCAGCGATTCGCTGCAAAAAAGGACTGTTTTAGAATCCCTGCAGTTCAATATTTTTAAGGGTCTGGTATTGCGAGGCATTACGGTATATGACGGCGATAAAGAACTCTTAAAAATAAAAGAAGCTTCATGTACTTTTCTTATCTGGCCGTTTTTTAAAAAGCAGATTATTGTGCCGGCTTTAAAAGTCAGGTCTCCGGTGCTGTTCCTGGAGCGCAGGCAGGATGGCTCGTTCAACGTTTCCGGATTATTTTCCGATCGGCCAGCGCCGGGTTCAGGCAGTACCGGTTTTAAGCTGCTCGTCCCAAGGGTCAGTATTACCGGAGGTAAGGTTGATTTCTGCGATAATACCTGCAGCCCGGCATTTTCCGTCCTGGCGGATAAGGTTAATTTATCCGTATTTTTATCGCTGCCGGCAAAAATAAAATTTAATTTGCAGTTTGAAGCCAGGCACGAGAGCATCGTTGGCCCCGCAGCCAGGGTAGTTGCCTCCGGAGAATATGTTATTGCCGATAAGGCATTGGCAGTTGAGGCCGCGGTCAAGGGGCTGGTGGCAGGCAGTCTTAATACTTATTGCCGCGGATTAGGGGTTTGCCTGACCGAAGGCAGTATTGACGCCACGGCAAACATACGCTTCAAAGACAATGTCGTGTCCGCAGATCTGAATATCAAGCCGCAACAAATATCTTTTGTGAAAGATGGAGTAAGCGGGCGCATTGTTTCGGCTGTGAGAGTCGATGCGCGGTATGGCCCGGATGCCGGAAAGTTTGATTATTCAGCGGATATGGGAATTTCAGACGCGGACATAAAGTTCGGGGATTCCGCAGCCGGAATCAGTTCTCTTAATGGCGCGCTTAAGCTTAGGCCGGATCATCTCGCTTGGGAAAACATTAATTTTAAATATGCGGACCAGGTCTACATGTCATCCGGAGAACTTACCAATTTTAATTCTCCGCAGGTGCAGCTCAGGCTGGGTTCGGATAAATTAACCCTGGAATCGGCATTTACAGTTGCCGGGAAAAAACTAACCGTCTCAAGTCTTAACGGACGTTACGCCGGATCAGAGTTCTCCTGTTTGGCTGACCTTGATTTTAGCGAGCCCTCCGTTATTGAAACATCTGCTTCATACCGGATGAATGTTAATCTTGATGATATAAGAGAGCCGTTAAGAAAACATAAGGAGATGCTGGATAAGATAAATCTTCGGGGGATCCTGGCCGTAGAGGGAAGGCTTGACGGCAACATAAAGGACATCAAATCATGTTTTATTGAAGCAGGCCTGTCTTCCGGCTCCGTAGGTTTTTATGGCTTGAAATCCGGCGATTTTGTTATGCATTATACGCAGGATAATGGCATTGCCGATATCCCGACAATGCGCATGGCTCTATATGACGGCTTTATTGAGGCATCTGCGAAAATGAACTTAAAATCGGAAAACCTTCCATATTGGATAAGCGCCGGCATTGAGGGGGTAAAAATAGAGAAATTAAAGAACGATACCGCGTTGGCTTCAAATAACATTGCCGGCTCAATAAAGGCGCAGGTTAAGATAAACGGTTTTTCTAACGACCTTTCCAAATTAAGCGGCGCAGGCGCCATCGCGGTCACCGAAGGCAAGCTCTGGGAACTGAATTTCTTTAAAGGCATTGGCGCGCTTCTCTTTACCAGCGATTTTACCAATGTCATGTTTAGCGAAGGCTCATGCGGTTTTGTTATTCAAAATGAATATGTTTCTACCGATAGCATAAAGATGCAAAGCCAGCTCATGGCGATCACCGGGCAGGCAAGGATCGGCTTTAACGGCTCGCTTGAGGCTGAACTGAATACTGAAGTCATGCCGGATGCTCCGCTGACCGGTACAATAAAAGATTTTACTACCGCCATCCTCGGCCAAGCCACCAAAGTAGGGGTGATCAGGGTCAGCGGCACCCTTAAAGAGCCTAAATTTAAATTTAAGACCGCGGTAGTGGATATTATAAAGACCTTTAAAGATGTTTTTCTCGGAAATGGAAAGTAGGAGGCATCTTAAAATGAAGATCGCCCTTACCGTGATGTTTTTTTTCTGCGTGCTCTTTGCCAACTTTTACGCTGTAAGAAAAATGGAGCGTTACGGCCTGGACCTTCTTTTCTATGACAGGCTTTCGGTTGCCTATGATATCGGTTCAGCCGAAGGCATGGAAAAAGAGCTTACGGCAATACTTTCCAATAATAGCATGCCCCGTGTATCAAAACTGGCAAGGCAGTTCCAAAGCCAGCTGCCAGGCATAGAAGACCCTCAAGGATACCTGAAAAATATTGTTTCGGAAAAAAGAAACACGGTCATGATGTTGAAAAACCTGCGTACGGCAGCGATATTTGTTATGCTTTTGCTATTTACTATCCGGCTTTTAATGCGTAGGAAAAAATAGGGACAGAGACTACTTTTCTATTATAGAAAAGTAGTCTCTGTCCCTATTTTTTGCTTGACAATATATGAAAAAAGCATATAATTGTATTTAAGATAATATAATTATATGCTAAAAGCATATATGGGAAAAGAGAGATGAAGCTATTAGGCAAGAATAAACTTAATCTGCTTAAGCTGTTTTACGCGCATCCGGAGCAGCAGTTCTATATACAGGAAATCGGCCGCCGGCTGGGCAAGCGGCCAGGCGTGTTCCAGTCTGCTTTATACAGCCTGCATAAGGAAGGGCTGCTTTTGAGCGAATATAAGGCCAATGCCCGGTTTTTCCGCATCAATAAAGGCTATCCTATATATAATGAATTAAAAAGCATAGTTTCCAAATCCGCGAAGATGTGCCTGATCGTCTTACTTTTCTGTGCCCCGCTTTTATACGCACAGGAACAGCCGCTTACCCTTAAAGATGCGATCACCATTGCTTTCCAGGGCAATAAAGATATCCAGATACAGGAACAGGGGATCGCGGTAGCCAAGGCAAATATCCTTGACGCGCGCAGCCGGTTCCTGCCGCACATAAACTTAGGCGCATCCTATACTCATAACGATAAAGTCTTTGCCGAGACTATCGTTACCGGTTTTCATAACGACAATCAGATAGGCCTGTTCATTAATGAATCGGTCTATAATGGAGGGGCTAATCTTGCCAACCTTAAGCAGTCCCGGATCAATCTGCAGGTGGCGGAAGAAACATTACGCGCCAAAAAATTAGACGTGGAATTTGAAGCAAAGCGGCTTTATTACGGTCTGCTTCTGGCTTATGAATCGGAGCGGATTGCCAGGGATTTAGTCGGCCAGGCAAAAGAGCACTATCAAAACGTGGAAGATAAATTTACCCACGGCACAGCTTCGCGTTTTGACGTGCTGCAGTCAAAGGTACAGGTTTCTTTGCTGATACCGCAATTAATCCAGGCCGGCAATGATATTAATTATATAAAAGCCGAATTAAATAAGCTTTTTAGCCGGAAGGTAAATACCCCGATAGAGACAGAGGAAAAATTGGAATACGCTCCCATTGAGATAAGGGAAGACGAGTTCCTGAAAACCGCATATTTGAAAAAGCCGGAATTGATCCTTAAAGAATTAGGCGTGGATATAAATAAGTGGTCGATCAGCATGGCTAAGTCAGGCTACCGGCCGGATATCAGCATACAGGCGGAGCTACTTCAACGCTCAAATAATACGGGTAATATTTTTGACGCAAAACACAGGAATTGGAATGCCGGGGTGTCGGTTACCGTTCCCATATTTGAAGGATTTTCCACTAAGGCGAAAGTAGATGCGGCAAAAGCGCAGTATGCGCAGGCGCTTTTAGATAAAGACAATCTGACTGACCAGATCGCCGTAGATATCCGTAAAGGCTGTCTTGACTTGAGAGAGGCAGAAGCGATCATTATTTCGCAGAAAGACAATATTGAAGAAGCTGCCGAGGCATTAAGGATCGCCGAGGTGAGTTATGATAACGGGGTGGCGATCAATCTTGACGTATTGGATGCGCAGGTCTCTTTGGCGCAAATACAGAAGAACCTTGCAGAGGGAACATATAATTATCTGATGGCCAAGGCATATTTGGACAGGAATATGGCAGAAAGCCTTATTAAGGAGGCAGGTAATGAAAAAACCGATTAAATTAGATAAGAAGTCTATCCGGGTGATCGTGATCATCGCGTTAGGCATCGCTGCGTTATTCTGGGGCGCGGGATCTTTCATTAAGAAGAGGATCCATGATAAATGGATAAAAGTTTCCGGTAACATTGAAGGTGATGACGTGCGTATTTCTTTCCGCGTCAACGGCCAGATCATTGAGCTCTTGACCGACGAAGGCAAGGTAGTCAAGCAGGGCGAGACAGTAGCCCGCTTGAATACCGATGAATTGAGCAAGATAAGGAACGAAGCAGCGGCAAGCCTGAAAGCTGCGGAATATGATTATGAATTATCGCGGCTTGATTACCAAAGGGCAAAAAACCTTTTTGAGGCCGGGGCAGTTTCCGCCCAAAAAAGAGACGAGGCGCAGACAAAATTTGACGCGGACAGGGCAGATGTTGAACAGTTAAAAGCTTCTTTGGAGCTTGCTGAGACACGGCTTGGTTTTGCGGAGCTGGCCTCGCCGTTAAACGGTTTTGTTCTAGTGAAAAGTTCTCTTGCCGGAGAGGTAGTCCAGCCGGGTACGCCCGTATTTACCGCCATTGATTTGAATAATATATGGGTTACTGCTTATATTAATGAGACAGACCTGGCCAGGGTAAAACTTAATCAGGAGGCAGAGGTTGTTACTGATACGTATCCGGGAAAGAAATATAAGGGCAGGGTTTCTTTCATTTCCAGCGAAGCAGAATTCACTCCCAAGACCATCCAGACCACGGAAGAAAGGGTAAAGCTAGTTTACAGGATAAAGGTGAGAGTAGATAATTCCAGCCTTGAGCTTAAGCCCGGCATGCCTGCGGACGCCTATATCATCGAATAGTATGATAACCATAAAAGCAACCGGCCTGACAAGAAAATTCGGCAATAATACTGCCGTAAATAAGCTTGACCTTGAGATCGAGGAAGGCGAGATCTTCGGGCTGGTCGGGCCTGACGGCGCAGGCAAGACCACGACTATGCGGCTTTTGACCGGCATACTTGACCCCACGGAAGGCGAAGGCTGGGTATATAATAAACACATCGTCAAGGAAGCTGAAGCGTTGAAAGAGAATATCGCTTATATGTCTCAACGCTTCGGGCTTTATGAAGAATTGACGGTTTTAGAAAATATTAATTTTTATGCCGATGTTTTCTGCGTGCCGAAACAAAGCCGCGGAGCTACCATTGAAAGGCTCTTGGGTTTCTCCGGGCTGACTCCTTTTAAACAGCGGCTGGCAGGCAAGCTTTCCGGAGGCATGAAGCAAAAACTCGGGCTTTCCTGCGCGTTGATCCATACCCCCAAAGTTTTATTCCTTGATGAACCGACCAATGGCGTTGACCCGGTTTCCCGCCGCGATTTCTGGAAAATACTCTACGACCTTTTAAAAGAAAAAGTAACCATATTGTATTCTACTTCTTATCTTGATGAGGCAGAGCGCTGCCGCAGGGTCGGCTTGATCCATAAAGGCAGGCTTTTAAGATGCGAGACCCCGGATAAGATCAAACAGGAATACAATGTCAAGACTTTGGAAGAGGCGTTTATTAAGATCGTCGGTGATTATGAGGCAAACAAGGCATGAACGATAATATCGCGGTAAGCGTAAAAAACCTGGAAAAAAGGTTTGGGGAATTTATCGCGGTTAACCAGATCAATTTTGAAGTAAGGCAGGGGGAGATCTTTGGGTTTCTCGGCCCTAACGGCGCGGGAAAATCCACGACTATCAGGATGCTCTGCGGCATTTACTCGCCTACTTCCGGAAGCGGTACGGTAGGCGGCTTTGACATAATCAAAGAGCAGTATAAGATCAAGCAGCACATCGGCTATATGTCCCAGAAGTTTTCTCTTTATGACGACCTTACCGTGGAAGAGAACGTTGATTTTTACAGCCGCATTTACGGCATCCCTGAAAACGAAAGAAAAAAACGCAGTGATGAAACGATAAAATTAGCCGGCATTGAAGAATTCCGCTCAAGCCTGACCAGCACGCTTTCCGGAGGATGGAAACAGCGCCTGGCATTAGGATGCGCGATCATCCATCAGCCGAATATTATTTTTTTGGATGAGCCGACGTCCGGGGTTGACCCGATCACCCGCAGTAATTTCTGGAAGATCATCAGGGAAATGGCTTCGCAGGGCAGGACGATCTTTGTGACCACGCATTATATGGATGAAGCGGAGAACTGCAACCGCCTGGTAATGATCTATCACGGCACGATGATCGCGATGGGCAGCCCCGAAGAGATGAAGACCAGGATCATGCAGAATGATATCCTTGAAATAATCATGCCGCAGGCCGAAAAATGGACAGAGAAGATTTCCGGGCTTGAGTCGGTCAAGGAGGTCGCGCTTTTCGGGGTGAATATTCATGCCGTGGTCTATGAGGCCCAAAAAGCCGGCCGGGAAATAAAAAGCCTTTTAGAGAAGGAAGGGGCAACAGGTTTTTCTATCCTTAAGATCAAGGCTTCCCTGGAAGATGTCTTTGTTTCCCTGATTGAAAATTACGACGCGGAGCATAAGGCAACATGAACTTAAAAAGAATATTGGCCATCTCCAGTAAAGAATTCATCCAGATCAAGCGCGACCCGCGTTCTTTAGGCCTGGCAATAGTTATCCCGGTGATCCTGCTTTTGATCTTTGGCTACGGTTTGTCCCTGGATATTGACCGGGTGCGCACAGTGGTATGGAACCAGGATGCTTCTTCGCAGGTTACCCGAGATTTTTTGCTTAATTTCAAATATTCCAAATATTTTAAAATAATCCGCTATACGGATAACTATAGAGAGATTGAACGCCTGATCAACAGCGGCGAGGCAATGATGGCGCTGGTTATCCCTAAAGATTTTTCCCATTATCTTGATTCCGGCAAGACCGCTCCGCTGCAGCTCTTGGTTGACGGCAGCGACTCTAATACCGCTACCATTGCCATGAATTACGTGCGCGCGGTAGTTTCCAGGTATAATGTGCGGTTATTGTCGGACACGCTTGCCCATTACGGCATTAAGCCTGCTGCGGCAGTAGATATGCGTTCGCGGGTTTGGTTTAATATGGGCTTAAATAGCAGATGGTTCATTGTCCCCGGCGTGATCGCGATGATTATTATGATCATCGCAGCGCTGCTTACTTCTATCTGTATTGCCAAGGAATGGGAAAGAGGCACAATGGAGCAGCTGATCTCTACGCCTGTTAAGCCGCCGGAGCTTGTGATCGGGAAATTCCTGCCGTATTTTACTATTGGTTTTTTTGACCTTTTTGTGGGCGTGATCATGGCCAGGTTCTTATTCGGCGTCCCGTTCAGGGGCAGCTATATCGTATTGGTCATTCTAAGCGCATTATTTCTGATCGGAGCCCTGTCGCAGGGAATATTGATCTCTACGGTTACCCGCACGCAATTATTAGCCAGCCAGCTGGCGACCCTGACCACCTTTATTCCGACTATGCTTTTGTCTGGGTTCATTTATCCGATCTTTAATATGCCGCAGGTGATCCAGGGAGTGACTTATTTCATTCCCGCGCGTTATTATATTATTATCTTAAGGGGGTTGTTCCTGAAAGGTAACGGCATAGACGTGATGTGGGATGAGGCGGTTTTTTTGTTTTTGTTCGCGCTTTTGATGTTCAGCCTGGCGATCAGAGGGTTCAAAAAAAAGGTAGCATAAAATGTTCAGTTTTGAAAGGGCAAAAGCTGTATTGATCAAAGAATTCAAGCAGGTCTTGCGCGACCCGCGGATGAAGACGGTTATTTTTATTTCTCCGCTTATCCAGATCATCCTTTTTGGCTATGCCGCCAACAAAGACATTGATTTTATTCCCACTGTAATTTATGACCAGGATAATACTAAAGAAAGCCGCCAGCTCCTGCGCAGGTTCACTTATTCCAAATATTTTGTGCCGAAATATTATATTCACAGCGAAGGCGAACAGGACCGCGTGATTGATAAAAGCCAGGTAAGCGCGGTGTTACGCATTGACCGCGGTTTTGGCCGCAACGTGAAGGCCGGGAAGAACGCGGATATCCAACTGATCGTTGACGGTACTGATTCAAACACCGCAATGATCATTTCAGGCTATGCCGGCACGATCATCAGCAAATACCAGTCTGACCTGGTTAAGGAGCGGATTGCCGAAACAGGCAAAGAGATCAGCCTGCCGAACGTTGATCTAAGGGACCGCGCCTGGTTCAACGAGAACCTCATCTCCCGCAATTATTATCTGCCGGGAGTAATTGCTTCTATCGTCACGATCATGTCGCTTTTGCTTACGGCTATGGCGATTGTCAGGGAAAAAGAGATCGGCACGATGGAGCAGTTGATCGTTAGCCCTTTAAAACCGCTTGAACTTATCTTCGGCAAGCTCCTGCCTTTCGGCGTGATCGCGCTGATCCAGTCCACACTTATTACTTCTCTGGGAATTTTCTGGTTCCATATACCTTTTAGAGGCAGTTTATTTTTATTGTTCCTTGCCACCTGCACCTACCTGTTTACTACTTTAGGGGCAGGCCTGTTCATTTCTACGATTGCTTCCACCCAGCAGGAAGCAATGATGTCGGTGTTTCTTTTTTATATGCCGACTTTCCTGCTTTCCGGGTTTGCCTATCCGATCGCGAATATGCCGCAGGTGATACAATGGTTCACATTGATTAATCCAATGCGTTATTTTCTGACGATAATCAGGGGTATATTTTTAAAGGGCGTGGGCATAGAGGTACTTTGGCCGCAATTTATCCCGCTTTTGGTTACCGGTTTTATCGTGATCACCCTTAGCACTTTGCGGTTCAGGAAACGAATGGCATAATGCTTTTTTTTTGGCGATAAAGTGATATAATAGAACACTAAAGTACGGTGTTTTCTATAATCGGAGGGGCTAAAGATGAAAAAGGCGGTTATTTTGCTGGTTATCGGGTTATTTTTGTCCGGGTGCACTACGGCAGGCATTCCGTGTCAGAAAGAGGATATTGTAAAGACTTATGCCGCGTCAACCGCAGCCTCAAAAAACAGCCTGTTACAGGACTTGACTTCGGGTAAAATAGCAGTCGGCGCGACCCTGGATAGCATTCGTTCAGAATACGGCAACGCGGATGATATGCTTATTGCCGGCTGTATAGTAAGATTGATCTACCGGCCGGATTCCGGTAAAAACATTACGCTTTGGTTTGACGACGGTAAGCACCTTTCAATGTGGAGCGGGTAAAGATGGATAACCGTAACGATACCAGTTGGGTAAGCATTCATAAAGACATGACCAAGGAAGGAGTGGAGCGCTCTTTCCTTGCCAACCGGGAATATACCCTTGCCAAAGATCAGTATACTGCTACTCTTACCGATGATTTCTGGGCGCTGGCAATCGGCATCAGGGACAGGCTGATTGAGCGCTGGATCGCCACCCAGCAAAGATACCATCGCGATAACGTGAAAAGGGTCTATTACTTTTCGCTTGAATTCCTTATCGGCAGGCTTTTAGGCACAAATATCCTGAATTTAGGGCTTTGGGATGAGGTGCGGGAGGCGATGGAAGACCTCGGTTTTAACCTTGAGGAAATACGAGATTGCGAGCCTGACGCCGGCTTGGGTAACGGCGGTTTGGGCAGGCTGGCGGCATGTTTTCTTGATTCAATGGCTACGATGGGCATTCCCGCGCACGGCTACGGCATAAGATATGAATACGGGATATTTAACCAACGGATAATCAACGGTTATCAGATTGAATTTCCCGATGAATGGCTGCGGCGCGGCAGCCCCTGGGAATTTGCCCGGCCGGAATATACGGTAAAGGTGCATTTTAACGGCCATACCTATATGTTTAACGACGGTAAGGGGAAGCTGCGCGTAAAATGGGTGGATACGGAAGATGTATTGGCAAGCCCTTATGATATCCCGGTAGCAGGGTTTAAGAGCGATGTCGTTAATACCCTGCGCCTTTGGTCGGCGCGCAGTACCGAAGAGTTTGACCTGAAATATTTTAACGACGGCGATTATGAGCACGCAGTATATAATAAAGTATTTTCGGAAAATATCTCCAAAGTCCTTTATCCCAATGACAGTGTCAGCCAGGGCAGGGAGCTGCGTTTAAAGCAGGAATATTTCTTTACTGCCGCTTCCATTGCCGATATTATCCGCCGGTTCAAGATGGAGAATTCCGATTTCCGTTCTTTCCCCGATAAGGTGGCGATACAGCTTAACGATACGCACCCATCCCTGGCAATCGTCGAGCTGATGCGCATCCTTATAGACGAAGAAAACCTTGATTGGGATACGGCTTGGGATATCACGGTCCGCACGTTCGCCTATACCAATCACACCGTGATGCCGGAGGCCCTGGAGTCATGGAAGGTGAATTTATTTGAAAAACTGCTGCCGCGCCACCTGCAATTGATCTATGAAATAAACATGCGTTTTCTGCACGAAGTGGCCACGCGTTTCCCCGGCGATACCGACCGCATCCGCAGGATGTCGATCATTGAAGAGGGCGACCCCAAGCGGATCCGTATGGCTTTTCTTTCTCTGATCGGCTCGCATTCGGTTAACGGGGTTTCCCGCCTGCACAGCGAACTTTTAAAGACGCAGCTCTTTAAAGATTTCTTTGAATTTTTTCCCGAACGGTTCAATAATAAGACTAACGGCATCACCCAGCGACGGTGGCTGCAAAAATCCAATATCCGGCTTTCCGGCCTGATTTCGGATACGATCGGGGACAAGTGGATATCCGACCTGTTCGAGCTGGAAAAGCTGCTTCCCCTGACAGAGGACGATGCCTTTCGCAAGCGCTGGCAGGAGGTTAAAAAAGTAAACAAAAAAGCCCTGGTGGATTATATCCATAAAACAACCGGTATTTCCGTGCATCCGGAATCAATGTTTGACGTGCACATAAAAAGGATCCATGAGTATAAGCGCCAGCTTTTGTTCGGCCTTTTTATCATCGCGCAGTATTTAAGGATAAAAAAGAACCCGCATGCCGCGATTATCCCGCGCACGTTCATTGTCAGCGGCAAGGCCGCCCCGGGTTATTTTATGGCCAAGCTGATCATTAAATTCATCAATAGCATTGCCGGCGTAGTCAATAAAGATAAAGATATAAATGACCGGTTGAAGGTGGTTTTTCTGGAAAATTACCGCGTGTCGCTGGCGGAAAAAATATTTCCGGCATCCGAACTTTCCGAGCAGATATCCACTGCCGGTACCGAAGCCTCAGGCACGGGGTGCATGAAATTTATGATGAACGGCGCGCTTACCGTGGGCACCTTTGACGGAGCTAACATAGAGATCGCGGAGGCTGTGGGTAATGATAACATATTCATTTTCGGGCTGACCGTGGAAGAGATAGAAAAAATAAGGCAGGGCGGCTATGACCCGCAGCAATATATTGAGCGCTCGCCGGTGTTAAAAGAGGTAATACAGCTGATCAAGAGCAATTTCTTTTCTCCCGTAGACTATAACCTCTTTGGCCCGATTGTGGACAGCATTATTTTTTCGGATCCGTATTTTATCTGCGCGGATTTTGACCAATATTGCGCGGTGCAAGAGAAAGTTTCAGCGCTTTACCACGATAAGACCGCGTGGACCAAAAAATCGATCATCAACGTTGCAAAGTCCGGAAAATTTTCCAGCGACCGGACAATAAAGGAATACGCCAAAGAAATATGGAATGTTCCGGTCTAGGCACTAGCATATGATCATATTACTTGCGGCGCTATTCCTCTGCGGCGTAGGCTTGGCAACTTATGCCCTGTTGCCGTCAGATACATCTTCCAAAAAGGCAAAAAAACCCCCAAAAACTCCCAAGCCGGTTAAGCCGGCCCCAGTCTTTTCGTTTGGCAAACACAAAGAAGAGTTGCCTGCCGTTGTTCTGCCGGATACACAAGAGCAAAAGCCCGCCCAGGAAAATCTTCGTCCGGAACTGGACGCAGCTTTAAAAAGAGAAGCTGACCTTAAAGCAGAACTTGCCAGGAGGCAGGACTGGGTTGCTAAAGAAGAAGAGTTGGCGGTAAAACTTAAAGCGCAATTTGATGAACTGGAAAAAAGATTTATAAAAAAGGAAAAAGACCTGCAGGATGAATTTGCCAAAAATGTGGATTTAACGCGGCAGATGCGCGAAGCTGACTTAAAATACCAGTCGTTGGAAGAAAAAAATAAAAAGTTAGACGAAGAAAACCAGCGCTTGAAGCTTCAGGTTGATGAATTCAGTAAAGAATTAAAAGACCATCTTAATACGATCACCGTATTTAAAAAACAGCAGGAAACCAGCGAGTGGGTCCCGAAGCAGGAATTTGTCAAGCTTAACGAAGAATACAGCGATCTGGAAAAGGAACTGGAAGCGCAGGAGAATAAAGCGCAGGCATTATTTGATGAGCTGATGAAGTTTAAGGCGCAGCCGCAGCCTGCGCAAGAAGAGCTTCCGCAACCAGCGCAGGAAGAAACCGCGCAGCCAACTCCGGAAGAAACCCCGGCGCCCGTTCCGGAAGAAGCCCCGCAGCCTGAATTAACCGTACCTGAACCGCAGCCTGAGCCAGCTGTACCGGAGCCGCAACCTGAACCATCTGCGCCTGAACCGCAGCCTGAAACTCCGGAGTCCGAGCCGCCAGCCCCGGAAACACCCAAAGAAGCTGCGCCTGCTCCTAAAGTAGATTTAAATATGGTGCGCAATATCGGGATCATGGCGCATATCGACGCCGGTAAGACTACCACAACAGAACGTATTCTTTTTTATACCGGCAGGTCGCACAAGATCGGCGAGGTCCATGAAGGCAAGGCACAGATGGATTGGATGAAGCAGGAGCAGGAGCGCGGCATTACCATTACTTCCGCGGCAACTACCTGTTACTGGAAGGATTACCGGATTAATATCATCGATACGCCCGGCCACGTTGATTTTACCGCGGAGGTCGAGCGCAGCCTGCGCGTATTAGACGGGGCAGTAGCGGTATTTTGCGCCGTAGGCGGAGTCGAGCCGCAATCGGAAACTGTCTGGCATCAGTCCAATAAATATAACGTCCCCAAGATCGCCTTTATCAATAAAATGGACCGCATGGGCGCGGATTTTTTCGCGGTGATCAAAGGGATCGAAGAGGAGCTGGGCGGTAACGTCATTCCGCTTGAAATCCCCATCGGCGCGGAAGAGAATTTCCAGGGAGTAGTAGATCTTTTGGAAATGAAGGCTTATTATTATGAAGACGAATCGCTGGGCAAGAGTTACAGGGTTGAAGAGATCCCCGCGGATTACAAGGAAGCTGCTGCCAAATACCGGCATATCATGGTTGAACGCGTGGCTGCCTTTGACGATACCCTGATGAAAAAATACCTTGAGTCCGCGGATTCGCTGACCGCGGAAGAATTATCCCAGGCTATTCGCAAGGGAACGGTTGCCAATAAAATGGTGCCGGTGCTTTGCGGCGCGTCTTTCAAGAACAAGGGCGTGCAGAAACTCTTGGACGCGGTTGTCGCTTATTTGCCTTCGCCGTTAGATGTCCCTCCGGTAGACGGCCATGATCCAAATGACGCGCAAAAGGTGATCAGCCGTAAGCCCGATACCGGCGAGCCGTTTTCCGCGCTGGCGTTTAAGATCCAGTCAGACCCGCATATGGGCAAGCTTGTTTATTTAAGGATCTACTCCGGATTCCTTGATACCGGATCCTATGTCTTTAATGTTACGAAAAATAAAAAGGAACGCATCGGCAGGATATTGCAGATGCATGCTAATCAGCGTGAAGCAAGGGATAGGGCGCTTGCCGGAGAGATCGTGGCAGTGATCGGCCTCGGCAATACTGTAACCGGCGATACGCTTTGCGATCCGGAGCATCCGGTGCTCCTGGAAGCGATCGAGTTCCCTGTGCCGGTAGTTTCGCTTAGTATTACTCCGGCCGGCAAGGCAGACCAGGACAAGCTTGGCAAAGGCCTGGCAAAGCTTACCGAAGAGGACCCGACATTCAAGGTAGAAACCGACGAAGAAACGAAAGAGACGATCCTTACCGGCATGGGCGAGCTGCATCTTGAGATTATTGTCGACCGGCTAAAAGTAGAATTCGGCGTTGACGCGGTTGTCGGCAAACCCAAGGTCGCTTACCGGGAAACCATACTAAAGAAAGTCTCGGGCGAATATAAGCACATCAAGCAGTCAGGCGGACGCGGCCAATACGGCCACGTAGTGATGGAATTGATCCCGGCTGAACCCGGAGAAGAATTTGAATTTATTAACAGCATCAAGGGCGGTGCGATCCCCCGGTCGTTCATCCCGGCAGTAGAAAAAGGCGTTGTTGAGGCAATGCGTAACGGAGCTTACGCCGGGTATCCGGTGGTAAATATTAAAGTTAACCTTACCGACGGTTCTTTTCACGATGTTGATTCTTCGGAACTGGCGTTTAAGCTGGCGGCGATCGGCTGTTTTAAAGAGACGTTTATGCGGGCAGATCCGGTTTTGCTTGAGCCATATATGTCGTTGGAAGTCGTTACTCCCGAAGAATATGTCAATGCCGTTGTCGGATACATCTGTTCCTGCCGCGGTAAGATCCTTGGCATGGACACCAAGGGCAAACAAAAGATCATTGATGCGGAAGCGCCGCTGGCAGAAATGTTCGGCTATGCCACGAATTTCCGTTCTTTGTCCAGCGGCAGGGCAAACGCGTCCATGCATTTTGAAAAATATATGCAGGTTCCTTTTGAGATCGCCGCGAAGATATTGGAAGAGAAAAAGAAGAGAAAAGAGAATGCTTAACGCTGGAGGGGGTTATGTTACAAAATAAGAAATGGGTAGGGTTGGCGTGCGCTATTATTATTTCCGTTTTTATTTGTCCATGCGCGCTTATTGCCGCTGAAGAATCTGATAGCGGCGCTCAGAAGGAATATCGCCAGCGCCTGGAATCATTGATCAGCGAAGAGCCGGAAGAAGAGAAAGAAATGCCTTTTGAGGCAGATACCTTTGTAAGGTACATGCCGCAGCGCCGCGTAGATGCCATGGCAGGCAAGGTCGGAATCATCGAGTCGGGCAATGAATGCAGCTATAATCTAAAGGCTTTCGGTAAACTGCCGATGGAACTTTCTTTTGAAACCGGCTATATCAGTATCAATAATTCCGCTGAAGTTAAGCTTCCGTCGCATCTGACCAGCTTGATCGCCGGTATTCAAACAACGCTTCCGTTTTTCGGCATTGATAAAACATATTTCCGCTTAAGCCTATATCCTTCTTTTCGCTCGGAGAATTGGAATGCCCGGTCATCGGCTTTCCGTATGCCGATACATACTTTTATGATCTACCAGCCGGATAAGAAATGGACGTTTGTCGCCGGGGTGGCAACTTTTCCGGATTACCGCAATAAGGTCTGCCCGATACTGGGGTTTATTTATAAGCCAAATGATAAATTATTATTCAATATCATCCCGGATAACCCGAGTATAAACTATATGCTTAATGACAAGATCACTTTATTTGCCGAAGGCGGCATGCTCTGCGACGAATTTGAAGTGGATAAGGACGGCAGAAAAAATGTCGTTTTAGAGTATAAATCCTACCGCGGAGGCGCAGGGATTAACTATAAATTTAATAAGCATATTGAGAGTTCTGTTTCCGTAGGCGGGGTATTCGGCCGCAGGATGCAGTATCGCGACAGTTTAGGCAAAGTGAGCGTGGACAGCGGCATGTATTCGGAATTCCGTGTCGACATAACCATTTAGTTTTAGGGACGGTTCTCAAGCCAATCTTAAAGTGTCCCCATAAAGGGGACACTTTAGCTTTGAGTTGAGAACCGTCCCTACATTAAAATGATCTCGATCGTTATTCCTGTCTATAATGGTCAAAAGCACCTGGAAGATTGCCTGAAGCATATCTTTATTTCAACGTATAAAGACTATGAGATCATCATAGTGGATGATTGTTCTTCCGATGCTTCAAGCCAAATCGCGGACAAGGGGCGTTTTTATAGAGACGTCCCTTTTTTTATAATCAGGCTTGGGCAGAGGCAGGGGCCGGCAGCAGCGCGTAATATTGCCAGCCAAAATGCCCGCGGTGAAATATTATTATTCATTGATGCGGATATCTTTATTGCGCCGGATACCATGCAGCGCGTTGCGGATTTCCTGGGCGCAAGTAACGGCGCGGACGCGATAACCGGGCTATATTCCGTTCAGCCGGCGTATACAAATTTTTCCAGCCGTTATAAAAACCTTTATTTAAGGTATAAATTTGCCAATGCAGCGGAGTTTACCTGCACTGCAAATACTGCTTTGCTGGCAGTAAGGAAGGTAAGTTTTGAGAAAACCGGCGGGTTTAACCCGGATATGCTTACCTGCGAGGATTTTGAATTCAGTCAGCGCTTTGCCGCGGCCGGATTTAATATCTATAACGATAAAGGCCTTGAAGTGGTGCACAGCCGTTATTTTTCATTGCCCGGCCTGATCAGCGACGATTTCATAAAAGCGGTAAACATGGCGCATCTTTTTTTAAACCGCCGCGGTGCGATCCGCCGGCATCCCGGTGAAAAAGGGATTTTGTCTATCAGCCGCAGCCAGATGTTTGCGACAGTAGCAACGTTCCTGTTATTTATTGATCTTTGTTTATTGCCGTTTTTTCCTTCGGTCGGGTTTGTTGCGATAGGGGTGGTCCTTGCAGCCATTACAGCGATCTCCAATTTTGATTTTTGGCGCTTCCAATGGAAAGGCCAAAAACCGGTTTTTAAGATATTATCTTTCCTATTTACCTATATTGAGCATTTGATTTCCGCATTCGGCGTCATCACCGCAGTTGCCCGAAGGATAGTTGGTATAAAAAAGGGCAATTTCCCCTTTTTGCTTGCTTAGCCGTTGACTTGTGTTAAAATTAGTGTTTAAGGATCAGCTTGGATAGAAGAAAGGATATGGTAATGAAGGATATCAAGTTTGACTTTAATAATATGTTCAGCGAAAGCATAGGCTCAAGCCACGGGGTCAGCGCAGAAGACCTTTCGGCAATGGCAGTAGCCGCAAAAAAGGCGCATCGGCACTTCAGCGGTTTACTTAAAGACAACCGCAACCGGGTTGATCTCTCCCTTGAATGGACACAGCTTCCTTTTCAAAGCAAGCAGGTTTTAAGCCGGATCAATTCATTGGCAAGAGAGATCAGGAAATATGAAAATGCCGTATTCTTGGGTATTGGCGGCTCATATCTCGGCCTTAAGGCAGCGCAGGACGCCTTGCTTAAGCCGTATCACAATGAATTTTCTACATTAAGGAAAGGCACCCCAAAGATATATTTTGAAGGCAATAACCTTGATCCTGATACTTTAAGCGCGCTGTTGAAAAATCTTAAAGCCAAAAAGACATTTGTGGTGGTGATCTCAAAATCCGGAGAAACCACGGAAACCAAGGCGGCATTTGAGATCGTTGAAGGTTGGTTGAAAAAGGGAGCAGGCAAGAACTATGGCCGGCAAATAATCGCGATCACTGATCCGGCTTCCGGGTCTTTACGCAAAAAAGTCAACGCAGCGCAGGTAAAAGACAAGCGGAGTTTCCGCAGCCTGCCTTTATTAAAAGGGGTAGGTGGCAGGTTTTCCGAATTAAATATGGGGCTGTTGCATCTGGCAGTTGCAGGCGTTAACCTGCAGGCAGTCTTGGATGGGGCAGCAGCAATGGCAAAAAAATGCGCAACAGCGGAATTATCTAAGAATCCGGCATTGATGTATGCTACGCTGCACACCATTCTTTATAAGAACAAAGCCAAGCCGATCGCGATCATGATGCCGTTTTCCGAAACCCTTAAATCTACCGCCGATTGGTATTGCCAGCTCTTGGCGGAAAGCCTGGGGAAAAAATACGGCCGCAGGATACGGATTAAGCCGGACGGCACGGAAGAATGGCTCAAGGATTTGAATCGCATTGTTAATGTCGGCCGCACCCCGGTATCCAGCCGCGGAACAAACGACCTGCATTCCATCCAGCAGAATAATATCGAAGGGGAGAATGACAAGGTTATTACTTTTATTCGCGTGGGGAAATTTAGCAGCGATATTAAAGTTAGCGCTAAAAAAGGCGATCTTCTCGCCGGAAAGAAATTTTCCGAATTGCTTAACCTGGCGCAGGAAGCAACCGAATGGGCGCTGGTAAGGCAAGAGCGGCCCAATTGCACGGTGATCATGCCGGAGATCAATCCGTTTTACTGGGGAGGTCTGCTGTTCTTTTTTGAGATGGCAACTGCCTATGAGGGCGAGCTACTTGACGTCAATGCCTTTGATCAGCCGGGAGTGGAAGGCTATAAGAATTATATGTACTATAAACTGCGCAAACCCGGCATTGCCCCGGCAATCACCGAAGAGATCAAAAACAATCCGCTGGTTAAGCATTCGCGGTATATTATTTGATCTAATTTCCGCCTTTTTGTTCTCGGCGCTGCAAACATTCTGCCGTCGGCTACGGTTTACAGCTCGCTCTCAGGCATACTTTCGTAACATTAGAGCTTCCGCTCGCCGTAAAGCCTTGCCGACCGAACCCTAAAAACGAGTTGGCAGAAGTTTGCAAATGCGCCTGCGAACAAAAAAGCGTAAATTTATCAATACGCTCTAGCGCTACTGATTTTACGGCTGACTTGGCTTGCTTTGAGCAGCACGTAGGAGGCTTGAGCGGGCATGGATGCCTTTATTTTCCGTGGGCAGAGCGAAAGCCGACTTCCGAGCGAAGTCCCGCCTCGCAGGGGCGGGACGAGCGTTGCTGCGAGAAGCAAGACAAGGTAGACGCAAAATCTATTAAATTATGATTGAACTGAAAGATAAGCTTAATCCCGCGCAGTTGGAAGCGGTAAGCGTGATTGACGGCCCGGTGCTGGTGATTGCCGGCGCAGGCTCAGGCAAGACCCGGGTCATTGAATACCGTGTCTTAAACCTCATTAGGCATAATATCGCGCCGTCGTCCATACTTCTGCTGACCTTTACCCGGGAAGCCTCCCGTCGCATGCTTAGCCGCGCCACGCAGCATGACAGCCGCTGCGAATTGGTTGACGGCGGCACGTTCCATTCGTTTGCCTACAAAACCCTGAAAAAATACAGCCGGGCAATGGGAATGGCAGAATCGTTTTCCGTGATCGATGAGAATGACGCCGGCGAAGCGATCCAGCGCTGTGCCGCGAGCATGGGCCTGTTTGATAAGGAAAAACGCTTTCCCAAAAAAGATACGCTGCGCGCGATCTTAAGCGGCTGCATAAACCGCAACCTGCAGGTGGCGGCGATACTGGAAAAAGAATACCCGGATTTTATCGTTTATGCCCCGGAGATCGAGCAGCTTGGTAAAAAATACGCGGCATATAAACTTGAGAGAAACCTTTTTGATTACGACGATCTTCTGATTTACCTGAAGCTGCTTTTGGAGAATCCCCGGATCAGGCAGCGGATATCCGCGCGCTACCGCTATGTTATGGTGGATGAATATCAGGATACGAATAAATTGCAGGCGGATATTGCCTGTCTGCTTGCCCATGGGCATAATAACATTATGGTAGTCGGAGATGATGCCCAGAGTATTTACGGCTTCCGCGGCGCTTCCCATGAGAACATTATGGGATTTCCCACCCGGTTCAAGGAATGCAAGATCATCAAGCTTGAAGAAAATTACCGCAGCAGCCAGTCAATACTTGATTTAGCGAATTCCGTGCTGGAAAATATGCGCAATAAATACTCTAAGTGCCTTGTTTCGGCGAGGAAATCATCCGGCGATAAACCGGAAATGCTTTTTTTTAATAATGCCTATAACGAGGCAGAGTGGATTGCCTCTAAGATCAAAGAGCTGAGGGATGAAGGCGTGCATCTCTGCGAGCAGGCAGTGCTTTTTCGCTCCGCATATATTTCTATTCCGCTTCAGGCAGAATTGAGCAAAAGAAATATCCCCTATCGGGTATTTGGCGGCCTGAAATTCTATGAAACCGCGCATGTAAAAGACTTGTTAGCGCACCTGCGCGTAATTTCCAATCCGAAAGACGAATTAAGCTGGCTGCGCATTTTAATGCTGATCCCCGGCATCGGACCGAAAACCGCAGATAAGGTAATGGGGGGTATTTCTATCAATGCGAGGCTCGGAGATATCCTTGACAAGTCGTTTTCCGCTTATGACAAGAATAAATTCGGCGCGGGTTTAGGTAAGCTGGAGTCAGCCTTAAAGAGCGCTTCTGCCAAAGATATCGGCGTGGGTGAGAGGTTCGGAGCCGCGCTTGATTACTACATACCATTGTTAAAAGAAAAATTTGATGATTGGAGCCTGCGGTTGAACGACCTGGAAACTTTAAGGCAGATCGCCTGCAGGTATGATTCATTGGAGCAGTTGCTGGCGGATTTTACCATTGAATCTCCGGAAGCAGGAGTGAGCCGGGTAGACCCCGGTGTTCCGGAAGACGAGAGGCCGCTGACACTTTCTACCATACATTCTGCCAAGGGCCTGGAATGGGATTGCGTGTTTGTCCTGGGGCTGGCGGAAGGCGTTTTGCCGGTAAGTTTTGCGCTGGATGATGAATCAGAAATTGAAGAAGAGCACAGGTTATTTTACGTTGCCGTGACCCGGCCGCGCAATAATCTGTTCTTATCGCTGCACCATGAAGCAAGCAGGCCGGGCATCTCGCAGTTTAACCGGATATGCCGTTTTATCGACTCGCCGAACATCATGGCGCGGCTGAATAATCAGGCAATATTCGAGCCGGATATTGACGACGATGAAATAGAGGAATGGGCAGGCGCGGGCCGGTCATTATATAGCAAGAAGTCCCTGCTTGAGCGCGCCTCCGGTTACTTTTAGGAAGGATAAGTATGATCTTTCCGACTTATGAAGTCCAATTTGAGAAGAGCGGTTTTGATGAATCCGTGGTCGTAACCGGAGACATCAAGAACGACTCCAGCCGGGACTATAATATGGCGATGTTTAAGATCGTTTTATACAGCAGGCATAAGCTTGTCGGCTCAGGGGTAATAAAGGTATATGATTTTAAAAGAGACATGACCAAGCCCTTCCGCGCTTATGTTGCCATGGATACTGCCGTTAAAATTACGGCGATAGACAGGTATGAGATAATGATCGAAGGCGGCTATTAAATCCTTTGACAAAGGGCATAAATGTGGTATACTTACGCTTGTAGTAGTAGTAAATAAAGGATTAGAAATCTTGTGCCGCAGGGGATAACTAGCCTTTGCGGTTTTTTAGTTTCTGCCATTATTTACTATACAGAATATCGTAGAAAGGAGGTAGTAAGTAATGGCAAGAGGTAAAGTGAAGTGGTTCAATAACCAGAAGGGTTATGGTTTTATCACTCCTGAGTCCGGAAGCGATGTCTTTGTGCACCATACCGCGATACAAGGCGATGGTTACAAGACTTTAGCAGAAGGCGAAGAGGTCGAATTCGACATCGAAAAAGGCCCCAAGGGAGAACAGGCTACGAAAGTAGTCAGGTTATAACCTTAAAAAACAGCGGCCCGGCGGGCTTTCCGCCGGGCCTGTCTTTTAAGAAAAACAGGAGGGGTAAATGCATACTGGTAAGATCAAAAAGATAATCCGCGACAGAGGCTTCGGGTTTATCAGCGATACGGACGGCAGGGAAGTGTTTTTTCATCAGTCCGGCGTGATGGATTCCAAATTCGACAGCCTGACCGAAGAGCAAAAGGTTGAATTTGACGTTGAGACTTCAAATAAAGGGCCGCGCGCGATAAACGTTAAAATACTCGCTGAATAAGGCTAAACTATAAATAGGAATGAAAGTAGTATTTATTGAGCCGCGTTCTTCAGGAGCAAGCGTATATAGCAAGCTGCATATGCCGCTATTAGGCCCGGTGTACTTAGCAACGATACTTAGGGACCGCGGGCATGAAGTAAGGGTTTATCATGAAGACATATGCGCTCCGGATTATTCAAAATTAGATGCCGATCTTGTCGGGATCTCTATTTTGACGTCTACTGCCAAGCGCGGCTATGAAATAGCGAAAAAGTTCCCGCGTGACAAAGTGATCATCGGCGGCGTGCATGCCAGCCTTATGCCTCAAGAGGCCAGCCAATATGCCCGGCAGATAGTGGTCGGGGAAGCGGAAGAAGTGATTACGGCTGTCGCGGAAGGCACTATCAAGGATTCGATCGTCCATGCCAAGCCGATCCAGGACTTAGACAGTCTGCCTATTCCGGATTTTTCCCTGATAAAGGGCTATAATGCGTCCGGGCTTGTGCCTATTTCTACATCGCGCGGCTGCCCGTTTGATTGCAGTTTTTGCTCGGTGACAAAAATGTTCGGCCGTAAATTCCGTTTTCGCAGCGCAGAGAATGTTATTGAGGAGTTGCGATCAAGGGAAGCGGCGCAATTCTTCTTCTGCGATGACAATTTTACCGCGTATCCCAAACGCGCGCATGCATTATTGAGCCAGATGCTTAAGCTTAAGATCCGCAGATGGGCTTGCCAGGTGCGCTGCGATGTCACCAGGAACAAAGAAATGCTTGAGCTGATGGCCCATGCAGGCTGCAAGGTAGTCTGTGTCGGGTTTGAATCCATAAACAGTAAGACGCTGGAGGCATACGAAAAGAAGCAGTCAGTGGGGGATATCGTCAATGCCATCCATTCTTTTCATGAAAAGCGGATTAAGGTGCATGGTATGTTCGTTCTGGGGAGCGATAACGACGATACTAATACTGTCTGGGACACTTTCAGGTTTGCCGTAAAGCAAAAAATAGACACTATTCAGATGTCCATCCTTACGCCATTCCCCGGTACAAAAGTTAACGCTGACCTGGAAGCCGAGAAACGTATTTTTAGCCGCGACTGGGACCTTTATGACGGCCAGCACATTGTCTTTCAGCCAAAATTGCTTGGGGCCAAGGAACTGCAGCTATCCGTGCTTGCGGTCTATCTTAAGTTCTATTCGCTTTCCTGGTCTTTTATGCTCTTATTTAAGCTGCATCTGCGTAACGCGATGTTCCGTTTTATGGGCCATGCGATATTGAAGACATGGTTATCGCGTAACCGAAGTTTGCACTGGCTGCCCGCGCTTGATTCAAACACAAACCTTCCTTAATTTCTCGCATATTTAAAATCGTCAAATAAGAGTTGCAGTGCTATTTTGTTGTGTTAAAATTAGATGTTACTTTACATATTAAGGAGTTTTTATGTACCGCGTTGATATCGAAAGCAGCCCTGATGGGGCATTTAGCGTAAAAGCCGGAAGCGGTTCGTTTGTCATGGACATGAAAAATAAGGGAGTTACTCCGCCTGATGCCTTACTTGCCGCGCTTGGCAGCTGCATAGGCGTTTATATACGTAAATATACAGATGGAGCGGGATTGGCTTTAGGTAAATTCAGCGTCAGCGTGGAATCGGAATTCAGCGCTGAGCCGCCGCTGCGCTTTAAAACCATAAAAGTGGTTGTGGATCTCAAAGGCCTACAGCTTGATGAACGCAGGCAAAAAGCGCTTTTGGAATTTACAAAGAACTGTCCTGTCCATAATACTTTAAAATCCAATCCTTTGGTTGAAACCGTGCTGGTATAAGATGGCTGCAACGAGGATTTCCGTAAAAGTCAAGCCGGGATCGCGGCAGGAAGAGATTGAAAAGCTCACAGAGGTAAGTTTTCTTATCCGCGTCAAAGCCGCGGCGCACGAAGGCAAGGCCAATACAGCGGCAATAAAATTATTAAGCGAATATTTTGACATCCCGAAAAGTAGGATTATAATAGTAAGAGGAGAAAAGAGCAGGGATAAGGTCATTGATATCACCGATTAACATAATGGACGCTAATTTTTTTCGTAAAATAGAAGAGATTGCAAACAAGGACAGCCGCTATAAGCCCGATGCGTATGAATTCGTTATGCAGGCATTGTGGTTTACGCAAAAAAAGTTAAAGCAGTCAGGCCATGTCAGCGGCAGGCAGCTTTTGGACGGCATCAGGAAATTCGCCATCCGTCAATACGGCCCGATGGCAAAGACGGTATTCGGGCATTGGGGAGTCAGGGTTACGGCTGACTTCGGAGAGATCGTCTTTAATATGGTAGATGCCGGGTTGATGCGCAGCACCGAAGAAGACAAAAAGTCCGATTTTGAAGATGTCTATGATTTTGACGTTGCCTTGAATGTTTTCAGGGCCGAAAAACGCAAAGCGCAGCGTTCCGAGAAAGTTCTGGAGAATGAAAAAGAGAATCTATTATCATGACACTGACGCCGGCGGCGTAGTATACTACGCCAATTACCTGAAATATATGGAAGAGGCACGCACGGAGTTCTTCGAGCAACGGGGTATCTTTATCCGTGAGCTCGCGGCTTCCGGTACTTTATTCGTCGTGGCGCGCCAGGAAATAGATTATAAGCTGCCGGCTTTTTACGGAGACATTTTGGATATATCTACGGCTATAACTGCCGTGACCACCGCGAAGATAGAATTTAGCCACGAAACAAGAAACCAAAACAACCAGCTTGTTAATACTGCAAAGGCGGTAATGGTTTGCGTAGATACCGCGATAAAACCCAAAGCTATTCCCGAAGAGCTTAAGAAAAAGCTGGCCTTGGTGCCGCAGGAGGTGGATCGGGCATGATTATTCTTCTTTCAGCTATTTTTCTCGTAGGCATAGCCCTTGCGGTATACGCGTTTTTGCCGAACCGGCAGGAGGGAGCTGGCGAAAAAGAACGCGCAGAGCCAACTGGCCTGCGCTTTCCGCATGTCGCGGCAGTACCGAAGGCCCCGGTTAATAACGCCGAATTGCAGCAGCTCAAGCTGGATGTTGACCAGTTAAAAAAAGAGAACAACCAGATGAGTGACGAGAGCAGCCGGCTTAAGGCGGAGAATACGCAGTTAAAGGAAGAAATGCTGGCAAAAAGCAGGGAACTGGAAAAGGCATCCATCCCGGATCCCGGCCTAAGCAATGAATTGGCCGCGGCCAAAGAAAAAGTTACGGCATTAGAGGAACAGCTTGCCAAGCAGCAGCAACAGTCTAAAGAGCAGGTTTCGCGCAAAGAACACGAGGAAATAAACAATAAGCTTGTTGCCGCGCTGGAAAAAGTAAAGGCGTTAGAAACAGAAACAGCTTCTTTAAAGACGGACATGCAAAATCAACAGAATAAAGGCGAAGAGGCGTTGAAAAAAGATCACGAGGACGCTTTAAATAAGATCAAAATGCTGGAAACGCAAATCGTACAATACAGGAAAGAAATAGATAAGGCCGCGCAAGAGGCGGCTGCTGCGCCGAAGATTGAGCCGCAGGATTCTGTGCCGAGAAAGGAATACGAGGCGCTTAAGAAAAAGCTGGAAGAAGCAGAAGAGGTCCTCAGGATCGTCCACGGCACCGGGGAATAAAACAATATGTCCGGGTGCCTCCTGCCGTTTTTAATAATCTTTAACTTATTTTTTGGCTGGATTTTTTTAAAGCCGCTGCACTGGCTGCTGCTTGAGGCCGTGTTGGTCATCCTTTTTGCGCTAAGCGGGTTTATCTTAATAAAGAGGGTAACTTTGCGTTACGGCCGTCCGGGTAAACGTTCAGGTAAGGGCCGCGGCAATGTCATTGATACCGAGGGAAAGGTAATTAAATAAATAGATGAATTATGGAGCAATGCTTTTAAGCATTATTTTCATCCCGCTTGCCGGGGCTTTTATTCTGCCGATAGCAGGAAGGGTCTCTGCGGCATTAAGGAACCTGGCGGCGCTGCTTTTTGTTTTGGTCCCGCTTGCCTTACTGTTAACAATGCTGCCCCTGGCTTCATCCGCAAAAATAGTAATCATTCCCGGAAGCCTTGCCCCGTGGTTCAATACCGCATTTAGCGCAGACAGCCTGGCTGTATTCATGGGCTGCGTTTCCGGGCTGATCAGCGCGGTGATCATCCTGTATTCTTTCAGCTATATCAGCCATTATGAAAACCAGAACGAATATTATTCTATGGTGGCGCTGTTCCTCGGCGCGATGATGGGTTTGATCTTTTCGGCTAACTTGATATTTATGTACATATTCTGGGAGCTTACGGCAGTTACCAGCTGGCGCTTGATCGGGTTTTTCCGGGAAAAAACGCATGTTTTAAAAGCGGATAAATCCTTTTTGGTAACCGGCTTTGGCGCGCTGGCAATGCTCATCGGGTTTATCGGCATATACCAGCAATGCGGGTCGTTTGACCTGGCAGTGGTAAAAGAAAGTTTTAAAGCCGGTAACGCACCCGGTTTTGCCGTATTGCTGATCCTTATCGGTATATTTTCCAAATCCGCCACTTTACCGTTCCACACCTGGCTGCCGGATGCAGGCGTGGCGCCCTCGCCGGTTACTGCGCTGCTGCACGCGGCGTTATTAGTTAAGATCGGTGTTTATGCCTTTGCCCGGCTTTTTATCGCCACGATCACTTTATCGGCGCTGTGGTATTCTGACGTAGCGGCAGTTGCCGCGATAAGCGCGCTTGTTTGCGCGGGCGCAGCGCTTATTGAAACCGACCTAAAACGCATCATTGCCTATTCTACGGTCAGTCAGATCGGTTTTATCTTTTTTGGGCTCTCTACCGGCAATGATATCGGGATCATCGGCGGGCTTTTATATATCTTGATGCACGGCCTGTCAAAAGCAGGTTTGTTTCTTTGCGCAGGCATAGTTGAACAAAAGGCAAAGACTAAAAATATTACAGAGCTTGGCGGCCTTATCCATACGATGCCGGTTACCGCCGCATCTTTTTTACTTTGCGCGTTTTCCGTGATGGGGTTGCCGCCGTTGGGCGGTTTCTGGAGCAAATATATGGTTTTTGCCGGAGCGGTGGGGGCAAAGCAGTATTCCAGCGCTTTTGTGTTTTTAGCCGGAGCAGTTTTAACGGTATTATATCTTTTAAGGGCCTTTAATATGGTATTTCTCGGCGAGCCTAAAGCGCAAAGCCAGAGAGAGGGTTCTTCATTAATGACCGCAAGCGTAGCGCTTCTGGCGCTGTTATCCCTTGCCGCCGGCATTTTCATTAAGTATCCTTTTGGTTTCGCTGAAGTGATCGTCCGGCAAATAACCGGCGGGTAAAATAAGCTATGGAAAAGATACTGTTGTTATTTATATTAGCGCCTTTATCGGCAGGCGTATTGTGCCTGTTGATGCGCAGGCTGGCCGGCTTAAGGGAAGTAACTGCTTTGTTTGCCGGGTTGGTAAATCTTCTCTTGGCAGTATTATTTTTAAACAGCCGGGCGGTTTATTCTTTACCTTTATTGGGGCAGGCAGGAGAATTTTCTCTAAGGCTCTATAATTTCAGTTCGTTCATGATTCTTGCCGCGGCAGTATTCGGATTCCTGGTCATTCTATATTCAAGCGTATTTATGCGCGGCAGGGATTACCTGAACCAGTTTTATGCCTACATCCTGATAACACTCGCTTTTATTAATGCCGCTTTACTGGCGGATAATCTTTTGTTGATGTTGTTTTTCTGGGAAGGCCTGCTGCTTACTCTTTTTGGCCTGATCGCCATAGGCGGCAGAAATGCGTTTAAGGCGGCAACAAAGGCCCTGATCATTGCCGGGGCTTCAGACTTTTGCCTGATGCTGGGTATTATCATGACCGGCCATCTCGCGGGAACGCTGACGATCTCCAGGATCAGCCTTCCTTTAAGCGGCCTTGCCGGAGTTGCCTTTATTCTCCTGGTGATCGGAGCAATTTCTAAAGCCGGATCAATGCCTTTCCATAGCTGGATCCCTGACGCAGCGGAAAACGCGCCATTGCCGTTCATGGCGATCCTGCCGGCATCGCTGGAAAAATTACTAGGTATTTATTTTCTTGCCCGGATATCTTTGGATATGTTTAAGCTTGCTGCCGGTTCATGGGCAAGCAGCCTGCTGATGATCGTTGGGTCAGTGACGATCTTGTTTGCGGTAATGATGGCCCTGGTGCAGAAAGATTTTAAACGCCTGCTTTCTTACCACGCGGTCAGCCAGGTAGGCTATATGATTTTGGGCATCGGCACTTTAGTCCCGGCAGGCATTGTCGGCGGCCTATTCCATTTGATTAATAACGCTTTATATAAAAGCTGTTTGTTCCTCTCTGCGGGTTCCGTGGAGAAACAAGCCGGCAGCACAGACTTAGAGAGCCTCGGAGGCTTGAGGCTGAAGATGCCGATAACTTTTATTTGTTTTACTATAGCCGCCTTATCAATATCCGGCGTGCCGCCGTTTAACGGGTTTTTCTCCAAAGAGCTGATTTATGGCGGGGCGCTGGAAAGAGGCTGGATATTTTACCTGGCTGCGGTTGGCGGGTCTTTTCTTACCGCGGCTTCATTCTTAAAACTTGGGCATGCCGCGTTCCTGGGCAGGTTAAATGAGAAAAACAAGGCAGTAAAGGAAGCGCCGCTGCGCATGTTGGCGCCGATGCTTGTGGTTGCCGCGACCTGCGTTATTTTCGGCCTGCTGAATTTTATTCCGTTACGCTATCTTATCCAGCCGGTAATCGGGCAGGAGAGGCTCGGGGGCCATGATTTCAGCGGATTGCACGTGAATGTTTTTCTCTTTGCGGTTACGATCGCCGTCTTGATCGCTGCGCTGCTGGATCATTTATACGGAGTAAGGAAAACCGGAAGCGGCTTAAGGGCGGTAGACCATATTCATTATGCCCCGCTCTTGGGCTGGATATATGATAAAGCGCAGCGCGGGTATTTTGATCCCTATAATATCGGCATGGGATTAGTCAGGATATTTGCGCATGCCGCATGGTGTTTTGACCGGACAATAGACTGGATGTATGACGTATTTGCGGTAAAGCTTGCCTTTGCGTTCAGTTATGGAATAAGAAAAGCGCATAACGGTAATTATTCTCTTTATGTTATCTGGGCCATTACCGGCGCCGCGATGGTAGTGGTATTTTTATTGAAATCGGTTTAGCTTAGGAGAAGAATAAGCAATGCCTTCTTTGTTGATCTTGGTTCCGCTGCTGGAAATCATATTTTTTAATCTTTTCTTCGGCATCCAAATGACCAGGATAGCGCTATGGTCTGCTGCCGCGTTGTTTGTCTTCCAGATCCTGGCTGTGCTGATGCATAATTACTTTTTTTATAATCCCGGGCTTGACCGCATCAATTCATTCTTTACGGTCCACCTTGGAGCGGATCGCCTGGCGCTGATCATGCTTTTCTGTATCGCGGCTGTCTGCCTGGTGAGCCTGATCATCGGCAGGTACACCCTTACCGATAAGAAGCAAAGGTTTAATTTTATTAATGTCCTGATCATCGCTTTTATCGGCATGAACGGTATTGCGATGACAAAAGACATGTTTTCATTATACGTATTCCTTGAGATCACCGCGATATCTTCGTTTATCCTGATCGCTTTTCGCAGGGGCAGGGCCAGCCTTGAAGGCGCGTTCAAATATACGGTTCTTTCTTCGGTGGCGACCATAATGATGCTTACTTCCATCGCGCTGCTTTTATTTACTTCCGGAGATACTTCTTTTCCCGGGCTGCAGAGCGCCTTGGCGAATTCCAAGCATAATTATGTTGTTATTTTCAGTATCGCGATTTTTATCTGCGGGCTTTTTATCAAGGGCGGACTGATGCCTTTCCACGGCTGGCTGCCGGACGCTTATTCCAGCGCGCCGCCGGCAGTATCGGTATTATTGGCCGGGATCGTAACAAAAGTATGCGGCGTTTACACTTTGATCAGGCTGGTAACCGGGGTTTTCGGGTTTAGCCCGGGGCTTAATGCGTTGCTCTTATTCGTAGGGTTAGTTTCGATTATTACCGCTGCGCTGGCAGCTTTGGGCCAAACTGATTTTAAACGGATGCTGGCTTATTCAAGTATCAGCCAGGTCGGTTATATAATATTGGCATTAGGAAGCGGCACCGGCCTTGGGGTGATTGCTGCGGTATTCCACCTGTTTAATCATTCAATGTTCAAATCTCTTTTATTCGTAAATTCTGCGGCAGTCGGTTTACAGGCAGGGACGACTGAAATGGATGATCTGGGAGGCCTTTCATCAAGGATGCCGGTTACTTCCGTTACTTCGATCATCGGTTTTCTTTCCGCAAGCGGCATTCCGCCTTTGTCCGGATTTTGGAGCAAGCTGCTCATTATCATCGCGCTGTGGAGCGCTGGCCAGCATTTTTATGCGCTGGCAGCAGCCCTGGCAAGCATCCTTACTTTGGCTTATCTGCTGATTATGCAAAGGAAAGTTTTTTTTGGAAAGCTTGCGCCGGGCCTGGAAAGCGTAAAAGAGGCAGGTTTGGGTTTTTCGCTGGTTTCTATAGCGTTGGCATTGGTCACAATAATGGCGGGATTATTTTTCCCCGCGGTATTCGTGTCTGTGTTTGAACCGGTAAAACAAATTTTATTGCCATGATCTTAATTTTAACACTTTTGGTAATTATGGTGGTAGCGGCAGTCTGGGGCGTGATGGTCAGGAGCCTGCTGAAGACCGCTATCGGACTGGCAGTTGTCAGCGCCATAGTCAGCATTTTTATGTTCCGTTTTAATTCTCCATTGGCAGCGGTTTTTGAGCTTTCCGTATGTACCGGCCTGATCACCGTGATATTCTTAAGCACCATAGGCCTGACTAAGCCGATTTCCGGAGAACAGCTTAGCTCTGTGACAAAAGAGCGCTTGAAGCGTTATCGTTACCTGCCGCTGTGGATAATCTGTTCCGGGGTAATGGCCTTATTTCTTGTAGGGCTGCCGATCACCATAATTTTTGTGCAGCGGACAGTAGAGACCGATCCCCGGCACGTGCTTTGGAATCTGCGGCAGTTAGACCTCTTCGGCCAGATCATTATCTTACTTGCCGGAGGTTTTGGCGCGGTAATGTTATTTAAAGAAAGAGAAGACAATGAGTGGTGATGTTCTGGTATTATTCTGGACATTCGTTATTTTTATAATCATGCTTTGCGCAACCGGCGTTTACTGCATGCTGGTGACGCGTAATATGATCAAGGTGTTGATCGGCCTGGAGATCCTGAATAAAGGCGTAACCTTACTTTTTGTGGTCATCGGCCACATTACTAAGCAGGAGCCGCTGGTGCAGGCATTCGTGATCACGATGATCGTAATTGAAGTTGTGCTCATTGTCGTTGCCGGAGGCGTGATCTTAAGTGTTTACCGGCACGATGAATCGCTGGACGTGGATAATCTCAGGAACCTTAAGGGATAGGTATCGTTATGTATGAATGGCTGCTTTTTCCTCCCATAGCTTTTATAATCATCCTCGGGTTGACCCTGACCCTTTCCGGCTCATTGTCCAGGCTTGCCTTCCGGCGCAGCACTGTCTTAAAAAGCGGCTCAAGAAAGGCGTATGCCTGCGGCGAAGACCTGCCTGAACACAGGGTACAGGTTAACTACGGGCAGTTTTTCCCGTTTGCCTTTTTCTTTACTATCCTGCACGTAGTCGCTTTGATCGTCGCTACCGTGCCTATAGAAACGATAGATTCTTTTTTTATCGCCGTGGTTTATATTGTCGGCGCGATCACCGGGCTGGTGATTCTTTTTAGGAGATAGCAGCAATGGGATTGATCAAAAAAATGGTAAACTGGTCAAGGTTGAAGTCGCCGTGGATACTTCATTTTAATACCGGCGCCTGCAATGCCTGCGACATAGAGATCATTGCCGCGCTCACTCCGCGTTATGACCTTGAGCGTTTTGGCGTGCAGTTAAAAGCTACGCCCCGGCACGTGGACATTCTTGTCTGTTCCGGGCCGATCACCCGCCAGACCGCCGACAGGGTGGTCAGGATCTATGAGCAAATGCCTGAACCCAAGCTTGTGGTTGCCGTAGGCTCTTGCGCTGCTTCCGGAGGCGTTTTTGAAGGCTGTTATAATGTTGAGCACGGCATAGACTCCGTGATCCCCGTGGCTGCCTATATCCCGGGATGCCCGGCAAGCCCGGAAGCAATAATTGACGGGATAGTAAAGCTGCTGGCAAGCCTGGAAGAAAAAGAAGCGGTAAAAAAGTGAACATGTCAGAAGAAGAAAGAATACGGCAGGAATTGCTGAAGAATTTTAATTTTCTGGGAAATGGCATAAGGGTCCAGAGGCAAAGGAGGATCTATGCCGAAGTTTCTCCGGATAAATTCTTCAATGTATTTGACTACGCGATAGAAGCTCTAGGTTTTTGCATACTTTCCGGTATTACCGGCATGGACGAGGGCGAAAAACTTTCATTTATTTACCATTTGTCCAGCGAAAACGGGATTGTCTTGAGCATTAAGACCGGCGTAGCCAAAAATGATCCGGTTATAAAGACAATAACAAGTTATTTTCCCGGCGCGGAAATTTATGAAAGAGAATTGGTTGATCTATTGGGGACAAAGGTAGAAGGGCTTAAGAAAGGCAAGCGTTATCCTTTGCCGGATAATTGGCCTGAAGGCCAATACCCCTTGCGTAAAGACTGGAAAAAAGAAATGTTGCAGGAGGGCAGTAAAAATGCATGACATAAAAATACCCGTTGGGCCGCAGCACCCGGCTTTAAAGGAACCGGCCAGTTTCAGCCTGCTTTTAAGCGGGGAAAAAATATTGGAAGCAGGCGTGCGGCTTGGCTATAATCACCGCGGCATTGAGAAGGCTTGTGAAGAGAGGACGTATATTCAGGGCCTTTATCTTATTGAGCGCATCTGCGGCATTTGTTCGCACGCGCATTCCACTTGTTTTGCGCAGGCAGTAGAAGAGATCGTCGGCATCAGTGTCCCTAAGCGCGCGGAATACATCCGCACGCTGGTAGGCGAGCTGGAAAGGATCCACAGCCATCTTTTATGGCTGGGAGTGGCAGGCCATGAAGTTGGATTTGATACCTTATTGATGTATACGTGGAGCGACCGCGAGATCGTCATGGATATCCTTGCCGGGCTTACGGGTAACCGCGTGAATTACGGCATAAATTGTCTGGGCGGGGTCAGGCGCGATATTTCAGCTGAGCAGGTGAAGGACATGCTTAAGGCAATGGATACCCTGGAAGAAAGGACCAAGTATTATATTGAGGTAGCCACCGGAGAAACTACTTTGATAAAGCGGCTTTCCGGGGTTGGGGTGATGTCTAAGGAAGATGTCTTGCGTTTAGGTGCGGTCGGCCCGACTGCCCGCGCATCCGGCGTGGCAAGGGATGTGAGAAAAGACGATCCGTATGCTGCTTACGCGGAAATCGATTTTAAGGTGATCACGGACAGCCATAATGATATTTACGGCCGCACCATCGTGCGTTTAGGCGAGTTGATGGAAAGCTATAGTATTATCCGAAAAGTTTTAAAGAATCTTCCCGGCGGCGAGATCGCCGTAAAAGTGCCGCGCAAGATCCCTGCCGGCGAAGCAGTAAGCCGCTATGAGGCGCCGCGCGGAGAGGACCTGCATTATGTCAAGGCTAACGGAACGGATAAGCCCGAAAGGGTAAAAGTAAGGGCGCCTACCCTTGCCAATATCCAAACCGTAGCTTTTATGCTTGAAGACCGTTATCTGGCAGATATGCCTATTGTTGTGGCAGCGATCGATCCCTGTTTCTCCTGCACAGACCGGCTGATCGCGCTTAAAAACCATGAGAAAAAAGGCAGAAAGATCGTTACCTGGGAAAGCCTGCGCGTAGAAGGCATAGAATGGTACAGCAGGCAGGGCATCGATTTTACGAAGTTGAACAAAAAACTAAAAAGTAAAGCGGGTTAACCGATGTTTAAGGCGTTATTTGAGATCATTATTTTCCCCGGGGCGCTGTTTTTGATCGTCTTCGGGTTTATTGTTGAATTCTACGACCGCAAGGTTTACGCGCGGATGCAAAACAGGGTCGGGCCGCCGTGGTTCCAGCCGTTTGCGGATTTTATAAAGCTGGCAGGGAAAGAAGACCTTATCCCCGAAGAAGCGGACCCGCGGCCGTTCAGGCTGATGCCGATATTCGCCTTTGCCTCAACGGTTACGGCGTTCCTCTATATACCGCTCTGGAAAACGCAAGCCTTGTTTTCTTTTCAGGGCGATGTTATCGTCGTGCTTTATCTTTTGACCATCCCGACAATGACTTTGTTTTTGGCAGGCTGGTATTCGCGTTCGGTCTATTCTACGATCGGATCTATGCGCTCATTGACGCAGTTATTTGCTTACGAGATACCGTTATTGAGCAGCGTTTTAGCTTCCGCGCTTCTGGCAAATACCTGGACATTAAGCGAGATCACGGTTTTTTACAGCCGGCACCCGGGGCTTTGGGCGTTTAATCTCCTTGGTTTTGCGATCTCCGTAGTCGCGCTAATGGGTAAACTGGAAAAAGGGCCGTTTGACATACCTGAAGCGGAGACCGAGATCGTTGCCGGAAGCCTGACAGAATATAGCGGGAGGCTGCTGGGGATGTTCCGGCTTACTATTGACGTAGAAATGATAGTCGGCGCAAGCCTCTTGGCAGCGGTTTTCCTGCCGTTCGGGCTTGACCTTGGCCCGGCTGTCGGTTTTCTCCTTTTTTTAGTTAAGATATTCCTGATCGTGAGTATAATTTCTTTATTCCGCACAGTGTTGGCGCGGCTGCGCATAGACCAGATGGTTAATTTATGCTGGAAATATATTGCGCCGCTGGCATTTTTACAGGTGCTCGTTGACCTGACGGTAAAATGGTTCGTAGTAAGATAAAAGGAATCAAGATGAAAATGAGAAGGCCGGGAAAAATGATCAAGGCGGTTTTGTTTTCATTGTTTAAAAAACCGGCTACGACCAGGTATCCCTATGTGAAATCCGGCGCGATCAAGGGCTCCCGCGGCAAGATCAAGTTCTCTGCGGAAAAATGCGTGGGTTGTAAATTATGCATGAGAGACTGCCCGGCAAAGGCAATAACCATCCGGCAAACAGAGGATAAAAAGATCGTTGCCGAGATAGACCTTGGTAAATGCATATTTTGCGGCCAGTGCGTGGACTCCTGCCTTAAAAAGGCATTGGCAGTAACGGATGAATTTGAGCTGGCAGAGCTGAATTCCGGAAAACTAAAAGTAATTTTAAATGTTGCCCCTAAAGAAAACCCTGAAAAATAAACTTAAAGGAGCCGACAGGGTTGCTGTCCTTGGCGTAGGCTCTGATATCCGGGGAGATGACGCAGCCGGGGTGATCGTGGCAGAGCGGCTCGGCAGGAAAATGGCTAATCGCCGCAGGAAATTCCGGGTTTTTATCGGGGCAACTGCTCCCGAGAACCTGACCGGCCAGATAAGGCAATTTAAGCCAAGCCACTTGATTATCGTGGATTCCGCGGATTTCGGCAAGCCGGCAGGCAGGGTAAAGCTGATTGAAACGCAGGATTTCGGCGGAGCGTCGTTTTGCACGCATAAGCTTCCGCTTAAAATAATGATTGAATATCTTGTCCGTTTGCTTAAGTGTGAGATAATAGTTATCGGCATCCAGCCGAAGAGCTTTACTTTCTGCAGCCGGCCGACAAAGGCAGTTGCAGCGGCTATAACGCAGGTTTGCAGCGCGATTAATACGGCTTTAGAACAATAAACAATCTGGGGGTGATCGTATGTCAACGTGGCAATTATTCCGGACCGGCGGCTTTACCTTAATAATACTCTTGTTTTGTTCAATCGTTTCCCTGGCGATTATTATTGAGAGGTATCTGTATTACCGCAGGCGCTCGCGGGTTAAAAGGCTTGATTTTATGAAAAAAGTAAGAAAAGAGCTGGAGAAAGGGAGCGTTGAAACAGCCCTCTCAATATGCAAGAAAAGCGATACTCCGTTTTCCAGCGTGGTTTACGCCGGCTTGAGCTTCTATAATCACAGCGAAAAGGAAATATCCAATAATATGGACCGCGAGATCGTCGTAGAAACGACCACCCTGGAAAGGTTTACCGCCATCATCGGGACGATCGCCAGCGTTGCGGTATATATCGGGCTTTTTGGCACGGTATTAGGCATAATGCGGGTTTTTCATGACCTTTCCGCAAGCGGCACCGGAGGGGTAGGCGTAGTGATTAATGGTATATCCGAAGCGCTTGTTACCACCGCGGCCGGGCTTTGCGTTGCTGTCCCGGCAATTACCGCCTATAATTATTTTATTAAGAAGATCGACAGTTTTATCAAAGATATGGAGCTTTGCGCTTCCGAAACAATGGACCTGACCGCGCCTAAATAAAATGAACGTCAACGCCAGAAAACAAAAACTGATCACGGAAATCAATATCACGCCGCTTACCGATATTGCCCTCACGTTGTTGATCATATTTATGATCACTACTCCGCTGATCGTCCACTCGGGTATCAAGGTTAATCTCCCTAACGCCGCCAGCGCCAAGCCTAACGAAAACGCCCGGCAGCAGGTAAATATCACGGTAACAAATGAGGGGACTATTTATGTTGACGATATCCTGGTAACGCGTAAAGAATTTAAAGAGCGGATCCACGCCCTGCGCGAAGGTAACCCGGGTATCGAGGTAGTCCTGTTTTCCGACAAGCTGGTGCGTTTTAAGGACATTGTCGCGGTATTAGACACCTTGAACGGCCTTGGCATAAGAAAGCTCAACATCGCAGCAAAGGCAGAATAAATATTGACAATAATATCCCGGTGTGTTAGATTACACCTCGTTTAATTCAAGAATTCCCCTATATAATAACTAAGCTTAGGAGGTAGCAAAATGGCAGGTTTTGATTTCTTACTTCTTGCACCGATCGGCTCAATAGTAGCGCTGGGTTTTGCGTTTTTGTATCTTGTCCCTTTTCTTTTAAGACAAGATAAGGGAAGCGACCGGATGCAGGAAATTGCCCTCGCAGTAAAGATCGGGGCAAGGGCGTATTTAAAGAGGCAATATCTGGGCGTGTCGCTTTTCTTTGTGGTAGTCTTTTTTATCCTTATGGCAATGGCATTTAAGGGGTATTTAGTAATGTTTGTGCCGTTTGCCTTCCTGACCGGCGGGTTCTTCTCCGGGCTTTCCGGTTTTATCGGAATGACAATTGCTACCGAGTCTTCAAACCGTACTGCAGCCGCGGCAATGAAGAGCCTGAACTCCGGCTTGCGCGTGGCATTCTCAAGCGGCGCGGTTATGGGCCTGACCGTAGTCGGCCTTGGCCTGCTTGATTTAAGCGTCTGGTATTATTTCCTTAATTGGTATTATTCTTTTAATCCTACGCCGCTGGGCACGGATAAGATCGCGGCAATCACTTCCACGATGTTATGTTTTGGCATGGGCGCAAGTTCAATGGCGCTTTTTGCCCGTGTTGGCGGCGGTATTTTTACCAAAGCCGCGGACGTGGGGGCTGATTTAGTAGGTAAGGTAGAGGCAGGCATTCCTGAAGATGACCCGCGTAACCCGGCAGTTATTGCCGATAATGTAGGCGACAACGTCGGCGATGTGGCAGGCATGGGCGCCGACCTTTATGAATCATATGTCGGTTCGATCGTGGCTACTTCGGCATTAGGCGTTGCCGCAGGATTAGGCGTAGCAGGCGTGACAGTCCCGATGGTTATGGCAGCAGTAGGCGTGTTTTCTTCGATCATAGGAACGTTCTTTGTAAAAAGCAGGGAAGAGGCAAGCCAAAAAGTCCTGCTGGCAGCATTAAGAAAAGGCGTTTTTGCCAGCTCATTTATCGTGGCGATCGCTTCTTACTTTCTCGTTAAGTACACTTTAGGCGCGCAGCACATGGGAGTTTATTGGTCAGTGATCGCCGGTTTAGTTGCCGGCGTTCTGATCGGCCTTTGCACTGAATATTATACTTCCAGCGGTTCTTCGCCTACGCGTTCAATTGCCGACGCTTCTTTAACCGGCCCGGCAACCGTAATTATTGCCGGTATGGCTGTGGGGATGATGTCTACGGCGGTTCCGGTGATTATTGTCTGTGTTGCAATATTGTTGAGCTTCTTTTTATCAGGCGGAGCAGCGGATTACAATGCCGGATTATACGGCATAGCGATTTCCGCAGTAGGTATGCTTTCAACTTTAGGCATAACCTTGGCAACCGATGCTTATGGCCCGGTAGCTGATAATGCCGGCGGTAACGCGGAAATGTCGCATTTACCCCCGGAAGTAAGGAAGAGAACAGATGCATTGGATTCTTTAGGCAATACTACTGCCGCAACCGGCAAGGGCTTTGCCATTGGCTCAGCTGCCTTGACAGCCCTGGCTTTGATCGCTGCTTACCGTGATCAGGTAGCCATATTCGGCAAGGAAATGACCTTAAGCCTGATGAATCCCAATGTTTTAGTGGGTTTGTTTATCGGCGGAATGATGCCGTTCCTGTTTTGTTCAATGACCATGCGCGCAGTCGGAAGGGCTGCAGGAAAGATCGTGGTTGAGGTGCGCAGGCAGTTTAAGGAAATTGCAGGCATTATGGAAGGCAAGAGCAAGCCTGATTACGCGCGTTGCGTGAGCATTGCTACTGCCGCAGCGCAGAAGGAAATGATCGTGCCTTCGCTTCTGGCAATCGCCACTCCCATCATCGTAGGGTTTTTAGTCGGCATCGAAGCAGCAGGCGGCTTATTGATCGGCGCTACGGTTTGCGGGTTTGTATTAGCGGTTATGATGGCAAATTCCGGCGGCGCCTGGGATAATGCCAAGAAATACATAGAAGAGGGGCATCATGGCGGCAAGGGCTCGGCAGCGCATAAAGCCGGTGTTGTCGGCGATACCGTGGGCGACCCGTTCAAGGATACCTCCGGCCCCAGCTTAAACATCCTGATCAAGCTGATGTCCATGGTTTCCATAGTCTTTGCTTCGTTTATCGTCAAGAATTCGTTGTTTAAATAATAATAAATAGGGACAGAGCCTACTTTTCTGTACAGAAAAGTAGGCTCTGTCCCTATTTATTTGTTTTACGCTTTGTGTTTTTGGTGTTAAAATAAAGTCATGACGGATCTGGAGTTTGTCCAGCGCTGCGCTTCAGGCGACAAGCAAGCTTGGGATGGATTCGTAGATAAATATTTTCGCCTCATCTATAGGTATATCAACTCCGCTTTAAGGCAAAATAACCCCGCTCTTGCCACCGAAGAAAATACCGACGATATCTTTCACGAGATCGTTGTTATCCTCTCCCGGGATAATTTCAAAAAACTCAAGACTTTTAAAGCAAAGAACGGCTGTAGCCTTGCCAGTTGGCTAAGGCAGGTAACGGTAAATTACACCCTGGATTATTTAAGAAAGCAAAGGGCCATGTTGTCTTTGGACCAAGAAGACGACGACGGCTTGACCCTGGCAGGCAAGCTTTCCGATAATTCGGCTTCTGCCCGGGATACGGCTGCAGTGGAAGAAAAAATCACCGGGCTTGAAGAATGCATAGAGGCGCTGGATGCGGATGATAAGTATTTTCTTGAGTTTCATATCAGCCGCGGCTTGAGCCTGGAGGCAATGAAAGGCCTGTTCAGGGTTTCCCGCGGTGCAATAGACATGCGCAAATCGCGGATCGTCAGCCGGTTAAGAGACTGTTTTAAATCCAAGGGATTTACGTTAGATTATTAGTCCTGCTTCGTCTATTATGTTGGAAGGATAAAACTATGCCGAATGACCTGGAAAAACTGATTAAGCTTGTATATAGGAAACATAAGTCCGGAAGCCCTATACCCAAGGAGCATCCGGATGAAGAAACTATGGCTTGTTTTGTGGAGGGAAAACTTAGCCCGGCAGAAGAACAGAATATCCGCCGCCACCTGGTAGAATGCAGCCTGTGCGCCGAAGTGTTTTTAGCGCAGATCAATCTGGATATCTCATCGGCTCCGGAGATATCAGATGACTTGATTATTAAAACAAAGAGCCTTTTCCCTCAAGCAAAAATAATTCCGGTGTTAGAGGTGCTTTTGCAGCTTAAGGAAGGGTTGATGGATCTCTTGGCTACCAATGGCGATGTCCTGGTCGGGCAGGAATTGATCCCTGCGCCGGTACTGCGCAGCCGTCAAATAAAAGGTTTTAAGGACGAAGTGTTGATATTAAAAGATTTTGCCGGTATTCGCGTGGAAATGAAAGTAGAGAAAAGGGGCGGTTCAGCATTTGGTTTGTCAGTCAGCGTCAGGGACAAGCAAAATTTACGGGTGATTAAAGATTTAAGAATTACTCTCTTAAAAGGCGATACAGAGCTTGAATCTTATATAAATGATTCGGGAAAAGTAGTTTTTGAGCATGTGACGCTGGGTAAATACACCGTAGAGATAGCGGACCTTAAGGAAAAGCTCGCGGCAATTTTACTCGATATCAAAACCTGATCTTCGTCTATGCCCGCAGAGAAAAACGCTTATGTCCTGGAAGTGGCTCGGCAGCCCGGCATCCTGATAATGGGCATTTTTAATTCAGGAAGCCTTTCTCCGACACTTAAACATTACAGCCAGATCCCCGTATCCTTTCCTCAAATCAACCGGCTTTGCCGGGAAATCACCTCAATACTTGGCGAATCCGGAAAATTCCGTTGTGAGCCCGAACAGCTTAATCGCATGCAAAAGGCAGGCCAATTCCTTTGGGACCATCTGCTTACCAGTCAGGTAAAAAGCCGGTTAAGAAACGCGGAAGGCAGGGAGCTTATCCTTTCTTTAGACGAAGACCTGATCGGCATTCCGTGGGAACTTTTGTATGACGGAAACGATTTCCTTTGCCTTAAGTTTAATTTAGGCAGGTTAGTAAAGACGCAGCAGCAGGAGAAAGTTGTGCAATACCGGTCATCGGTGAGCAACGTGCTGAAGATGCTTGTGCTCGCTGATCCCACGGCAGACTTAAAGTCTGCCTACCTTGAAGGCGTGCATATAAGAAACCAGTTTGACCGGCTCAGGCAGCAGGTGAGGATTGATTTTAAGTCTACGGACATAGATACGGTTTACGTAAAGAAAAACCTGCGCGATTACGACATTGTGCATTTTGCCGGGCATTGTGAATACGGCTCCGGCGGCCATGCTGCCGGAGGATGGCTGTTAAGCGACGGCAGATTTACCGCCCAGGATATACTTGCATTGGGAGAAAATCAAAATCTTTCTCTGCCAGGCCTTATTTTTTCTAATGCCTGTAGTTCAGCAAAGTCGTCTAATGGCTTGATGAATGATGATTACCAGGAGAAGACGTACAGTTTGGCAGCGGCATTTTTATTTTCCGGGGTCAGGCATTATATCGGCACGATCTGGCAGATAGAGGACCCGGTGAGCCTTATGTTCGCCAAAGAATTCTACGACCGGCTGATCAAAGGCGCGTCAATCGGAGAATGCATACGCTTAAGCCGGCAGCGTTTAGTTAAAGAATATGGCCCGGCAGCAGTTTGTTGGGCAGGATATATTCTTTACGGAGATCCGGCGTTTCGTTTATTTAAGCAAAAAATGCCTGCGCAGGCGCCGGCAAAGATACGCAAGGCAATACGCAGTAGTAAAAGCAGGATCTTGAAACTGGCTGTGATTGCGCTGTTCATCGGAGCCGGTGCGTATTTATATTCTATCCTGCCTTTTCGTAATCCGGCGTCATACCCCTTATATTTGAGGGCAAATAAACTGTTTGAAAAAGGCGGTAATGCAGAGATCATCGCGCTTTCGCGTAAGATTATTAAAAATGACCCGATGTTCCTGCCGGCGTATTCCCTGCTGGCGAATACCTATCAGCGGATGGGTGAACGGGAAAACGCATTAAAGTACTATTTTGACTATGCGTTATACAGTCAGAAAAGGGGTGATTGGAAGAATCTTTCCGAAGCATATATAGGTATAGGCTGGATCCATCATCTATTCGGAGATTACCCCAAGGCATTTGAATTTTATAATAAAGCGATCTCAACCAGCAAGGGGGCAAAGGACCGATTGAATGAAGCTTCCGGTTTGCGTAAGCTTGCCGTATGGTATATTGATAAAGAGGACTATGATAAAGCGCTTGAGCTTTTAACTAAAAGCGCCGAGATCAACCGGGAGAACCAGTCTGACCGCCGGTACAGATATAATCTTGCCTGTGATTATTTTGATCTTGGGCTGGTTTTTTCTAATAAAAACGATTATAGCGCTGCCAGGGAATTTTATCAAAAAAGCCTGCAGATATTTGAAAAAATGGACCTGAAGAGCGAGCTTAGCGATTATTATTTTAACCTGGGTGAAATGCATCTTCTGGAAAAGCAATATAGCCAGGCAATGGAATGTTATCTTAAAGGTCTGAAGATAGATGAATCTCATGGTAACCGTCTTGCTTTTGCTTCTGATTATAATATGATCGGAGAATTATATATGAAAATGGGCAATCTTCAGGAGGCGGAAAAATATTTTGATAAAGCGGTTGCCGTTTCCAAAGAAATAAGCCTGATGCCTGATCTTGCGGGAGCATATTATAATTTAGGGTTGCTGGAAAAGTCCAAAAACCGTAAGGCAGCGGCAAAGGAATATTTCCGGCAGGCGCAGGAAATCTACCGCCGCATAGATACGCCGGCGCATGAAAATATCCGCAAGGAATTCATTGATTTAGAAAACAGCTGAAAAAATATTTTCTCCGTCCCCTTGAAAATCAGCGGTTAATGTGTTATGCTTTAGCTGTAGAGTAAGAGTGCGGCGAGGGGTGAAACTACCAGCGGGCAGGCAATGCCCGGCAAAAAGCAAAAACTTTCCAATTTCCCCCTTGCCGTTTTTATTTGAAAAACCGGGGACGGTTCTATTTTTAGTTGAAAAATAGAACCGTCCCCATATTTTTTAGTTAGATTTCGCCACCTTTTTCGTCTATTAAGTGAGGACATGAGTTATGGAGCAGGGCGACATAACTCATATGTCCGAACTTACCCCGCCAAAGGCGGGGTCCACGTAGAGAGGTGGAGAAATGAAGAAACGTGAACTTATTTTTACGGTCATGTTTTTAATAGCCGTGACTGTGGCAAACAGCCTGGCAGCGCAACAGGCAGAATGGCAGGATATCGGAGGTGGTAACTTGCGCTTCAGCGCGGTTTGGGTGAATCCTGATAACGCATCAGTGATCGTAGCCGGTTCAGCAGGCGGGATCATAAAAACCGAGAATGCCGGTAAACAATGGAGACATGTTTTAACCGTAAGGCAGCAGGTCAATTTTTTTGTTGCGGTAAGCGGAACCAACCTTTTACTGGCAGCTACGGGGAATGGGTTATATTTAAGCCGTGATCAGGGCTCAAATTGGAAAAGGGTATTTAAGGGCAGGGATTATCTGGAAAGTAATTGTAGCTCTGTTGCGCTGTTTAATAATCGTATCTATTTAGGGACAAAAGCAGGATTATTTGTCAGTAAAGATAACTGCCGCAGCTGGCAAAAAGAAGCCGGCATTTTAGCAAACAGCCGGATATGCACGATTAGCGTTGACGCAGGCAATATTTATGCTGCTTCCGCACAGGGAGTATTTAAGATGCAATCCGGCACAGGTAATTGGCAAAGAGTTTTTGTTCCTTCTGCCGGAATTGATAATGAGGCTCCGGAAGAAGCGGCTGAAGAAGCCGCAGATGAAGTTAGCGAAACATGTTCTTTAGCCGTTGATTACCGTAAACCAGGGCATTTGTATCTTGCTGCAGCAGGGAAGACTTATGAAAGCATTGACAGCGGAAATACATGGGAATTGTTGCCGGATTACGGTTTGTTCGATAAATATATAAATCTGCTGTTAATATCTATTGATTCCCGGCTCTTTGCCTGCGTAAAGAAAGGCATATTTCTTTTGCAGGATGATCGGTGGTTTGAGGTATCTGTCGGCTTAATTGCGCAGGATATCCGCGGGCTTGATTCTGACAGGCAGGGCAATATATATGCTGCCTGCAACAGCGGTTTGTTTAAAGGCCGTATTGGTTCCTGCGTAGACAATAGCGGCAATAAAATAGAAGCTTTGTATCTTAACGGCGAACCGGAGATTGATAAGGTCCAGAAAGCCGCGATCAAATACGCGGAAGTTGAACCGGAAAAGATCATCCGTTGGAGAAGGCAGGCTGCCAAAAAAGCATTCATGCCTAGATTTACCGTAGGTATCGACAGAGACACCGGCGATCTCTGGCATTGGGAATCGGGCTCCAGCACAAAAACCTGCGATGATGTATTAATGCGGGGCAGGGATAGTATCGGCTGGGATGTATCATTAAGTTGGGATTTGAGTGAGATCGTCTGGAATAGTGAGCAGACATCAATTGATACGCGCTCCAGGCTGATGGTGCAGCTGCGCGGCGACATACTTGATGAAGTAACAAAGCTGTATTTTGAGCGCATCCGCGTCAAGGCCGAACTGGATAATCTGGCGATCGAAGACAGGAAGAAGAGGTTTGAAAAGGAACTGCGCTTGCGCGAGCTGACGGCAATGCTTGACGGCCTTACCGGCGGGTATTTTTCCCGCAATAGCTCTTGACCTATTTTTAAACCGGCAGTAGAATATAGCTAAACCTAAAAAGATAGGTTGTGTGTACTTTCTGTGCAAGTAAGGTTTAAGACGCTTTACACAAGTTGATATGATTTATGAAGTTATAAAATAAATTCATAAATGGCAAAAGATGAGCCTAACTTCAAAATCTTCCCGTAGGTCTTTTACTCTGCTTGAGCTAATTATTGTAATAGTGGTCTTAGGCATCCTTGCTACCTTGGGTGTTTTTCAATACAGCAGAGTAATAGAAAATTCCCGCCTTGCGGAAGCTATAATGCACCTAGGCGCTATGCGCCAGCATATTTGCGCATATTATATGGAACATGGTACTGCGGAAACTGTAACCATTGATGATCTGGGAGAAGATTTAACCTCATGCGGCCCAAGTAGTTTCTATCGGTATTCCTTGGAGTGTACTACTAACGACCCCGATGGAAGATTTTGCCTTGTAGCGCGCAGATGCACTAGTGACGGGAAAGCCCCGGATGTCTCAAGGGAGTATGTCTTCTGGTTAGAGTATTATCCACAATCACAGCGGTCTATTTGGAACTGTTATTATGAAGACAACGGTTCTGCCTGTTTTGGTTATCCGTCTAATCAATTTGACTATTAAGAGTAAATTATCTTGCGCCCAAAATGTTCTCATCTGAACAACGGCCTGAAGTAAAATCATTTCTGTTGACCTATTTTTAATCCGGCAGTAGAATAAAGGAACATAAGGAGGCGCGATGAAGACCGGTTTAAAAATTTCCGCACTTTTTATTTTGTTATTTCTATTTTCTGCTTTCCCTGCCCAGGCAAAACTTAAAGGCTATACCTATCCATATGATATTTCACAAATTGAATGGGTTATCTTGAACTGGACTGCTGCTTATCGCGGTACCACAACCCCGACCGATCCGTTTACCTTAGACAAAATACAATACGATAGGAAGATGAGAAAAGTCGTGGTTTATGCCAACGGCCAAGCGGCACAGGCGACAGATGAAAATCTCAAGAAATCCGTTGACGGTATTCTTAAGCTGTTTGTCCCGCGTTTCCCCAATTTTGACGCCTCTACTGATCTCTTTGTGTATTACACGCTCAAGCAGGAAGACAAGCCCGACCTGAAATATAAAGAATATAAAGGCGGGAGCTTTTCCGACCGTAATTCTCCGCCGGAAGAGCTGACGCCAACGCCGGGGTATCCTCAGCTTGCGCCGCCTGCAAGTTCTTATTGATCCCGGAGCGCGGTAAATGCGCGTAATGCTGGTCCTGCCTCCTGATGTCAGCTTTGTTGAGCCGTTTAAATCATCCCCGAAAAAACCGCCGCTTTTAGACTGGGGTTTTCCCATTGGGTTAGGTTACATTGCAGCCGTTCTCAAGCAGAACGGCTTTACTGTTTCTATCCTGGACAGCTCGCTTTTTGACTGGCGTCTTTCTATGGACGGCCTTATCGCGGAAATAAAACGTTTTAACCCCGATGTGGTCGGTATTTCCTGCCTGACCCATCTCTTAAAAAGCGCATTGGAGCTGGCGGCAAAAATAAAACAGCACGATAAACAGACCAAGGTGATATTCGGCGGCCCGCATGCCACTTACGATTATGCAGGCTTGTTAAGCCTGGATTTTATAGATTATGCCGTGGTCGGAGAGGGAGAATATACTTTTCTTGAGCTCTGCGAAAAAATTAAAAAGCATGAATCAACAGAAGACATAAAAGGAATTGCTTACCGCGACGGCAATAAGAGGATCATAAAAACCCCGGGCCGTCCGCTGATAGAAGATCTGGACAGCCTGCCTTTTCCCGCAAGGGAGCTGGTAGATTTTAGCCGCTATGTCCAGTATTTCGGGATATTAGAAAAAAACGTGAGCATAGTCTCTTCGCGCGGCTGTACCAACCGCTGTGTATTCTGCGCTTCCGCGCATTTTTTTGGTAAATGGAGGCCGCGGAGCCCGGAAAATATCATTGCCGAGATCAAATGGATATTTGCCAATTACCCCAAAGCCGCTTCGTTCACTTTTATGGACGATGATTTTACCGGGGACAGGCAAAGGACTTTGCGTTTTTGCGCTTTGTTAAAGGCAGCAGGATTGCATAAGCACAGGTGGATGTGCCAGTCGCGTGTGGACCAGATAGACGAAGAGATAGCGCATGCCTTAAGGTCAGCAGGCTGCGCAATGGTATATTTGGGCATTGAAAGCGGCTCGCCGGAGATCCTCAAGAATATAAATAAGCGCATCAGCCTGGAACAGGCACGCAAGGCAGTAGCGATTATCCGGGCTGCCAAAATGGACGCGTATGCCTTTTTCATGATCGGCCATCCCGGAGAGACAAGGGAGACAATTAGAATAACCCGCAAGTTTGTCCGGGAGCTTAAAGCCAGCGAATCAGGCGTTGGCATTGCCTGGGTTTATCCCGGCACAAAGCTTGAACAGCTGCAGCCGGTAAAGAACTGGCAGGAATATATATATACGCCCGAGGTAACAAGCCCGTCATTTTTCGCGCATCCTTGCATTCCAAGTTTTCTCCCGGAGGGTTTTACAAGGGAGGAGCTTAAAGCAGCTTGCGCCAGGTTCAGGAGGGGGCTGGTCCCGCTTTATTTTCTCCGGAGAGTCCGCGACTTTATCTGCAGGTTGAGAGTTGAGCCAAAGAGGACGCTCAGGCAATTCCGCGGGCTTCTTTTGACCCGGAGTTGAAGTAAAAAGGGTATTGCAAATCCGCCTCTTTTATGATAATGTAATAACCTATCCTACCGATGTTTATTAACCCTTTTTAAAAAAGAAGGTCAATATGGCTCTAGTGCATTTAACTGATGATAGTTTCAAGAAAGAAGTCTTGGAATCGGATTTGCCTGTTTTGGTTGATTTCTGGGCGCCGTGGTGCGGGCCATGCAAAATGATCGGGCCGCTGGTGGAAGAGTCAGCCAGGGAATTCGAAGGAAAACTTAAAGTTGCCCAGGTCAATGTTGACGAAAGCCCGGCCGTTGCCACGCAATACGGCATCATGTCCATACCGACGCTGATGTTCTTTAAGGCCGGCAAAGTCATGGACCAGTCCGTCGGAGCCTTAAGCAAGCCGGAATTGAAAAAGAAGATCCAGGAAAACCTTTAAGCTGGATGAAGCGCATATTTATCGCTGCCACCAAGCAGAATGACGGTAAAACCACAGCATCGCTGGGTTTGGTCTGTAATTTTCAAAGCCGGTTTAAAAAGGTCGGGTTTATCAAGCCGATCGGCCAGCGCTACCTTGAGGAAGAAGGCGTAAAGTTCGACGAAGATTCCTACCTTATTGAAGAAGTTTGCAAGATAAAATGCGGGCTTAAAGATATGAGCCCGATCGCGGTAGAAAAGGGTTTTACGGAAAAATACATCAGCCGGCCCGATAAGAAATCGATCACCGAACAAATAAAGAAGTCGTTTAAGCGCGTTTCCCAGGGCAATGACCTGGTAATTATTGAAGGCACGGGCCATGCCGGAGTGGGCTCGGTATTTGACCATTCAAACGCCACGGTCGCCAGGCTCTTGGGCTCAAAAGTAATTATCATCTCTTCCGGCGGCATTGGCAGGCCGATTGATGAGATAGTGCTGAACAAGGCGCTTTTTGAAAAAGAAGGGGTCAAGGTCCTCGGCGTTATTGTCAACAAGGTCCTTCCTGCAAAATTTGACAGGATCAGCCAACTGGTAAGGAAGGGGCTGGAGAGAAAAGGTGTTCCGGTCCTGGGTATTATTCCCTACGATCCTTCGCTGGCCTGGCCGACGATAAAACAAGTGCTGGATGAGACCAGTTTTGAGCTGCTCTGCGGCAGGGAGTACCTTGCTAATTACGTCGCCAGAGTCATTGTCGGGGCAATGAAGCCCCAGGATGCGGTAAAATATATCGTAGACGACAGCCTGCTTATTACTCCCGGGGACCGCGACGATATCATCACCGCTGCTCTGGATTGTTTCCGTGACAGCGCGAAAAAGAAACTTAAAATTGCCGGAGTCATTCTTACCGGCGGTATTACCCTTGAGTCACAGACAATGGAGTCTTTAAAGAACGCCGCTGTTCCGGTCATGCTTGCCAAATCTGACACTTACGATGTTGCTTCTTCCGTGCACGACCTGACGGTAAAGATCACGCCGCAAGACAGCGAAAAGATCAAGACTGCCGTTAGATTGGTCAGGAATAACGTAGATATGGATAAGATATTGAAAGGGATGTAAAAATGGATACTATCGGATTAATACGCCAGCGCGCAGGAGCAAAAAGGAAGACGATCATCCTGCCGGAATATCACGATAGCCGCGTAGCGGAAGCGGCAAAAATCATTGAGCGGGAAGGCATTGCGAACGTCATTCTGTTGACTAAAGAGATGATGGATCCGCAGGCTAAAGAAAAGTATATTGAGCAATATTACAACCTGCGTAAAGCCAAAGGCATTACCCCGGATGAAGCAAGGAAGATGTTTGATGATACGCTTTATTACGCGGCAATGATGACCCGCGAAGGCAAAGCCGACGGTTTTGTCGCCGGAGCAAGCCATACCACTCCGGACGTGGCAAGAGCGGCAATCCATTGTCTGGAGATCGACCAGCGCATCAGTATTGTCTGCAGTTGTTTTATCATGGCCGTGCCGGACTGTCCGTACGGCGAAAAAGGGAACTTCGTTTTTGCCGATTGCGGCATTATCCCGGACCCGAATTCCCGGCAGCTTGCCTGTATTGCCGTTGCTTCGGCAGAGTTGGCGGAAAAAGTTTTAGACATCAAGCCGAAGGTGGCATTTTTAAGTTATTCCACAAAAGGTTCGGCAAAGGGAAAAAATATTGATACGATTACCGAGGCCCTGAAGACAGTAAAAACAATGTCCCCGGAACTTTTGGTTGACGGAGAGCTGCAGGTTGACGCGGCGATCGTGCCGGAGGTAGCGCAGATAAAATATCCCGATAGCCCTATCGCCGGCCAGGCAAACGTATTGGTTTTCCCGGACCTGGAAGCCGGCAATATCGGCTACAAGCTGGTGCAGCGCCTGGCTAACGCGCGCGCCTTAGGCCCGCTGCTTTTAGGGTTAAATAAGCCGTGCAGCGACCTTTCGCGCGGCTGTTCTGTTGATGATGTGGTTGATTGTGTGGCAGTAACCGCGATCAGGGCTCAGTAATGAAAGTACTTGTTATTAACTGCGGCAGTTCTTCAATAAAATACAAGCTTTTTGATATGCCCAGGGGCAGGCTTATATCAAAAGGCCTTGTTGAGCATATCGGAGAAAAAGGCTCGGAAATAAAAGACCATCATAGGGGCTTGGAAATAATTTTAGAAAAAGTTGACGGCGTCCATCTGATCGGCCACCGCGTAGTGCACGGCGCGGAAAAATTCCGCCGGCCGGTAGTGATCAATGCGGCAGTGATCAATAAGATCAAGCAATGTTCGAGCCTTGCGCCATTACACAATCCGGCAAATCTTACCGGCATCCTTGCCTGTAAAAAATTATTGCCCGGAGTAACACAGGTGGCGGTATTTGATACTGCCTTTCACCAGACCCTTCCGGAGTACGCTTATATTTACGGCTTGCCTTATGCGTATTACCGTAAATTCGGGATAAGGAAATACGGCTTTCACGGCACCAGCCATGAATACGTTGCGCATGAGGCGGCAAAAATTTTACATAAGCCTCTTGCCGGTTTAAAGATGATCACCTGTCATTTGGGCAATGGCTGCAGCATTACGGCAGTGGATAAAGGTAAATCAATTGATACCAGCATGGGTTTTACTCCGCTGGAAGGGCTTTTAATGGGTACGCGCTGCGGAGATCTTGACCCTGCGCTGGTAACCCATATTATGAATAAAGCTAAATTGACCGCTTCCCGGATAGACGGCATTTTGAATAAAGAGAGCGGGCTTAAGGGCGTTTCCGGCATCAGCAATGATATGCGTATGCTGGAGGCTGCTTCCAAAGCGGGGAATAAGCGGGCAAAGCTGGCATTGGAGATCTTTGTCTACCGGATCAAGAAATATATCGGCGCCTATACCGCGGTAATGGCAGGATGCGACGCGCTGATATTTACCGCCGGTATCGGAGAGAATCAGAAGAGCATCCGCGACCGCGTATCAAGCGGGGCATTTTCGCATTTAAGGAAAAAACCCAAGGTGCTGGTTGTCCCGACAAACGAAGAATTAATGATCGCGCGTAAGGCAGTACATTTAATAACGATTAGGGACGGTTCTCAACCAAGGAGAAAAATGTCCCCGCATGGGGACACTTTTCCCTTGGCTTGAGAACCGTCCCTAAAGGAGTAAATATGTTAAGAACTATGCTAAAATCAAAGATCCATCGTGCCAGGGTGACTGAGGCCAACCTCTATTATAAAGGCAGCATTACCATTGACGCGAAGCTGATGAAAAAAGCGGATATCTTGCCGGGTGAAAAAGTGGAAGTGCTTAACCTCAATAACGGGCACCGGCTTGAAACATACGCGATAGAAGGTAAGGCCGGTTCAGGCATAATCTGCCTTAATGGCCCGTCAGCACGCGGGGTATGCGTCGGCGATCAGGTGATCGTTTTGTCCTATGCCATTATTGAAGATAAAGAGGCAAAAAAAGTTTTACCTAAAATAGTCAATGTCGATGAAAGAAACCGAATTAAAAATTAGGACGCTGGGCGATAAAGTTTTGAAGAACGGCGTGCAGCAGGTTGAAAAAGTAACCGATAACCACCGTAGGCTTTTAAGCGAAATGGCGCGGCTGATGTATGCGGTTTCCGGCATTGGCCTTGCCGCTCCGCAGGTAGGCATTACTGAATCGCTGATCGTGGTTGACGCGGGAAGCGGGCTCTATAAACTGGTAAACCCGCGGATCGTGGAAACCCGCGGCCAGCAGGTAAGCGAAGAGGGATGTTTAAGTGTGCCGGAAGTCGGGGTAAGGGTCAAACGCGCGCAATCCGTAGTGGTGGAAGGGTTAGATGAGAACGGCAAACCCGTGACTATTGAAGCAGAAGGCTTGCTTGCCTGCGTGTTTCAGCATGAAATAGACCATTTGAACGGCACGTTGATCGTTGACCACGCGTCATTGATTGACAGGATAAAATACGGCAAAAAGATCAAGGAAATCTAATTTACCCGGTTGGTTCAGGCAGGAAATGCCGGCTGCTTTGGCGCGGGAGAGTAAAGAGCTGCTTGCCGGCTTAAAGCTTAACACCGTATGCGCTAAGGCGCGTTGCCCCAATCTGAACCGTTGTTTTAATAACCGCGAGTTGACCTTTATCATTCTCGGCGATGCATGCACGCGTAACTGCCGTTTTTGCGCGGTAGAAAAAGCCGTTGGCCGCAGTTTAAGCGTTGATGAAACTGAGCCGGAAAGGGTCGCGGAAGCGGTAAGCCGGATCGGATTGGATTACGCGGTAGTCACGTCGGTTACCAGGGATGATCTTTCCGACGGCGGAGCAGGCTATTTTGTCCGGACAATAAAGGCAATTCGCAGCCTGAATAACAAGGCCGGCGTAGAGGTTTTAACACCTGATTTTCAAGGCAGGCCGTCAGCGGTTAAGGCAATCATTGATGCTTTGCCGCAGGTATTTGGCCATAACCTTGAAACTGTAAAACGGCTTACCCCGGAATTGCGCCCGCAGGCAGATTACCGGCGTTCGCTGGATGTATTAAGGCTGGCAAAAAAATATAACCGGCAGTTGGTCACGAAATCATCGGTTATGCTCGGGCTTGGCGAAAGCAAAGCGGAAGTCATCGCGGCAATGCGGGATTTAAAAAGCGTTGATTGCGATATCATTGTCCTGGGGCAGTATTTGGCGCCTTCTCCGCTGCATTATCCGGTAAAAGAATTTGTCCGGCCGGAGCAATTTTTAAATTACAGGGACATTGCGTTATCCTTAGGTTTTAAAGCAGCCTCTTCAGCGCCCCTGGCAAGAAGCTCTTACGAAGCAAAACATCTGTATGAAGGAGCAGTGAAATGTATGATGTGATCATTATCGGCGCCGGCCCTGCCGGCCTTGTTGCCGGGCTTTACTGCGGCAGGTTCAGGCTGAATACCCTGATCATTGAAAAAATAAATGCCGGCGGACAGATCGTGCTTTCTCCGACGATAGAAAATTTTCCGGGGTTTCCTTCGGGTGTATCTACCGCTGAATTGATCGAAAGGATCAAGAAGCAGGTTGATGAGGTAGGCGTGCGGATGGTTACGGAAGGCGTTTTGGAGGTTTCCGCGGCTGATAATTCCGGCATTCCGGTTTACACCGTGAAAACGCCCGATAATAATTACCAGGCAAAAACCGTTATCATTGCCAGCGGCGCTTATTCCAAGAAACTGGCTGTGCCCGGAGAGGGAGAATTCATCGGCCGGGGGGTTTCTTATTGCGGCACCTGCGACGCGCCGTTTTTTAAGAATAAAGAAATCGTGGTTGTCGGCGGAGGCGACCGCGCCGTGGAAGAGGCGATATTTTTGGCCGGATATGCTTCCAAGGTTACGCTTATCCACCGTCGGCAGGAACTGCGGGCGTCTAGAATACTGGAAGAAAAGGCAAGGCAAAACCCCGGGATAAATTTTAAGCTGGACAGCGTCATTGAAAAAATAACCGGCACGAATAAAGTTGAAGCCATAAAAATAAAGAACGTTTCATCCGGGGCAACCGAAGATTATTCCTGCCAGGGCGTTTTTATTTTCGTCGGAATAAAACCAAATACGGACTTCGCAAAAAACCTGTTACACCTGGATGAAGCAAATTTTATAGTTACCGAACAGGATATGAAGACGTCGGCCAAAGGAGTGTTTGCCTGCGGCGATTGTATAAAGAAAAATCTTTATCAAGTAGTCAATGCCTGCGGAGAGGCCGCGGCAGCCGCGGATTCCGCGCACAGGTATTTACTTAATCTAAAGTAATGAAAAATTCTCTTACCAGCAGCAAGAGGCTTAGCGATTGGGTGAGCAAGATGGCGCGGCTTTGTCAGCCGGATGAAATTGTTTGGGTTGATGGCTCACTTGAGCAAAAGCTACGGCTTGAAGATGAATGCGTTGCCGGCGGAGAGCTGATCAAGCTGAACCAGGAAAAACTTCCCGGATGTTTCCTGCACCGCACCAGCCCCGACGATGTCGCGCGCACGGAACATCTTACGTTTATCTGTACGAAGAAAAAGAGTGATGCCGGACCGACGAATAATTGGATGTCGCCTTTCGCGGCTTATCGTAAAGCCACGGCGATCTTTAAAGGCTCGATGGCCGGAAGGACCATGTACGTGATCCCGTTTTCCATGGGCCCGGTAGGTTCGCCTTTCAGCAAGATCGGCGTGGAGCTGACCGATTCCAAGTACGTAGTATTGAATATGCTGGTTATGACGCGCTGCGGCTCAAGCGTGCTGCGCCAGCTGGAAAAAGACGACACCAGCTTCACTAAATGCCTGCATTCAAAGGCGGAACTTGATATAAATAAAAGGCTGATCCTGCATTTTCCCGAAGATAATACTATTTGGAGCGTGGGTTCAGGCTATGGCGGGAACGTGCTATTGGGTAAAAAATGCCTGTCGCTGCGCATTGCCAGCCATATGGGAAAGAGAGAAAACTGGCTTGCCGAGCATATGTTGATCATGGGCATTGAGGAACCTAACGGCCATGTTGAATATATTGCCGCGGCATTTCCCAGCGCCTGCGGAAAGACCAATCTTGCCATGCTCATCCCGCCGGAAGGGCTTAAGGTAAAAGGTTACCGGATCTGGACCGTAGGCGATGATATCGCCTGGATGAGGATAGATTCCGATGGTTCTTTGTGGGCAATCAATCCGGAAACCGGATTTTTTGGGGTTGCGCCGGGCACTAATTCTAAGACTAACCCAAATATGGTTGCGACGATCCGTAAAGATACCATTTATACTAATGTTTTATTTAAGCCTGACCGCACTGTCTGGTGGGAGGGTTCAGACGGCCCTGTTCCGTCTGAAGGCATAGACTGGCAAGGCAGGGCTTGGAAACCGGGCATGGTTGACGCAAGCGGTAATCCCGTAAAAGGCGCGCATCCTAACAGCCGCTTTACTACTCCGATCGTAAATTGCCCGACAGCATCATTCCGCCTTGATCAGCATCACGGCGTGCCGATTTCCGCGATTGTTTTTGGCGGCAGGAGAGCGCATCTCGCGCCTTTAGTTTATGAATCTTTCAGCTGGCAGCATGGCGTATTTGTGGGCGCGATCATGTCTTCGGAGCTTACGGCAGCGCAGGTGGGAAAGCTTGGCCAGGTAAGGCGCGATCCCATGGCAATGATCCCTTTCTGCGGCTACAATATGGCGGATTATTTCCGGCATTGGCTGAAGATCGGCAAACAGATGAAAAAACCGCCAAAGATTTTCAACGTGAATTGGTTCAGGACCGAAGCATCGGGAAAATTCCTCTGGCCGGGATTTGGGGAGAATTTACGCGTGCTGGAATGGATACTTGACCGTTGCAACAACCGCGTGGAAGCGGTAAATACGCCTATAGGTTTTGTCCCAGCAGCATACGACCTTGACCTTACGGGTTTAAAGATCAGCCGGGAAACCATGGAAAAACTTTTTAGCGTTAATAATAACGAGTGGTTGGAAGAGCTCAAGGGCATAAAACACTTTTTTACACAGTTCAAAAAAGATCTGCCGCCGGAATTATGGCAGGAATATGAAGATTTGTTCAGGCGGCTGAAAGCCGGTTAAATGGATAAAGACGTTTTACTATATACGGATTTTAAAGACTTAAAGCTTTGCCGCCGCGGTAAGGTCAGGGATGTGTATGACCTGGGCGATGAGTTGTTGATCGTCTCTACTGACCGCATTTCCTGTTTTGACGTTGTTCTTTCCAACGGTATTCCCCATAAAGGCAAGGTGCTTACCAGTATTTCCGCTTTTTGGTTTGGCCTCATAAAGGGCATAGTCCCGCATCATTTCATAACTTCTGATGTAAACAAATATCCTGCCGAGGCGCGCGAATATACAGCCGAACTTTCCGGCAGGTCAATGCTGGTTAAAAAAACCAAACCGCTTCCTGTGGAATGCATTGTCAGGGGGTATTTGTCCGGCTCGGGATGGAAAGAATACAAGGCAAACGGCTCTATCTGCGGCATAAAGCTGCCTGCCGGGCTGGTTGAGTCGGATAAGCTTCCCCAGACCATCTTTACGCCATCCACAAAAGAAGATAAGGGCCATGATATTAATGTCAGCCAGGAACACGTAGAGGGTCTATTAGGCAAAACTGTCGCTGATAAATTAAAGCAGTTGAGCATCGCGGTTTATGAAAAAGCAAGCCGCTATGCCCGCGATAAAGGCATTATCATTGCCGATACGAAATTTGAATTCGGCATATACCGCGATGAGATCATTATTATTGATGAAGTATTGACCCCGGATTCTTCGCGTTTCTGGCCGGCTGATGAGTATAAACCGGGACAATCGCAGCCGAGCTTTGATAAACAGTTTGTGCGGGATTATCTTGAGAGCCTGGATTGGAATAAAACTTCGCCTGCCCCGGCATTGCCTCCGGAGATCATAGAGAAGACCAGCCAAAAATACCTCGAAGCTTACCAGCGCCTGACCGGTAGAAAGCTTGAGGCCTAAAGTAATGGCAATCCTAAAAAAAACCTTGTCGATCATTTTCCGGGTAGCGATCAGTATCGCGCTCCTGGTATTCATTTTTCGTAAGGCCGATGAAAAAGTCCTGCTGGAACTGGTCAGGAATGCCGATAAGCCGCTCTTGTTTTTCGGTTTTATTATTTTTTTTATCGCCTACCCGCTGTGCCTTTTCCGTTGGGAAATGCTGCTTAAAGCAGCCCAGATCCGCCTGCCGCTTAAACGGGTGATTATATCTTATGCCGGCGGCATATTTTTTAATTTATTCCTGCCTTCCACTATCGGCGGAGACCTTGTGCGCAGCGTCGATCTTGCCTCACATACCAAAAAACCCCGCCAGATCGTTGCCACTGTGCTCCTGGACCGGCTTAGTGGCTACATTGCCCTGGCGCTGGTTGCGCTGGCAGCGGTCATTCTTGGCTGGAGATTGGTGGGAGACGTATCCGTGGTTGTCCCCGTCCTGATAATCGCAGGGCTTCTTGTTGTTATCCTGCTGGTTCTTTTTAATAATTTCGCGCATTCTAAAGTGAATAAATTTTTGGATTCGCCCACTGCCGGAAGGATAAGGGAGGCAATAACCAGCCTGCACCAGGAGATGCACCTTTTTGGGAAAGACAAAAGACTGGTCATTAAGAACATCGGGTTGTCCATATTGATCCAATTTACCGGGCCGCTGGCATTTTATCTTATCGGTCTGTCGCTGGGCATTAAGATAAGTTTTACTTATTTTCTCGTATTTGTGCCGATCGTCGGAGCGATCACGCTCCTGCCGCTTTCCATCGGCGGCCTGGGCCTGCGCGATGCCAGCATGATATATTTCTTTGCCAAGGCAGGAGTGGGTAAAGACCTGGCTTTTGCGATGTCGCTTTTGAACTTTGTATTCATTCTCATCTGCGGGAGCCTCGGAGGCATTATTTATGTCTTTACAGTTCGTAATCGACGGCTACAATATCACAAATCACCGCCTGTTTCCCCGGCCAAGTAGAAAAACGCGGAACTCTGCGTCTTCGCTGATAAACCTGATCACAACAAATAACCTCTGCGGGAGCCTGAAGAATAAAGCAACGCTGGTCTTTGACGGTTATGCTTCCGAGCCGGGCCTCAAGCGGCAAGAGGGCCGTTTCAGCGTGGTTTTTTCCGGGGACTCCAGCGCAGATGAGAAAATAAAGAGTATGCTTGAAAATCTGCAGGACAGAAAAAATACCGTTGTTGTCTCCGACGACAGGGAAATAGCTTCTTTTGCCAGGCACTGCGGGGCAAAGGCAATGAGCGTGGAAGAATTTATCGGTTTGCCGCGGCGCTCGGCTGCGCAGAGGCAGGCGCGGGAAAATGACACAAAGCCCGTGTTGAATTACAGCCAGACAGCCAAAATTAACGAAGAGCTTAAAAAACTATGGTTGAAGTGAAGGGTGACTTTATAAAATTCCTCGGCACTGCCGGCGCGCGCTTTGTAATGATCAAACAGCTGCGCGCTTCCGGAGGCATTTGGGTGTCTTGCGCCGGGGTAAATATCTTGATCGATCCCGGGCCGGGCAGCATTGTCCGCTGCGCAGCCAGCCGGCCAAAATTGAACCCTTCGCTTTTAGACGCGGTAATCCTGACCCACCGGCACCTTGATCATTCCGGAGATATTAACGTGATCATTGAGGCAATGACTGAAGGGGGCTTTAAAAAGCGGGGAATCGTTTTTTGCCCAAAAGATGCGCTGCAGGATGATCCCGTAGTCCTGAAATACCTGAGGAAATTTCCGGAGAGTATCATTGAGTTGGAAGCAAAGCGCAGCTACAGCGTAAAAGGTTTTAAGTTTCAAACCTCAATGGAGCATATCCATCCTTGCGCTACCTATGGCCTGAAGTTCAAGATCAAAAAAACTACGGTAGGCTTAATCACGGATACCAGGTCATTTTCGGCGCTTACGGATTTTTATAAGTCCGATATCCTGATTATCAGCGTAGTCTTTTTGGAGCCGCGCCCGGAGATTGCCCATCTTTCGCTGCCGGAGGCAGAAGAGATAATCCGTAAAATCAGGCCTAAAAAAGCCATCCTGACGCATTTTGGGATGACCATGCTTAAGGCAAAACCGCACCTGCAAGCCGAGGCATTATCGCGCAAGCTGGGTATAGAAGTTGTAGCTGCCTATGACGGCATGTCCCTGGATTTTTAGGAAAGCGCTTTCCTTGACAACTTACCTACAATATGTTATACTTTTAAAAATTTAACGGAGTAAACGCATGCTCTTAGGGATTTTCCGGCAGTTCAATTGGCTTGACGTTTTTATCGTATTCCTTTTATTGAAAATAATTTACGCCGCTGTAAAAAACGGTTTCATCGTGGAACTGTTTAAGTTCTTGGGAACCGTTTTTTCTGTTTATATCGCCTTTCATTATTTTACGATTCTTTCCGATTTCTTCATGAGGCGCGTGCCTGAAGAGCATGGTTTTCCGCTGGAATTCATGGATTATGTAGTTTGCCTCGCACTTTTGGTCAGCGTTTACCTGGTTTCTGTATTCCTGCGCAGCCTTTTTTGCCATTTTGTAAAGATGGAGGCAGTGCCGACGCTAAGCAAATGGGGCGGGCTTATTTTGGGTATCGGCAGGGGGCTTATTGCCGCAAGCCTGGTAGTTTTTATGATGTTTGTTTCCACGACTAATTATTTGAGCGCCAGCGCCAAAGATTCCTATATCGGCCGCCGGATATTCAATGTCAGTATTTCTACTTATACTGCGGTCTGGGATGGCTTAATGAACAAGCTTGCCCCGAAAGAAAAGTATAACAATACGGTTACCGAAATCCAGCAAAGCTATTTCGCAGAAATACAATAAATGAAATTATCCGATTTTTACGCAAGCCTGGTAAAGGCCGGCAGCGATTTAGACCCTCGTTGCCGTAAAATAAGCTCTTACGCCGATACTGCCATACTCTACGGTTCAGCCGATACGCAGGTCAATAAGATCCTCGTCGGCATAGACATTGAAGTAGGCGAGTTGCTCCTGGCGGATAAGATACGCAGAGAATCAAGCCTGGACCTTGTTTTATCGCATCATCCGGAAGGAAAGGCATGGGCAGCGCTTTATGATGTGATGCAGCTGCAGGTTGACCTTTTGATAAAGGCAGGTGTCAGTCGCAGGGCTGCCGAAGGAATGCTTGTCGAGCGCAAAAGGGAAGTGGAGAGAAAGCTTCTGCCCAATAACCATACGCGCGCAGTGGATGCGGCAAGGCTTTTGGACTTGCCGTTTGCCTGTTGTCATACTCCGGCGGATAACCACGCGTCCTTTTTCATTGAAAAGTTGATGCGCGATGCCAGGCCTAAGAAAGTGGCTGATATCGTGGATATACTATTGGCTGAACCCGAGTATAAACATGCGCAAGAACAGTCAGCCGGGCCAAAAGTGATCTTAGGCAATCCCAAGCGGGCAGTAGGGAAGGTCTTCGTAGAAATGACCGGCGGCACTGAAGGCCCGAAAGAGGCATTTGATAGCCTTTATAAAAACGGCGTGCGGACCATTGTTTCAATGCATTTAAGCGAAGAGCATTTTCGCAAGATCAAAGACGGCGACCTTAACGTTGTGATCGCCGGGCACATATCTTCGGACACTTTGGGGCTGAATCTTATCTTGGATAAACTGGAGAAGAAAGAAAAGTTTTCCATCATCAGTTGTTCGGGATTTACCAGGTTCAGCAGGAATTAGGAGCCAAACATGGCCGGCCTTATTCCGGAAAATATATTAGAGGATGTTTTAAGCCGGGTAGATATTGTTGAAGTTATTTCCGGCTATATACCGCTTAAGCGCGCAGGCAGGAACTTTAAGGCTAACTGTCCTTTTCATCACGAGAAAACAGCGTCTTTTATGGTTTCGCCTGACCGCCAGATCTACCATTGTTTTGGCTGCGGAGAATCGGGGAATGCCTTTAAGTTCTTGATGCGCTATGAGCGCCTTGAATTCCCTGAGGCAGTGGAGCAGCTGGCAAGAAAGACCGGGGTGATCCTTCCTCAAAACCCGGATGTTTCGCCTGCCAGCGCAAGTATCTCATCCCAGCTTTATAAGATCAATGAACTGGCAGCAGCGTTCTATGAAACTAATCTGCATTCGCCGGATGCTTCCGGGCCCAGGAAATACCTGATCAGCCGGGGTATAAAAGAGGATACGGCGAAATTATTCAAATTGGGTTTTTCTTTTGATAAATGGGACGGACTGATCAATCACCTAAGGCAGAAAAATGCGCCGCTGTCACTTTTAGAAAAGGCAGGGCTGATCCTTGCCAAAGACGGCGGCGGGTATTATGACCGGTTCCGTAACCGGATAATCTTTCCGATTTTTGACATAAAGTCCAAGGTCGTGGGTTTTGGCGCCAGGGTGCTGGACGCCTCCATGCCCAAATATATGAATTCGCCGGAAACCCCGGTTTACGTCAAGGGCAAATGCCTTTTCGGCCTGAATTTTGCCAAAGACGCCATAAGGCAGGAAGATTCCGCGGTAGTTGTTGAAGGTTATCTCGATTTTATCATTCCCTATCAGGAAGGCCTGAAAAATATTGTTGCTTCATCCGGCACTGCGCTTACTGAAGAACAGATCCGGCTTTTAAAAAGGTTTACCCATAACATCGTCATGGTTTATGACGGCGATTCTGCCGGCCAGATGGCGACTTTACGCGCGCTGGATATGTTCATCGCGGAAGGTTTAACTGTCAGGGTGGCGCCGCTTCCCGAAGGCTTTGACCCGGATACTTTTGTGCGCAAGCACGGCATTGCCGCGTTCAGGGAAAAGATTGCCAACGCCGAAAATCTCTTTGATTATAAGCTTAAGATATTAAGGGCGCAATACGGCTCCAAGGGCATAGAAGGCAAGGCGAAGATATCCGCGGAAATGCTTCCGACGATAAATAAATTCACGGACGCGGTCTTAAAGTCGGAATATATTAAAAAGCTTGCCGATGAATTAAGCGTTAATGAAGATGCCCTGCTTGCGGAGATAGGTAAGCTTAAGGAAATTAAGCCCGGCTTTCCGGCTTCAACGTCTTACGCGGACAGGAAAAAAGCGGCAGATGTCAACCCGACGGAAAAGCTGCTGATAAAGTTGATGCTGGAAGAGGATAACCTTATTGACCATGTCCGGCAGCACCTTAGCCCGGAAGATTTTCAAGGCGCGCTGACTTGCAAGATCGTTTCTGCGATGTACGACCTGGCCGGTAAAGGCAGGGATATAAATAAAGCCGTATTAATAGATCATTTCGGCGATGAAGATATCTTGCACGTTGTCTGTGAATCGGCGTTCATGCCGGAAGTTTCCGATGAGCAGCGGGAAAAAGTCGTCGGAGAATGTATCCGCAGGTTAAAGAGCGAGAAAATAAAATCAAGGCAGCATGATTTGCATGATCAGATCAAGGCTGCGCAGCGTTTGGGCGATAATAAACGGCTCAATTCACTAATGCAGGAATTCCATCTTTTAATAAAAAAGGGGTAAGCGCCATGAAGAAGAAGGAACTGAATAAAAAGAATGTTGAGAAGATCATTGCCTTAGGCAGGCAAAAAGGATATCTCACCTATGACGAAGTAAATGACCTGCTGGCGGATGACGTATCTTCGTCTGAAGAGATAGATAAGATATTTGAGCTTCTTGGTAATGAGGATATCCAAGTAGTGGAAAATGTCGAAGAGAAATCTCCGGCGCAGCAAACACAGCAGGCACTGGCATTAAAAGAAGAGGCAATGAATGAGAGCGTTGCCGCGGCAGAACGGTTTATGCCCCTGGATGACCCGGTAAAGATGTATCTCAAGCAGATGGGTTCGATATCGCTGCTTTCCCGTGAAAACGAGATTGATCTGGCAAAGAAGATCGAGGATACCGACGAAAAGTTCAAGCGCGCCGCTCTGGCAACGAGGTTCGTGCACAATGAGATAGTAAGGGCAGCCAACGATATCGTTGAAGAAAGGGTAAATTTTGATGAGGTTTTAAAAGAAGATATCAAGGCCAGCAAGACCGGAGTCTTAAGGAGGGTAAAGAATATCCTCGGTAAGCTTAAAGGCACGCGCAGCAGCACAAAAACGTTAGAACTCCTTATGCAGTTCAATTTTACCACTTCTGTGATTGAGACAGCGGTGCATAAATTGAATGTGATGATAAGGGAGATGGATTATCTCAGCCGTCACTCAAAACCAAGCCGTAGCCGGAAGCTTGAGCTGCTTAAGCGGATCAACGAGCCGTATTCCAAAGTAAAAGAGCAGATGAAGCTGGTCAAGTCCACGCATATGAAATTCAGCCGCACGAAAAAACGGCTGGTGGAGGCCAACTTGAGGCTGGTGGTAAGCATTGCCAAGAAATACACCAATCGCGGCCTCTCGTTCCTTGATCTGATCCAGGAGGGTAATATCGGCCTGATGCGCGCGGTTGAGAAATTTGAATATAAAAGAGGCTACAAATTTTCCACTTATGCCACGTGGTGGATCAGGCAGGCGATTACCCGCTCCATTGCCGATCAGGCGCGCACGATCCGCATCCCCGTGCATATGACCGAGACGATCAATAAGATCATCCGCTATTCGCGTATCTTTATTCAACAGAACGGCCGCGAGCCTATGCCTGAAGAGATCGCGCATAAAATGCGCATGCCGCAGGAAAAGGTGAAGGCGATCTTAAAGATCGCGCAGGAGCCGATCTCTTTGCAAATGCCTATTGGCGACGAAGGCGACACTCATTTTGGCGATTTTATTCAGGACAAAAAAGCAGTTTCGCCGGCAAACGCCACCGTGCGTTCTATGCTCAAAGATGAAATGGGCTCGGCGTTAGATACGCTTACTGACCGCGAGAGAAAAATCCTTGTCTTGCGTTTTGGCGTTACCGACGGGTGCCCGCGCACGCTTGAAGAAGTGGGCAATGTGTTCAAGGTTACCCGCGAAAGGGTGCGCCAGATAGAGGCAAAGGCGCTGAAGAAACTGCGCCATCCCACGCGCTCGCGCAGATTACGCGCATTCCTGGATATGACCATCGCGCATCAGCGGGAGTATTAAAAGTAGATGGTTATAGACTACGATAACCTAAAGGGCACTCACGGTTTTTAAGTGAGTGCCCTTTTATTTTGTTCTTTAACAATTTTACGCCTGCCTTGTCTTGTTTCTCGCAGGGACGCTCGCCCCGCCCAGCGTGCGGGGCTTCGCTCGTGAGTCGGCTTTCGCTCTGCCCTAACGTAAATGATGGCAACCGTGCCCGCTCAAGCCTCCTACGCCCCGCTCAAAACAAGCCAAGTCAGCCGCAAGGTTGATAGGATCAGTTACAAATATATTTAAAAAGAGGGAAGATATTTAAATTTTAAGAATTAGGGGGATGATATAATGGAATTAAAAGATTTCGTCAAAAAAGTATTAACAGATTTGGTTCAAGCAGTCGAAGAAGCACGTTCGGATTCTGTGCGCGATATGAAACTTTATGATAAAGAAATGAAGACGGTAGAATTTGATATTGCTGTTACGGTTGAAGATGTTGACAAAAAATCTGGTAAGGCAGGCATTCGTGTTGTACAGTTTGCAGAGGCCGGTGGAGATATAGCGAAAGAAATAAAGAATTCTACTGTTAGCCGAATAAAATTCGGGATTTTTGTTGGAACATTAACAAAAGCAGAAGTAAATGAACAATCGCAAGAGGCAGAAACGCAAAGACGTCGAAATCAAAGACAGCAGAATTGGGTACGGTGATAATTTAGAATCTCTGTGATTAGCATTTAATTTTATATAAATTTTAAGGTTTTTATTCGTAGGCGCATTAGCAAACTTTTGCCAATTCGTTTATAGGTCAGTCGGCAAGGTTTTACGGCGAAGTGAATGCAGAAACTGACTCTCGTCAAGAGGGCTCGTGAATTTCTGCAATGAGCGAGCCGTAAACCGTAGCCGACGGCGAAATGTTTGCAGCGCCGAGAACAAAACCTTAAAATGTAAGGAGGCAAGATGAGGAAAATGGTGGTTTTAGCCCTGGTAGGGGTATTTTGCGTAATTTCCGCGGCATATGCCGAAACGGCAACCATACCCGACCAGCCGGCGATAAGGAAATTAGACATGAATAAAGACGGCAAGCCAGATGTTGCTTATTACAGCGATGGGAAATCCATAGTCGCTATCAAGGCAGATACAGACCATAACGGCAAGCTGGACGTAATCGTGCACCTCAAGGACGGGCAATTTGATTCGGCGGAAATTGACAATAATAACGACGGCAAGTCCGACCAGACTTTTAGCAATGTTGACGAATTTAATAAATGGCTTAAAGATAACCACCCTGATTTTTATGGCTATATAGGCCAGCCTGATTGGCAATTTAATCTGCTCAAGCCTTAAACGCGAAGGAGGAAATATGAAAAAAACAGCGGCTTTAATTTTGACAGCGATAGTTTGTTCAGTTTGTTTTGCCTACGCGGAAATGGCGCCAGCGCCGACACCTGCCAACGAGCCGGCGATTAAAACAATTGACGTGAATAAGGACGGCGCGGCTGACGTTACCTACTACGGCGACGGTAAGAACATAACAAGAGCAGAAGCCGACACCAATTATGACGGCAAACCCGATGTAATTGTGCACGTTAAAGACGGTAAGTTTGATTCAGCAGAAGCCGATACCAACAATGACGGCCAGATGGACAAAAAGTTCAGTGATACTGCCGCTTTCAATCAATGGCTCAACGAAAACAGCCCTGATTTTAACGACCACCTAAATAGGCCTGACTGGCAGTTTGACTTAGTGAAATTCTAATTGTATTGACAGGCAAGACCTTCGCTTGAAAAGGCGAAGGTTTTTTATTTATGGATACTCAAGAAAAATTAACAATACTCTCACGGGATTCTCAATATGACCTTGCCTGCGCCTGCGCTACGCGTGATGATGAACATCGCAAGCGCTCGCAGGAAAATAAATGGATTTATCCGGTCATACTTCCAAGCGGCCACACGACTTACCTTCTGAAAACCCTGCTTTCCAATGAATGCGTCAATAACTGTAAATATTGCCCGTTAAGGTCCGGTTCAGGCAGCCGGCTTTGCAGCCTTACGCCTGAAGAGTTGGCAGACGCTTTTTTTTCTTATTATAGGACAGCCAGGGTAAGCGGGCTGTTCTTAAGCTCTGCGGTTACTAAAAGCCCTGATGCTACAATGGAACGGATCAACCGCGTAGCGCTTAACTTGCGCAAAAGGCAATTCCGGGGCTATATTCATTTGAAAATAATCCCCGGCGCATCTGATGCTGCCATACGCCAGAGCCTTGCCTTGGCAAGCGCCGTATCTTTGAATATTGAAACTGCGGGAGAGGAAAATTTTAAACAGCTAAGCACGAGTAAGGATTATCTGCGCGACATTATCCGGCCGATACAGCTGATCAGCAGGCTGACGCGCAAAGGCTCTGATTACGCGGGGATCAAGCAAACTACTCAATTTGTCGTCGGCGCTTCCAAGGAAACAGATAAAGAGATCATTGATTATTCCTTTAAATTATACAAGGAGGCTGGCTTATCCCGCGTCTATTTTAGCGCGTATCAGCGGGGTGCCGGCGCGGCTGAACTTCCCGGCGAACATTCCCGGTTTACCAATGCCGATCTTTTGACCCGCGAGCACCGCCTGTATCAGGCAGATTGGCTGATGCGCAAATACGGTTTTAAAGCCGAGGAGATCCCTCTTGAGCCCGGAGGAAATCTTTCGTTAGCGGTTGATCCCAAGGAAATGTGGGCAAAGCTGCATCCGGAATTTTTTCCCGTAAATATCAATAAAGATGATAAATACCGGCTGTTGCGCGTTCCCGGTTTAGGGCAGGTCGTAGTTGAGCGTATTTTGGCATTCCGCAAGGAAGGGGTAAGAATCCGCTCTTTTAGGGATTTAGGAAAAGAAGGCAGGCTGTTTAAAAAAGCTCAAGCCTACACGATATTTTAAAAATGTTAAAAAAAATCTTTATTTTTACGATACCGGTATTCATTTATATCTTGGTCCTGTCGGCGTTGAATAAAGATACTTTGCAAAGACGGGTTGATAAGCTGATTACGGAAATACCCGTTAATTATTTAATTTCCACAGGCGGGGCAACAGGGCTTTACGAAAGCACTTTTAATAAAATATGTTCTATGGGAGGAAAGGCTGTTCCATCTTTATTAGCGAGGATTAAGCTTGCCGGACAGAAAGAGCCGAGCATTGAATCGTTGGGCTTTATGGTATCCGCGGAAACATATTGCTTGCGCCGGATCGGGAAGCCGGCAGTCCCGTATTTGATTAGGGCCTTTGAAGATAGAGCCATGCCTGATTCAGCACAATGGTTATTGGTAGATTTGATGAAGGAAACAGAAGATAAAAGAGTCCTGCCGCCTTTTATAAAAGCCTTATTTGATAAAAATGAGGATATCCGGATCAAGGAAAGGATCGTATTTAATTTAGGGTCTTTCCATGATCGGCAAGCAGCAGCCGCGCTGATCAAGGTTTTAGATGAGGATGATTATGTGCTGCGGATAAGGGCGATCACGGCATTAAAAGAGATTGGCTATAAAGATGCGCTTCCGCCTGTTTTGCCGGCCGTTAAAGCGGTAATCAATAGGAGCGGCTCAGGTAAAGATGATAAAGCTCGCACTTTTCCTTTTTCATTGGGCAAGCCTTCGGTTTGCATTTTTGGCGATCCTGATAATCGGCATAACTTTCAGCCTGTGCACGATTCAAACATTATTGCGGTCAATAAAATTATTGACGGGGCGCGCAGGGCCTACCTTGCCTATGATTGTGATTTTCGGGGCGCATTGATAAGGTTGTATTATAGCGATGATCTGGAGGGGCCGTGGCTTGCTTATTCCGGGAATCCGGTCCTGGGTCCGTCAGACCGCCGTTACAGATGGCCATCTGTCGTGTATGACGGCTCAATATTTCATATGTTTTTGACGAATATAGCAGATAAGCAGATCGAGCGATGGACAAGCACTGACGGCATAAATTACGCTTACCGGGAAAAAATGAACTTAGAAAATGCCACGATTTACATGAATCCGTTTTGCTGGAAAAATCCTAATGACGGCAACTGGTATTTATACCGCCAACGATGGGCTGAGAAAGGCAAGAGGCAGCTATATGCCAGGAAGTCGCCTACGATTGACGGGTTAAAGGCAGCGCCGGAACGCCTGGCTGCCGATGATTCGCAGGTCAAGCCCGCAACAGTAGGGGCGGCGAGCATATTTTATAATAATGATGGTTTTTATTATTTATTCGCAGAGGATGAAGCCGGGGAATCATGGGAAATATGGGCTTCAAGAAGCGCATCTCCGGTAAGTGGTTTTGTATCTTGCTCCACAGAGCCTGTATTAGAAGGCGGCAATGCCTGCCCGATCATTTTAAAGTCGCCGGATGGGTCCAGGGCCTATCTATATACTACTGTTTTATCCAAGGGTAAGTGGTATGCCCGGGCCTATTTGAACATAACGGCAGATGAAACCGCTAGCCGCTGAACGTCTTTACCTAATATATACCAACCCCTGTTTTAGCCATAAATTTTTTCTTGCCAGGTACTTATAATCTGTGTTATACTTTATATTCTATAATTAGCCAAAATGTAAATTTGAGAACTTTGGGGCCCATAGCAAGCTCATCCCCCTGACGGAGGATTTCGCTATGGGAAGGGATCTAAAAACTTTGAATTTTGGGGCCCATAGCTCAGTCGGTCAGAGCAGGTGACTCATAATCACTTGGTCCGGGGTTCGAGTCCCTGTGGGCCCAGTTAATAAGTTAGGGGCATTTAGCTCAGTTGGTTAGAGCGCTACATTCACATTGTAGAGGTCAGAGGTCCGAGTCCTCTAATGCCCACTTGAAAATCGGGCGAGCTCAGTTTCCGCCGAAGGCGGACCCGCCTGCGGCGGGGGTTAGAGCGCTACATTCACATTGTAGAGGTCAGAGGTCCGAGTCCTCTAATGCCCACTTGAAAATCGGGCGAGCTCAGTTTTCCGCCGAAGGCGGACCCGCCTGCGGCGGGGGTTAGAGCGCTACATTCACATTGTAGAGGTCAGAGGTCCGAGTCCTTCTGCGCCCATATTCATAAAAAGAAAGCTGCGGTGAAAATGGAACAAGTAAGCCTCAAAGAACAGCTGACAAACCTTATTAATCTTCAGAAAATTGATTCGGAGATCTATAAACTGCAACGGGAAAAACAGGCTAAGCCCGAAGAGATAAAAACTATTGAAGCGGCTTTTGAAGCAAAAAAACAAGGGTTGGCAGAACTTGAAAAAACTTCGCTTGACCTGCAGAAGCAGAAGAAAGATAAAGAGCTTGAGCTTGCCTCAAAAGACGAAGCAGCCAAAAAACTGCAAGGCCAGCTTTTCCAGTTGAAGACAAACAAGGAATATCAAACGATGCTGCAGCAGATCGCCGATACTAAGACCGACGCTTCGGTAATAGAAGAGAAGATCCTGATTATCATGGAGCAGATGGATAAGGTAAAGGTAGACGTTGATACGGAAAAGCAAAAGCTTAAAGAAGAAGAAAAATTATTTAATGAGCAAAAGGCAAAAGTCCAGGTAAGGGTAAAAGAGATTGACGACCGGGTCAGCGTTTTAGACGGCCAGCGCAAGCAGATCGCGCCGGCGATCGATCCAAAGATAATCACTCAATATGAAAGGATCCTCGCCAATCGTGACGGTTTGGCGATCGTCCTGGCAAAAAATAATTCCTGCCAGGGATGCAATATGTACGTGCCCCCGCAGGTGATAAATTTAATAAAAATGTATGACCATATTATTACTTGCGAAATGTGCAACCGGATATTGTATATAGACGATGAAACTGCTTGATATCTATATTGACGGCGCTTCAAAGAATAACCCGGGGCCTGCGGGTATTGGCGTAGTCATCTGCCGGGAAGGTGAAGTCGTAAAAAACATTTCGGAATATATCGGAGAGGCAACGAATAATTTTGCCGAATATACGGCGCTCATCTACGCGCTGCAGGAAGCATTGGTTAACAAGGCGGAAGCGGTAAATATCAAATCGGACAGCCAGCTTCTTTGCCGCCAGTTGAATAAAGAATATAAGGTTAAAAGCCAAAGCATCATCGGTTTGTATAATCAGGCAGTGCATTTGCTGTCCGGATTCAAGAAGGTTTCCATAAAACACATTCCGCGCGAGGAAAACCGCGGCGCGGATAAATTGGCTAATGAAGCGGTTAAAAAAGCCGTAAGGAAAAAGGTTTAGGCAGGCAGGATGTGGCTGCCCCCGCAGTTTAAGCTGCGGGGGAGGAAAGTCCGGGCTCCAGAAGGCACCGTAGCGGGTAACACCCGTCCGCTCAGGCAGTATTGCCGGGGTGAGGATCAGAGCTACAGAGACGAGTCCCGCCGCCTCAAAACGGCGGGGGTGAAACGAGCAATCTCTACGAGGAGCAAGGCCGAATAAGAGACGAGGAGTGCCTCTCCGTTAATAGTCTCGGGTAGGCTGCTTGATCCCGGCGGCAACGCCGGGGTTTAGAGGAATGGCCACTTTAGGAAGCGGATATTCGCATCCCACACAGAACCCGGCTTATCCTGCTTGTCTATTAATTAAAAACAAAAAATAGGAGGAACAGATGTCAGGTCACTCTAAATGGAAAACAAATAAGGGTAAAAAAATGGCGGCTGACGCCAAAAAAGGGGCAACCTATACGAAGATCATTAAAGAGCTTACCGTGCTTGCCCGTGAAGGCGGCGGTAACCCCGATACCAATCCTAAATTACGCGCAGTCATGCAAAAGGCAAAAGAAGCTAATATGCCCAATGACAACGTTAAAATGGCGATTAAGCGCGGTACCGGCGAGCTTCCCGGCGTTGTATACGAGACAGTTATGTATGAAGCCTATGGCCCGGGCGGCGTGGCAATATTGATCGAGGCGCTGACCGATAACAAGAATCGCACCACCGCGGAGATCCGTAACATAATGTCCAAAAAAGGCGCGAATATGGCAGGCGCCGGCGCGGTAAGCTGGATGTTTGCCAAGAAAGGTTATATCCTGATTGAGAAATCGCAGGCTAAAGAGGACGAACTGATGAATATCGCCCTTGAAGCAGGCGCAGAGGATTTCAAATCCGATGATAAGAATTATGAAATCACTACCGCCGTGCAGGACCTGGAAAATGTAAAAAAGGCGATACAGGATAAAGGCATAAAGTGGCAGGACGCAGAACTGACGATGATACCTTCTTCAAGCGTGAAGGTCGCGGGTAATGAAGCGAAGCAGGTATTAACGCTTATTGACGCGCTGGAAGAGCATGATGATGTCCAACAGGTCTATGCTAATTTTGACATACCGGATGAGATAATGGAGCAGATCGCTGCGTCATCTGAAGAATGAGGATATTAGGGGTTGACCCGGCGCTGACAATCACCGGCTACGGCATTGTGGATTTCCAGCGTAGCAGCCCGCAGCTGCTTGAAGCAGGCATCATCAAGACTTCTGCCAAGCAGCTTTTATCGCAGCGTTTAAGCAAAATATTCCGGGGCATAACCGACCTTATCTCGGAAACCAAGCCGGATGTGATGGTGTTGGAAAAATTATTTGCGCATTATCATCATCCAACTACGTCGTATTTATTGGGCCACGCCAGGGGCGTAATATACCTGGCAGCGGCTGAAGCAGGCGTGCCGGTAGTTGAATACGCGGCCACGCGCATAAAAAAAGCAATTGCCGGAAACGGCATGGCATCAAAGTATCAGGTCCAGAGAATGGTGGCAAATTTGCTTAATCTTAAGAAGCTGCCGGAATACCTGGATGTGACCGATGCCCTGGCGCTGGCAATCGCGCATTCAAATATCATAAAATTTAAGCTATGATCGCGCGCATTTCGGGAAAAATAATCGAGAGGGGAAGCGGCTTTCTTATCCTTGAAGCCGGCGGGTTCTGCTATGAGGTGCTTATCCCGCAGGCAGTGATGCAGAATATTGACGAGAATGTGCCGGGCGAGGGGCCGGTAAGCCTGATTACTTACCATTATCACCAGGTCGAGCCTTCGCGCAGCATCCCGGTATTGATAGGTTTTTTAAATGAAATAGAAAAAGAATTTTTTGAAGCATTCATTACGGTTTCAGGCATCGGGCCGCGCGCGGCAGTCAGGGCGCTTAATAAGCCGATATCATTGATTGCGCAGGCAATAGATGAAGCAAATATTGACTTCCTGAAATCTTTACCCGGTATCGGCCAACAGCGGGCAAAAGAGATCGTTGCCAAGCTGCAAAATAAAGTCGGCAAGTTCGGCCTGATCCAGGATGCCGGCAGGAGAGAGCCGGGGGCGGAAACCCGCGATATTCAGGAAGAAGCGATGGCAGTATTGACCCAGCTGGAATATAAGAAATCGGAAGCCCAGGCCATGGTCAGGAAAGCGCTGGAAAGATCGCCGGATATCGAGACCACTGAAGAGCTGCTTAATGAGGTATATAAACAGAGGAAAATGGGATAGGGACGGTTCTCGGCCAAGGAGAAAAATGTCCCCGAATGGGGACACTTTTCCCTTGGTCTGAGAACCGTCCCTAAAGAGATATGCTGGAAAATACGCACGCTGTAGTTGAGGCAATGCTTTTTATCAGCGAAAAGCCGCTGACTATCGAACAGATAAAAGACGTTGTTGACGGCCTTGACGCCAATGGGGTGCGCAAGGTCGTTGCCGAGCTCAACGCCGGATATGAAGAATCAAACCGCGGCATCCGCATTACCGAGGTTGCCGGGGGTTTCAGGATGATCACTCCGCCTGCGCTGGCGCCGTTTTTAAGAAAAATGTATAAACAGCGCAGGGCAGAAAAACTTTCCAAGCCGGCGCTTGAAACACTGGCGATCATTGCCTATAAACAGCCGTTGACAAAGATTGAAATTGAATCTTTAAGGAACGTGAACGTTGACGGCGTAATGTCCAGCCTGCTTGAAAAGGGGTTGATCCGTATCACCGGTAGAAAGAACGCGCCCGGACGGCCGATCGTATACGGGACAACACGGCAATTCCTGGAACATTTCGGTTTAAAGTCCCTGGAAGACTTGCCTAAGATGGAAGATTTTTCCGAGCCAAAAATAATAGAGGAAAAGGCAGAAGAAAAGGTAGAGGAGAAGAAAGATGAGCCTGCAAAAGCTACGGAAGGAAATTGACGGCATTGATAAAAAGATCATCGGGCTTTTGAACGCGCGCGCCAAGGTCAGCTCCGGCATTGCTAAGGTAAAGATCAGCTCCGGAAAAAGCGTTTATTCGCCTGACCGCGAAAGAGAAGTCTTGAAAAAAGTAGCATCGCTTGGCAGGGGGCCGCTTGGCACCGGGGCTTTGGAAGCAATATACCGGGAGATCATGTCGTCCAGCCTTGCGCTAGGTAAGGCGATGAAGGTCGCTTATATGGGGCCCGAGGCATCTTTCAGCAATCTTGCGGCAATAAAAAGATTCGGCACGCAGGTAGAGTATCTTGCCTGTGATTCTATCGGCGAGGTATTTTTGGAAGTGGAAAGAGGTAATGCCGATTACGGTGTGGTGCCGATAGAAAATTCCATTGAAGGAGCGATCAGCTATACGTTGGATATGTTCATTGACTCGGATCTAAAGATCTGCAGCCAGATAATCCTTGATATATCGCATAATCTTTTGGCGAATTGCCCAAAAAATAAAATTAAAAAAGTGTATTCCAATCCGAACGTATTCGGGCAATGCCGGCTGTGGCTTGAGAAGAACCTTGCCTGCGCGCAGAAAATAGAGGTTTCCAGTACCACTCGCGCCGCGCAGATCGCTGCGAAAGAAAAAGGCAGCGCCTGTATTGCTTCGCTCTTGGCGGCAAAAATATATAAGCTCAAGGTAATCGCTTCCGGCATAGAAGATTCTCCGCATAACATCACCCGGTTCCTTGTGATCGGAAAATCCGACGTCCCGGCAACCGGCAATGACCGCACGTCAATAATGTTTTCTATTAAGGACAAAGTCGGCGCGCTGCATGACATGCTTTTACCTTTTAAAAAATATAAGCTTAACCTGACAAAGATCGAGTCACGGCCTTCCAAGAAAAAGGCATGGGACTATTATTTCTACGTTGATCTTCAGGGGCATGTAAGCGAAATCAGGGTAAAAAAAGCGCTGCAAGAGCTGGAAGGAAAATGTAAATTCATGAAGGTCCTCGGATCATATCCGGTGGGGGAATAATTAGGTGTTAGGTGATAGGCATTAGGTGATTATGATGAAAGATCTGGTAAGAAAAAATATAGCTGAGATAACTCCGTATATCGCGGGAAAGCCGATTGAAGAGACAAAGCGCGAGTTCGGCCTTAAGGACGTGATCAAGCTTGCTTCTAATGAAAATCCGCTTGGGGCGCCCCCTAAGGCGATCGAGGCAATAAGGAAAAGCCTCGGTAAGATCAACCGCTATCCGGATTCCGGAGGATTTTACCTGAAGAAGAAGCTGGCGCGCTGCCTTAACCTTAAACCGGCAAATATCCTTCTGGGTAACGGCTCGGATGAGATCATCGATATTATCATCAAGACCTTTGTTGAGGAAGATGAGAACATTGTTACCGCCGATACCACGTTCCTTGAATACGCGATCATTGCCAAGGTAAATAACCGCAAGGTGGTCACCGCGCCGCTGAAATATTTTAAATTTGACCTTGAAGCGATCAGGAAAAAGATTGACAGGAAAACAAAGACAATATTTATCGCCAATCCCAATAACCCGACCGGTACCTATATTACGCGCCATGAAGTGCAGGAATTCCTTAAGAGCCTGCCGGACGATGTTTTACTCGTGCTTGATGAGGCTTATGAGACTTTCATTGACGTGAATGATTTTCCTTCAAGCATCAGCCACATTGGCGGCGGGAATGTGATTATTCTGAAGACGTTCTCTAAGGTTTACGGCCTTGCGGGCTTGCGCGTTGGTTATGCCGTTGCCAAGCAGGAATTGATCCAGGCAATGGAAAAAGCGCGCCAGCCGTTTAACGTGAATAGCTTGGCCCAGGCTGCTGCCGCAGCGGCCCTTGACGATAAAAAATTCCTGCAGAAATCGCGCAGGGCAGTACTGGAAGGTAAGAATTACCTTTATGAGGAGTTGAAGAAAATGGGGCTTGCCTTTGTACCGTCAGTAGCCAATTTTATACTGGTTGATACAGGCAGGGACGGCTCGGCTGTATTCAAGGACCTGCTTAAGCGCGGAGTGATTGTCAGGGACATGAAACAATACGGCTTAAAGAATTTTATCCGCGTAACCATCGGTACAAAAAAGGAAAACCGGAAGTTCGTGGAGGCGTTAAAGAAAATTTCATAACGAGGGGGGGCAAGAAATGGATGAGAATTTAGCAACGGTGCTTTTGATCAAAAAGGTTTCTTTCTTTATCGGCTTGGGCGGATTAGTATTCGGCCTGGATGCCGTGCTCGGCGCCCACATAACCTCCGCGATCAGCCACTTTTTATCAAAGACCATAGATCTGGATAAATTTTTCATGGGCCATCCCAAGCGCAGGATAAGCCTTGGCATTGCCTTTTTGATAGTTTCATTGATGGCTTTTTTGGTGAAGGTCTGGTAAAGATATAAGGGGGTATTTATGATTATCGTATTAAGGCCTGACGCAACAGATGAACAGATAAACCATATAATTGAGCGCGTGCAGAAACTCGGCCTTAAGCCGCATGTTTCCAAAGGCACGGAGCGCACGATAATCGGCGTTATCGGGCCGGAGGATATTTTACGCGTTACTCCTTTGGAAGTTTTTCCCGGCGTAGAACAAGTTATGCCGGTGCTTGCCCCGTATAAGCTGGTTTCCCGGGAATTTCGCAAAGAAGGTTCGCTCATTGACCTTGGTAAGGGGGTAAAGATCGGCGGCAATAAGCTGGTGATGATGGCCGGGCCTTGCGCGATAGAAAATTATCAGACCCTTTTTGATATTGCTAAAGAAGTGAAAAAGGCCGGGGCAAAGGTGCTGCGCGGCGGCGCATTTAAGCCGCGTTCCTCGCCTTACAGCTTCCAGGGCCTGGGAAAAGAAGGCCTGGAGTATTTGAAAAAAGCCGGCGATGAATTGGATATGGTCACGGTAAGCGAGGTGATGGATTCCGGAGACGTGGACCTGGTCTCGCGCTATGTGGATGTGCTGCAGGTCGGCGCGCGCAATATGCAGAATTTCCATTTATTAAAAGAGATCGGCCAGACGAAAAAGCCGGTACTCTTGAAGCGCGGCCTGTCTTCAACGATCAAGGAATTATTGATGTCCGCGGAATATATTGCCGCCGGAGGGAATTTTAATATTATTTTATGCGAGCGCGGCATCCGGACCTTTGAAGATTCTACGCGCAATACCCTGGATATCAGCGCGGTGCCGGTGATCAAGCAACTTTCGCATCTTCCGATCATCGTTGACCCGAGCCACGCTGCAGGCAAATGGGGTTTAGTTGCCCCGCTTTCCAGGGCAGCAGTCGCCTGCGGCGCAGACGGTTTGATCATTGAAGTGCATTGCCATCCGGAAGACGCGCTTTCAGACGGCGTACAGTCATTGATCCCGTCAAATTTTGCCCAGCTGGTAGAAAGCTTGAAAAGCGTGGCAAGGGCAGTAGGTAGGGAAGTTTAAAGATGAGACTATTTAAAAAAGTCGCGGTTATCGGAGTTGGCCTGATCGGCGGTTCGATTGCTGCGGCAATAAAGAAAAATAATCTGGCGGGTACGGTCGTGGGCACCAGCCGTCATAAGAAGAATCTGTTGCTGGCAAAACGCCGTAGGGCCATTGATAAGGGGTCGCAGGACCTAAGTGTTATCCGCGGCGCAGACCTGGTGATCATTGCTGTGCCCGTAGGCAGCGTATTAAGGCTTGCTCCGCAGATCGCCAAACTTATCGGCCCGGAATGCATTGTCTTTGATGTGGCAAGCACAAAACAGGCGATCGTAACAAAGCTTAGCCGGGTCTTTCCCCGGTATGTGGGCAGCCACCCGATGGCCGGATCGGAGAAGCGCGGCATTACTAATTCAGATCCCGGGATGTTCAAAGGCTCAACCTGCATATTGACCCCTACGCCAAAGACAGATAAAAAGGTCCTATTAAAGGTGAGAAAGTTATGGGTTTGCCTCGGAGCAAAGGTCATTGTCATGCCTTCCGCAAGCCATGACCGCGCGCTTTCTTTTGTCAGCCACCTGCCCCATATTGCCGCGTTTTCATTGATCAACAGCGTGCCGCAGCAATATTTTAAATTTGCCGCAAGCGGATTGCGTGATACTACGCGCATCGCCGCATCTGACAGTGAGATCTGGAGCAGTATTTTTTTGAGCAACCGCAAGAACCTGCTTTTTGCGGTCAGGTCGCTGGAAAAAAATATCGCGGCGATAAAAAAAGCAATCGCGGCAAAAGATATCAATAACCTGAATAAAATCCTTAAATCGGCAAAGAAAAAAAGGGACAATTTGTGATCATTGCCATTGACGGCCCGGCAGGCGCGGGCAAGAGCACAGTCGCGAAATTATTGGCCCAGAAACTGGGCTTTCTTTATATTGACACCGGGGCAATGTACCGCGCCCTGGCATTAAAGGCGATTGAATCCGGGATTGACATTAAAGATGCTGCCGCGGTAGTGAAAATGGCATCAGCCAGCGATATCGACCTGGTAAATGACCCCGGCGCAGGCCCGCTAAAAGTATTTTTAGACGGCCGCGACGTTTCGCAGGAGATCAGAGAGCCGCGGGTTACTGCCGTTGTTTCTGACGTAGCCAAGATAAAAGAAGTGCGGGAGATCCTTGTTAAGCTGCAAAGGCGGCTGGGGGCCTATAAAGACAGCGTGCTTGACGGCCGCGATATCGGGACCGTGGTTTTTCCCGCAGCAGACAGGAAATTTTATGTGGACGCGCAGTTTGAGGAGCGGGCAGTAAGGCGGCATAAGGAACTTATTGCCGCAGGCCAGGCCGTTACCTTAGAAGACGTTCAGGCTGACCTGTGTAACCGCGACACGATCGATTCAACGCGCTCGCATTCGCCGCTTAAGAAAGCAGACGACGCAATTTACATAGATACGACGGAAATGAGTATAGAAGAAGTTGTGAAAGCACTTTCGGGATATCTGTAGGTTATGGTTAGGGTTAGGGGCAGGAAGCCGGTATGGTTTAAGGGTTAAGTTTAGGCCATTGATACTTAACCCTAACCTATTTACCATACTGGCCTCTTAACCTTAACCTAATAACTTAACCTAAAATTACCATATGGATAAATCTTTGATCCGTAATTTTTCAATAATCGCCCATATAGACCACGGCAAATCTACACTTGCCGACCGTATCCTTGAATTGACCGGGGCGGTAGATAAGCGGACGTCGCGCGCCCAGCTTTTAGACGATATGGACCTTGAGCGAGAGCGCGGCATTACCATTAAGGCCTCAATGGTCAGGCTTGCCTATCGTTCTAAAAAAACCGGTAAAGATTATATCCTGAACCTCATTGATACCCCCGGCCACGTAGATTTTACTTACGAAGTTTCTAAATCTTTAGCTGCCTGCGAAGCCGCGGTGCTGGTCGTGGATGCAGGCCAGGGTATTGAAGCGCAGACAGTGGCGAATTATTATCTGGCGCGGGAAAATAACCTGAAAATAATCCCGGTGATCAATAAGATCGACTTGACTGCCATTGATCTGCCGCGTGTAAAACGGCAGATCAATACTGTCCTGGGGTTTGAGGAAGAAGAGATTATTCTTGCTTCCGCCAAAGAAGGCATCGGCATTGAAGATATCTTAGAGCGGATCATTGAGGTGGTGCCTGAACCGGCAGGGGAGAACAGCCGGCCTTTGAAGGCGCTGGTTTTTGACTGCCGTTATGATCCTTTTAAGGGAGTGGTAGTTTTTGTCAGGGTAGTGGACGGAGAAGTTATGCCGAATACCCCGCTTAAAATGATGCATTCCGGGACGATTTATAAAATCGAAGAATTGGGCGTTCTGGCAAACCTCAAATATACGAAAGTCGGCAGTTTGACCGCAGGCGAAGTAGGTTATTTTACCGCCAATATCCGCGACGCGCGCGAGATCATCATCGGCGACACGATCGCCGATAACCGCAATCCTTGCGACGGTGTTCTACCCGGTTACAAAATCCTTAAGCCTTTGGTTTTCTGCGGCATCTATCCGGTGAATGCCGCGGATTTTCCCGACCTGCGCGAGGCAATGGATAAGCTGAAATTATCCGACGCCTCGTTCGTATTTGAGCCGGAAAATTCACAGTCATTCGGTTTTGGTTTCCGCTGCGGATTCTTAGGCCTTTTGCATATGGAGATCGTGCAGGAACGATTAGAGCGGGAATATAATTTAAATTTGATACTTACTGTCCCGAATGTAGTCTATAAAGTAAAAGGCAGGGACGGCGCGGTCATTGAGGTAGATACCCCGGCAAAATTCTCGCCGCAGGACGTTTTAGAGGCGTATGAGCCTTATGTGAATTTATTGATGATCATTCCCGTGGATACCATTGACCTGGTATGCGAACTGGCTAAATCGCGGCGGGGGACATTCCGTTCCAGCGATTATCTGGGAGAGGATAGGGTGAAGGTGGTATTTGAGATCCCGCTTTCGGAGATCATCGTGGATTTTTATGACCGGATGAAATCACTGACCAAGGGCTACGGTTCTATTGATTATGAATTCAGCGATTATCTGCCGACTAAGCTGGTAAAACTGGATATTCTTTTAAACGGCATTGTTTGCGACGCGTTTTCTTCTTTAATGCATAAGGATAAGGCTGCGCATAAGGCGCATGCCTTAGTTGACAAGCTTAGAGAGTTGATCCCGCGGCAGGTATTTGAAGTTGTGATCCAGGCAGCGGTAGGCAGCCAGATTATTGCTTCGCAGAAGATCCGGGCGCTGGCAAAGGCAGTAACCAGCAAATGCTACGGCGGGGATATCACCCGTAAACGTAAACTTTGGGATAAGCAGAAGGAAGGCAAGAAGCGGCTTAAGCAATTCGGCAGGGTAGAAATCCCGCAAGAGGCATTTTTGGAGGTATTAAAAATATGAGCGACAAAGCTACAGGGCATGAAAGCGCAGGCATAAAAAAGAAATCGGTTGTCCGTGAATGGGCAGAGTCTATTCTTATCGCTTTTATTTTGGCGATGTTCATCCGCACGTTCGTAGTGCAGGCTTTTAAGATACCCACCGGTTCAATGCGGCCGACGCTTTTAGAGGGAGATATTATCCTGGTCAATAAATTCATTTACGGGGCAAAGGTACCTTTTATCAACTTCAGGATACCGAAAGTACGCATACCGAAAAGAGGGGATATCGTAGTTTTTATTTATCCTGACGACCCGAAAAAAGATTTCATAAAACGGCTGGTGGGTTTGCCCGGAGATACGGTTGAGATCAAGAACGGCACCATATATATCAATAACCATCCGCTTATTGATTATGGCTTTAGCCAGAGGTATTACTATAACCGGGGTGATTTCGCGCCGGAAGGGGTAAAGATCGCTGTCCCGAAGGACAGCTATTTTGTTTTGGGTGATAACTCTGCTTCTTCGCAAGACAGCCGTTATTGGGGGTTTGTTCCGGCGGAGAATATCCTGGGGCAGGCAATGGTAGTATATTGGCCGCCGCAAAGGGTAAGGATAATAAAGTGAATTTTGCCAATAAGATTTCCACGTTCCGTATTTTAAGCGTTCCGTTTTTCTTTGCCAGCCTGATCTATTATTCTCCGGAAAGGCCATACTTAAGATTTGTCGCCCTGGCGATCTTTATTTTAGGGGTGATCTCCGATGCGGCAGACGGCTATATTGCCCGCAAGTCCGGCCAGCAGTCAAAGGCCGGGCTGATCCTTGATCCATTAGGCGATAAGCTGCTGTTGATGACCGCATTCATAAGTTTAGCTTTTATTGAAAACTTTGCGATCAGGTTTCCTTTGTGGGTGGTATTGATCGTAATCAGCCGCGATACGATCATTCTTATCGGCGCGCTGGTGATTTATCTTGTGAAACAGAATATCGCGATCTTTCCCACGCGCTGGGGAAAACTTACCACTACTTTTCAGATGTCGGCAGTGCTTGTGGTCCTGTTGCAATGGAATTCAGCTTATATCTTTTGGTGGCTGGCAGCGGGTTTAACGCTTATTTCAGGGATTGATTACGTGATGAGGGGGTTTAAAATTCTCTATGCTGCGGATAATCACCGGAATACTCATTAGTTATCTTATCGGCTCAATACCTACTGCTTATATTTTCGGCAGGGTATTAAAAGGGATCGATATCCGCAAGTTCGGTTCCGGGAATATCGGGGCGACCAATGCATTTCGCGTATTAGGCAAAGGCCCGGGCATACTTGTTTTAATTCTGGATGCGCTTAAGGGCGTTGCGGCTGTGGCGTTTGTGGGCGGATATTTTTCCGGAGAATTGTTGTGGATAAGTTTTGGCCTAAGCTGCGTAGTCGGGCATATCTGGACTGTTTTCTTAGGGTTTAAGGGCGGGAAGGGCATGGCTACTACCTTGGGAGTCTTGATCGGGCTTGCCCTTAAAATACCCGGACTAAGGATTGTTTTAGGGATAACCCTGCTTGTATGGCTGCTTACCTTTATAGTTTCTCGTATTGTTTCCCTGGCTTCGATAGTCAGCGTAATTGCCCTTCCGGTACTGGCGTTGTCATTCAAACAATCCGTTATTGTAGTTTCTCTTAGTGTTGTGCTCTCGCTATTAGTGATCTTGCGGCATAAACCTAATATTAAAAGGCTGTCGCAAGGCAAGGAATCCCGCCTCGTGTAACTCGTTGTAAATAATAAAGTTAAACTTCAGCATCAAACATTAAGATTTGGAAGCGCTTTCTAAAATCCGCGTTATTGCCTTGTTTGCGCCAGGTTGCGAAGCTATACTTCTCTTAAGGATTATAATAGTCAGCTTAAGAAAAGAGGCGCAAAGTGAGAAATCTATTATTCAAAAATTTAACTTCGGATGACAAGCGGCGCAAGATCATCACCAGCTCTGAGGTCGTAGACAGGGAAGGTGTGCGCAGCGTGATTAACCGGCACTTTGTGTGCATGGTAAAAGAGATCCCGGACTCCGATGTTTCGCGGCCTCAGCCATATGTACATGTGGTAAAAGAGCATAACAGCCGGGAGCAGAAAGAGAAGTTTTTTTGTAAGATAAAAGGGAGCGTCTGCGCAGTCAGTAACGGCAAGTTGTTCCTTATACTTTTTGTGCATTCGCTTAAGATCAGCCTTTTCGCAGCGCAGCAAGGGCTGATAAAATAGAATAAAAATAGGGACAGAGACTACTTTTCGTACGGAAAAGTAGTCTCTGTCCCTATTTTTTTCTTGACATATTGGAGCAGCCGCTATAATATATAGCAAATATGCTCAAGAAATTATTTTCCCTAGCTTTAGTAGTAATTTGGATATCAGGTTTTATCTGTATCGAGCCCGCCCATAGTGCCCCCGCTACGGTAGAATATCTCTGCGAATTAGGCATTCAATTCTACCGTCAAGGAAGATACGATGACGCGCTTACCGAGTTTAAAAAAGCGCTTAGTCTAGACTCTTCCAATAAGACTGCTTTAAGATACATAAACGATATTTTTTCCGCATCATCTGAACCTGCGCAGCAGCTGGAAGCAGTTCCCGCGCAATTCAAAGCCGATAAATACGACGCTATGGAACAGGCGTTGAATAATTATAAAGAGGCTCCCAAGGCTCAAGCTAAACCGGCAGCTCCCGTTGTTAAGCCCGCTGCCAAAGATGAGGCAGTTGACGAAGCTTTAGAGATCGCCGGCGTAAAGGTTACCGGAGAAGCGCAGATAAGGGTTGGTATGGATTCCGGCGATGCCGTATGGAAGAGGGCGAACTGGGATTTGAATGAGCGTAATTACCGCAGGAATTCAGATTCTGCTTTCGATAATAAGGAAAATACATACGATCCGCGGATATACGACCGTATGGCGGTAAAGCTGGAAAAAGGAAATAACGAAGAAGGCCTTAGTTTTTATAGTAATGTGGTCGTCGATCCCTGGAGCTTTACTGGTAAGAGCGCTAAGACCACTGTCTCCAGCGCATTTGGCGATACCGCCGAAGTAGAATTAAAATATTGGTCCAATACGGGTTATACGATTAATGAGAAAGCCTATACAACCAGCCTGGGTAATTCATTTAACCTCCCCGAAATAAAAGTTAAAGACGGACGTACAGACGCGTTTACCAAGGCCGGTGATTATACTATTCCTGTTTCCGACAGTTTTACCATTCCCGCAACGAAAATCTATTATCAATTCCAGCCGGTACGCGAATTATGGGCTGGTTATAATAGCGATATTTTTAGCGCCAAATTTTATCCGCTTGCCTACGAGAACCAGGCTTCGACGTTTGACGATCCTTTAAGGCTGTCCAATAACCGGCAGTGGTGGGAAGACAGCCCGTGGATACGCAGGTGGACTCCGGGCAGAAGGAATTCCGGGCTTACGCCGGTTGATTTCACCAGGGGCTACTGGGACAATACACTTTCTTTTTATACGCGCGACAGCGAGGGCCAACGCCTGACCGGACTGCGGGGTTTGGATCTTCAGCTGACCCCGTGGGAAGGGACGTCCATAGTTTCCAATTTTGCGACCCCAAAGGACCTTTGGCAGGATTATTCGGATGCAGATAATATTATTTCCGCTACGCGGCTAAAACACCGAATCTGGGATAGCCTTAATATCGGCGCCACTTATACCGCCCGCTTAGGATTTGAGACGGAGAAAGAGTACCGGACCGATGCAAAGAATTACGTTGCCGGCGGAGACATAAACTATGAGCCGATTAACGGCATCATGGCCAGCGCAGAAGTTGCCGCATCAAAATCATACTATGACTTGAGCGACGACCAATTCAAATCCGAAAAAGGCGGCAATGCGTACTATTTTTCGCTTATCGGAAGATTTCCCTTTGCCAGCGTTATTAACACTAAATATGGTTATGACGGAATACAGCCGGATGAGAAAGACCGCTTCTTTAACAAATTCCGGTTCTTCGTATCCCGCATGGATGAGTCTTTTGATCAGTCCCTGTCTTCTTATGTGGAAACGCGCGATGACGAATGGTGGGGAAGGCACTTGAATTTCCGGCAGCCGTTCCGGTTTTTCTATGAAGGAGACCAGGGGGAAGGCAAACTATTGACTTGGGATGATGTAAAGAATCGCAAAGTCGGTAACGGCATTGATATCGGCCGTAACACTATTGGCCTGCGCATAGAATCTCAGTTATGGGATAAGCAGGTGGATAATCTCTTTGACGTGCGCAATGTCCATGGGACAAACGGGAAATTTATTGAGAATGTCGTGCGGGATGAATTGACATGGCAGGCAAACGAAAAATTGACGACGAAGATGTTAGGTATTTATAATAAGCTGCCGAGGACAACGGCAGGCCTTGATCCGTTCCTTTTTGATCCGCTGACGCGGCAGTATTATGCCAATTCCGAAATTACCGACGGCCTGGATCCTACGCTAAAAACCGGTTCCCTGGGGCTTGAATATGCCCTTAATGATTGGATGACGGTAAACGGCATCTGGGAATATACCAATGATTATACCCTTGGTTATGACGGGTTTCCAAGGTCGATATTATCAAGTACGGATATGGGCTCGACATTTTCCGAATACGATAACCAATACCGGCAAGAGCGCGCGTTCCTTTACAGTCAGCAGTTTTTTCCAAAGCCGCCCTATGATTTTTATAATATATTCCGCACCGGCCTGACTCTTACTCCTTCGGAGAAATGGCAGTTTTACCTTGATTATACGCGCAATTCATATGAAAAAGCAGGGCAGGTAGACGGTAACTTGAACCATATCGGCCTGGAGGTTTCTTATTCGCCTACTCCGAAATTAGGTATTTTCTTTAAATATATTTATTCCCGTTGGCAGGACCTTGATAAATTGATCGCCGGCAGCACAAAATTATACAGCCATCACAACGCGTTCATTGAGCTGATGTACCGTAAGTCGGAATTGGAAAATTTTGTTTTCCAATACGGCGAAGCAAGCCGTAACCCCTATGAGGGAGGTTTGCTTAACGTCGGATGGGATCCTTATGGCAGCAGCGTAGAAACCCTGGACACAGAGCACATCTTCCGCCTTTATTACCGCCGCAAGTTCTAACTTATTCCAAGTATATCTCTATTGATTTTACTTCCAGGTTCCTGATTTTTTCAGCGTAAGGGGCGGGGATGATCTTTTGGGCAAACTCAGTGAGTTTCCCGGAGTTTTCCGTGAGGCTGATCCGTTTGATCTGCGCGCAGTCTTTGCCAAAAGTATTCTTTCTTTTTTTATTGTGATAAGTCACCAGGGTTTTACCGAAGAAATTGAATTTATAATCACCTTTTTTATCAAATAACCAGCCGGGCAGTACCGGTGCAAAACGCAGGTTTAATTCGCCGTTCTCATTCAGGAAGAACGGTTTTAGGCCGCTGTTCATCGCCAGCCAGATGCTTAGAAATTCCGCGGTTGATCCGGAAAGCCTGGCAACAAAGCCTTGCCCGTGTATATTTTTATCCGGAAAGGCGCTGCTTGCGATAAACGAAGAATTTTCCAGGATGCTGCGGCCGTAAATTTGCGGGTCCATGAACGGGATAAGGATATTCCTGAATTCTTTATAGAATTCTTCATATAGCCCGGCGCGCAAAATCTCCAGTAAATATTTGTATTCCATATGCAGCCAGATAGATTCATTTTCCAGCCATCCCGGAGTGAATATCCGGCATCTGCCGATCTCTTCCGGCATTTGGCTTAAGTCCGCGGTTTCCTTATACATCTTAAGTTTTTTATCATAGAGGGGGCTGGCCTTAACCGGCTCATAAAGGAATTTTGCCGCAGCGCTATTTTTAGCCAGTTTTAAAGCGTGGACTTGCGATTCCAGGAACAGGGGCAGCCTTTTTTGCCTGAACGCAAGCGGCCTTACAAAATTATCCGCCGTAAGTTCGTATTTAACCACTTCGTTTATAAAATAGGCGCAGTAAATATTTGTCTTTTTATCCAGCGCCTTCTCAATGCCTTCGTTTAATTTTTTCAGGATCTCTTTCATAATGGAAGAAAGGCCGGCGGCAGGGATTTCTGTTTCCGCGCCGCTTAATCCGGTTTTCGTTTTCAGCCGGTATTCCTCCATCAGGCTATGGCTTTTATCCCAGAAGGTAAAATCTTTATTTTGGCTGCCGGAAGTGAAATATTCCCGGATCAATCCGTCAATGGCGCTGAGCAACCCGTAAATCTCTTCCGTAACGGTAATTTTACTTTTTCCGGATTGCGTTATAGCGGAGATAATAAAAAGGACAAGGCGTTTTAATTCCATGGTTTCGCAAACAGATGAGCCGCATAGCGCAGGAAGGCCGTTAAGCGCGTCGTACCAGTTCGGCTTGTTAGCTTCCATTTCTACGCCCACGCCAAAAGGGTCAAGCGAAGCAGCCTTGACCGCTGCCAGGCTTAATAATTTATTGATCAATGTTGTCCGGTAGATCTGGCCTTCGCCGAAGCCCGCCCGGACAGTATTGGGCTGGCTGTGGCGCTTGCGGATCATTTCTTTTTTTACCGGGTCGATCCCGACAGAATGCAATTGCTTGACGCTTCCTTTATAAATAACGTATTTTTTATTCCGCGGCCGTACGACCTCGGCGTTATCGTAGAAGGTGAAGTCTTTTTTCTCAAAAATAATCTCTTTCAAGTTCTCCGGATAAACCCCCAGGTAATTTTCCAGAAGGTCTAAATTATAAGTCCAATGGTCTGTCCAAAATCCCTCCCCGTGCTCTGCCTCCTGATTTTTGTCGCAGAGCGGAAGGAGGATATCAAGGAATTCATCATATGAGAGATTAAGTTTTATTTTACTTTCTTCAATGTGGAGTATCAGTTCTCCGGGAGAGAACGGCTTGTTTATAATGCCGGCGATCTTATTCAAATTTTCCTGGCTTGTTAGCCTCGCTAACGCTGTTTTTATATCCTGCACATTCCTGGCAATGAATGTCGAGCCTTTGACCACCAGGGGGTTAAACCCGTCGAGTTGCAGAAGGTTAAAGAAGCCGACGATATTTTCGTCTTTGATCTCAGGATTAAACCAGACGTCAGAACGCCGGTTCTGGTTAACGTCGCGGTAGTTACCGTTGCCTTGCGAAAAATAAGCAGGCTGGAGCTGGAATTTGTTATAATCGCGCTCCAGGTCGCCGTGCTTGCGTGAATAAAGGTAGAATATCGCGCTGCCGTATTTGGACTTAAAAGTTACGGGATAGCCTCCGCGCAGCAGGTTATCCAGATAGGTCTGGCGGGCATAGAGGTCAAATTCAGGCAAGCTGCTTTCGGTATTTATATTGTCCTGAAGCGAATTGATAAGCTGTTTATTTTCTTCGCATTTATCGGCCAGATATCCGGCTGCGATTATTTTTTTTGCGGCGGCATTCAGGGTTGCCTCGCTGGGCATATAGCCTGCGGCAGCATAGAATGATTTTTGTCCGCCTGCCGCCAATTCAAAGTCCAGCAATGAGAACGCGCACGGCGTCTGGCTTTTTATCAGTTGTTCGCCTGGATAGCGGAACTTTTTCGCGTGCAGGAATAAGTAAGGGCAGGTAAAGTCGGTTACCGGGCCGAATATAGAGCGGGGATCTACGATCGGTTTTATGATCTCGGGCTTACCTTTATGATAGTGGAACCCGAGATAAAAGTTCCCTTCTCTAATGTGGACTACTTCCGGCTTGTCTACCGGGTCGACTGCCAATTTATAGAAGGGCACGCCGTTTTCAAGGTTTAAAATATTCATCCATGCTTCGATGGTGCGGCTCATTTCCTTCAGGAAAAAATTATTTGTTCCGAACGGCACTATCTGCGGCAGTCCGTCGAGCAGGCTGATTTTTTTTGTTTTTTTACCGGTATTAGTGATAGTCACGGCCCTGGCTAATGCGCCGAAATTATCATTGGGAATGGTAAAGTATTCAACGTTTATTTTTAAGCCTAAAGTAGCGTTGATCTCTTCAAGCTTCAAGTTCCAGGAAGTAATTGCCATGCGGTTGGACAGCGCAAAGCCAAGATTCACCGTCCCGTTGGCAAACGGCTCGTAAAAGTATTCGTTTTTACGGTTTGAGGTTTTGATGAACGTGCGAAAGCCGCGCAGGGGGGTAGTTTCCCAGGCCTTGTTTGCCGGCTGGAATTCAAGAAAGGCGTTATCTTTATCTTTTGTGCCGAAACTGGAGATTGCCTGGCCGCGGTTAACGTAAAACGCCCAAATCGGTATGCCGTATGGGCCGGCAATACCGGGAAAAAAGTTGGCAAACGGCTTGGAAAAATTGAAGTTTTCAATCACAAACTCGCCGTTTGGATCAAGCTGGTATTCAGGTTTTCTTATTGCTGTATTTGTCTTCATCGCAGTGGGTTATATTAACGATGATATTCTACATATTTTTTCAGCTTTGTCTATGCTTTTCTTCCGTTGGCTATTTTCTTTGATTTATACAGATAGACCTTGCTCTTGTCCGGCATGACAAATTCTCTTACGACCGTGAAATCTTCTGCCCGGATCCCGTAGTCAGGCGCGTGTTTTAATTCTATGGGGCTGACTATGAAATCCAGTTTTTTCCTTTTCTCTGCCGGTAAAATATCATGGAGATGGATGATCTTTAAAGGAATATTGCTTAGCAGCAAATGGTAGCGTAAGCTCTCAAAATCAGTGCCGGTGTAACTGCTCAACCTGCTCATAATAATAGATTTTTGCGGATCTTTTCTTTCTTCCAGGTTCGGGTCAAAGCTAATGACTCCTACCAGTGGCTTTGCCTTGGTAGTTTCCTTTAATATGCACTCAATTATGGCTTTTTGTTTCCATTTGCCCTTGCGGGGAAAATACTTCACCCCGCCCAGGATATCCGCGGTGGGAACAAGCAAGATATTGAACCTGTACCCGTAAAGATTAAGATGCAGCCGCGTATGCTTATATTTGGTATAAGAAATAATAAAGAACTGGAAAAGGCCGATCGCGAGTATTAAAAAAACAGTTATTTTTTTAAAAATAGCCCTTTTTATCTTCGTGACGCCGTAAGCGGAAATCAGGGCAATGGCCGGCAAATACGGCAATGTGTAATACCAGAATTTGTTTTTGACAAAGGTAAAAAAGATGTAAGGAACAATAATCCATGCCAGGCACAGGAAAAATAATTCAGTCTTTTTCTTTTTAGAAAGCGAATAAAGGGATATCACAAACAACGCAAAGAAAAACAATAATATCTGTTCGGTGATCAATACGCGAAGATAAAAGAAAAGCGAACGAAATGAAAATATCGGTATGTCGTGCGGCACTAATAATGGGTCTGTAGCCGAGTCTATCGCCAGCGGCAGCATGTTTGTTAGATTTGGGATGTACCACCAGGAGGCCATGATAGCCCCGATGATAATAGAAAGTATCAGATTTCCGACTATCTTTTTTCTTACGACGGTATTCGCGTTAGGGAAAGACCCCGATACTAAAAAAAGCAGCGGCCCGGCTATAAATACCAGGTAGGTTTGTTTTGTAAGCAGGCCGAGGCCCAGGAATAAGCCGAATAAGAGGCTCGCGCCTGTTTTTCTGAAGCCTTCGGAATAATATAAAGCAGTAATGCCGGCAGTTACCGTAAAACAGAACGTCGCGCTAAACATGAACATCCGGCTTAGATGGAAAAACATGGGGTAGAGACACAACAAGAGGGCAGCCAGCAAGCCGGCTTTTCTGTTTCCTGCCTTTATCCCGATAAGATACAAAGATATAAGAGTGCCTATGAGAAAGAACACGTTAGACATGATCAGGGTAATAGTGTTCCTGCCGAAGGCCAACCCGAACAAGCTGGCAACCAGCGGGGTCAGCGGAGGGTAAAGTTGGTCCACCTGGACAAATTCGCGAAATGTATACGCGGGCAAATTAGATAAGATGTCCATGTAGCGCAGGCTGGCGATCAGGTGGAAGGCTTCATCGTCAACAGGAGGGTGCTGGTTCAGGCTCAACCAGATATAATTATTGATACCGCAGAATGCTATAATCGCCAATAGACCAAAAAGATATATTTTAGAGCCACGAGAGAGCATCTTACCGGACATATTACCACCAAACCGGCTTATTTCCAAGCAGCATTTTTGTATAGACTTTTTAAGCAAGTGATGGTATTATAAAGGCTTAAAACCGAGGTAAATATGGCAATAAATAAAGAAATAGTTGAATATGTCGCGCATTTAAGCCGCATTGAGCTTGAGCCGCAGGAATTGGAGAAGATCTCCGGGCAGCTTAGCAGTATACTTGATTTTATTGATAAGCTAAAAGGCGTAAACACGGATAATATCGCAGCGACAAGCCATATCCTTCCGTTAAGCAATGTATTGCGGCAAGATCATCCGGGGATTTCCCTGTCCAGCCAAAAGGCGCTGGCAAACGCGCCGGAAAAACGCGATACGTTTTTCATCGTGCCGAAAGTCATTGAATGATAGGTGTTAGGTCTTAGGTGTTAGGTGTCAGGTTAGAAAGAATATAATGGAACTAAATAGATTAACTGCGCATGAATTTTTAGGGAAATTAGGGAAAAAAGAAATAACCTCCCGGGATGTTATTGCAGATTTAGAACGATGTATTAAAAAAACCGATCCTAAGGTTAAGGCCTATGTCAGGCTTTCTGATCCCTTGGGCCTATCACCTGACGCCCAACACCTGACACCTGACACCTATCACCTAAGCGGCATCCCCGTTACCATCAAGGACAATATCTGCACCGACGGCCAGAATACCGAATGCTGCTCAAAGATCCTTGCCGGATTTAAGCCTCCTTATGATGCGACAGTCATAAAAAAACTTAAAAGTGCAGGAGCAGTAGTTTTAGCTGCCAAGGCAAATATGGATGAATTTGCGTTTGGTTCATCTACGGAGAATTCCTGTTTTGGCCCCACGCGCAACCCCTGGGATTTGGAGCGCGTGCCCGGCGGCTCATCCGGTGGATCTGCTGCGGCAATTGCCGCGGATGAAGCAATTATGGCATTAGGCTCTGATACCGGCGGTTCCATCCGCCAACCGGCAGCCTTCTGCGGAGTGGTTGGGTTGAAGCCGACATACGGCAGGGTTTCCCGTTACGGCTTGATCGCATTTGCCTCAAGCCTTGATCAGATCGGCCCGATCACCAAAGATGTGCGCGATTCGGCGCTGCTAATGAATGTTATTTCCGGCCATGATACAAACGATTCTACTTCTGTCGACCTGCCGGTGCCGGATTACACAAGATCGCTGACCAATGATATTAAGGGAATGAAGATCGCATTGCCTAAAGAATATTTTATTGATGGAATGGACCCGGAAGTAAGGAGCATTGTTGAAGAAGCAGTTGAAAAATTAAAAAGTTTGGGCGCTTCTTGCAAGCAGGTGTCTTTGCCCCATACCGAATATGCTGTTCCGGTTTATTATATTATTGCCACTGCCGAGGCGAGCTCTAATCTCGCCCGTTTTGACGGCGTGCAATACGGCTATCGCGCCAAAAATACTGCTGCGCATGGCCAGAGCATGATTGAGATGTATAAAAGAACGCGCGGCCAGGGTTTTGGCGAAGAGGCAAAACGCAGGATTCTTTTGGGAACATTCGCGCTTTCACACGGCTATTACGATGCTTACTATTTACGCGCATTAAAGGTGAGGACTCTGATCAAACAGGATTTTGACGCTGTGTTCGCTGATTTTGACTGTATTATTACCCCTACTTCACCTACTCCGGCGTTTAAGATCGGGGAGAAGGCGCAAGACCCTTTAAGTATGTATTTGTCGGATATCTATACGATATCCGTGAACCTGGCAGGTATTCCGGCAATATCCCTACCATGCGGCTTTACGAAGGCCGGGCTGCCTGTCGGCTTGCAGATCTTGGCCAGGCCTTTTAACGAAGAGGCCATTTTACGCGCGGCCCATGCTTATGAACAAGGCACGGCGTGGCATTTGCAAAAACCAAAGTTATAAAATATGGAATACGAAGCAGTAATCGGACTTGAGGTCCATATTCATCTAAGTACTAAGACCAAGGCTTTTTGCGGCTGTTCCACTGAATTCGGCGCTGAGCCCAACTCTCAGGTTTGCCCGGTTTGCCTGGGATTTCCGGGGTCGCTACCGGTATTAAATAAGACCGCGTTGGAATACGCCATTAAAGTCGGATTGGCATTAGGCTGCAGCGTGCAGGAATATACTAAATTTGACCGCAAGCATTATTACTATCCTGACCTTCCGAAAAATTATCAGATCTCGCAGTATGACCTGCCGGTTTCTAAAGACGGATTTTTAGATATTAACGTTGGCAATACGCCTAAGCGCATCCGCATCAAGCGCGCGCATCTGGAAGAAGACGCAGGCAAGCTTATCCACGCTGCAAATTCAAGCCAGGTTGACTTAAACCGCGCCGGCATACCGCTCTTGGAGATCGTTACTGAGCCGGATATCAACTCGGCGCAGGAAGCGTACGAATATCTTTCTGCGTTAAAGAGTATTATTGAGTACCTTGACGTTTCCGACTGCGATATGGAAAAGGGGTCTTTGCGCTGCGATGCCAATATTTCCATCAGGAAAAAAGGCCAGACACGGTTAGGCACAAAGGCCGAGCTGAAAAATATGAATTCTTTTAAGGGTGTTAAGGATGCGCTTGCTTATGAGATAGAAAGGCAGGAGCATGCGCTGGAAAACGGGGAAACGATCATCCAGGAGACAAGGCTCTGGGATGTCAAGGCAATGAAAACATTCCCTATGCGCACAAAGGAAGAGGCAAAGGATTACCGTTATTTTCCGGAACCTGACCTGCCGCCGTTTATCATCGCCAAGGATCAGATCGAGGCAATTCGTAAACAGATCCCGGAGTTGCCTAAGGCAAAGGCATTGCGCTTTATGAAAGAATACGGCCTTTCCGAATATGATGCCGGGATTTTAGTTTCAACTAAAGACAACGCTGATTATGCCGAAGATCGCCTTAGGCAAGGTAAAAATAAGAAATCGGTAGCCAATTGGTTAATCGGGCCATTGGCCGGAATAGCCGGCAGCAATAACATTGAAATTTCGGAAATTAAAATTTCTACAGGTGACTTTCTGGAATTGATCGACCTTGTGGAGAATAAGCAGGTAATCTCTAATCTTAAAGGAAAAGAAGTGTTGGCTGAAATGGCTGCTACTGGTAAGCCGCCGGCGCTTATTATTCAGGAAAAGAACCTGGCGCAGATTTCTGACGAAGGCGCACTAGAGAAAGAGATGGAGGCAGCGATCTCTGAGAACGCCAAGTCAGTTGCGGATTACCGTTCGGGAAAAGCCAATGCCTTGATGTTCCTTGTCGGGCAAGTGATGAAAAAGACCGGCGGCAAGGCAAACCCAAAGGTAGTGCAGGAAATGCTAAAGCGGAGGCTGGAAAGTGTTTAAAAAGATCCTTGGCGCAGCGGCGCTTTGCAGCGCTATCCTCGTCGCGACGTCTTTTGCGGTTTCCGGGATAGATAAAAAGAAGAAAGACGACATGCTTAAGCAGGTTGAGCTTTTTTCTAATGCGCTGGTGATCGTTGAGGATGAATATGTAGACAATGTATCCGGCAAAGACCTGATCTACGGCGCGTTAAAAGGAATGCTTTCTGCGCTTGACCCGCACAGCCAGTTCCTTGACCCGAATGACTATAACGAACTTAAGATTGATACAGAGGGGCAATTCGGCGGGCTGGGCATTGAGATTTCCATTAAAGACGGGTTGCTGACGATAATCACGCCGATTGAAGATACGCCGGCGTGGAAAGCCGGGATAAAAGCCGGAGACCGGATCGTTAAGATCAATAATGAGTTGACGCGTGACATTACCCTTACCGACGCAGTGAAAAAAATGCGCGGCAAGCCCGGAGAGGCGGTTGACCTGGCGATCTGGCGTGAATCGGAAAAAAAGGTTTTGGAATTCAGGATTGTCCGCGACATCATCAAGATCCGGGATATTAAAGATGCCAGGATACTTGAGGACGGCATTGCCTATATCCGATTAATTGAATTCCGGGAAAATACTCCCGGGGATATGGATAAAGTACTGGATAGATTGAGCAAAGAAGGAATGAGCGCGCTGGTGCTTGACCTGCGCAATAACCCCGGAGGGCTGTTGGATATTGCCGCGAAGGTCAGCGAAAAATTCATACCGGAAGGCAAGCTCATCGTTTCCACTAAAGGCCGTAAGGATTCGCAGAACCTGCAGTTTTTTGCTCATGGCCGCCGGATATACCAGGATATTCCCATTGCCGTATTGATCAACGAGGGCTCTGCTTCCGGAAGCGAAATCGTTGCCGGATGTTTTCAGGACTATAAGCGCGCAGTGATCCTGGGGAAAAAATCCTTCGGCAAGGGTTTTGTGCAGACGGTGATCCCGCTGGGCGACGGGTCAGCAATAAAACTTACTACCAGCCGTTATTTTACTCCTTTAGACAGGCCGATACAGGGTATCGGCATAATGCCGGATATCGAGGTAGAGAGCGAGCCGCTAAAAAAAGAAGAGAAACAGGAACAGCCGGCTGTTAAGACCGAAGACGTCTTTGAACAACTTGAAGCCAAGCCTGAAGAAAAAGAAGCCGCGCCTGTTATGGATTATAAGTCCGATAAGCAGCTTATGGCTGCGATAGACGCGTTGAAAGCAATAAAGGTCTATCAGCAAGACACCGGCGATAAGGCACATGGCGCATCGTAATAAATATAAAAAACTGGTTGTTATCCTGGCGCTGGTTGTTGTCATTGAAGCAATCGCGATTTTCGCGCTGCTTTTTTCCCGGCCGAAAAAAAAGATAATGAAAGTAAAGCGGCGTCCTGCGCCTGCCGCGCAAATCGGCAAGATCGCCATTGTCATAGACGATTGGGGGTATAATCAGAATAATTTAGCCTTATTAAAGCAGATCAAGCAGCGCGTCACATTGGCAATACTGCCGAATCTGCCCTATTCCGTCAAGATCAGCCAGGAAGCGCGGGCCTTGGGCCAGGAGGTGATCCTGCATTTCCCGATGGAACCGCAGGAAAAATCCCATCTTGAGCAGAACACGATCATGACAGGAATGGATGAGCCGACGATCAGGCAGATCCTTGCCTTAGACCTTGACAGTGTGAATTCCGCCAGGGGCATTTCCAATCATATGGGTTCCGCAGCGGTAAGTGATATGCGGACAATGACCGTTATTTTCGCCGAATTAAAGAGGCGCGGCTTATATTTCCTTGATAGCTATGTTACTTCAGGAAATGTTGCTGCTGGCCTGGCTGGCACGATGGAGGTAGGCTATGCGCGCAGGAACGTGTTCCTTGATAATAAAGAAGACGCCGAATATATAAAAAATCAGGTTAACCAACTAAAAAAGAAAGCGCGCCTCTATGGCAAGGCAATCGGCATTGGCCATGACCGCAGGCTTACCTTGCAGGTTTTGAAGGAGTTAATGCCGCAGATGGAAAAAGAAGGCTACAGGTTCGTTTTTGTATCGGAGCTGATAAAATAATGCGCGTATTAGGCATTGAGACGTCCTGCGATGAAACATCCGCGGCGATCGTAAAAGACGGCAGAGACATCCTCTCTAACGTAGTCAGTTCAAGCATTAAATTTCACGCCAAGTATGGAGGCGTTATCCCGGAGATCGCCTCACGCATGCAGCTGGAGACGATAACCCAGGTCGTTGATTCGGCAGTAGAAGAGGCAGGGATAAAACTTAAAGATATCGGGCTGGTTAGCGTAACTGCAGGGCCGGGCTTGCCGGGGTCGCTTTTGGTGGGGACATCATTTGCCAAGGCAATAGCTTTTAGTTTAGGCGCGCCGCTTTTAGCTGTTGACCATATTTACGCGCATATCTATGCCAGTGCCTTGGACAGGAAACCGATCCAGCTGCCATTTATTGCCCTGATCGTTTCCGGCGGCCACACCAGCCTTTTTCTGGTGAAGGATTTTGACAATATCAAAACACTCGGCGCAACGCAGGATGACGCCTGCGGAGAAGCATTTGACAAAATTGCCAAGCTCCTCGGATTGGGTTATCCCGGCGGCCCGTTGATCGAGCAGTTGGCAAAAAAAGGCAACCCTAAAAAGATAAAATTCCGTTGTTCGGGCACGCATGGCCAACTTGACTTTAGTTTCAGCGGCATAAAAACCGCGGTTCTTTACCGCGTAAAGGCAGAAAAAACCCTAAGTCGGCAAACTGTCTGTGATATTGCCGCTTCGTTCCAGGAGGCAGTAACCGATACGCTGGTAGAAAAATCTCTGCTTGCCTGCAGGATGAAAAAAATTAACCGGTTGGTGATTGGCGGCGGGGTGGCGGCAAACAGCTACTTAAGGGAAAAATTTTCCCTGCATGCGCAAAGCCGCAAGGTCAGCCTGCATTTTCCTTCCCGGCAGTTATGCATGGATAACGCGGCAATGGTGGCCGGCTTGGGTTTTCAGTTATTTAAAAGAGGGCATAAATCGGAGTTAGACTTTTAAGAAAGCGAGGTACTTATGCTTACGGATTTTCAGGTCACAGCGCGGTTAGTCATGTCAGTGGCATTGAGCGGCCTGATCGGCCTTGAGCGGCAGTTACACCGCCGCACAGCCGGATTGCGCACGCATATTTTGGTATGCCTCGGCTCTTGCCTTATAATGTTGACATCGCTGTATATTTTTGATATATATAAAAATATAGTAGCGCTTGACCCGGCGCGCATTGCCGCCGGAGTGATTACCGGAGTAGGATTCCTGGGCGCAGGCGCAATAATCACGCAGGGGCAGGGCGTAAAAGGCCTGACCACGGCTGCCAGCCTTTGGACGGTTGCCGGCATCGGCCTTGCCGTGGGCTGCGGTTTCTACAGCGCGGCTATTGTTACTACCATCCTTACGCTTATGGTTCTTTTCTTTCTACGTTATGTTGACGGCATGATACTCGGAAAAGAAGAAAAAATTAAAGGAGGTGAGGGCAATGGCGTTTAATAAGAAACCGGAAGAGAAAGTCCTTGATGTAGACGCGGCAATGCAGGGCACCTTAAGTTTTAAGGACCCGGTTAACCTGCGTATCAACGGCAAGTTTGAAGGCAACCTTGATACTAAAGGCAACCTTACCGTCGGGAATTCGGCGATAGTTTTCGCCGACATTATCGGCGACAACATCGTTATCGGCGGCAGGGTAAAAGGTAAGATCACCGCGAAAGAAAGATTGACCCTCTTGCCCAGCGCGATCGTTGAGGGAGACATATACCCGGCGAAACTCAACGTCGCAGAAGGCGCAATACTTGAAGGCCGCTGTTTGATGCTGCACGATTTCCTGAACTCCGAAGAACTGGCGCGCTACCTTGAAGTGGACCTGAATTCGGTGTTTGAATGGGCCAATTCCGGTAAAGTCCCCGGGTTCAAGGAAGGCGAGAACTGGAAATTCGAGAGGAAGGCGATTGATTCGTGGGTCGCTTCGGGAAAAGTAGGAAAATAAGTAAGGACATAAGAAGTTATGGAGCGAAGCGAACATAACTTATATGTCCGAACTTATCCCGTAGCATACAGGTATTTTTCGAAATAGCTACGGGATTAACTCATAAACGCCGCGATTATTTACTATTAATATGTCTGAAGAAAAACTTTTGACTATAAGGGAAGTGTCGCTATTCCTTGATATATCGGAAAAGGAAGTCATTGACTTGGCTGAAAGCCAGATCTTGCCTGCCTATAAGATCGGCGGCGTATATTTAAGGTTCAAGCGCTATCAGGTTGAAGAGTTCAAAAAGAATTCCAAACCGCATGCGCAGAAGAGTAGCGCTCTCCTGAAGGCGAGTTTCGGAGAAAAGGTCGGGGATTTCTTCTATTTTAACGATTTTTATATCCTGTCCGCTTTAATCATCGCGGCAATACTGGTGATCATTTTCCGGGGATTTTAATGGTTTCTGAAACTGGTTTCTGCGACCTTGGCTTTGCCAAAGTGGATATTGACCGGCATAGGCGCAGGGGTTTTCCTGAAGTCATATATTGCGCTGGTAAGACAAGAGAGCATATCAGGGAAATTTGCCGCAAGCTTATTGCCAATAAGCAGGATTTGTTACTTACCCGGCTGGATAAGCCGGTTTACGCTTACCTGAAAAAAAGTTTTCCTCGCCTAAAATATAATATTTCCGCCAGGTTGGGATATTCTGTCGCAGTTAAAAGGCCCGCTAAGGGGTTGGCGGTAGTTATTTCCGCGGGCACTTCCGACATTCCCATAGCCGATGAAGCCTTTGTCACGCTTGAAGTAATGGGTAACCGCGCGGTCAAGCTTTATGATGTCGGGGTTGCCGGCGTGCACAGGCTGATGCATAATCTGGACTATTTAAAGAAGGCCAAGGTGATCGTCGTGGTCGCCGGTATGGAAGGCGCGCTGGCAAGTTTAGTCAGCGGCCTGGTAAGTTCGCCGGTGATCGCCGTTCCGACGAGCTGCGGTTATGGAGCGAGTTTCGGGGGGCTTGCGGCATTGCTTTCAATGCTTAACGGCTGCTCTCCGGGAGTTACGGTAGTCAACATAGATAATGGATTTGGCGCGGGGTATTTTGCGAGCTTGATTAATAAGTAATCTTAGGAGGATTGCGCATGGCTCTTTCCGGATTGGACATCTACAAGTTATTGCCGAAAACCAACTGCCGCGAATGCGGCTTTGTCACTTGCCTTGCCTTTGCAATGCAGCTTGCCAAAAAAGCAGTGAGCATTGATAAATGCCCGTTTTTAAGCGCAGAGGCAAAAAAAGTCCTTGAGGCATCTTCGCAGCCGCCGATCAAGTTGGTTACTGTCGGCGAGGGCGAAAACAAACTTGAGATCGGCAATGAATCAGTGCTTTTCCGGCACGAAGAAAAATTCCACCGGCCATGCGGCATTGGCTTTATCATTGACGACAGCTTAACGGACGGAGAGATCAGCAAGAAGCTGGAAAAGATAAACCGCCTGGCATTTGAGCGCGTGGGCCAGAAGCTGGATGTGAACCTCGTGGCGATAAAGCAAAATAGCACTAAAGACAGGTTTGTTAAAGCAGCGGAGCTGGTTTTAAAGGCGACCAAGCTGAACATTGCCCTGATCTCCGGAGATCTGAGCGCGTTGCGGCCTGCGCTTGAATTGTCTAAAGCGCGAAAGCCGCTGGTTTGTTATGCGAATGCCTCTAATGCCGCGGAAATGGGGAAGCTCGCCAAAGAATTCAATACCGCGCTTGCGGTAAGCGCCCATGACCTGGATAGTTTAACCGCGATTACAAAAGAATTGAATAACCAGGGCGTAAGTGAACTGGTTTTAGATACCGGCATAAAATCTCCGGCAGAAAAGATCTGGGACCTGACGCAAATAAGAAGGCAGGCCTTAAAAAAATCCAATCGCAGTTTAGGGTATCCGGTAATGACAATGACTTCATCCGTTGACCCGTATGAAGAGGCGATAGAAGCATCCGGTTATATTGCTAAGTACGCCGGTATTGTGCTGCTTAAAGGCGCAGAGCCCCAGCAGGCGCTGGCGCTTTTAACTTTACGCCAGAATATCTACACTGACCCGCAAAAACCTCTGCAGATCGAGCCCAAGGTTTATCCGGTAGGCAGCGTAAACGATAAATCTCCGGTTTTAGTGACTACTAACTTTTCGCTTTCCTATTTTACAGTCTTAGGCGAAGTTGAAGCCAGCAAGATCCCGTCGTATATCATTAGCGTGGATACGGAGGGCATGTCGGTTTTAACTGCCTGGGCAGCGGAAAAATTCACTCCTGAAAAGATCGCCGATTCAATGAATAAATTCGGGATCAAGGATACGGTTTCCCATAAACGGTTGATCATCCCCGGTTACGTAGCAATGATGAGCGGCGAGCTGGAGGATAAATCCGGATGGGAGATCATTGTCGGGCCAAAGGAAGCTGCCGGTCTGCCGTCATTTTTAAAGAATATGGCATGAGTAAATTCAAAGTTACATTCTATCCTTATAACAAAACCGTGGAAGTGGAAAAGGATACTACCATTCTTTCCGCGGCGGTTTCCGCGGGAGTGCCGCTTAATTCAGTCTGCGGCGGAGACGGCGTATGCGGCCGCTGCAAAGTAGTTTTGAAAAAAGGCAGTGTCCTGATGCAGGCAACCGGTCTTTTAAGCAGCGAAGAAAAAGCAAGGGGCGTATATCTTGCCTGCCTTTCTGAAGTCCAGGGCGATCTGGAAGTTGAAATCCCTCCGGAATCGGCAGCGGATTTTGAAAAAGTCAGCGATCAAGAGCTGAAAAATACTTATTCCGATATTGAGGATATTGAACCGGTAAAGCCCGGGCTGGCAGAGCAGGCATTTAGCAATCTTCCGTTTACTTCAAAGTTCTATCTTGAGCTTCCGGCTCCTGACCTGGATGATAAGGTCAGCGATCTGGAGCGGTTGTACCGGCAGATAAATAAAATGCTTCCCAATGCCTTGATCATCCAGACCGGCATTGTCAGTATTCGCAATTTAAGTGAGTTGCTGCGTTCTTCCGGATGGAAGATTACGGTAACCCTTGCCAGGCGTAACGGCGTGACAGAGATCATTCAGATCGAGCCGGGAGATACTTCACAGAGGAATTTTGGGATGTGTTTTGATATCGGCACAACTACGGTTACCGGCCAGCTTGTGGATTTAAATAAAAGCAAGGTCCTGGGCACCAAGGTAGCTTATAACAAGCAGGCGACTTTTGGCAGCGATGTGATCACGCGCATAATCTATGCCCGCGAGCCGGACGGCCTGGAAAAGCTGCATTGCGCCGTGGCAGAAGAAATGAACCGTATGAGCCAGGAGTTGATCGCCGAGCATAGCATAGACTTAAACGACGTTACCTGCGTGTTGTGCGCCGGTAATACCACAATGATGCATCTGCTTTTACGCATTGACCCGACCTATATCAGGAAAGAGCCGTATGTGCCGGCAGCGAATTTTATCCCGCCTTTGCGCGCCACAGAAGCCGGCGTAAAAATAAACCCGCGCGGCTTGTTAACCTGCGTGCCGGGCGTGGCAAGTTATGTGGGCGGAGACGTAACCAGCGGAGTATTGTCCTGCGGCATAGATAAGGCGGATGATTTAAGCATCCTTATTGATATCGGCACCAACGGAGAGATCGTCCTGGGAGATAGGGATTTTATGGTCAGTTGTGCTGCGTCTGCCGGGCCGGCGTTTGAAGGAAGCGGTGTTAGCTGCGGCATGCGCGCGACAAAAGGCGCGGTGCAAAAAGTAAAGATTTCCGGTAAAGATTTTAACATTTCTTATGAGACGATCGGCGGGATGAAAGCCAAAGGTATCTGCGGCTCAGGCTATATTGACTTGATCGCGGAAATGCTGGCTGCCGGAATATTGGATAAGGGCGGTAAGATCAAGGATCTTAAACATAAGCGTATCCGCCAGTCGGAAATGGGCAGGGAATTCGTCGTGGTATTTAAGGAAGACGCGGATTCAACTTCAGATATAGTAATTACGGAAGTTGATATAGATAATCTTAAGCGCGCCAAGGCCGCGATCTATTCGGCTATGCTGGTGTTGCTGCGGCGCATGGACATTGACCTTAATGACGTGAAGAAATTATTCATTGCCGGAGGCTTTGGCACTTCAGTTGACATCAATAACGCCATAAACATCGGATTACTGCCGGATATCCAGCGCAGCCGGATCGTTTTTGTCGGCAATAGCTCGCTTTCCGGGGCCAGGGCAATAATTTTATCTTATGAAGCAATGAGGCAGGCAGAAGAAATCGCCCGGAAAATGACTTACCTGGAATTATCCACTGAACCGGCGTATATGGATGAATATGTGGCGGCTTTATTTTTTCCGCATACGGACCTGGCCAGATTCCCCAGTGTTAAATTATGAGCTATACGATCGCCCTTGCCGGTAAAGGCGGTACGGGTAAAACTACGATTGCTGCCCTTCTTGTCAGGTTAATCAAGGAGGCTGGTTTGGGTTCGGTTTTGGCAGTGGATGCCGACCCGAATTCAAACCTGGCGGAAAGCCTCGGCGTGGAAGTAAAAGAAACCATCGGGGATATTCTTGATCAAGTCGCGGCGCATCCGGATAAAATACCGCAAGGATGGACCAAGGATCGCTTTGTTGAATACCGCGTGCAATCGGCAGTTCAGGAAGAAGACGGCTTTGATATTATTACAATGGGCAAGCCCGAAGGCCCGGGTTGTTATTGTTACGTGAATAACATTTTAAGGTCGGTAATGAGCAAGCTGACGGATGATTATGATTTTGTGGTTATGGATAACGAGGCGGGCCTGGAACATCTCTCGCGGCGCACCACAAGAAGCGCGGATGTGCTGTTGGTGATTTCAGACGCAACCGGAGTAGGGCTGAAGGCTGCGGCAAGGATCGCGCTTTTAGTAGGGCAGTTAGGCATTAAGGCTAGGGCCAAGCAGCTGATCATAAACCGCTGGAACGGCAAAATGGAAAAAGAAAAACTTGAAGCCTTAGGCCTGCAATATATAGGTAACCTGCCTTTGGATGAGGAGATTGCTAAAATCAGCCTTAACGGAACTTCGTTATGGAAATTGGAAACCGATAGTTTAAGCTTGCGCGCGTTAAACAAGATATGGGGGGAAATTAAGAATGGCAACTGAGTTGATGCTGGAAAAATGGTCGGGTGAAGTTTTTACGGTAACTATCGGAGCGACAAAGCAAGAGGGCGGTTCACGCAGCCGGCAGGTCAAGGTCGGCGGCCAAAAAGCCTTACCGTATTTATTCGCAGAAGGCGCGATCCCCAATAAGCCGGTGATCGCTTATGAGGTTTGGGATATACTTCCGAATGACTGGCCGGAAGCATTAGCTTGTGCCTACGGAAAAGTTCTAAAGGATCCCTTTGCCTGGGCGGAGAAATGCGTGCGCGAATATAAGGCCGAGCTGCTTTGCGTAAAATTACAGGGAACGCATCCTGAATCCGGCAATAAGGGGCCTGCCGAGGCAGCAGACTTTATTAAAAAACTATTGAAAAAGATAACTGTGCCGCTGGTGATCACCGGATGCGGGGATGATGCCAAAGATAATCAGGTTTTGCCTGCCTGTTGTGAAGCTGCCAAAGGTGAACGCTGCTTGATCGGGAGCGCTGTGCAGGATAATTATAAAACGCTGGCAGCCGCGGTCCTGGCTGACGGCCACAGCATTATTGCCGAATCGCCCATAGACATAAATATTGCCAAGCAGTTGAATATCTTGATTTCAGATATGGGATTGCCCTTAGAGCGGATCGTGATCAACCCGACGATCGGCGCCCTGGGGTATGGGCTTGAGTATGCTTATTCAATTATGGAACGCAGCCGTCTGGCAGCTTTAGCCGGAGATAAAACCGTTGCCAGCCCGTTTATCTGTTTTGTGGGTCAGGAATCATGGCGGGCAAAAGAAGCGAAATTGCCTGTTGCAGAAATGCCGGCATGGGGCCCGGAAATGGAGCGGGGCGTGACCTGGGAAGCTGTAACCGCAGCCGCGCTGGTCCAGGCAGGCGCGGATATCCTGGTGATGAGACATCCGGTCGCAATTGAGAAAATAAAAAAATATATCGATAACCTGTTTAGGGACGGTTCTCAAGCCAATCGTAAAGTGTCCCCGTAGGGGGGACACTTTAGCTTTGAGTTGAGAACCGTCCCTAATCTAAGGAGCTATATGTTCATAATCGGCGAGCTGATCAATGGGATGTATCAGAATATCGGCAAAGCGATCAAGGAGCACGATAAGTCAGCCATACAAAAATGCGCGCTTGAACAGGTTGAGGCAGGCGCAGACGCTTTAGATGTGAATTGCGGCCCGGTGTCGCGCGACCCGGTTTCCGATATTCAGTGGCTGGTGGAAACCATACAGGAAGTAACCGATAAGCCGCTGGCGCTTGATTCCAGCAAGCCTAAAGTCATTGAGTCCGGCTTAAAAGTGATAAAGAGCAGGCCGATCATCAATTCTACTACTGCTGATCCGGACAAATTAGAGGTTTTGGTAGGGTTGGCAAAGCAATATAAGGCCAGGCTGATCGGCATCACCATAAGCGCAAAAGGCATTCCGCAGAATAAAGACCAGCGCCTGGAACTGGCAGCAACTATTGTCTCTACCTGCGTTGACCAGGGTTTTGCTATTGATGACCTTTTTCTTGATCCGATCGTGCTGCCGGTGAACGTTGCCCAGCCGCAGATGCTAGACATTCTGGAATCTATCCGTGAATTTAAGATTATCTCCGAGCCTTCGCCCAAGACAATCCTGGGCTTAAGCAACGTATCGCAGGGCAGCTGTGTGCGTGGTTTGATCAACCGCACGTTCTTAACAATGGCAGTTGCTTATGGCTTAGATGCTGCTATAATGGATCCTAAAGATAAAGAGCTTGTAGATTCAGCGATAACCGCGGAATTGATCCTCAATAAGCATATTTATTGCGATTCTTATTTGGACGCGTATAGAAAAAAATAATGAAAAAGCGGGTACTTAAGCATATCTTCCGTTTCACGGGATTTTTTCAAAGCATGCGGCTGGCAGCGCAAGGCGTCGGCTATCTGTTCCTTTATCACCGCAATATGCGCATCATGTTCATGCTCGGGGTCGCGGCATTCCTTTTGGGCGTCTATTTTGGATTAAACGGCCTTGAATTGATCGCGCTATGCATTACCATCACTCTCGTATTTATGGCGGAGATCTTCAATACGGCAATTGAAATGATGATTGATATGACTACCCGCAAGTATCATATCCTGATAAAGCTGGTTAAAGACATTGCCGCGGCAGTTTCTTTGATCGCCTGCCTGAACGCGCTTGCCGTAGGTTATGCTTTATTTGCAAAAAGGATTGCCAATATTATCGATGGCGGTATACCTCTTTGCTTTGCGCAAAAAACCGCCGGCGAAATAGCGCGGTTTGAGGAGTTGCTTGAAGAAGAGGCGGCGCTAAGGCAAAAGATCAATAGCCCGGACAAAGTATTCGTTAAAAAAATCAGCATAAAAGGCGCCGAATTGCTCAATGAAAAAGAAATCGGGGAGATCATTCCGCCGCTTGAAGGGCACTGGCTGACTGAAGACGATATCAACCAGATAGCCGGCGCGCTTACGCAGGCTTATGAGAAAAAAGGCGTTAAGCTGGCAGCCGATGAAATAACAACAGAAATTAAAGGTGACATTCTTGAAGTTTGCATAAAAAGCGAAATTACAAGTTTAGACAAAAAGGAGGGACAGCGATGAAAAAGGCGCCCGCGATTCTTTTAGGTTTAGTTTTTATCTTTGCGTTTGGTTTTGTATATGCCGCTGACGAGGCGGGCACGATTTCTACGTCCCAGCGTAAGATTGACAAGGAAATACGGTTGCAGGAAAAGTTTGATAAGCCCAGCCCAAAGGCGGAAATTGAGGAAGAGCCTCAGGCTGCGCAGCCCCGGCTCCCGGAGTCAACCGAAAAAGTCATGGTTACGAGTATTACCGTAACCGGCGCTACGCTTATTACGGAAGACGAGATCAATGCGGTTACCGCGGAATTCAAAAACAAAGAGCTTATGCTTAAGGATATGCAGAAGATGGTAGACATGATCACCGATATCTACCGCAGGAAAGGCTTTGTTACTTCCCGCGCCTACCTGCCCCCGCAAAAAATTGAAAGCGGAAACCTTGAAGTAAAAGTCCTGGAAGGAATTACCGGCGACGTAGAAATAAAAGGTAACCGGTTCTTTAAATCTTCCCTGTATCAGCGTAAGATCGCGCTTAAAAAGGGGCAGCCTTTTAATTACGAAAAATTGCGCGAAGGCTTAAGCCTGATCAATGAACAGGCAGACCGTAACGCTAAGGCAGTCATTGCTCCGGGCAAAGACCCCGGGACAACCGATGTGCTGGTAGAGGTAAAGGACCGCCTGCCCATACATTTGGGCCTTGCCTGGGATAATTTTGGCTCGCGCTATATTAATTACAATCGTTTTAAAACTACGCTTACGCATAATAACCTTTTAGGCTTTGACGACAGCCTGGAGGTTAATTATCAGGGCTCGGAAGGCGAAAATTATGTTTTGTTGAGCGGCCGTTATATCCTGCCGGTAACCAGAGACCTGAATATCGGCTTTGTAGCCGCAAACTCACGGATCAAGCTGCAAAAAGAATTTGAGGACCTGAATGTCCGCGGCAAGAGCCGGATCTATGGCGTTTATGCCCAGCAGATATTAGTCAATAACGAGAATAGCAATTTAGTCTTAAACCTTGGTTTTGATTACAAGGATGTTTTTAATTTCCAGGCAGGAGAGGAAACCAGCCGCGACCGGCTGCGCATCAGCCGCATAGGCTTTGACTGGGATGTTACCACCAGGTTAAGCCGCACGCTGCTTATGGCAGAATTTGATTATGGCATCCCGGATATTATGGCAGGCTTGAAGAAGCGCGATACCCGCGCGTCCCGCGACGGCGCAGGCGGGGAGTTTACCAAAGAGATAATAAACCTTTTACATCGCCAGAAACTGCCGTTTGATTCTTCCATATACTGGAAAAACCAGATACAGCTTACCCCCAATATCCTTACTTCTACAGAACAGTTTCAGATCGGCAGCATTGTCAACGTGCGCGGTTATCCGGCTGCGGAAGCAGTAGGCGATAATGGTTATTCCATGACCTGGGAATGGTCAATCCCGCCGTATTTTGTGCCGAAGTCCATCGGATTCCCGCTTTCAAAGGCAAAAATCTATGATGCGGTAAGGATCGTTACTTTTTATGACTGGGCAAATGTCAGGTTAAGAAGGCCGCAGGCAGGAGAACAGAAGAATAAGACCTTAAGAGGCGCGGGATGCGGTTTGCGCATTAATTTACCGGAAGATTTCAGCGCGCGCGTAGAATTTGCCTGGCCTCTGGACCAGAAGCCGTCTGACGGAAAAGGCGTGCAAACCTGGGCGGAAGTTTCCAAAACGTTCTAGGGATAGATCCCGACAGCAAGCAGCTCGTAGATTTTGTAGAAATCTACTCGCAGCTGCGGGATTTCGCTAAATCAAAACTTAAGGATCTCAATTCGGCCCAATGGCTTATTTTCGCTCGTTTTTATTCGCTCAATAAGCCATGGCCTCATTAAAATATCGCCTTGACAAAGCCGTTTCCATTGGGTAAACTTTCTTTTGTTCGTGCTAAAAAGAAAGCGTTTTCATAACTATAAGGAGACCTTCAAAATGGCCCGTCATAAAAGAATCTTAGCTGCAATAATCCTTACTTTAATTACTCCTGCATTGGCGTTTTGTTTGCCGTCCGGGGCAAGTGGAGATGATATTACCAGTGGTTTAGCTGTTGTCACTACTGTTCCCGATACTAAAGTTGATGTCGTGATTACTAATCCTTCAGCCAACGCAATTATTAATTGGGGTACCTTTGATACTGATTCAGGCCAAGCGGTAAATTTTTACGGAGGCTCAACAGTTTTAAACCGTATTGCAAACGGCAGCCCTACGAATTTCCTCGGTACGCTCTATTCTGAAACCGCAAAGATCTTTGTAGTTAATCCTAATGGTGTAATCTTTGGCGCAGGTTCACGCGTTGACGCCCCCGCATTAGTTGCTTCTACCCTTGAGATTAGCGATGCGGATTTCCGTCTTGGGGCGTATAATTTTTTAAAAAAGGTCGGAGTAGACGGCTCCATTATTAACGAAGGCAATATTAATGTTAATAACGGCGGTTATGTCTGCCTTTTGTCGCAGGCAGTTGAAAACCGCGGGGTGATCATTGCTGATCTCGGCACCGTAGTTTTGGCAGCAGGAGAAAAAATGACCCTTAACCTTGATCCTGCGGGCACGATATCCGTAGTCATCGATGATGTGGTGAAGAATGACGTACTGGGTATGAAATGTGCGATAAAAAATTCCGGTGTGATCCGTGCTGACGGCGGGAAAGTTATTTTAAATGCTGAGATCCTTAATGGTATTTTTGATTATGCGATTAATAACACCGGAGTTATTCAGGCAATCAACCTTGTAAATCATAACGGCGTGATCGAGTTGGTGGCAGAAGGCGACCCGATAATTGATGACGTCACAAATACCGGCATGCTGGTTTCCGGCTTTAACAGCAGCGAGATAGATAGCTTAGGCGTGTTTTCATGGGAGTATTTGAGCGGTTCAAGGGGTTTTAAATTGATTGAACTCGGCTATTACTATTATGATAATGGTGTGCTTACGCGCGTGCCTTTTGCTCAGGCTCTTCCGGGAAAAGATATCAAGAGTGGTTCTGGAACAGGTCAGACTTCTTTAGATGCCACTGAGTTTAAGCTGTATTGTATTTTCCAGAACGGGAAGAATGATTATATCTGGTATGAAGAATCTTCCCTTAACAGCGGTTCAAAACAGGATCATGTAAAAGAGACTGGAGTCATATATGGGTTTGAGGATTATCCCAACGGCGGGGATCAGGATTTTGATGATGCTGTAATACGTTTTGCCTCAAGCTTTGCCACCTACCCGGATTTACCGCCTGAGCCGGATCCTACTCCCCGGGTTTCTGCGAGCGATTTGTGGGGCAAGGAAGGCTTGCCTTATAACGAGCAGTTTGCCGTTTGGCAGTATAATGCGGTTGACCCGAGATTGGTATATTTCTATCATCCGATCACTGCTTCGGCAATGAACGGGTTTGATGAATTTGTCCTTGAAGAAGGCGCCTATGACTTCATTGAAGGTTCGCTCAACATCAAAGGCCATCAGGGCTTGCTTCCGATCCTTGAAGGCATAAAGTAAAACTAAGCTCTTAAAAAAGAGGGGACGTTTCCTTAGAAACGTCCCCTCTTTTTTTTGTAGCATTTTCTTTAACGCGGTATATAATTAGGTATTATGAAGCCACGAATCAAAATAGAAGAGATCTTCAAGAACTATAAAAATAAGATCTACGGCCTTGCCTTGAGCATTACCAGGAATCAGACTGATGCTGAAGACGTGGTGCAGTCCGTATTCGTGAAGATCATTGATAACATTAAAGAGCTGAAGAACCGCGAATACCTTTCTACCTGGATATATAAGATCGCCTATAATGAAGCGTTGATGTATCTGCGAAAGCGTTCAAGCCGCTTCAAGCTGATTGACGGTTTTAAAGACGGGACAAAGAAGGAGCTTTCCGGGCTGTTCGTTAACTGGTCAAAAATGCCTGATGAACAGGCGCTTGATGTCGAATTCCGGCAGCGGGTTGATAACGCGATCAAGCAGCTGCCGATTGAATACCGTATGCCTTTGGTGCTGCACTATGTTGAACGTATGCCGGGTGAAGCCGCGGCTGCGGTTTTAAAGCTTAAGGAAGCATCATTCAGGACAAGGCTGCGCAGGGCAGAGATGATGCTTGCCGCGGAAACAAAGGATTATTTTAAGGATAAACTGGAGAAAAATGAAGAGGAAAACCCCCGCTGCAGCATCTGGGAAGGGTTCGTATATAACTATAGCCGCGGTTCTTTAGGCAAGACCCGCAAAAAAGCCTTTGATAGGCATATTAAAGACTGCCGGCCATGCAAATTATTCCTGAGCAAATACTCTAAAGCGATCAAAGTCGCTAAGTTCTTGGAATGCCGTGACTTGCCGATTGAATTGGAGGTGAAAATAGCGGATTTTATCCGCAAAAAATCCTGAAACATTTTAGCTCCTGAAGCATCTAAATAGTGTAGAAAAAAGGGGATACAATCAGACAGGAGCTTAAGATGTTGAGGGTGCATAGAGTTAAAAAGATAAGCGTATGGATACTGGCACTGGTAAGCCTTTGGCTTATCAGCCTGAATTCTGCTTTTGCCCTTCCTGAAGGAGAAAGCATAATTGAGGGTAGCGCCAGTTTTGACCGCTCCGAACCGAACATCCTTAAGATCACCACTCCTTCCGATAAATTAATCATTGATTATAACAGTTTTAGCATTGCAGCCGGCGAATCGGTTTATTTTTATCAGCCGTCCGCAACCTCTGCTGCCTTGAACCGCGTTTTGGGCGACCAAATAAGCGGCATATTCGGCACGCTTAGCGCAAACGGCATAATTTATCTGATCAATCCCAACGGCATAAATATCGGCCCATTGGCAAGGATAGATGCCGCAGGCATTATCGCTTCCACATTAAATATACAAAACAGCGATTTCCTTTCTTCAAATTATATTTTTACTAAATGGGTAGATAAAGTAGGCAAGCCGGTAATAAATAACGGCTACATAAAAATAAGGGAAGGCGGACAGGCGGTTTTATTGGGCTCTGCGGTAGCTAATGCCGGCACCATTGAAACGACATTAGGCTCGGTAGTCCTGGCAGCCGGAGAGAAGATCACCCTTAATCTTGATACTGCCGGCATGATTTCCGTAGTGATCGATGAAGCTGTAAAAGAAGAAATATTTGGCTTTGACGGCGAAAAATTAAGCTCGGCCGTTCGCAATAGCGGGACAATCCTTAATCCGGGAGGCAAAGTAATTTTAGCCGTCAAAGCTTTGAATCATATCTTTGATCACGCGATCAATAATTCAGGTATAATCCAGGCAACTAACCTTGTAAGCAATAATGGGATAATTGAGCTGGTAGCCGAAGGCGCTCCGGTGATTAATGCCGGGGCGTTAGAAGCAGGGGCCGGAGCGGTTTATATAAAGGCAGCAGACGTAATCCAGGATGGCTTAATAGAAGCTGTTGGCGGAGAAGTAGTTATTGAAGCTGAAAACATAAAGACGACTTTAAACAGCGATCCTTTAGCTGACGTGGCAACTTTAGCTGTGGTTATCCGGGCAAGTGAAGTAAATATCACTGCCAGGAGCCTTGGCGCAGCAGGTTTTCCTATCGCAATTGACGCGGAGCATATTCATTTTATCCGGTCATTAGGCAACATAGATATATTGGAAAGCTTAGGCATCGGCACAAGTGTGTTGCTGCGCGGTCCTCCGGATGGATTCGGCGCGATCCTCTATGATAAAGGCTCAAGCCTTACATTAGAGGCAGCAGAAGTAAGCTTTTTAGGAAATGAACCCGTATATCTTTACGGAAATATTACTTTTTATAATCTCAATTTAGCGATCCCCGATAAAGAAATATATTTTGAAGCGGGAAAGACATATACTTTTAAAGGAAGCTTGAGTATAATCGGCGCTGTTGATATCGGCCCTGAAGAATTTTTCATTAAACTGCGTTCAAGCCAGGCAGGCGAATATTGGTATCTGGACCTTCAGGCTGCAGGATATCTCCTTGAAAGAGTGAATATCCGTGATGCCTACGCGTTAAATACCGTTATTATCCCGATCGGCGTTGACGCGGGAAACAACGTTAATTTTGAAATTGACCCTACCTGGGACGGCGGCGGTACTACCAATAACTGGTCTGACGCGGATAACTGGTCAGGCAATACCCTGCCAATCTCTACTACTGACGCGACCTTTGACGCTACCTCAACCAAAGATTCTATTGTAGACGCAGCCTTTGCCGGCACGATCCGCGACCTGTTGATCGGTTCGGGTTATACAGGCACTATTACTTTTGAGCGTTCGCTTTCAGTCAGGGATTTCAGCCAGGCAGGAGGTACGGTTAATTTAGGCGGTCAAACTTTGACAGTAAGCCGTAATTTTAGCGTTTCCGGCGGCACTTTCAATGCAGGTACCGGCAATATAAACATAGCGAATAACTTTGCTGCTTCAGGCACAGGCATATTTAACGCGGGTTCAGCTAATCTTGACATTGCCAATAATTTTACTATTTCCGGCGCAGGCGCGTTTAACGAGGGTACCAGCAGCGTTACTTTTAGCGGCGCAGGCGCCACGATCAATGTGCTTACCACCGAAACATTCCACAATGTAAATTTTAATTCTACCGCAAACAAGACAGTAGCTGCAGCAGATACGATTATTATTATGGGAACTCTTACGTTGACCGACGGCGGTATTAATTCCGGCACAGTTTCCGCGCGCGGGAATATTGTTCAATTATCCACGTTTGACGGAGGCACAGCTACGCTGATTATTGACGGCGCTTCTGATCAGACTTTTACCGGCAGCGCCACTACAACGGCAGGCGAATTACCCGATGTTACGATCAACAAGGCCAGCGGTACGCTTTTCCTCGCCGGCACTATCCGTACCAATGGGCAGGGCGCGAATGCCTGGACATATACGGCAGGGACGCTGAATACCGGCTCAAGCACGCTGGTATTTGACGGCGGTATGACTATTACGGGTTCGCATACCCTGAATAATGTGACTTTCAATAATGCCGGGACCAGGGTAATCGCAAGCGGCACTACGCTTACTATAACCGGTACTTTTACCTATACCGATGGAACGATCAATACCGGAACTATTAATGTGCAGGGAGATCTGATCCAGGGAAGTTTGACTGATGGCGGCTCTGCGCTGCTTCAGATCACGGGATCTGCCAACCAGCTTTTTACCGGCAATGCTACGGTCAGCGCCGGCGAGCTGCCTGATTTGACGATTAATAAGAGCGCAGGCACTTTAACGCTGGCAGGTACGATCCGCATAAATGGGGCAGGCGCAGGAGCCTGGACTTATATCGCGGGAACAGTGGACGCTACTACCAATAATTCGCTTGTGGTCTTTAACGGCGCGAATACTATAGACGGACAGGGGACCTCAACCACTATGGCATTTGATAATATTGAATTCACCGGTGGTACCTCAACCCTTGCCGGTAATCTTGATGTAGACGGCAATTTGACGATCTCAGGCGGCACACTTAATACAAGTGCGTCCGATTTTAGTATTAACGTTGCCGGTAATTGGTCAAATTCCGCAACGTTTAATTCCCAGGATAGCATAGTTACGTTTGACGGTTCAATTAATTCTACGCTTGATTCAGGCGGCGTTGCTGCAGGCGACGATTTCCAGGATTTAGTGATTAATAAATCCGGCGGAGCGGTAGTTACGCTGATCAATAATAACCTGGATATAAACGGCACCCTGACGATCAGCTCGGGGGTGCTTTATCTTAACGGATTTAATATTACCACTACCACTTCTTTCGTGAATAACGGTACCTTGCGGCTGCAGGGAATAGAAACCGTATCCTGGACAGTGAATGATACTGACTCCGGAACCTGGGAATATGTAGGCAGGAATATCGCGGAAACCATTACGATCAAAGATTTCGGGGCAACGGACTACTTTAATTTGAGCATTAATGATACCAATACCAACAAGGCGACGTTTGCCTCGTTAAGCGATAAGCTTGTTACCGGAAGCTTTACCGTATCCGCGGGTAATCAGGTTACCTTTACCGCAGGCACAACGCTGACTATTAACGGAGCGTTGACACTTACCGGCACATCGGGTAACCTGATCATCCTGCGCAGTTCAGTAAGCGGCTCGCAATGGCTGATCGATCCGCAAGGAAGCCGCAGTGTTTCTTTTGTAGATGTAAAAGATTCAAATAATATCAACGCTTCTGTGATAACGGCAACAAGCTCAAAAGACAGCGGCAATAATACTAACTGGAACCTGGTGGACCATTTCGTAGTCTCCGGCTCCGGCTCACAGAATGCCGGGGCAGCCAATCTCCTGACGATCACGGCAATTGACGGGGTCGGCGGCACAGCCTTGTCTTACTCCGGAGACAAAACCCTGGTCTTTAGCGGAGCAAATTCTATTGGCAGCTTCGTTCCTACGGTCACGGATAAGAACGGCGCAGCAATAAGTTTTGGCGCAAATACCGTGGTTACTTTTACTAACGGCGTTTCAACCAGCGGAGGCAGCGCAGTATTATATAACGCGGAAAGCGCCGCGATCTCCGCAACGCAGGGTGCGGTTACTACATCGGTTCCTTTGGCAGTAACCGTGAACCCTGCTGCTGCGGCTATAATGGTATTTAGCCAGCAGCCGTCCAGCGTTGATTTTAATACGTTGATCGCGCCGGCAATAACCATTACGCTTAGAGATCAATTCGGCAATACTGCCAGCACGGATAATGCGACTTCCGTGAGTATTGCACTTGGCATTAATCCTTCCGGAGCAGCTCTTTCCGGAACGCTCACCCACACTGCTTCAGGCGGAGTAGTTACTTTTGGCGACTTATTCATTAACCTGCCAGGTACCGGCTATGCGCTGACTGCTTCTGCGGCAGGTTTAAGTGCTATAACATCGGGTAATTTTAATATTACCGGATCATTACCTGCGGTTATCTCTCAATTGGCAACTGCTGACGCGCTGCTTAAGCCGGTGCTTAGCGAGACAGATATGGCTTTATACCGGATAAATACTTTTACCCTTATGCCGGTGGTTTATTTCTATCATCCTCTGGTAAGCGCTGATTATTCTGCTTTTGATCAGTTCATACTTGAAGAAGACGCCTATGAGTTTATTGACGGCCGGATAAACATCCTCGGCCATGAAGGCTTGCTGCCGTTTTTGAAGTAAAACCCGCATGATTTTTTAATAGTAAATTCTAGCGAGGTATTGTATAATGATGTAAATTTACCAGGAAAGGAGCCGGCAATGAAGAGATTAATTGCCTTTTTATTATTGGTAGTATTTGTTATCTGCGGATGCGCAAAGCAAGCGCCTAAAAACAAAGAGATCCTTGCCAAGATCAATAATTATGAAATTACAAAGGAAGAATTTGACGAAGAATTCAAGCTTTCAGCCTACGGCAGGATCGATACTCCCGATTCCCGGAAGGAATTCCTGAATATGCTGATCAACCGCAAGGTTATCCTCCAGGATGCCGAGGCAAAGGGCATTGACAGGGATAAGGACTTCCTTAAAATGGTGGAGCGCTTCTGGGAGCAGTCGCTTTTAAAATTGACCCTGGACAGGAAAGCAAAAGAGGTTGCCGGAGCGGTAGTTGTTACGGATAAAGAGATCGAAGCAGTATATAATAAGTTAAAAGAAGAGGGGAAAACCGATAAGCCCTATGATCAGCTCTATAATCAGATCAAATGGGAGCTTACCCGCGTAAAAGAGAGCCGTATACTGGGTGATTGGATGGCTTCGTTGCGCAGCCAAGCCGACACCAAGCTGAACTTGAACCTGCTTGACCTTAAAGCAGATAATAAATAACACCCAAACCAATAGGCACCTTGCCCTAGAGGATGGGCAAGTGTCGCTTACTGCTGGAATGGTTTGGTGCGCACTTTCTGTGCAGAGGGAGACTAAGATGGCGGAAGCAGCCAAAACTTACAAGCGCGGGAATTATTTTATCGGTAAAAAATTCCAGACGGATTTTATTTTAAAGTTCTGCTCCCTGGTTTTCTTGGGAGGTATCCTTACCGTAGGCGGCGTTTACCTCCTGGCAATGCGCTCTACCACGGTTTCGGTTGTGCATTCGCGCGTGCTGGTGCGTTCCACCGCAGACTTTATCCTGCCGGTGCTGGTTCAAACGGTAGTGGTGGTAGGGATAATTGTCGGCATTGCTACGATCGCCGTGACATTGTTTATTTCGCATAAGATCGCCGGCCCGCTTTTTCGGTTTAAAAAAGTGCTAAAGGCAGTAGAGGGAGGCGATTATTGTTCGGAATTCCAGACCCGCAAGCTTGACCAGCTGCAGGACGTGACAAACGCATTCAATAGCATGATCGCAAAGAACAGGGAGCAGATCAATTTGCTTAAGCTTAATTTCGGTTCTTTGAAAGAAAAAATGGATAAGCTTTCCGAGGGTGAGCTTCCGGAGCACAAGCGTAGCCACTTAACCGATATTAAAAGGATATCCGACGAATTAGACAGAATAATCCGGTATTTTAAATCTTGATGCCGAAATCCCGGTTTTATTGTATAATATGCCTCGTTTTGCTGCTCGTGCCTGCCGCAGCCGGAATGGTTTATGGTTTTGATGACGGTTTTGGTTCGGCGCGCCGCGTAGAGGGCAAATATTTTACCGTGTATTACGCTTCACAGGTTGACCCTGCGGAGCTTAGCCAAAAGCTGAACATCGGAGTAGAGGATAGAGTCCTTACCGGCGGCTCTACTGAAAAATGGGGCTCTGATTATGCGGGTGGTTCTGCTGATAGCCTTGCCGATATGGTCGATACGCTTTTTTTAAGGGTATCCGATATATTGGATATGCATATTTACAGTTTTCACGGCAATATCAAGGTTTGCCGCAATGAAGCGCAATTGAGCAACCTTTATAAGGAGTTTTTCGGCAGGGAACCGGAAAACCATACGCTTTTTGTTGCCGACTTAAACACGATTTATACTTCTCCGGATAATTTTACAAAAGAAGTGCTTGGCCATGAGATCGCCCACGCGATAATGAGCCGTTATTTTGTTGTGCAGCCTCCGATAAAGGTAGCGGAAGTCCTTGCCGGTTATGTAGAATACCAGCTGCGCAAGAAAAAATAAAATTTGGCGGAGTAGCTCAGCCTGATAGAGCACGCGGCTCATACTTAAATGAGGCCCAAACTTGTGGAGCGATAGCAAACATAAGTTTGCTGGCCGAATTAATCCTTGCGAGCAAAGCGAGCAAGGACATGCGCCTGGATTATAATAGTAGATTTTGGCGGCGTAACTCAGCCCGATAGAGTAGTCGGCTCATACCCGATAAGTCAGAGGTTTAAATCCTCTCGCCGCCACTAATTTGTTATCCGGTGGTTTTCCCCTAAGAAGCAGGGGACTGCGCCGCCGGACGTTAAAATAACGGCGGCTGGAAATCCACTCTCCGCCACTTAATAACGCAACAAGTGGCGTCGTATAGTAACGGCAGCCCCGCGCAAGCGGGGCCACTCTCCGCCACTTAATAACGAACTTATGAATACAACCATTTTTTATTTTACAGGGACCGGAAATTGCCTTAAAGTAGCCCGCGATCTGGCTAACGAATTGGGCCAGGCAGAGGCAGTGAGTATTGCCAGGGCAATCAACAGCAAGGCTGCCGTGAACGCTGATTGCATCGGTATTGTCTATCCCGTTTATATGTTCGGTATGCCGCTGATCGTAAAACGATTCATCGATACATTAGTCGCCGATAAGAATAAGTATATTTTTAGCGTGGCTACTTACGGCGGCACTGCTGCCGGCTCGCTTATCCAGACTGCAAAGGCGCTTAAGGCGGTTGGAATGGAATTAGCTTTGGGGTACGGTATCCGCATGCCCGGCAACTATACGCCGCTTTATGAAGCCATACCGGCAGAGCAACAGGAAGGTATGTTTGAGAAAGAGAAAGAAAAGATCAAGGTAATTGCCGAGGCAGTCAGGCAGAGGAAGAAAGGCCTGATTGAAAAAGGCCCGTTATTGTTTAACTTGATCTTTTCCGGAATTTTGTATAGATTGATGTCCCCGAAAATACCGGCAATGGACAAGGGTTTTTGGGCGAATGAAAAATGCACCAGCTGCGCTATTTGCGCCAAAGTTTGCCCGGTAAACAACATCACGATGATTGATGGAAAACCGGTATGGCTGCATAAATGCGAGCAATGCCTTGCCTGCCTTCACTGGTGCCCGGAGCAGGCGATCCAATACGGTAAGAATACTACGGGCAGGAAGCGCTACAGGCATCCCCAAGCCAAGCTTGAAGATATGTTCGCTGCCAGGTAATTATGCTCACCGGTAAAGTCAGAAACACTATAAAAAAATACCGGCTTATCGATAAAAAGGAAAAGGTGATTGTCGCGGTTTCCGGCGGCCCGGATTCTGTGGCCATGCTTTATTTGCTTAAGGGCCTTGAGGATGAGCTGTGTATTAAGCTGTATATTGCGCATTTGGACCATATGCTGCGCAGGAATTCCCATAAAGACGCGGAGTTTGTCAAGGCGTTGGCAATAAAGCTTGGCATTCCGGCTATAATTGCCAAATTTGATGTAAAAAAGACGCTAAAAAATGTTTCGTTAGAAGAAGCCTGCCGTAAGGCAAGGCTGGAATTCCTATTTGAAGCAGCCGGCAAGGTAAAGGCAAGGAAGATCTGCCTTGGGCATAACCTTGATGACCAGGCAGAAACCGTTTTGATGCGGCTGATCCGGGGCAGCGGGCTCTATGGATTATCAGCGATCCTGCCGAAAAGGAAATTCTCCGGGTTTACGCTTATCCGGCCGCTTTTGGAAGTAAAGCGCAAAGAAATAGAAGCATTCCTGAAAAAAAATAAGATCAGCTTCCGCATTGACGAAACAAATAAGGAAGATATTTATTTAAGGAATAGGCTGCGCAACCGGCTCCTGCCTTTATTGGAAAAAGAATATAATGCAAATATCAAGGAAGTCCTCAGCAGCACTGCTTTAAGCGCCGGATATGATTATGATTATCTTTTCGCAGCCGCGCAAAAGGCGCTAAAGCGATTAGGAACAAAAATCCGGCTGCCCCGGTTCCTCAAGCTGCATCCGGCAATGCAAAATCTCATCCTGCGCCGCAGTTTCAGCCGCGTAAGCGGCGACACGCGCAGGCTCACTTTTAAACATACCGAAGAAATAAATGATTTGATTTTAAGCCGGCCCGATGGCTCGGTCGTAGACCTGCCTAAAGGCGTATCCGCAGTTAAAAAGAAATCCTGCCTGATTTTTTATCGCAGATAACCGATTTTTCTTGACATAACTTGATGATTATGATAGAGTTAACCCGATGGCGTTTTAATAAAACCAAAGGAGGTGGAGGATGAGTACTTGGCAAATTGTGTTACTTGAACCCGCCAAGCTGATGTTGGAACAGATCGGGCAGTTCATGATTAACGTTTTGCTGGTGCTTGTAATTCTCGTTATCGGCTGGTTGGTGGCAAAAGTCTTAAAGACCGTCGTCACGAGGATCCTGAGAGTAGTCAAGCTTGACGACCTCTCTGACCGTATTGAGCTGGAAAGCCTGCTTGCTAAAGGCGGGATAAAGTATTCGCTTTCCGAGATGTTGGGGGTAATAGTCTATTGGCTGACGATGTTGATTACCTTTATGGTTGCTGTCAACGCTGTTGGCCTGACCATTGCCGCTGACCTCTTGAACCGGATTGTGCTTTACGTGCCCAGCATCATCGCAGCGGTGTTCATTTTGATCCTTGGTATGTTCATAGCCACGCTTTTAAAGAACATCGTCGTGACTATCGCCACGAACGCCGGGCTTTCAGAAGAAAAGCTCTTAGGCAAGGTCGTGGAAGCGATAGTAATGATCTTTGCCATTATTATGGCGCTTGAGCAATTGAATATCGGCGCGCGCACCCTGCAGCTGATCTTAAGCATCGTCCTTGGCGCTCTTGGCCTTGGGTCTGCTTTGGCATTCGGCCTCGGATGCAAGGATATCGCCGGGAAAGCCGTATCAGAGCTTATTGATAAGGTAAAGAAAAAATAATTTGATATTTACAGGATACTTCACAATAACCCCGCACTCCTTTAGAAAATTGAGTGCGGGGTTATTCTTTATATAAAACCCGCTTAAGGAGCCTTCGTTGGACAAGCTTAACGCCGAATGGCTGAAAGGCCGCCCCAATTTTTATTTCACGTATAAGCGCAAACTCCTGGAATCAATGGTTGAGGGTTCCTGTCTAAGTGTCGGATACGGATGCATTATAGATAACGCGGTAAATATCGGCGGAGAATTTTCAAAGCTGCCCTTTGGCGATGATTCATTTGATACCGTTATTTGTTCCGATGCGCTTGAGTTCATCGGGCCGCATAAGCAGGCCATAAACGAGCTGCTCAGGGTCGCAAGGAAAAAGATCGTGATTACGGTCCCTGCCTATAAGTGGCTTTACGGAAAATATGACAGGCTTCTCGGCCACCGCCGCAGGTACAGCGCCAATGATTTTTCCGGCTTTGAAATAACGCATCTATTTTGGTTCCTGGTCCCGGTCTTATCCTTACGGAAAATTTTCGGCTTGAAACACCGGCCATTGCCAGGCTGGCTGGATAAATTATTTTTCCGGATGTCCGGCCTGCGCCTTAATTTCGGCACGACCATTTTAGCGGTAAAACATAAAGTTGATTACAGGTCGGGCGAAAAACACCACGTATCCGTGTTTGTCCCCATATTCAACGAAGAAAGCACGCTTAAGCGATCGATCCATACGTTGGAATATATAATAAGGAAGATCCCCGTTGATTACGAGATATTTATCGTAAATGACGCTTCAAGGGACCAGACCGAACTGATCAGCCGCGCTATTGAGCGCTCTAACCGCAAGGTCAGCCTGCTTAATTACGATATCGGGCCGACGCGCAGGGAAAATCTGGCGCAGTCGTTTAAAAAAGCCGGTGGCGATATTATCGCGTTTGTTGATGTAGATGCCGTAAGGAGCCTAAGATTCCTGAAAGACCTGATTGACCAGGTGGTTTGCGGATATGATATTGTTACCGGAAGCAGGTATCTTGCCGGTGCAAAAAGGAAAAGGAGCCTTTTCAGGCTGTCGATCAGCCGCGCATATAATTTTTTTATCCGGCTGATGTTTCATACCGGAATAGCCGACCATATGTGCGGCTTTAAGGCTTTCAAAAAAGAAGTTATCCTGGCGCTGGTTGAAGAAATGGGTTACGACCGGTCGTTAAGAAGAGGGGTATTTTGGGATACGGAATTATTATTAAGGGCGATCAGGCATGGCTACAAGATAAAAGAGATCCCGATATGGTGGAGCGAGAGATATGAAAGTAAGTTATATTTTAAACGGGAGATTCTTGCTGCCCGCTATATTCTTGATTTTATCAGAGTTTTTAACAGGGAAAAAATAGATGCCCAAAAAATCCGTCAGCAGTAGATACGTTTTTTTAGCCGCTATCCTGGCATATTGTTTTTTTACTGCGGTCTTTTTTTCTCCCTGCCTTAAGGAGATCGCACTTTCGCTGATCGGGCCTGCGGAAGACAATCTGTCGCATTTCTGGGATATATGGTGGGCGAATAAGGTGTTTGTAGGGCATTCCGGGAGCATGGCCTTTTCAAATTATATATTTTATCCGGAAGGCAGTTCATTGTTATTCCAGGCATTTTCTTTTTATAACCTTTTTATCGCCGTAATATTAAAGCAATTCATAAGCCCGGTATTTGCCTATAATCTGCTGATATTGTCAACGTTCGTGCTTTCCGGTATCGGCGCTTTCCTTTTAGTCAGGTATTTGACAAAGGATCCGTTTGCGGCCGCGGTCGGGGGCTTTATTTTTGCTTTTAACCCTTCGCATTTTGCGCATTCCCTGCACCACATAGAGCTGGCAACGATCCAATTCATACCGTTTTTTGTCCTGTATTTCATAAAGGCCTTGCGTTATAATTCCAAAAAAGATTTATTTCTTGCCGGCCTGTTTTTCGCATTAAACAGCGTCAGCAGTCTTTATTATTTTGTTTTGGGCGTTATCTTTGTCTGCCTTGGTTATGTGTACCTGGTTTTTAGGAGAAGAAGATTTTTCCTTCCCGATGCCTTAAAAAAATCCGTTTTAACTCTTTTGCCTGCCGTATTAATTCTTGGGCCGTGGCTGTTTAAGATGGCGAAAGTAGGCCTGAACCACCCTGAGACAGCCGGCTTGCGTAATCCGGATATATTTGTAATTGACCTTTTGGCCTTGATAGTGCCGCATCCGTACCATGCGCTTGCCGACAGTAGTATATTTCAATACATAAACACCAGGTTTACCGGCAATCCGTGGGAACAGACCGGTTATCTGGGCATTATAAGCATTGTTCTTGTTATTCTGGCGTTTAAAGGAATAAAAAAGCAAGCCGCAAAATATTTTCTTGCCGCTCTGCCGTTTTTAGCCTTGTCCATGGGTACTTCCGTGCATATATTTGGCTGGCAAAGCTCTATACCGCTTCCTTACGCGCTGATGAAACACATCCCCCTGTTATCGGTAATGCATACACCGTCACGGGCCATAGTTTACGTTTATCTGTTTTGGGCGGTCATAGTTTCTTTTGCCATAAAATACCTGTATCGGGCTTATGGCTTTAAGTTGATAAGGAGGGGTCTGGCATTTTTTCTGGTTAGCCTGTTATTATTCTGCGATTATTACTCGGTATGCGCGGCAATAACGCCGGTATATTGTCCGCCTGCCTATAAAACGATCGGCAAGGATACTGAAAAATTCGGCATTTTGGATTTACCCGCTTATAATTATATGTATGCGGCAAGATATATGATGTATCAGACTTTTCACGCTCTCCCGATAGTCCAGGGCTATATTTCGCGCCGGGTAGGCAAACCGCTTATCAGCCGCCTGGAATTAAACGACTTAAGCCTGCAGAAGCTGCAGTTGTCCGTCAATAAAGTCAAATATATCGTGATACATAAATACCTTATTCCTTTAGAGGCGCGCGGCCGCATCAGACTCTATAAAGAAAATTACCGGCTTATATATGAAGACGAAGAGAATATTGTTTTCCGGGTTTATTGACCGGCTCGGGCGCTGTATGGGCAGTTACGCTTACCTTAAGGGGCAGGAATGAGCAGAAAACTCGCACTGGTATTATTGTTTTCCATTATCGGTTTTTTTGTTTTTTCCAATTATATATTTATGCAGTATTACGACGTATTTGCGTGGAAGGATACTGCTTACCATGCCAGCCAGGGGGCGCGCATGTACAAGGTCCTGACCGGCAACCATCAGGACAGTTTTCTGGACGCCTTAACCGCTGAGCCCAGCTATCCGCCGCTTTATTATTTAATTTCCGCCTTGATCCGGATCGTCTTTGGGTATAAATATTTTTTTCTGACTTCAAGCCTGTTCCTTGCCCTGTTACTATGCGGCGCCTATAAGATCGGCGAATATATTAAAGACCGGACAGCCGGCTTATTGAGCGCGGTGATCCTTGGGTTCTATCCGGTTATCTATGCAGCCTCGCGGGTTTTTGATCTGGAGCTGGCGCAGGCGGCGATGTCCGTATGGATATTCTATTTTTTAATCAGGACAAGCGGATTTAACAGCCTTGTATATTCGCTTTGGTTCGGTATTTTGCTTGCGGCAGGCCTGCTGATAAAACAAAGCATAATCTTTTTTATTGTCGGGCCGTTGTGCGCGGTATTCTTTTATCTGTTTATCCCGGTAACAGCCAACAAAGCCGGCCGCAACAACCTGATTATCGCGTTGCTGTTAAGCTTTCTGCTGGTTTTGCTGGTATACTATAAGAATTATCTGATCCATCCTTCGTGTATGGATCGAGACGGTATAGCGCGCCTGTTCTTGAGCAATCAGGACGGGGTGAGAGTCAGCCATCCGTATCAACTCTCTTTTCTGGCATACCATTTGACCGCGATAAAGAATTACCATCTTGGCCTTATAAATGTTATTTTGTTCGTCACCGGCGCTTTTTATTTTTTCCGGGAGCATAAAAATAAATGGCATAAATTGCTTCTGCTTGTATGGTTTATCGTGCCTTTTTGCATCCTGACCATTATGACAGCCAGATTCTTCCAATACGCCGTTCCTTATGTGCCTTTTTTCGGCATTATCAGCGGATTGGGGCTGTCTTACGTGCGGCCGAAGGCCTTAAGATCGGCATTGGCCGTTGTTTTTTTATTTTTCAGCATATTTACGTTCCTGCGTTTCACTCCGGTCTTGCTTCCTGCGGCAGCGCCGTTTTTTGAACGATCGGGTTTGGCGCGGGCAATAGATAGATATACGTTCGTTGAATGTATGCCTTTTCCGCTGAAACAGTGGCGCCCCTGGTATTCTGCCGCAGAATACCTTAATCAGGCCAACCGGGGGAAAAGATACAGGGCCGGAGTAGTCTATTACATTACCGATGATAACCCCCCGGAGTGCGGCGCTTATTTAAGCATGCTGCTCCAGGCATATAATAATAAATCTAAAGTGGTAGATTTGATCCGTTATCGTGATAATATAAATATTTCCAACTGCGATTTTTACCTGTTTGTGCGCTCCGTAGGCCGCGGCAATAAATGGCTGGAGTATGACGAATTTTTGCGTGATCTAAACGAGGCAAATAGGGCTGACTTTCATTGCGCGGAATATTTTGCGGTGATTGATGGATCTTATCCGGACAAAGAAATGCCGGCTGCCTATCGGTTGAAGAAAAACCATATAGATGTTTTGATCGGCATCTTTCCTAAAATCAGATTAGTGCAGAAAATAAGATCGGACGATAAAGAAATTCTGGTTTATAAAAATGAGAATAAACATTGATCCTCTAAATAAACACAGTGGCGCAGCCCGGATGGTTGGCGTTGATTTGCGTAAGGCAAAGCTCGCGGGCATGGTTTTTAGCAGGGTAAGCTTGTTAAGGGTAGATATGGACGCCGCTACTCTTACCGGCTCTAATTTTGAGTCGGCGATACTATCGGGAGTAACTATGCGCGGCGCAGACCTGCGGGAAGCGGACTTGAGTAGGGCAAGGCTGTACGGCGTGATCCTGGAAGAAGCAAGATTATCCGGCTGCCGCGCGCTGCAGACAAGTTTTGCCGGATGCATGCTGCGCGCAGCTTCTCTTGCCGGCATAAACGCATGGGAAGCGGATTTTTCAGGCGCAGACTTACGCGATGCGGACCTGGCAAATGCCGTTGTTGACGGAGCGGATTTTTCCGGGGCTGACCTGACAGGCGCGAATGTTGCAGGCGTTAACTTTAGCAAAGCCAAGGTGCAGGGCGCGCTGTTTTTTTATGCTTCAGGGCTGACGGATGCGCAGAGGAGGTACATAGAGGAAAACAACGGTTTGATTTATACGAGGGGAAAAGTATTATTAAAAAAAGCCGCGGCTGTACTCAAGGCAAACAGGATTCTTCAGGCGGTATTATTTATTCTTGCCGCATTGCCTGTTTGGTCAGGTATTGTGCATTTTTCCGACCCGAAGAACAGGAGCACTTACGTTTTGCCGCAGCTTGCGGAAAGAGAGTATATGCGCGGCAATTCCGCGAAAGCAATAGAGATCTATCGGTTATTGGCTGCCCGCTATATCCGTGACGGCATAAACGACCTCTTTCCTTATGTTAAGATTGCCGCGATCTATCGCCTGGATAAAGATTTTAAGGCAGCAGCGGACGTATTGTCCGGGCTCCTGGAAAATAAGCATTTGCCTAAAGACCAGCTTGCCTGGTTACATGAGGAGCTTGCGCAGGTATATTTAGCCGGAGGCGAATTAGAAAAATCAGCTAAGGAATTCCAGCTAAGTTTAGAGATGCAACCCGGCGATCCCGAATGGGCATATAGGATAAAAATGACATTGGCTGATATCCGCCTACGGCAGGGAAACTGGCAGGAGGCATTAAAAACTTACGGCCGGATATTGACCGAATATAAAGATGCTCCGCGCAAGCTGGCAGACGCTTATGCCGCAATCGGGCAGATTTACCTGGAAATGGATAGGTTAAAAGAGGCAAGGGACGCATTCCTTCTTAGTATTGATAATGACGTTAATGATCGTGAGCGGGTATATTGGGTAAGGATGTGCCTGGCCGATATCTATCGCCGCGAAGGTAAATTGGCGGAAGCCTTACAGGTCTATGAAGGATTTTTAAGCGAATATAGCGGTTTATCGGATAAAATCGCAGATACTTATTTGAGCATCGGTTATGTCCATATAGACATGGGTAAATTAAAAGAAGCAAGGGATGCGTTTCGCTTGAGTATTGCCAAAGGCCCTGGGACCCGCGAGAAACTCTATTGGCCTAAGCTGGCCATGGCCGGAATTGATCGCCAGGAAAATAAGCAAATGGAAGCATTGAAAATATACGGGAAGCTCCTGGTAGAATATAATGATGATCCGCAAAAAACCGCTGACATCTATATAAATATCGGCCAGGCTTACCGGGAAATCGGTAAATTAAAAGAAGCAAGGGAGGCATTTCTCATCAGCCTTGAAAAAGACCCTGCTGACCGCGGGCGGGTATATCATTCCAGCATGAGCCTGGCTGATATTTATCGTCAGGAAGGCGAGCCGACGGAGGCGTTAAAGATATATAAAGAGCTTTTAACGGAATATGGCGATTATGCGGGCAGAGTCTCCGAGATTAATCGTCAAATAGAAGCTGCTTCGCGTTCAACCGGGAAACAGGGAAAAATATAAGAAAATTATGCGGTTTACAAAATTAAAAACATTTATGGGGATGGTAAGCAACAATTCAGCATTCTGCGGCCCCAGAAGCGCGCAGATTGAGGTTTCGGAGCTATGTGACGTTGGCTGTATGCTATGCTATAATTTTTCTCCCTTGCTCCCAAGCCGGAACAACCAAGCTAATGGCCAGGCATTCCTCTCTTTTGAAACTTTTAAGAAATTGGCATGGGAATTGCACATGCTTGGCACGAAAAAAATACAGATAGTAGGGAAGGGGGAGCCGCTCCTAAACCCGGAAATCGGGAAGATGATAAAATTCGTTGTTTCTCTCGGGATGGAGTGTATTTTAGTAACAAGCGGCATACACCTTACGGAAGGGATGATTGATGAACTAGCTATGCCAAACGTACGATTCTGGATAAGCTTGCACGCGGGGACACCCGATGTTTGGTGCAAGGTCCACCCGCGGCATTCCGCTGAAGATTTTTACCGGCTGAAACGGCGTATCTCCATCCTTTCTAAATCAAAGAAAGCCAAGATTACGCTGCATTCCGTGATAAACAATATTAATTATTCGGAAACGACTAATATGGTGCGCTTTGCCGTTGATACCGGAGTTAAAAATATCAATATCCGCCCGATATGGTTAAATTCAGAGCTCTCATCTTTGAGATTAAATAGCGAACAACATTCGCATCTTCAGAAAGACCTTTTGGAGGCGGAAAAATTAGCCGCAAAATACTTTATCAATAATTCAATTCCCGAACTTTTAAAATCGCATTATTTTAATTGTGGCAATCAGGAAGATAAAGACCTTGCCGGGGGGAAAACAACAATCAGCACTCCATGTTACATAGGGTGGCTATTTACCAGGATAGATTCATCAGGTTTGGTATTTCCGTGTTGCGGCTCCGGTTTGGTGATGGGGGATAACTGTTTATCTAAGTTCAGTAAAATATGGTTCTCGGATATGTACAGAGAGTTTCGCAGGATATCTAAAAACATACATAAAACAGGCACCGTGATCGAAAAGACAGATTGTGATAAATGCGGGCATTATGTATTAAATGTTAGAGCGGACTATATTTTACGATTAAAGTTCATAAGGGCAAGGATCAATAGTTTTAAGAACGCATTTAAGTCTAGCCCCCGGAGCGCTGTACGGGGAATTTTCAAAAACATATTTGAGATGTGGGAATAACGATTACCATGACGATGGAAACAATTATATTGTGGGCTGCAGTCTTAACGCTTATCAGCGTATTGGCAAGTAAAATATCCGATAGGTTTGCTCTGCCTGCCTTATTGCTGTTTCTTGTTATCGGAATGCTGGCAGGTTCTGAGGGGATCGGCAGGATATATTTTAACGATTATGGTATCGCAAAATCAATCGGTATCGTCGCGCTGATCTTTATTATTTATTCCGGAGGTTTGGACACGCCATGGAAATCCGTTAAGCCGCTGCTCGCCCCGGGTTTAATTTTATCAACTGCCGGAGTGCTTATTACGGCTGTAATTGTCGGCTTTTCCGCGGTTTTGATCCTTAAATTTTCACTGCTTGAAGGGCTATTGCTTGGTTCAATTGTATCCTCAACTGATGCCGCGGCGGTTTTCAGCGTTCTCAGATCACGGAAAATATCCCTTAAAGGTAACTTAAAGCCTCTCCTGGAGCTTGAATCAGGCAGCAATGACCCGATGGCTGTTTTTCTTACCATCGGCTGTATCGGGCTTTTGATTAATCCTGGCTCTCCCGTGTTGAATTTGATCCCGTTTTTTGTTCTTAATATGGGTGTCGGGCTGTTGATGGGATATTTTATGTCCCGGGTAAGCATTTTCCTTATTAATAAGAGTAAGCTTGAATATGAGGGATTATACCCGGTTTTGACCATTGCCTTAGTAGTTTTTACCTACGCCCTTACTACTTTAATCAAGGGAAACGGATTTCTCGCGGTTTATCTGCTGGGGTTAATGATGAGTAGGAGTGATTTTGTCAATAAGCGGTCAATCGTCCGTTTTTATGAAGGGATTGCCTGGTTAATGCAGATTGCGATGTTTTTGACGCTGGGCCTGCTTGTTTTCCCTTCCCGGATAGTGCCGATCATTGTAAGCGGTTTGCTGGTAGCCGCTATACTTATTCTTTTTGCGCGGCCGGTCAGCGTATTCTTATGCCTGTTGCCGTTTAAATTCAATTTTGCGGAAAAGGCAATGATATCCTGGGTAGGATTACGTGGCGCTGTGCCGATTATTTTAGCGACATTCCCGCTTCTGGCCGGGATAGCGCAGGCGCATGCGATATTTAATATAGTGTTTTTCGTTGTTTTAACCTCTGTGCTGCTTCAGGGAACATCTATACCGGGTATATCAAAAATACTTAAAGTTAATGCTCCGTTTGACCCAAAGAAGAAATACCCTATTGAGTTTGAATATTCGGAGGCCATTGATGCTTCGCTTACCGACATGATCGTGCCGTATAATTCGCATGTTGTCGGAAAATCTATCGCCGCAATCAATATTCCTCCTAAGGCCCTTGTCGTTATTATTTCACGCGAAGATACCTTTATTGTCCCGAACGGCTCTACGGTAATCGAAGGGGGCGACGTCTTATTGGTGCTTGCAAATGATAATGATCTTAAGAGATTGCAAAAAACATTATCAGTGGTAAAGACCTGAACGTAAAAGGAATAGGGGATTGTTTATGATTAGTGAAATTTCAAGCCTTACTAAAGAATCCTGGCATTCATTGTCAGCTGATGAAGTTATCAAACGGCTTGAAGTTGATGTTTCTGTTGGTTTATCCTTGGGTGAGGTTAAGAGGCGCATGGAACGTTTTGGTTTAAATCAAATCACCCCCAAAAAAGGCATGCCATTGTGGCTACGTTTTCTAATACAATTCCATCAGCCCCTTGTGTACATTCTTCTGGCGGCGGTAGTGACTACGCTTTTTTTAAAAGAATGGGTTGAGGCTTCAGTAATCTTTGGAGTTGTTCTTATTAATGCCATCGTTGGTTTTCTGCAGGAATCCAAGGCTTTAAAAGCCCTTGAAGCCCTTTCTCGTTTTATGACATCTTCTGTTTCCGTATTAAGAGACGGTGAGGAACAGCATATTGCATCTACCGAGTTGGTACCCGGAGACGTTGTTATGATTGCATCTGGCGATAAGGTATCAGCCGATATGCGTCTTATTTCTATGAGGGACCTGCAAACTAACGAATCTCCTCTTACCGGTGAATCTGTCCCAGTTGAGAAGCAAATTAATCCTTTGGATTCAAAAACTGTTTTAGCGGATAGATTAAATATGCTTTATGCCTCAACCTTTGTTACCTATGGCCGGGGTAAAGCTGTTGTTACCGCCACCGGAGACTCAACCGAAGTCGGACGGATTTCAGAATTGGTTAGTACGGCTGAAAATTTAGAGACGCCCCTTACCGCTAAAATAGCCCACTTTAGCCATTACCTTTTATTCGTTATTATGGGCTTGGCTGTACTTACTTTTGTTGTGGGCGTCCTTAGAGGGGAATCGGCCGCGGAAATGTTTATGGCCGCAGTCGCGCTTGCGGTAGGGGCTATCCCTGAAGGGCTGCCTGCAGCTGTAACAATAACTCTTGCGATAGGTGTGGCAAGAATGGCTAAGCGCCGCGCTATCATTCGTAAGCTACCGGCAGTGGAGACACTTGGCAGTACCGGAGTTATTTGTTCTGATAAAACCGGAACACTGACTGAGAATCAAATGACTGTGCAGGAAATTTTTAGCGCAGGGAAAACTTATCAAGTTTCAGGGGTGGGATATAGTTTTGAAGGTTCTATTCAAGAGCTTTCGCGTAACTCCGATGCCACCGCTTATGTAGCTCTGAAGGAATGCTTGAGTGCAGGCTTATTGTGCAACGACAGCAGGATTGTGGAACGGCAAGGATTATTCCAGGTGGAAGGTGACCCGACAGAGGCGGCTCTTATTGTTTCTGCGAATAAAGGCAAACGCTTGTTTCCCGAGGGCATGCCTTCGTTGCCACGCAAGGATTCTATTCCGTTTGAATCGGAATACCAATATATGGTAACTTTTCATATTTTACCCAACGGGAATAGGCTTGTTTATTTAAAAGGTTCGGTAGAAAAGATTTTAGCCAAATGCGTTAATTATCTCGATGGAAATGGCGAAATCCGTCCTTTAAAACGCGCCCTTATTGAGCGTCAGGTTGAAATTATGGCAGCAAAGGGCTTGAGGGTGCTTGCTTTTGCCCGTGGCAGTATTTCTTCGCAGAAAGATAGTATTGATCACGGTGATATTACTGAATCTCTGACATTTTTAGGATTACAGGGAATGATAGATCCTCCGCGCAAGGAAGCGATTGAGGCTGTACGACGTTGTCATTCGGCCGGGATATTGGTTAAGATGATAACCGGAGACCATATTCTGACGGCCAAAGCCATTGCTGAACAATTAAACCTTAAAAGTCGGCTTGGAGAAGAAGAATTAATTAAAGACCTCGCAGCGCTGAGCGGAAGCGAACTTGAAAATATGGATGACAAGCAATTACAGGAATCTGTTGATCGGGTCAGCGTTTTTGCCCGCGTGACTCCGGAACAAAAATTGCGGCTTGTTAAAGCGATCCAAGCAAGAGGTTTTATTGTAGCTATGACCGGAGACGGCGTCAATGATGCTCCGGCGCTTAAACAAGCTAATATAGGCATTGCCATGGGGCGCACAGGTACAGAGGTCGCAAAAGAAGCGGCGGATATGGTTTTAACTGATGATAATTTCGCTTCCATTGAAGCCGCGGTCGAAGAAGGGCGATGTGTCTTTGATAATTTAAAAAAGTTCATTGTCTGGACATTGCCGACGAATTTAGGCGAAGCCCTTGCTATCATGGTTGCCATTTTTGCAGGTATGGTGCTTCCTGTCGCGCCGGTGCAGTTACTTTGGATAAATATGACTACCGCTTTATGTTTGGGCATGATGTTAGCTTTTGAGTCCAAGGAACCTGATCTGATGCAACGTCTACCCCGTGATCCTAAAACGCCGATTATGACCGGGGATCTTATTACGCGGACAATCTCTGTTGGCGTGCTTTTAGCTCTTGGCGTTTTTGGGCTATTTTTCTACGAAAGAAATAACGGATTCAGTATTGAAGAAGCGCGCACCGCAGCCGTTGGTGTTTTGGTTATAGGAGAGCTTTTTTATCTTTTTAACTGTCGGTCACTGTCGAAGTCAATGTTTGCTTTGGGGGTATTTTCGAACCGCTGGCTGGTCTTCGGTGTTTTAACTATGGTCGGTTTACAGACGCTTTTTACGTATACTCCTGCTATGAATCGTTTTTTTCATAGCGCTCCGATTTCGCTGAGTGCTTGGGCGCGGATTTTTTTGATAGGCTTGTTTATTTACATTATTGTGGAAATTGAGAAGTGGGGCCGCAGTTGGTTTTTAAAAAAGAATAAACATGAAAGAAGATAAGAAAAAGGTTTATCTTCGCAGTTTTGGCTGTCAAATGAATCTACGCGATTCGGAAGTGGTTGCCGGATTGCTGAAGGATTCCGGTTTTCAACTGGCAGGCGTCCCGGAAAAGGCGGATATTCTTATCTTTAACACCTGCGCAGTCCGGCAACATGCCGAGGATAAGGTTTGGAGCGAGATCGGAAGGTTCAAGAAACAGGGAATCCCGGTTATCGGGCTCATTGGTTGCATGGCGCAGAATTATCAGGATAGGGTTTTCGAGCGTTGTCCAGCCGTGGATTTTGTAGTTGGGCCATCCGATATTCATAAGATCCCGGGAATCATAAAGAAGGTGTCAGGCGACAGGTGTCAGGCGACAGGTAAAAGCCTATATGAGGTAAAAATCTGGGAAACGGAAGGCGGGAACAGGCCAGAGGAAATTTATCATACGGGTTTTTACGAAGATAAAGAGCATTCCTTTGTGGTTATTTCAGAAGGCTGCTCGAATTTCTGCTCTTACTGCGTTGTGCCTTATACGCGCGGCAGGTTAAGGCACCGTAAGCACGCAGATATCCTGGATGAAATAAAACTTGCGCTGGATAAAGGTATTGTTAAGGTCACTCTTTTAGGCCAAAACGTTAATGCCTATCAAGACGGGAATATTGATTTTATTAAGCTGCTTGAGCGCGTTAATTCCATTGCGGGGCTGAAGGAATTCAGTTTTATCACCTCTCATCCGAAAGACGCGGACGTTGAATTATTCAAGGCAATGGCAGCTTGCGATAAGCTGAAAAAATATTTGCATCTTCCGGCGCAGTCAGGGTCGGACAAGATACTTAAATTGATGAACCGCGGCTATACGGCAAAATTCTATTTGGCATTGGCGGATAATTATCGTAAAATCGTAGATAGCCCTAAGTTGACAACCGACATCATCGTAGGTTTTCCGACAGAAACAGAAGCGGATTTTAAGCATACCTATAATCTTGTAAAGGGCGTTGGCTTTGACACGGCATACATCTTTAAATATTCACCCCGGCCGAATACCGCAAGCCTTAAGCTGGGAGATGATGTGCCGAAGCAGGAAAAGGAAAGAAGGCACGCGTTGATACTGGAGCTGCAGAAAAAAATATCAAGAGGGAAAAAGTGAGATTGTTTCGCTTCGCTCGCAATGATAATGTTTTTTTATATTTGGCGCTCTTATTATTTATGATTTCTACGCCCGCTTACGCATTAGACCTTGATCCGCTTAAGGCCGATCTGATGAGCGGCGATTACAGAGCAGCCATAACCAGAGGCGAAAAGATGCTTGCCTCCGCAGGAAACGACAGAGACGCGGACGCGCTGTATTATATTCTCGGTTTGAGCTATCTTAAAGACGGCAATTTCCTGCGCGCGTCGGATATTTTTGAAATAATCATTAATGAGCTTAAGTCCAGCCGCTACGCGCCCCAGGCGCGGCTGGGGCTTAGCGATACATATTTTTTCCGGGGAGATTTCCAAAAAGCAAAGAACGGTTATCTTGAGCTGTTGGCAGGGCAGGATGCGCTAAATTTAAAAGCGGTTGTTTATTCCCGTTTAAGCCAATGCGAAGCCAAGCTTGGCAATACCGCTGCTGCCAAGGATTATCTTGACCGGCTTAGCCGGGAATTTCCCTTGAATGTTGAACCCGGCTGGGAGGCTTTTTTATTGGTAAATAATGACTTCTATTATTCCGTGCAGGTGGGCTCTTTTGCCAGCAAGGCTAATGCTGAAAATCTCATTCGCCGGCTGGAACGCAGCGGCTATTCTGCTTTTATTGAAGAAGCGGTTTCACAGGGAGCGCCGGTTTACCGGGTAAGATCAGGCAAGCTGGCCAGCCGGCAAGAGGCTTTGGAATTGGAAGCCAGGCTTTCCGCGGAAGGCTACCCCACAAAAATCTTTCCTTAATGACAGATCACAAACGAAAAAATAGAATTATTTTTCTTACCGGCCCAACTGCCGTAGGAAAAACCGAAATTGCCGCCTGCCTGGCGAAAAAAATCAATGCCGAGATAATCTCTTGTGATTCTATGCAGGTTTACAAGGGCTTGGAGATAATTTCTTCGCAGCCATCGGCAAATTTAAGAAAGAAGATCCCGCATCATCTTATTGCTATAGCCGCTCCTTCAAAAGAATACAACGTATCCGATTATCGCCGCAGCGCCATAAAAAAGATCAAAGAGATCATCGGCCGCGGCAGGATCCCGCTGTTTGTCGGGGGGACAGGCTTGTATATGTCAATCGTGGTTGACGGTATATTTAATGTTAAGGCGCAAGACAGCCGGCTGCGTAAGCAGCTTTATAAAGAAGCCAAAATGCACGGCAGTAATTTTCTTCATCAGCGGCTGGCAAAAATTGATCCTGAAGCGGCGCAAAAAATCCACCCTAATGACACGCGCAGGATCGTCCGGGCGCTGGAAGTTTTTGAGGTTACCGGAAAGCCGATCTCCTTGTTGCAGAAGCAGAGAAAAGGGATTACGGATAAATATGACGTGAAGATTTTTTGTCTGGATATGCCGAGAAGCCGGTTATACAAAAGGATAGAGGCGCGCGTGGATAAGATGTTTCAGCAGGGGCTGGTTGCTGAAGTAAAAAAACTGCTGGGCAGGCGTTTAAGCAAGACTGCAGCCGCGGCAATCGGCATAAGGGAACTTAAGGGCTATTTTACAGGCGCGTACGATTTAAACGAGGCGCGCAGGCAGATCATCCGCAACACATGCCTTTATTCTAAGCGTCAGCTTACCTGGTTTCGCAAGGATAAGCGTATAAAGTGGATTAAAGTCGGGGTAAAAAGTGGAAAAAGCGCTGTTAGTTACAGTTAAGGTTGAGTCGGAAAAAGACAATTGGCCGCTGGAAGACGCGGCTTATGAGCTGGAAGAATTGGCAGTTACTTCCGGGGCAGAAGTTGTTAACAGTATTACCTGTACTTGCGATAGGCCTGCCGCGAATCTGTTTATCGGAAGCGGCAAAGCCGATGAGATCGCTTTTTTATGCCAAGCCGATGATATTGAAACCGTCATTTTTAGCCACGACCTTTCCGGCACGCAGCAGCGCAATCTTGAAGAAGCCGTAGGCAGGAAGGTGATTGACCGCACCCAGCTGATCCTTGATATTTTTGCCCGGCACGCCAAAAGCCCGGAAGGTAAAGCGCAAGTTGAGTTAGCGCAGCTTGAATATCTTTTGCCCCGGCTTACCGGTAAGGGTGTTGTGCTTTCGCGTTTGGGCGGCGGCATCGGCACAAGGGGCCCAGGTGAGCAAAAACTTGAAACTGACCGCCGTAGAATAAGAAAACGTATTGACCGGTTAAAAGAGGATCTTCAGCGCCTGATGCTCCATCGTCATACCGTAAGAAAGCGCAGGCAGGAAAACAGCGCTGCCTGCGTGGCGCTGGTAGGTTATACCAATGCCGGTAAGTCCACGCTGATAAACGCGCTTACTAATGCTGACCAGCGCGTGCAAGACAGCCTGTTTACTACCCTGGATCCGGTTTCAAAAGGCATACGCTTGCCAAACGGCGAGAATATCGTGCTTTCAGATACAGTCGGATTCCTGCAAAACCTTCCGCATAATTTGATTGAAGCGTTCAAGGCAACTCTTGAAGAGGTGGTAGAGGCTGACCTTCTGATCCATGTTTTAGATGTCAGCCATCCGCGGTTCTATGAGCACAGCCGGGCAGTCAGCAGCGTGCTTCAGGAAATCGGAGCAGCTGATAAGCCGTTAATTACCGCTTTAAATAAGATTGACCTTATGGATGATAAGATCTGGCTTAACCGCTTAAGCGCGGATTTTCCCGAAGCCGTATGTATTTCGGCAAAGTCAGGGCAGAATTTAGAGGAGTTATTAAATAGCATTCAGAAGAAATTTGAGGGCCGTATGGCTTTGGTTGAAGTGGTTATCCCGCATACGCAAATGGGTTTAGTTGACCTTATTTACCGCGAAGGCCGCGTGGAAAGCGTGAAATACCTTGCCGAAGGCATACAGGTAAAAGCGCGTCTGCCGAAAACCGCGGTGGAAAAATATCTTAAAGGTATTATTTAGGTAAAGAATCCAGATTTACGTTGACCGCTGATAGTTGCTGTGATATTATTTTCCGTAGGAGCCTTTAATGTTTAAGCCTACTAAGCTAATCACCCTTTCTTTATTCTTTGTCCTTGCCTTCGGCTTTCTTTTTCTGATCCGCGCTGCCGACGAGACCATTGTTTATACTACCTATTATCCCTCTCCCTACGGAAGCTATACTGACCTTTATGTGGCGAATAAGATGGGCATTGGCACCACCAACCCCGGCAGGGCGCGCCTGACCGTAGAGGGCGGAGCTATATCGCATGACGATGATAACTTTTTTTCCGGTAGTAACGGTGATCCCACTCATGTAAATTTAGGCGTTAGTTCAATGACCGGATATGTTGGTAGAAATTACCCATATATTACTATTCGCGGAGGAGTTAATTCCTGGGCAAACAAGACAGGCGCCACTATCGGCGGAGGGAATACGAATTTGGGATCGGGAAACTATTCTACTATCGGCGGCGGCGTTGACAATGATGTAGGGGAATATGCGACCATAGTCGGCGGAAACGCCAATAAAGCCATGGGCGCTTATGCGGCGGTGTTAGGGGGAGATGCCAATAACGCTTCGGGAAGTTATTCCGCTATTGGCGCGGGAAACGGTAACAGGGCCATTGGCGGTAATTCTACGATATTGGGCGGGATTTATAATAATGCTACTGCTATCGGCGCTACCGTAGGAGGGGGCCGGGCTAATAATGCTTCCGGCGACTATGCGACAGTCGGAGGCGGGATTTATAATAATGCCGCTGCCGCATACGCGACTGTGGGCGGCGGCTATAACAATACTGCTTCCGGCATAAACAGCACTGTAGGCGGCGGGTGGAATAATCTCGCTTCCGGTTTTGCCTCTTTTATCGGAGGGGGCATTAATAATACTGCGTCTATAATCAATGCTACGGTAATGGGAGGCTACGATAACACGGCTTCCGGTAATTCTTCTTTTGTCGGAGGAGGATTTAGTAACCTTGCCTCGGGTTATCTTGCTACGATCTGCGGTGGGAATCGCAATATTGCCGCAGGCATTACTTCTACTATCGGCGGCGGGCTTTTTAATACCGTTGCCGGAGAGGATTGCACGGTAATCGGCGGTAATAATAATACTGCCGGCACTGCTACGAATGAGCAGGCTACTGTTGGAGGCGGATGGTCCAATAATGCTACAGGCTGGGCAGCGGTGGTGTTGGGAGGCGAACATACCAGTGCCTCGGGTAATCATTCTATGGCATCGGGAGACAGCAATACTGCCAGTGGCGATTATTCCTGGGCAGCAGGCAATCAGGCTAATGCCACCCATGATTATTCTTTTGTTTGGGCAGATGCGTATACCGGTTATTCAGGCCCCCGTAATTCTAACGGTCCCAATACGTTCAATGTTTATGCTTCAGGCGGGATGTGGTTTGGCTTAGGCAACCAGATCTATGACATTGCCGAGCATATGAATGTCGCAGAAAGCCAAATAGCACAGGAAACAGAGTTAGTTAGCCTAATCGGAACAGATCTTTTGGGTCAGACCAAATCTGCCTATGACGCAAACCTCTTAGGTGTGA